>ERZ1106943.27-NODE-27-length-189557-cov-6.986660_pt1 | contig 189557 bp, 168 predicted proteins | sample MGYA00403671_ERZ1106943 | MGnify/ENA primary metagenome ERZ1106943 (study PRJEB35170, sample SAMEA104062427) | human gut metagenome | biome: human gut; feature: human-associated habitat; material: faeces | place: Denmark | collected 2012-06-14 ...
CTCCGGCTTTTGATGTCACGATGATTTCACGATTACCGCGTTTGATCTTACCGTAAGTTACCTCACCGTCAATTTCCGATACAACGGCCGGATTCGACGGGTTACGAGCCTCGAACAACTCGGTTACACGCGGAAGACCTCCCGTGATATCTCCTGCCTTACCAACAGCTCTCGGAATCTTGGCAATGGTACTACCGGCAACAACCTCAGCTCCTTCCTTCACGACAATGTGGGCGCCTACCGGCAAGTTGTAACTCTTCACCGTGTTTCCTTCTGCATCATTGATACACAAAGCAGGCGCTTTCATCTTGTCACGGAACTCAATAATGATCATCTCCCTAAATCCGGTGGTTTCATCGGATTCTTCCTTATAGGTTTCACCCTCGATCAAGTTTTCCAACCCAACCGTACCGGAGAATTCGGTAATGATCAAAGCATTGAACGGGTCCCATTCGCAAAGCAATTCACCCTTGCTAATCTCCTGTCCATCCTTCACGAACAACTTAGCACCGTAAGGGATAGCATGAGAAATCAATATAATATTCGTGTTCTTATCCAATATACGCAACTCCGTCAAACGTCCTACAACCACGTCACAGGTCGTTCCGTTATCTTGCGTGTACTCGACAGAACGCAATTCTTCATACTCAACGTAACCATCATACTTAGCTTTCAACGAGTTCTCGCTGGAAATATTTCCTGCGGTACCTCCCACGTGGAAGGTTCTCAATGTCAACTGAGTACCCGGCTCACCGATAGACTGCGCTGCAATAACCCCAACAGCCTCGCCCTTCTCCACCATGCGGCTGGTAGCCAAATTACGTCCGTAACATTTAGCACAAACACCCTTCTTTGCCTCACAAGTCAATACAGAACGAACTTCAACACGCTCGATCGGGGAGTTCTCGATAATATCGGCAACCACCTCCGTGATCTCATCTCCGGAAGACACGATCAATTCACCCGTATTCGGATGATAAATATCATGCACGGAAACACGTCCTAAAATTCTCTCTGACAAAGAAGACACGATCTCCTCGTTATTCTTGATTGCCGAAATGGTAATACCTCTCAACGTACCGCAATCTTCCTCGGTAATCGTGATATCGTTAGCCACGTCAACCAAACGACGAGTCAAATATCCGGCGTCGGCAGTCTTCAAAGCGGTATCGGCCAAACCTTTACGAGCACCGTGAGTAGAGATAAAGTACTCCAACACAGAAAGTCCCTCTTTAAAGTTTGCCAAAATAGGGTTCTCGATAATCTGTCCCCCTGTAGCACCTGATTTCTGCGGTTTTGCCATCAATCCACGCATACCTCCCAACTGACGAATCTGCTCACGAGATCCACGGGCTCCGGAATCCAACATCATATAGATAGAATTGAATCCTTGGTCGTCCGCTGCCAATTGTTTCATCAACGTGGCGGTCAAGTTCGCGTTCACGTGTGTCCAAATATCAATAATCTGGTTATATCTTTCATTATTGGTAATGAATCCCATGTTATAGTTCGCCATTACCTCTTCAACCTGATCGTATCCTTCTTGTAACAAATCTTGTTTGTTCTCCGGAACAATAACGTCTCCCAAGTTGAAAGACAAACCACCCTCAAATGCTTTACGATACCCCAAATCCTTAATATCATCCAAGAATTTAGCCGTCACGTCCACACCGCAACGTTTGAACACGTCACCGATAATGTCACGCAACGCTTTTTTCGTAATCAACGTATTGATATAAGGATAGTTTTTCGGGGTAAACTGGTTCAAAATCACACGACCAACCGTCGTTTTGATCATATGTCTGATCGGTTGACCGTCCTTGTCCACGTTATCAATCTTCACCTCGATTTCAGCATGCAAGTCTACGGCTCTCTCGTTGAAAGCGATAATCACTTCCTCCGGAGAATAGAACTTCAATCCTTCACCCTTCACGCCCTTTCTCGGTTTCGTGATATAGTATAAACCGAGTACCATATCCTGAGAAGGCACCGTGATAGGCGCACCATTAGCCGGATTCAAAATGTTATGAGAACACAACATTAAAATCTGAGCTTCCAATACAGCTTCGTTACCTAATGGCAAGTGTACAGCCATCTGGTCACCGTCGAAGTCAGCGTTGAAAGCTGTACATACTAATGGGTGTAATTTTATAGCTCTACCTTCTACTAAAACTGGTTCAAATGCTTGAATACCAAGTCTATGTAATGTAGGAGCACGGTTTAATAATACTGGGTGGTCGCTAATAATTTCTTCGACAATATCAAATACTTTTTCATCATAACGATCAATCAATTTTTCTGCTTGTTTATGGGCAGATGCATATCCTCTTTTAATTAATAAAGAGACAATATATGGACGTAATAATTGAATAGCCATTTCACGTGGGATACCACATTCATACATCTTTAAGTCTGGTCCAACAGCAATAACTGAACGACCTGAATAGTCAACACGTTTACCAAGTAAGTTTTGACGGAAACGACCTTGTTTACCTTTCAAGATACTTGTTAAACATTTAAATGTACGGCCATTAGGACCTTGAACAGGTTTATTTCTACGACCATTATCGATTAAAGCATCAACAGCTTCTTGCACCATACGTTTTTCATTTAAAAGAATAACAGATGGAGCATTCATTTCGATTAATCTTTTTAAACGATTATTACGAGTAATAACACGACGATATAATTCGTTTAAATCAGAAACAGCGAAACGTCCACCTTCAAGTTTACACATTGGACGTAAGTCTGGTGGTAAAACAGGAATGCAGTCTAAGACCATCCATTCAGGTCTATTGCCAGAAGAACGGAAAGCTTCAATAACTGCTAAACGTTTCATTAATTTCTTTTGTTTATCTTTCTTAGAATCTTTAATTTGAGCACGAAGTTTTGCAGATTCAGCATCAAGATCAATTTCTTTTAATAATTTTTTGATTGCTTCTGCACCTTCGCCAAATTCAGCACCAGTATGTTTAGAAATAAATGCTGCTGTAGTTTGGAAATCAAAAGGTTCTTGCGGATAATTTTCTAATTTGCTAATTAACTCGTTAGCGCGAGTATAGTCATAACTATCTTTGTCTAATGTATCAACAAAGTCTTTGATTACAACTAATAAATCTGCTGGACCATTCTTTTCAGAAATGTGTTGTCCCTTTGTCAAGAATTTAGATGTACCTGGATTAATAACAACGTGAGCAGCGAAATAAATAATTTCTTCAAGTTGTTTTGCAGGTATATCAAGTACTAGACCAATACGTGATGGTACACTCTTTAAATACCAAATATGAGTTACCGGTGAAGCGAGCTCAATGTGGCCCATTCTTTCACGTCTAACTTCTTTAGAAATAACTTCGACACCACATTTTTCACAAGTGACACCTTGATAACGAATTTTCTTATATTTACCACAGTGACATTCATAATCTTTAGAAGGTCCGAATATTTTTTCACAGAATAATCCGCCCATTTCTGGTTTTTGAGAACGATAGTTAATAGTTTCAAACTTTTTAACTTCACCATGAGACCATGCACGAATTTTTTCTGGAGAAGCAAGAGAAATTTTAATTGACTTTAAATCATTAATATCAAACATTTTCATTGTCCTCCTTATTCTTCATCATTGATAGCATCAACAATGTCCATTGAATCTTCTTCATCAAAAGCATATTGATCAGTTAAATCTTTAACTGCTTGAGGGATACGATGTTCCTCTGCTTCTGCTTGTTTGGAAATTTCTGATGTATCAATTTCTGCACCATTTTGGTCGTATAAACGGAAATCTAATGCTAAAGCTTGAAGTTCTTTTGTTAATAACTTGAATGCTTCTGGCATACCTGGTTTTGGTAATGGTTTTTGTTTAATAATAGCATCATAAGCTTTACGACGTCCGACACGATCATCAGATTTGATTGTCATCATTTCTTGTAATGTGTGAGCGGCACCATAAGCTTCAAGAGCCCAAACTTCCATTTCACCAAATCTTTGTCCACCTTTTTGTGCCTTACCACCTAAAGGTTGTTGAGTAATAATTGAGTAAGTACCAGTTGCACGAGCATGTAACTTATCATCGACCATGTGGACTAATTTAATCATATACATGATACCAACAGAGATGCGTTCATCAAAACGATCACCTGTACGTCCATCATAAAGAATTGTCTTACCATCTGGACTTAATCCAGCTTTATTCATTAAATCAAATATTTCCTCATTAGATATGCCGTCAAAAACTGGAGTAGCAATTTTCATGCCTAGTTTCTTAGCAGCCATACCTAAGTGAATTTCAAGAATTTGACCAATATTCATACGAGAAGGAACACCTAATGGGTTTAACATAATGTCAACTGGTGTACCATCTGGTAAGAATGGCATATCTTCCACAGGTAAAATACGGGAAATAACACCTTTGTTACCATGACGTCCAGACATCTTATCACCTTCAGAGATTTTTCTCTTTTGGACAATATAGACACGAACTTTTTCATCAACTTTTGGTGGAAGTTCATCACCGTTTTTACGTGAGAATATTTTAACATCAAGAACAACACCAGCACCACCATGTGGAACACGTAATGAAGTATCTTTACCATCTTTAGTTTTATCAGCAAAGATGGCCATTAACAATTTTTCTTCCGCAGTAGGTTCTGTTTGTCCTTTAGGAGTAATCTTACCAACAAGAATATCTCCTTCTTTTACTTCAGCGCCTGGAATAATAATTCCGCGCTCATCAAGATAAGTCTTAGCATCTTCGCTAATATTAGGGACATCACGAGTATATTCTTCGTGACCAAGTTGAGTATTACGACATTCACAATCATAAGATTCAATGTGAATAGTAGTGTATACATCATCTTTAACTAATCTTTCAGACATAATAACTGCATCTTCGTAGTTATAACCATTCCAAGTCATAAATGCGATAGTAACATTTTGTCCTAAAGCTAATTCGCCATTTTCCATTGCTGGACCATCAGCAAGGATTTGTCCGACTTTTACTTGATCTCCAACTTTAACAATTGGATGTTGATTTATACAAGTTCCTTGGTTGGAACGCATAAATTTTTGTAAGTGATATGTACGATCTACACCATTATTAGTTGTAACAATCTTTGTAGAATCTACATATTTAACAATGCCATCTTCCTTAGAAACAACAGCAATACCAGAGTCCTTAGCAATAAAGTGTTCCATGCCTGTTCCAATATAAGGAGCATGTGGATTCAATAAAGGTAAAGCTTGACGTTGCATGTTAGCACCCATCAAAGCACGGGTAGTATCATCGTTTTCAAGGAATGGAATACATGATGCAGCAATAGAAACAATTTGTTTTGGTGATACATCGATGTAGTCAATTTTTTCTTTTGGTGCTAAAACTGTTTCACCATTTTCACGAGCAATAACTAAATCATTTTTGATGCAGTGATTTTCATCTAATGGAGTATTAGCTTCGGCAATAAGATACATTTTTTCTTGATCTGCTGTTAAGTAATCAGCGGTTTCAAGGACACGATATGTACCTTTTTCGACTCGACGATATGGAGTCTCGATAAATCCATATTTATTAATCTTTGCATAGCATGCAAGATTGTTAATAAGACCAATGTTTTGTCCTTCAGGTGTTTCAATTGGACAAATACGTCCATAGTGTGAATAGTGAACATCACGTACAGCGAATGAAGCACGTTCACGAGTAATACCACCAGGTCCTAAAGCAGAAATACGACGTTTATTTGTCAACTCTGCAAGAGGATTTGTTTGGTCCATAAATTGCGATAATTGCGAACTAGCGAAGAATTCTTTAATAGCACTTGCAACAGGTCTAATGTTGATAAGTTGTTGTGGCGTAACTTCAGATAAATCAGAAATAGACATTTTGTCTTTAACTGCTTTACACATTTTTGTAAGTCCATTACGGAATTGATTTTGAATTAATTCGCCAACACAACGAATACGACGATTGCCTAAGTGGTCAATGTCATCTGTTTCGCCAAATCCTTCTATAATATTAATAAAATAGGAGAATGTAGCAAGAATATCAGAAATAGTTACACAATTTAATGATTGATCTAAATCTGTACCAATAATATTTGTTGTTTTAGTTTGTTCTTCATCAACATAAACTTTAACAATATTAACTTTTCCATGTGCATCAAGGTTAGTATTGATTGGTAAAATTCTTTCATGAGCGCCTTTTTCAAAGAAACCGACGTTTTGTAATTCATCAACCATAGCCTTAGTTAATAAAGTGCCTTTTTCATAAACAACTTCGCCATCAGCAGAAATTAAGTCTTCTGCTAAAACACGTCCAGGTAAACGGTTATAAATTCCTAATTTAGAAGAATATTTATAACGACCAGCACATCCTAAATCATAGCGTTTTGGATCAAAAAGTCTTTGAGTTAAGAATGTGATTGCGCCAGATTCGTTGTATGGTTCGCCTGGTTTTAATCTGATAAATATTTCTCTTAAAGCTCTAGTAGATGATTTGGTATCTTCATCTTTTTTAAGAGTATTTAAAAGCATTTGATTATCACCAAATAAATCAGTGATTAATTTATTACCTTCTTCAACATTTTGAATATCAAGAATAGCCTTTAATAAAATAGTGGCAGGCATTTTTCTTTGTCTTTCAATACGAATTGATAATAAATCTTTAGAATCAGATTCAAATTGTAACCATGTACCTCGAGTTGGTAATAAATCGCCACCATAAATATATTTACCTGATTTTGTATCTAATTCTTTTCTTAAATAAGCACCTGGAGAACGAACGATTTGTGATACAATAGCGCGTTCAGCACCATTAATAATAAAAGTACCACTATCAGTCATTAATGGGAAATCACCCATAAATACTTCTTTTTCTTTAATTTCGCCAGTGTTTTTAAAACATAATCTTAATGTAACCTTAAGTGGTGCACAATAAGTTAAATCACGACACTTGCATTCTAACCAATCATATTTAGGTTCAAGAAATCTATAACTTACATATTCAATAAATACATCATCAGCATAGTTGGAAATTGGGAAAACATCTTTGAATGCTTCTTCAATTCCTTTCTTTAAAAACCATGCATATGATTCAGTTTGAATTTCAACCAAATATGGTAATGGTAACGTTCCAGAAATTTTCGAGAAATCAATACGATCGTTTGTGAGATGTTTATAATTTTTATAGTTCATATAATGGCCCCTCTCTAAAAATTATCAGTTCATTGTTTTTATTATTTGTTTTTAGTCGCTTGATAAATGTAATAACCTTTATCTCTCTTAAGCAAAATACAATTACCAAATATCGACGTTATATAATCACGAGCGCTAAATGCACCATGACTTTTTCTAATGACGATAAACAATGAACCGCCATCAATCAAATAGTTATATGCTCCTTTAAACATAGCGTAAATTACTTTTTTCCCCGCTCGTATCGGAGGATTAATAACTATTGAATCAAATAACCCTTCAATATTTTGATATATGTCACTTTGAAGGCAAGTGACATTTGCTAAATTTAATTTTTTTATGTTGTCTTTGGTAAGCTCTAGTGCCCGTTCATTTACATCCACTAATACAAATTGTGCATTAGGTATAAACGATGCGAGGGTCAATCCTAGGGCACCATAGCCACATCCGACGTCAAGAATACGACCTTGTAAATGAAGAGGGACCAATACTTTTAAAAAAGCATAAGTTCCCTCATCAATATCATTTTTTGAAAAGACACCAAGGTCAGTTTTGAGGGTAAAATGTCGTTCATAAATATCATAATTTATCAACTTTGGAGATGATTTTAAACTTGAATCATTTTCAAAATATTGTGACATTTTCGCACCCCCTTAAAAAGCGATAAAAACCCGCAAAAGCAGGTTTAAATCTTCTCATAAAAATTAGGTAGTTTAGACTACTTAACTTCTACTTCAGCGCCAGCAGCTTCAAGAGCTTTCTTGTGTTCTTCTGCTTCAACTGGTGAAATATGTTCTTTAACTGCGACAGGAGCACCATCGACTAATTTTTTAGCATCCATTAAGCCTAAGCCTGTGATAGCTTGAACAGCCTTAATAACTGGAACTTTAGAAGCACCGACAGATTTGAGCCATAAAGAAACTTCTGTTGGTCCTTTCTTTTCTTCTTCTTCAACTGGTGCAGCAGCTCCTGCAACTGGTGCAGCAGCAGTAACGCCAAATTCTTCTTCTACAGCCTTTACTAAATCATTTAATTCTACTACTGTCATTTCTTTAATAGCAGCAATAATTTCTTCGTTTGTTAACTTTGCCATTGTTTTTTCCTCCTAATAAATTAATTTTTTTCAGCAACTGCCTTAACAGCACAGGCGAAGTTGCGGATTGGTGCTTGTAAGCACGATAAGAACATTGAAATCAAACCTTCACGTCCTGGTAATGATGCGATGACTTTAATTTGGTCAGCATTCATCATCTTGCCTTCTACAAGGCCACCTTTGATGACAAGGTTTTCATGTTTCTTAGCAAATTTTGCAATTACTTTAGGTCCGTTGATTGTATCTTTAGAGAATACAATTGCATTTGGTCCTTCAAGAATTTCTCTTAGTTCACTATGTCCTAATTCATCGCATGCACGTTCAACAAGAGAATTCTTGTAAACACGTAATGTAGAATCAGTTGCTCTTAAAGCATGTCGAACTTCAGTGATTTCATCAACTGTTAAGCCACGATATTCGATAACTACAATAGAGTTAGCGCCTTTAATGCCTTCAGTAATTTCAGAAACTATTTCTTGTTTTGCTTTTAAAATTGCTTGATTCATAGTTCTAACCTCCTAACCTTTCTTCAAAATTTTTATGAGGTTTCAATATACATTGAAGTTACTCGCGAAAAAGCGAGAGAATAAGTTTTTTATTAAATTATCCTACACCTCGGTAACATTTTTAAACTATAGCGTCGTTACTGTCTTGGGTATATTGAATTCCTAACTTTAATTAAATACGACCGTTAAATGTAATTTTGATAGCTGGTCCCATGGTCGTATGGATAACAGCGTTTTTTACATATGCGCCTTTTACAGATGCAGGTTTAACTTTAACGATTTGATCACAAATTGTATTTAAGTTATCGATAATCTTATCTGTGTCAAATGAGCAACGTGCAATACTTACATGGATGTTTCCATCTTTATCAACACGGTATTCAACTTTACCTGCTTTGATTTCTTGGATAGCTTTTGCAATATCCATTGCAACAGTACCAGTTTTTGGGTTAGGCATTAAACCCTTTGGCCCTAAAATACGTCCCATTTTACCAAGTTCACCCATCATATCAGGTGTGGCAACGATGACATCAAAATCGAACCAGTTTTCATTTTTGATTTTTTCTAACATTTCTTTACCGCCAGCGAAATCAGCACCAGCAGCAGTAGCTTCATCAACTTTATGTGTAATAGCTAAAACTTTCTTTGTTTTACCATTTCCATGAGGAAGAATAACTGTTCCTCTGATTTGTTGATCTGCTTGTTTTGGATCAACGTTTAAATGGAAAGATACATCGATTGTAGAATCAAACTTTGTAGTTGATGTAGTTTTGACGAGTTCAGCAGCTTCAGCAATTGTGTATAACTTTGTTGCATCGATTGCTTTTTCAGCAGCTAAATATTTTTTACCTTTCTTCATATTTTTTCCTCCTTAGTGGTAATAACGGGTATTGTCCCTTCCACCTACATTTATTCGTCAATTTCAATGCCCATGTTACGAGCTTGACCAGCAACTACTTTCATTGCTGCTTCAACATCGTTACAGTTAAGATCTGGCATTTTGTATTCAGCAATCTTTCTTAATTCTTCTTTGCTAACTTTACCAACTTTTGTGGTTTTAGAATTTGCTGAACCTTTCTTAATTCCAGCAGCTTTTAATAACAAACCTGCTACTGGTGAAGTTTTGATTACGAAGTCAAACGATTTGTCTTCGTAAGCTGTAATAATAACTGGAACTACTTCACCTTTACGGTCAGCTGTTTTTGCGTTAAAGTCTGTACAAAATTTAGGCATAACAATACCAGCAGTTGCAAGTTTTGGTCCTGGTTTAGCTTCTCCACCAGGTAACTCCAATTTTACTACCTTAGCGATCTTTTTACTCACGTGACTTACCTCCTTATAGATTTTTTTGTCCGTGCCGTGGTCATTGGATTAATCGCTTAATCCTTCCACTAAGCATAGCTTAGAACTAATTAAACTAGCCCTATGCTTGTTTATTATATCTAATCGCATTTTGCAATGCAAGATTTTTTTTAATAACTTGTCTTAAAAGCACAAAAAAAAAGCCACATTTTTCAAGCGATAATGTGGCCTATTTTTTACTAATTGTTTTGGTTATAAACAAGAGTGTTCATGGTTTTTACTCCATTAACTATGACCGATAATACACAGCCAGTGTAATAAGTTTTACCATTCCAGTTGCATAGAGCCATTTCAATGGTGACAGTTTGATTATCAAACTCATTCAACCATTCATATTGATCGGCATTTGAACAATATAAACGGATTTTTGTATCCCCATTTTTAACATACATATTAGAGTACTTTGGTTGTACAACTTTTTCAAAAGTTCCCTCGAATACATATACTTGTGCTGTAACGTCTTCTGTCGCTTTAATTTTAGCTAAATCCGCTAAAGTTTTGCTACTATCAAATGATGCAGTTGAGTAATCATGTTTTCCATATAAATTTGAAACTAATTCACAGTTATCAAGGAAAATTTCGCCAACCGATTTATCTTGAACAACTCCTAATTGCGAACGCGTTCCCTTTAATATTACTTCGTTTCCTAAACTAATAGAACTAATGGTTTCTGAAGATGTCGTAATCGCGATTGCGCCACTTTCATCAATTAAATAAAATCCTACTTTATTCACTAATGATGGACCAGCAATACCTTTAACAGTTACAACAGAGTTAAGTTCACTATCAATAGCTTCTTTAACTGTTATAGATTCTGTAGCATTTGGCAAAGTAACTGAAACATTAAATGTTTTAACAAGTGTCGCATTATTTTCGTAATTAATCTTAACTGTTATCGTAACATTACCTACTTCATTAGTATGAAATGTTAAAACACCTTCATCTTCGCTAAAATATGCAACTTTTTCATTACTAGAAGAATAACTAACACTTGCGTTTACAAAGCCTAAAAGTGATGAAGAAACGGTTACAGGAACTGCTATTTTTGGATCGCCTGTATATACATCTTCAAATAAGGTTTTAACCTTATAATCATATACGAATTGTCCGACATTAGCCTTATCAAAAGTAAAGCCTTCGTCCTTAACAGAAATTGGAATAAATCTCCAAAAACATCCAGATATTGTAGATTTAGCATTGATTGCTACAACTAAAACTGTACAAATCTTTCCATCAAATTCTTCAAGCCAATTCAAATCACTACCGTTACATTGTGTATAAACATAAGATCCTGTAGTTTCATCAAGATCATCAATATAATAGTTAATATATCCTTGCTTTTGAGATTTACCTATATATGCGTTTGCTTTAAAAATTTTATTTGTAATATTTTCAGTAACTGGAGTGTCCATAATTTGTTTTATAGTTGTTTCTTCAACCCAGTTTGTATCAATATCATTTCTACCTTCATCATTACTAACAATATGTCCTTTGGTTAATTGGCATGATCCATTGTAACCATACTTTTCAGCAAAAGGCACTTCGTCTTCTAAAATCCAGTAGTCTTTTGTTGCCGCTAAAGTAATAGCATTACCTTCTTTTACTTTTAATACAGTTGATGAATCGTAAATATAAATAGAAGATGTATTATCAACAAGATAAAAGCCATTTTCTTTCTTTCCTGTCGCATATGTCTTTTTACTTACAACACTTGACACTAAAACTTTTTTGCCTTTTTCCGCTTCTCTAGCTTTAGCAATAGTCATTTTTTCATATTCGCTAACATCAAATTGTGTACTACTATCGACATAATCAATTAACCATGCGTTTTTTACTTCTGGTTGTCCACTATGAGTTTGAAGAGTAGCATAAATAACAATTTCATCATTTACATCTGGCTTATATTCTAAATTTTTGTACTGGACACTTCCATCTTCACTATACGTTCCATAAATATAAATTTTACCAGTTTCATCTTCAATTTTCATGCTTCCATAATCATAATTGGAAACACTAGTAATTTTGCCATAAAGATAATATCTTTCTTGTGTTGGCTCACTAGCTTTAGAAGCAATTTCTAATGCTTCACTTATGTCAATACAGTTGTAACGTTCTTTCAAACTTGTTGAAGGTTGAGTAGATGCGCCACTGTTAGACGTAGATGATCCTCCTTGATCACAAGCACCAAGTGCTAATAAACAAGAAACACTTAATAGACAAAATAATTTTTTTCTCATAATTTACCTCTCTTTCGAAAAAAGTATTATAAATTGAAAAAACTATCTTCTCAATAATAAAGTGCTTTCTAAAACTAAAAAATAGTTTTCCTCAACTGAGAACAAAATAATCTAAATAGCGTTTTTTACTTTGAAGCGGTGGTTTATAATCCAAATAAAAATCCTTTCGATATAGCTAGTTTGAAAACTAAACTCGAAAGGATAATTCATTATTATGATTAGAAAACTATTAAATTTTATCTATTTCAGAAAAATCAACTTCAACAACTGTTGAACGTCCAAAGAATACCGTTTCAACTTTTACAGTACCTGTGTCCGTGTTAATTTCAGTAATATGACCTTCACTACCTTCAAGTGGTCCACGTAAAACTTTTACTAAATCACCAATGTCGTAACGTGAGTACATACTCTTATCAACCATACCTAATCCTTTAAGAACTGGTTCAATTTCTTCTGTTGGAATTGGGAAAGGTTTAGTACCTCCACCAGATGATCCAACGAATCCAGTAACTCCTGGTGTATTTCTAACCATAAACCAAGCTTCATCACTCATAATCATTTCAATGAAAACGTAACCAGGATAAGAGTTTTTGATTTTTGTTTTTCCTGTTGGAACACCATCTTTTAAAACTGGTTGCTCGGTTTCCGCAACTATGATTCTGAAAACATAGTCTTCAAGTCCCATAGAAACAACACGTCTTTCAAGATTTACTTTAACCTTGTCTTCGTGACCAGAATAAGTATTAACAACATACCATTGTTTTTCACTTGCCATAATTTTTCCTCCCACCGCTCAACTATTTAGAAAAAGTATTTTGCAATACTTTAATTAATACAGCGGCAATATAATCGTCTAAAGATAACCATAAGGCAACTACAATAGTTATAACTAGGACAACACCTAAAGATTTTAAAATTGTTTCACGATTAGGCCATCTTACACGTTTTCCTTCTTTTACAACACCTTGTAAGTATTTTTTTGTTTTTCCCATAAAAAAACCTCCTTATTTGCTTTCTTTATGTAGTGTCGAAGCATTACACTTCGGACAATATTTTTTTATCATGAGACGATTAGTGGAATTTGTCTTTTGTTTTGTAGTCGTATAGTTTCTTGACAAACATTGTGAACAAATAAGAATGACTTTTTCACGCATACAAAAACACCTCATCTCGTGCCTAGAATATATCACGAAAGCATTAAATAGTCAATTTTATATTTTATAAATATTTACCTCTAGGGCATTTTAAGTGAAATCTGCAATTATTTTTAGTAATTGGACAATAAAAGTAATATTATTGCGTGATTTTTTTGCACACGAAAAAATACTGATTTTTTTAGTTATAAAATCGCATTTTATAAAAAAAATCAGTTTTAAGATTAACCCTTAATCGTTGTTTTATTTCACCTTTTTGATTTTTTCTTTTTTAAATTTCTTTAAAGCAATGTCAACCGCTGATTCTTTAGTATTAATAATTTCGCTTATTTCGCTATATTTATAGCCAGCTGCTTTAAGCAATAAAGCTGCTTTTTCTTTCTTAGATAAATATTCTTCATCTATCTCTTTAAACTCATCATATTGTTCATTCAATTCATACCATTGCGATGGACTCTTTTCATCACTTGGTACCAAATCATCATTAGTAATATCGCTTTCTTCAAAAGGTTGTTCATCTAAAAACAAACATTGCTTTAATTCATTTTGTCTTTTTATAAAGTCAACAATGTATTTTTTTACCTCTTGATTTACGATTAAACTGATAAATGTTCTAAAAGATGAACGTTTTTCATCATAATACTTCAAGAAAGAAAACACCGCTATTCTGGCAATATTTTTCAATTCAAAATATTCTATGCCTTTAGCACAGATATTTGCCATTTGGTTAATAACGATTAATGTCAATAAGGCATCATAATTTTCTAACAATGCACTCATTGCTTCCTGATTGCCTTGCTTTGCAAGTTCTACTAATTTTAATTCTTCTAGTTTGTTTTTCGGTTCCAACATATATTTACGGCCCATGATAAGCCCTCCCGTTATTAAGAAGGAAACCTGTTATTAAAAATTTGTGCTAAGTACACTGCAGTTGCGACTGAAGCATTTAAAGAATTAACATGACCAACCATAGGTATTTTTGTAATAAAATCACTATTTTGTAGTACTAGTCTTGAAATTCCTTCTCCTTCACTGCCTATCACTAATGCGATTGGTGAACGATAATCGATTTGACGATAATCTTCTTTAGCAGATCCATCAGATGCGACAACCCAATAACCTTGTTTTTTTAGAGTAGTAATAGTTTGTACCAAGTTAGTAACTTGACATATTGGCACATAGTCAATAGCGCCAGTTGAGACTTTAGCTACTGTACTATTAACTTGTACTTGTCCGTTTTTTTTGATAATTATTCCATCTGCCCCATATGCATCAGCGCATCTTAATATTGCGCCTAAATTATGAGGATCTTTTACACCATCAAGAATAATTAATAATGGATATTTTGATTCACTTGCCTTAACAATTAAATCATTTAAAGAGCAATATTGATACTCTTCTACTTCCGCTACTACACCTTGATGATTCCCAGATTGGGAAAGTTTATCAAGATCGTTTTTACTAACAAATTTAACACCAAATGAATTATTATTGCTTATTAATTCATTTATTGGTTTGAAATTAAAGTTATCAGTAATATAAATGGTTTTAACTTTATTCTCCTTGAGGGCACTAAGCACCGTGTTCCTTCCATATATTAATTGTGCCATATTTAAACTCCTTTTTGTCTCAAATTTGTCTCAATTTTGCTTAATATTTGATTTCAAAAGGTTTAAGAGCCATTCTAAGCTCTTCGCCGAATTGATCTACAGTTTCACGTCTAACATCGATTAATACAATGCTAATGCTAATAGCATCTTTCCCATGATAATCGCAAATTTGTGTATTAATGGTTTTAATAGCAATATTAAATTTATCCGCTAAATCCTTAATAGTTTTAATAGCAATAACATTATAATCACAAATCATAACTAGACGAGGTGTTCTTTCAAATGCCTTTGCTTCTGCACGTCTTAAAAATTTTAATACAATTAAAACAATCAAGGTGGTAAATAACGCAACAGTGAATCTTCCTGCACCTGTAGCAAGACCAATAGCCATACAAACCCAAAGTGTTGTCGCAGTAGTTAAGCCCTTAATATCAACACCTGTTTTCAATATTGTTCCAGCGCCTAAAAAACCAATACCAGTAACAACTTGAGCTGCTAATCTTGCTGGATCATGATTAGGAAATGATTCAAAACTAAACCCATAAATGGATAAATACATAATTAATGACGAACCTGCCGCCACTAAAATATGCGTTCTAAATCCTGCAAAATGTCCATGCGATTCACGTTCATAGCCAATTAATCCACTAAACACACAAGCAAGGAAAATGCTAATAAAAGCAAGTAATAAATTTCCCCACCATGCATATTGATTAAAAAAACCGATTATTTTATCATCCAAACTGAAAATGTTCGGTGGCACTACATCAAAAAAGTACGAAAAAATATTCATAAGTCCTCCTTATAATATCCTTTTATCTATTAATTTTTTTCGTAGCTCATCACTTTTAGCAAAATCTTTGTTGGCTTTTGCTAAGTTATATTCACTTAAAAGTTCCTTGTCTTCACTAGATAAAATAGGATATTCAATATTAATACCTAATATGTAAAATTCATCTTTAAGTGTGGAAAATAAATCATTAATTTCTGACAAATCCACATCTTTTTTTCTTAATGATTGATTAGCTAATTTAATAACATTATGCAATTCGCTTAAGGCATTAGAGGTGTTTAAATCATCCGCTAAAGCATTTAAAAATGGTTCAATAAATCTTGATTTACCATTAGCAAAAGGAACATCAAATTCCTGTAATTTAACTGCTAATTGACGCATAATATTAGTCATTTTTGTAATTTCATTATTACCTGCTATTAACAAATCATAAGAAAAATTAACTGGTGCACGATAATGAGTGGAAATCAAAAGCAATCTAACATTATTGCCGCCATATTGGCTTAATGCATCATGAGCGGTAATAACATTTCCTAGCGATTTAGACATTTTTTCATTATTAATATTAATAAATCCATTATGCATCCAATAATTGGCTAAGAAACATTTATTATATGCTTCTGATTGGGCAATTTCGTTTTCATGGTGCGGAAACTTTAAATCAAAGCCTCCTCCATGAATATCTATAAGGCCACCAGGGAATATTGAATTAATCATCACAACACATTCTGTATGCCAACCTGGTCTTCCTTTTGACCAAGGCGAATCCCAATTGATACCTACATTTGTTTTCTTCCATAAAGTAAAGTCTAATGGTGATTCTTTTTTAGAATTTTCATCAATTCTAGCGCCAACTAATAAATCTTCGATTTTTGTGTTGGATAATTTGCCATAATCTTTAATTTTCTCTACACGGAAATATACATCACCATCAATATCATATGCATAATCAGTCTTTACAAGTTGATCAATGAACGCAATTATTTGCGACATATACTCAGTAACTCTTGGAGTTACATCTGGCTTTAAAGCATTAATATTATGCAAATCATCTTCGAAAGCTTTAATGTAAAATTCAGTTATTTCTGATTCTGGCTTATTTAATTCTTGGGCACGTTTGATTATTTTATCATCTACATCTGTGTAATTACTAACATACTTGACGTCATAACCAATATAAGTAAGAAATTTTCTAAATGTATCAAATACCACTACTGGGCGCATATTACCTATATGCACATAGTTATAAACAGTTGGTCCACAAACATACATATTAACTTCGTTTTTGTGTATTGGTTTAAATACTTCAATTTTATTAGTTAAAGAATTATAAATTTTAACTTCCATAAAATAATCCCCGCCTTAATAAATATTATAGCATTATCTTTTGTTAATAAAAAGCATTTTGCTTCAACTCATTAATTTTCAAATAATATATATTATTTGCATAAAAAAACGATGCCTTTTTTGGCATCGTTTCTATCTAAATTAAGATTTATTTTTCCGGATAACGCTCTCTTGCATGATATGAAGTATGCAATAATTCATGTGCTTTATGACTATTTGGTTCACCTAAATAATCTTTATAAAGTTGTTGAATTTGAGTATTACGATGAGATTGTCTTAATACTTGCTTTTCATCTTCAGAATATAGCACTTTTGCACGTTTTTCCTTATATGTATCTAATATATTAGCGTCTTCATTTGGTAAGAAGCATGGTTTAACAAATGGTTGTCCACCACCATTGATACATCCGCCTGGACATCCCATAATTTCAATAAATGTATATGGTGATTTACCTGCACGAATATCATCTAATAATGGTTTAGCATTTTTCATGCCATGAGCAACAGCTACCTTAATTTTTGTTCCATTTAAATCAATTTCCGCTTCTTTTAAACCATCAAAGCCACGAACTTCTTTAAATGTAATTAAATCATGTTCTTTACCAGTAATTGTGAAGTATGCTGTTCTTAAAGCTGCTTCCATAACGCCACCCGTTACACCAAATATAACTCCTGCGCCGGTATATTCGCCTAACAAGTCTTGATCAAATTCTTCATCTGGTAATCTTCTAAAATCAATACCAGATCTTTTAATTAATCTTGCTAATTCACGTGTGGTTAAGACACAATCTACATCTTTTAAACCTTCCTTAGAAGCATTTTCTGGACGTTCTTTTTCATATTTTTTAGCAGTACAAGGCATAATTGATACAACAAAGATATTTTTTGGATCTAACCCTTTTTTCTCTGCAAAATAAGATTTAATTATTGCCCCTTCCATTTCATGAGGAGATTTGCAACTTGATAAGTGTCCTAATAAATCGCCATAGAAATATTCTGCATAATTCACCCAACCTGGTGAACATGAGGTAATCATTGGAAGTTGTCCACCTTCTTTAATACGATGTACTAATTCAGTGGCTTCTTCCATAATTGTTAAATCTGCAGCAAAGTTCGTATCATAAACCTTATCAAATCCTAAACGTTTTAAAGCAGCGACCATTTTACCAGTAACTGAAGTTCCTATTGGCATACCAAATTCTTCACCTAAAGCAGCGCGCACTGCTGGAGCGGTTTGTACGACAATATATTTGCCTTCTTTTTTGGCTTGATCAAGTTTATCAATTTCGCTTTTTTCCATTAAAGCACCAGTAGGGCAAACATTAACACATTGTCCACATAAAATACAAGGTGAGTTTTTCATTGAACGATTATAGGCTGGCGCTACAATAGTTTTAAAGCCACGATTTTCAAATCCTAAAATACCAATTCCTTGTGCATTTTTACATCTTTCCACACATCTACCACATAATACACATTTAGATGTATCACGAATGATAGATGGAGTTAATTCATCAATAGTAACTGGTGTTTTGCTTCCTTCATACATGTTGTCTCTAGCACCAGTAATTTTAGCAACATTTAATAATTCACAATACTCATTTTTAGTGCATTGTTGACAGTTTTTTGAGTGATTGGATAATAATAATTCCACACTAGTTCTACGTGCACTAACGGCTTTTGGAGAAGAAATAATGATTTCCATTCCTTCATTAACTGGATATACACAAGAAGCGACTAAACCTCTTGCTCCTTTAACTTCTACTAAGCAAACTCGACATGACCCTCTAGAGCATTCGCCATGATTAAAAGCACATAAAGTAGGAATTGTATATCCACACTCTTTTGCAGCTTCTAAAATAGTTAAACCAGCATCAACTTGATAAGAGTGACCTTCAATTTTAATATTTACTTTTTCCATCTTTTTCACCCCTATTTCTTTATAATTGCTTTAAATGGACATGCACTTATACACATACCACATTTAATACATTTAGCAGAATCAATGACATATGGGGTTTTGCCAATTTCGCCATGAATAGCGTTAACTGGACATCCACGTGCACATTTACTACATTTCTTACAAACTTCTGGTTTAATATAATATTCCATAAGTTTTTTACATACTTTTGCTGGACATTTTTTATCCACTACGTGAGCAATATATTCATCTTTGAAGTGACTCATTGTTGAAATAATTGGATTAGCAGCAGTTTGGCCTAAAGCACATAATGAACCTGCTTGTGTTGCTCTTCCTAATTCTTCTAGACGATCAATATCTTCTGGTGTTCCTTGTCCATTGGTAATCTTAGTTAATAATTCTAACATTCTCTTTGTACCAATACGACATGGTGAACACTTACCACATGATTCATCACAAATAAATTCCATATAGAATTTAGCTACATCGACCATACAGTTATCTTCATCCATAACAATTGCACCGCCTGAACCCATCATTGAGCCAAGAGCAACTAAGTTATCAAAGTCGATTGGAGTATCTAAATATTCGCTTGTCAAACATCCTCCTGATGGACCACCAGTTTGAATAGCTTTAAATTTTTTATCATTTGGGATACCGCCACCAATATCATAAATTAATTCACGAAGTGTAGTTCCCATTGGGATTTCTACTAATCCAACATTATTTATTTTTCCACCCAAGGCAAATACTTTTGTGCCTTTAGATTTTTCTGTTCCGTACTTAGTAAATTCTTTAACACCTTCACGAATAATATAAGGAACACAAGCTAAAGTTTCAACGTTATTAACAATAGTTGGTTTATCCCATAATCCTTTTACAGCAGGGAATGGAGGACGAGGACGAGGCATTCCACGTTGTCCTTGAATTGAGTTTAATAAGGCTGTCTCTTCGCCACAAACGAAAGCACCAGCTCCTAATCTTAAATGAACTCTAAATGAGAAGTTTGTCCCTAAAATATTATCACCAAGTAATCCTAATTCTTCCGCTTCTTTAATAGCGACAGTCAAACGATGTACAGCGATTGGATATTCAGCACGAACATAGAAATAGCCATTCTTTGCTCCAATTGCGTAACCTGCAATCATCATACCTTCAATAACCGCTAATGGATTACCTTCTAAGATTGAACGATCCATAAAGGCACCTGGGTCGCCTTCATCACCATTACATACAACATACTTTTCTTCGCTATCTTGGTTATAAGCAAATTGCCATTTTCTTCCTGTTGGGAATCCGCCACCACCACGGCCGCGTAATCCAGAAGCAAGTATTTCATTAATTACTTCTTGTCTATCCATTTTTAAAGCACGAACTAAGCCTTGGAAAGCGCCATAGCCTAATCCTTCATTAATATCTTCTGGATTAATAACGCCACAACCATGTAAAGCAATTCGTACTTGTTTTTTATAGAAATTCAAGTCATCTTGTTTAGCGACTTTTTGATGGGTATGTGGATCAGTAATTAATAAACGATCGATTACTTCTTTACCCATGATATCTTTTTCAATAATTTCTTCACAGTCTTCTACTTTAACCATATGATATAAAGTATCTTCTGGGAAAATTTTAACAAATGGTCCTTGAGAACAGAAACCAAAACAACCAACTTGGTTAACCGTTACTTTATCTTCTAAATTATGTTCTTTAATTAATTCTTCTAATCGATTTTTAATTTCATCAGAGTGCGAAGATAAACAGCCCGTGCCACCACAAACCACAATAGCACGTTTTCCGTTTTCTCCACTAAATTTAATATCTAAGCAGTGAGTGCATTTAGCAATTTTATCTTTTAATTCTTGCTCTGTTTTAATCATTATGCTTCTCCTCCTAACTTACGATATTCATTGATTACTTGTTGTACTTGATTAACTGACATCTTAGGATATACTTTTCCATTAATACTTACTGCTGGGGCAATACCACATGCTCCAATGCAACGTAAGGCATCAATAGTAAATAATCCATCTTCAGTTGTTTCTCCAGGTTTAATACCTAAAAGTTCGGAAAACTTGTCACATATTTGTTGTGCACCTTTAACGTAACATGCAGTTCCTAAACAAACTCCAATAACAAATTTGCCTTTAGGTTTCAAAGAAAAAAATGAGTAAAAAGTAACTACACCATATATTTCTGAAACAGGTATACCTAATTTTTCAGATACGATTTCTTGAACTTCAAAAGGAATATAGCCATATTCTTTTTGAACCTGACTCAAGATCATCATTAATGGTGTATTTTCATTCTTATACTCAGCGATGATTTCTTCAACCCTTTTGCAAGCGGCTGAACTCAATTTTGCCATATTTTAAAAAATCCTCCTAGTAATAAGACATTTATATAAAACCTATATAAATACTATAAAATACCTTTTTAGTATAACATAAAAATATTGCATTTTGTAAATATTATTGCATATTTTGATATTTTTTTAAATTTTGCATATTTTAGGCATTGTAAGTGCTTTAAGCAACAAAAAAAGTGCTAGTTCTACAACAAAGAAAAGCACTAATTGTTGAGCATTATTACATTTAATTTAGTATAGCAATACTTATGTTTAAAAAAGTTGCAAAAGTCAACCAAATAACATATAGAATCCATAAACACGCTAAGTTATTATTGTTTTTAAATAAATAAATTAACATATAAATGCATAATCCTAATAATATTAAAATATCTATTGCACTTACTATTGGTAGATGTAAACCAAAAAATAAAGGAGTCCATAAGACATTAAATAATAATTGAATATAAAATATTTTACTTCCCTTAACATCCACTACTTCATCTAATTTATAACTAACATATCCGATAATTAAATATAATATCGACCAAACAATCGGAAATAAAATCGATGGTACATAAATTAAACTATTCAAATTACTATAATAAGATGAAAAATCTCCTAAAAGCATAGAAATAACAAAATTTACTAATAATGGAAAAAGCAAATTAAAGACCAAATCAATGTTTATTTTTTTCATATTATGTTCCTAAATAATTATATGATTTAAGGTAAAAGAAAAGACTAACCAAATGGGTTAGTCTAAATAAATTATAAAAAACTATTTTACAAATTCAACAATAGCCATTTCTGCATTGTCACCACGACGTGGGACAAGCTTCAATACTCTTGTGTATCCACCATTACGATCTTTGTAACGTGGACCAATTTCATTAAATAACTTATCTAAAGCAGTTACTTTCTTTTCTGCATCACAATAAACCTCGGAGCGGACAACTGCAGCAGCTAAACGACGATTGTGTAAATCGCCAACTTTAGCTTTGCTGACTAATTTTTCTGCTAAATTTTTGACATCTTTAGCACAGCCAGCAGTAACAGTAACACGTTCATGAACGATTAATTCTGATACAACGTTTCTTAACATTGCTTTATATTTGCTTGAAGTATAGGCAGCTTTAAAGCGAACGCCACCTTTACCATGTACATTCTTACGTCCTTGTGTAGCCATTTAAACTTCCTCCTAATCAATGTAATCCTTGAAGCCTAAACCAATACCAAGAAGTTTTTCTTTAACTTCTTTAAGTGATTTCTTACCAAGGTTACGTACTTTCATCATATCTTCTTCTGTCTTTTGAGTTAATTCTAAGACAGTTGCAATACCTGCTCTCTTTAAGCAGTTATATGAACGAACTGATAAATCTAATTCTTCAATTGTCATATCTTCGTATTTGTTAGATGTTTGTTCAACTGGTTCAGCAACAATGTTAATATCGCGAGTAATTTCGTTTAATTTTAAGAATTCTTCGAAATGAGCGACTAAGATTTTTGCAGCAAGTGCTACAGCATCTTGTGGAAGCATAGAACCATTTGTCCAAACTTCTAATACTAAGTTTTCATAATTTGCATTATGTCCAACACGAGTTGGTTGTACTTCATAATTTACTTTTGTAATTGGTGAATAGTTAGAATCTGTTGCGATTGTACCAATATTCATACCTGTACGAAGTAATTTATTGCCTTCTGAAGTCACATAACCACGTCCGTTACGAGCATAAAGTGTCATTTTTAATTTTCCACCTTCTGCAACGTGAGCAAGGACTAAATCAGGGTTAATAACTTCGACATCACCTGGAACAACTAAATCAGCGGCAGTAACGACTTTAGGTCCTTCTACTTCTAATTCAATTCTCTTAGTGACTGATTCTTCATCGTCAATTTTTAAAACTAAATCTTTTAAAGAAAGGATAATCATTGTAACGTCTTCTTCAACACCTTCAAGTGCAGAGAATTCGTGACGAGCACCTTCAACTTCAATAGCAAATACAGAAGCACCTGGTAATGAAGAAAGCATAACTCTTCTTAATGAATTTCCAATTGTTAAAGCGTAACCTCTTTCTAATGGTCCAACTACAAATTTACCATAGTTAGTGTTACCATCGAATTCAGCAATATCAAATTTAATTTTTGCGAATGGACTTACGATTTTGCTCATATTTTTTTCCTCCCTTTGCAATCGTTAGTAGACTAAATAATATTTATTATCCACGTGGACGCTTTGGTGGGCGGCAACCATTGTGTGGAATAGGTGTAGTATCTGTAATCATTTGGATTTGTAATCCAGCTGCTTGTAAACTACGAACTGCAGAATCACGACCAGATCCTGGTCCTTTTACGTTAACATCAACTGTTTTAATACCTTGATCAACAGCAACTTTAGCACAAGCTTCAGCTGCTAATTGAGCTGCAAATGGTGTAGATTTCTTAGCACCTTTAAATCCTAATGCACCAGCACTTGACCAAGCAATTGCATTACCTGCTTCATCAGTGATAGTGACAATGGTATTATTAAATGTTGAGTGAATGTGAGCGATACCTTTAGTATAGCTTCTTTTAATTTTTTTCTTCTTAGAAACTGTGGTTTTAGCCATTTTTAATTATCCTCACTTTCTATTGAACTGCTTGCTTCTTATTCGCAATAGTCTTTTTAGGTCCTTTACGAGTACGAGCATTAGTCTTTGTACGTTGTCCACGAACTGGTAAGCCTTTACGATGACGTAAGCCACGATAGCAACCAATTTCGGTTAAACGTTTAATGTTTAAAGCAACTTCACGACGTAAGTCACCTTCTACTTTGTGTTTTGCAACTTCTGTTCTAATTGCAGTTAATTGATCTTCGGTTAAATTCTTAACACGAATATCTTCATTAATGTTTGTTTCTTTTAAAATCTTTTTAGATGTTGTTAAACCAATACCATAAATATAAGTTAAAGCAATAACAACTCTTTTTTCATTTGGAATATCGACTCCAACAATACGTGCCATATAGCATGTCCTCCTTAATTACCTTGTCTTTGCTTGTGTTTTGGGTTTTCGCAAATGACCATTACACGGCCTTTTCTACGAATAACTTTGCACTTGTCGCAAATAGGTTTAACTGAAGGTCTAACTTTCATAAAATAATTTCCTCCATTTTACTTTCTTTTAAATTTTTCTTATTTGTATCTGAATGTTATTCTACCACGTGTTAAATCATATGGCGATATTTCAACCGTAACTCTATCACCTGGTAAGATGCGAATGTAATTCATACGGATTTTACCAGAAACGTGGGCTAATATTACGACTCCGTTTTCTAACTTTACATTAAACATTGCATTAGGTAAAGTTTCAACGACTACCGCTTCTACTTCAATAACGTCTTCTTTTGACATAGTTAGTTTAACACTCCTTTTTGTTACTTTCTAGCGTAAGGATTTCTGCTCCATCCTTAGTTACTACAATAGTATTTTCATAGTGGCTAGCTAATTTGCCATCTACCATTTTAACAGTCCATTCATCACTCATAACACGAGTATCGTATTTTCCCATTGCCACCATTGGCTCAATTGCAAGGCACATGCCTTCTTTCAAAATTGGGCCATGTCCAGGTAATCCATAATTAGGAATTGCTGGATCTTCGTGCATTTCAGTACCAATACCATGTCCAGTATAATCTCTTGGTAATGAATAACCATGTTTTTCGCAATATTCTTGAATTGTATGTGATATATCTGATAAATGAATACCGGGTTTAATAATTTTAATAGCTTCAAAGAAACTTTCTTCTGTTACTCTTACTAGACGAGCAGCTTCATCAGATATTTTTCCAACAGCATAGGTTCTTGCTGCGTCTCCGTTATAGCCTTTATAAATTGCTCCAACATCGACAGAAATAATATCTCCTTCTTTTAAAGGTTTATTGTTTGGAATCCCATGCACTAATACTTCATTTACTGAAGTACATATGGAAGCAGGAAATCCGCCATATCCTAGGAAAGATGGAATTGCGCCTTGATCACGTATGGTTTTTTCAGCGATACGATTAAGTTCTTTAGTCGTAACACCTGGTTTGATGTGTGGCTTTAGTGCATCAAACACACTAGCCACAATCCTACCAGCCTCACGCATCAACACAATTTCTCGTGGTGATTTTAAGGTTATCATACTTTTTTTATTTGATCCTTTCAAAAATATCACAAATGGCTTTGAAGACTTCATCTAATCCAAGCAAACCATCAACATTATATAGAAGTCCACGTTTTTCGTAGAATTCCACTAATGGGAAGGTTTGATGTTCATAAGCATCAAGTCTTACTGCTAAGCTTTCTAATGTGTCATCTTTTCTTTGGATTAATTCACCATTACAATAATCACAAACACCTTCAACTTTTGGTTTTAATGTTTCGACATGGAATGGAGCTCCACAAGATTTGCAAACACGTCTACCAGTAATTCTTTTTGTTAAGACATCACGATCAGCAGTGATATTAACTACTGCTGTTATTGGACGATTGATTTCTTTTGTTAGTTCTTCTAATGCTTCTGCTTGAGGTATTGTTCTTGGAAATCCATCAAGTAAGAATCCATTAGCGCAATCATCTTTAGCAAGTCTTTCCTTAACTAAAGCGATTGTTACTTCATCTGGTACTAACAAACCTTTGTTGATATAACTTGCCGCTAAGACTCCAGTTGGAGTTTGAGCAGCTATTGCCTCTCTAAACATATCGCCAGTTGAGATATGTGGGATATGATAAGAAGCAATAATTTTTTTAGCTTGTGTTCCTTTACCGGCACCAGGTGGGCCCATTAAAATAATGTTTAGCATTGTTTTTTACTCCCTTCCAGCGCGATTTTGAACTTCTTCGAAGCTCTTACCAGCAACCAAGCCATCAATTTGTGCACTAACTTCAAGAGCAACACCAACTACGATGATTAATCCTGTGCCACCTAGTGCTAATGATTGAGGAAGTAATCCAACCAATACTAACACAACTGGTAACGCAGCAATAAATGCAAGAGCAAATGCACCAATGAAGGTTACACGATTTAATACTTTCTTTACATATCTTTCTGTTTCATTACCAGGTTTAATACCAGGGATGTAAGAACCATTCTTTTGGAAGTTTTCTGCCATCTGTTCTGGATTAATTTGTAATGAAGAATAGAAGAATGTAAAAGCTATAATGAGAACAACATAGATAATCAAGCCCCATGGCATTTGCCATGTTTTACCACCAAACCAAGGCATAGTGGTCATTTTTGAACTTGAGAATACATTGAGCCATTCAGCACTTGTATCCGCGCCATCGATGAAACTCACAATTACTTGTGGTGCCATCATAATTGATGAAGCGAAGATAACAGGAATAACACCAGCAGAGTTAATCTTAATTGGTAAGAAACTTGCTTGGCTATATCTCTGTCCAGTTCCACCGGATTTGCCAGCGTGTTGAACAGGGATTTTTCTTTTTGAACTTTCAATATAAATTACGAATGTAATAATTGCTAAATAAGCAAGGATATATAATAAGAATCTCGCACCTCCAGCTACAATTAACGAAGGTTGTTTTGATAATAATGGGTTTGACATATATTGTACAAACGCTTCAGCAATTTGTTTAGGTAATGAGACAACGATACCAGCAAAAATAATTACAGAAATACCATTACCAATACCTTTTACAGAAATTTGGTCACCTAACCACATAACTAACATACCACCAGCTACTAATACCGTAACTATGTAAGCATAAGTTAAGAATTCTGAATTTGCAATCGTTGTAACTTTTATATATTCAGTAGCTTCCATGGTTTTTATAATGCCATATGCTTGCACCGCTCCAAGAAGTAAGGTTAAGTAACGAGTTGCCATTTCCATTTTCTTTCGACCATATTGACCTTGTTTGTTTAACTCGGTTAAGGCCGGTAATACATCCATTGAAAGTAATTGCACAATAATTTGTGCGGTAATATATGGTGACACACCTAAGGCGAATATGGAGAAACTTGATAACGCTCCACCGCCTAAAAGGTTCATCATACTTAAGACATCTAGGTTATCAAATCCAGCAGTATCACTGATTTTTACACCAGGAACTGAGATTGACGCTCCGATGCGGAAGACTAAGAGTATCATTAATGTAAAGAATATACGATCAACGATATCTTTATTTTTGAAGATTTGTCCGAGTTTTTTCATATTACAATACCTCGGTTGTTCCGCCAGCATTCTTAATAGCTTCTTCGGCAGCCTTAGAGAACTTATGAGCAGAAACTTCTAACTTAACATTAAGTTTTCCATTTCCTAAAATTTTAATTCCATCATATTCTTTACGGACTAAACCGACTTCTTTTAATAATGCAGGGGTGACTTTAGTGCCTTCTTCGAATTTATTTAACATTTCTACGTTAACTATTGCATAGTCAACACGTGAAATATTGTTAAATCCACGTTTTGGTAAACGACGATATAATGGGTTTTGTCCACCTTCAAATCCTAAACGGACTCCGCCGCCACTTCTAGAATTTTGACCTTTGGTACCTTTACCAGCAGTCTTTCCGTTTCCAGAACCAATTCCACGACCAGCGCGGAATGCTTTCTTACGTGATCCTTCTGTGTATTCGAGTTCATGCAGTTTCATATCTTGCACCTCCCTATAAATTATTGATTTATTTTTGGTTATAAACTATTTACGTAATTCTTTGACTACATTGTATGATTTAACGTTATTCAAACCATTAACAGTTGCACGAATAACATTAATTGGTGTACGTGAGCCATAGACTTTTGAGTAAATGTTTCTAACGCCAGCTAATTCTAAGACAGCACGGACTGGACCACCAGCGATGATACCAGTACCTTCAGGTGCAGGTTTTAATAAAACTTTGCAAGCACCAAATTCACCATTAATTTCATGAGCGATTGTTCCGCCTTTAACTAAATGGACATGGAGCAAGTTTTTCTTAGCAGCTTCTGTAGCTTTCTTAATTGCATCTGGGACTTCTCCAGCCTTTCCAGTACCATAACCGAAACGGCCTTTGCCATCACCAATAACCATAAGTGCAGCAAATCTCATACGGCGTCCACCTTTTACTGTTTTGCTTACACGGTTAATTGCAACTACGCGTTCATTGAATTCCTTTTCAGGTTTTTCACGACGATCTCTACGATCACCTCTACGGCCACCATCACGGCGATCTTTACGATCACCACGAGGACGACGATCAGCTCTAGGAGCTTTTTCTGAATCAGTGTTTTCAGTATTTTCTACCACAGTTTCTTCAACTGGTGTTACTTTTTCTTCTGCCATTTTCTTTCCTCCTAGAATTCTAAGCCAGCTTCACGAGCGGCTTCTGCAACAGCTTTGACACGTCCATGGTATACATAACCAGAACGATCAAATACTACTTTCTTTATACCTAAGGCAACGGCTTTTTCACCGATGTCCTTACCAACGGCTTGAGCGGCTTCAATGTTACCACCATTTGCTAATTTAAGAGCAACTGATGATGAACTTACTAAAGTTACGCCTTTAACATCGTCGATAATTTGAGCATGAATGTTAGCATTTGCACGATAAACACTTAAACGAGGTGTTTCAGCTGTTCCGCTAATTTTAGCACGAACACGTTCATGACGTCTTGCACGAACTACTTGTCTTGATTCTTTATTAATCATGTTTCATTTCCTCCTTACCGACTATTTCTTACCAGCACGTTTTCCTTCTTTACGAAGAATAAACTCATCAGTATATTTAATACCTTTTCCTTTATAAGGTTCAGGTTCACGAACTGCACGAATTCTTGCAGCAGTTTGTCCAACTGCTTGACGATCTGCACCTTCAACAACTACTTCTGTAGCAGATGGTGCAGAAATTTTTGCGCCAACATCAGGTACGATAACAACTTCATGAGAATAACCAATATTTAATACTAAGTTTTCTCCTCTCATAGCAGCACGATAACCGATACCGACGATTTCTAATTTTTTCTTAAATCCTTCAGAAACACCGACTACCATATTGTGAAGTAATGCTCTTGTTGTACCATGGATAGTCTTCATAGAAATTGTATCATCTGGACGAACACAAGTAATAGTATTTCCTTCAACTTTATATGTAATATGTGGATTAAAGGTATTTGTTAAAGTTCCTTTAGGTCCTTTAACTGTTACATGGTTACCATCGAAATCAACAGTAACACCTGCAGGTATTTCAATAACTTTATGACCAATACGTGACATACTGTTACCTCCTACCAAACATAAGCGATAACTTCGCCGCCGATGCCAAGAGCACGGGCTTTCTTATCACTCATTAAACCTTGAGAAGTAGATATAATAGCAATACCTAATCCTCTTAATACACGTGGAAGTTTGTCAGCAGGGACATTAACACGTAATCCAGGTTTAGAGATTTTCTTTAAACCAGAGATAACACGTTCTCCACCAACGTATTTTAAAGTAATAGTTAATTCTTTCTTTACATCACCAAGAACGATAAAATCGTTAATGAAACCTTCTTCTTTTAAGATTTCAGCAATATGCACTTTCATGTTTGAACTTGGCATTGTAACTGATTCATGACGCATCACATTTGCGTTACGAATTCTTGTAAGCATATCTGCAATAGGATCTGTCATCATAACTCATTTTCCTCCTTTGCTTACCAGCTTGCCTTTTTCATACCTGGAATTTCGCCTTTATAAGCTAATTCACGAAGGCAGATACGGCATAATTTGAATTTACGAATTACTGCGTGAGGACGTCCACAACGTTCGCAACGTGTGTATTCTCTAACTGCATATTTTTGTGGTCGTGCACAACGAACCTTAATAGATGTTTTTGCCATTTAGATGTCCTCCTTCTTATTTATGGAATGGCATACCGATTAATTCAAGCAATGTGAATGCTTCTTCATCAGTATTTGCTGTTGTTACAACAACAATATCCATACCACGTACTTTAGTGACTTTTTCATAACTAATTTCTGGGAAAATTAATTGTTCTTTGACGCCTAATGTGTAATTACCACGGCCATCAAAAGCATTTTTGCTAATACCACGGAAGTCTCTAACACGTGGTAATGAGATAGAGATTAACTTATCAAGGAATTCGTACATTCTTTCTCCTCTTAAAGTAACCTTACAACCAATTGCTTGTCCTTCACGTAATTTGAAAGAAGCAATTGATTTCTTTGCTCTTGTAATAACAGGTTTTTGTCCTGTGATTTGAGCTAATTCTGCAACTGAATCATCTAATAATTTAGCATTAGAAGTTGCATCGCCAACACCGACGTTAATAACGATTTTTTCGATGTGTGGAACTTGCATAACAGAAGCATAGTGATATTTTTCCATTAATGCAGGTACGATTTGGGTAGTGTATTTTTCTTTTAATCTATTCATAATACTCTAACCTCCTATTTAACAACGCTCTTGCTAGCTTTTGTTACACGGACTTTTTCGCCCTTAACAACTTCATAGCCAACACGTGTTGCTTTCTTTGTTTTTGGATCTACAAGTGCTACATTACTAACATGAATAGGAGCATAGATATCAACAATACTTCCCTCTGGGTTAGTTTGTGTAGGTTTTTTATGTTTTTTGTGAACGTTAACGCCTTCAACAACGACACGGTCTAAACGAGGATATGCTTTTTGAACAACGCCTGTTTTACCTTTGTCAGCGCCAGCGATAACGATGACTTTATCACCTTTTTTGATTTTCATTTTGGCTACCTCCTATTATAAGACTTCGATAGCTAAGGAAACGATTTTCATAAATTTATCGCCCTTATCACGAAGTTCACGAGCAACAGGTCCAAAGACACGTGTGCCACGTGGAGTACCATCATCATTGATTAAGACAATTGCATTGTCATCAAATCTAATGGTTGAACCATCAGGTCTGTTATAAGCCTTTTTAGTTCTAACGATAACACCTTTAACAATGTCACCTTTTTTAACTTTTCCATTTGGAATAGCATCTTTTACTGAGCATAAGACAATGTCTCCAACGCCAGAACTTTTGCGGTGAGAACCACCGAATAAGTGGAAGACACGAACTGATTTAGCACCAGTATTATCTGCTACAACAAGATTTGTTTCTGTTTGTATCATATTTTATCTTCCTCCTATTTTTCATTTTCTGTGTTTACGACAGCAACTAAACGATAACGTTTTCTAGCTGATAAAGGACGAGTTTCCATGATAGTAACAACATCGCCAATTTTTGCAACATTGTTTTCATCGTGTGCTAAATATTTCTTAGCGTATTTAACTCTCTTACCATACTTTGGATGTCTTTTGTGAGTTTCGACTAAAACAGTAATTGTTTTGTCCATTTTGTCAGATGTAACTACGCCTTGAATAACACGGCGGGTATTTCTTTCTTCCATGTTTCAGTCCTCCTATTTAATTCCCAATTCACGTTCTCTAAGAACGGTATTGATACGGGCAATATCCTTACGGATATAATTCAATTGCATAGGTTTTTCAAGTTGTCCAACAGCTTGTTTACGGCGTAAGTTGAATAACTCTTCCTTCAATTGATAAACTTTTTCATTAAGTTCAGAAGTGCTTAACTCTCTAATTTCGCTTAATTTCATGTTTATTCACCCTTTCCTTCTTTTGCTATGACACGAGTTCTAATTGGTAATTTGTAAGCTGCTAAGCGAAGTGCTTCACGAGCATTTGCTTCTCCAACTCCACCAATTTCAAACATGACACGGCCAGTTTTAACAACTGCAACCCATGACTCTGGGCTACCTTTACCAGAACCCATACGAACTTCGGCAGGTTTCTTTGTTTTTGCCATTTGTGGGAATATACGAATCCAAACTTGGCCACCTCTTTTTGTATATCTTGATAATACAATACGAGCAGCTTCAATTTGACGAGCGGTAATGTAATTTCCCGAAGTAGCTTGGAGACCGAATTCACCAAATGATACTTCATTACCAGCTTTAGATTTTCCTTCATATTTTAAACTATGAGGTCTTCTATACTTAACTCTCTTTGGTTGTAACATGTGAATTATTCTCCTTTCTTAACTACATTTTTAACAGGGCGAACTTCACCACGGCAAATCCAGACTTTAACGCCTAAACGGCCATAGGTAGTTGCTGCTTCTGCTAATGCATAGTCAATATCAGAACGAAGTGTATGTAGAGGGATGATACCTTCTTTATAACCTTCGCTACGAGCAATATCAGCTCCGCCTAAACGACCAGAGACAACTGTTCTACAGCCTTTTGCGCCAGCTTTACGAACATCTCTAATTGCCATTTTTTGAGCAGTTCTGAATGAAGCACGTTCTTCTAATTTACGTGCGATTGTTTGTGCGACAATATTTGCATCAAGATTTGGTTCTTTAACATCAACAACTTCTAAGCCAAATTTTTGTTTCTTTAAAATTTTGCTTAATTGTTTTTTTACAGCATTAATATTGTCACCATTTTGACCGAGTGCAACGCCAACACGAGCGACGTGAACCATAATTTTAATATAGTTATTAGTTTCGGTTTTTTGTCTTTCGATATCAATGTGAGATACTAAAGCATCTTTAAGAGCTTTAGATAAGAATTCACGGATTTTAATATCTTCGTTTAAGAAGGTTGCGAAATCTTGGTTATTTGCATACCATCTTGAATGCCAATCACGATTGACACCAAAACGCATACCATTTGGATTAACTTTTTGACCCATAAAATTGCTTCCTCCTATCTTTCTTTGACCACAACGGTAATGTGGGCAGTTCTTTTTACTAAGCCAGATGCTGATCCTTTAGCACGAGGTAAATATCTCTTCATGCGTGGACCATCATTTGCGTAAATTTCAGCGACGTATAATTTATCTTCATCCATTTCGTGGTTGTTGATAGCATTTGCAGCAGCTGATCTAATTAATTTGTCTACGATTGGTGTAGCAGATTTATTAGTATTAGCTAAGATTCCTAATGCAACCTTAACATCTTTTCCACGAACTAAATCGATAACTAAGCGGCACTTTCTAGGAGTGACTCTTACTGATGTAACTGTTGCTTTTGCTTCTGTTGCTTTCATATTCTAACACTCCTTACTTAGCGGCATTTGCAGCTTTATCTTCTGCAGTATGTCCGGTATGACCTTTGTAGGTACGAGTAGGTGCGAATTCACCTAATTTATGACCGACCATATCTTCTGTTACATAAACAGTAATATGTTCGTGACCATTGTAAACTGCAAAGGTATGTTCAACGAATTGTGGATAAATAACTGATCTTCTTGACCAAGTTTTAATAATTTCTTTTTTGTTTGCAGCATTTAGTGCTTCAACTTTTTTCATTAAGTGTTCATCACAGAATGCGCCTTTTTTCAAACTACGAGCCATGTTTCATTTCCTCCTTTGCCTATTAACGGTCTCTTCTTCTAACGATTAAACGGTTAGATGCTTTCTTTGTGTTTCTTGTCTTGACACCAAGAGCTCTCTTACCCCAAGGTGTACGAGGTGCATCACGTCCGACAGGACATTTACCTTCACCACCACCATGTGGGTGATCACATGGGTTCATTACAGAACCACGAACTGTTGGACGGACACCGTACCAACGATTTTTACCAGCTTTACCTAAGTTGACTAAGTTCCAATCTTCATTACCAACTTCACCAACTGTAGCGCGGCAAGTATTTAATACTTTACGAACTTCAGAACTTGCTAAACGGATAATAACATATTTTCCTTCTTTACCAAGAACTTGAGCACTTGTACCAGCAGCACGGCATAATTGACCGCCTTTGCCAGGATAAAGTTCAACGTTATGAACTAAGGTACCTTCAGGGATATTACCAATGTTCATGGCATTACCCACTTTAATATCAACTGCTTCGCCAGATACTACTTTGTCTCCAACTTTGATTCCTTTTGGAGCAATGATGTAAGACTTTGTACCATCAACGTAGTTGATTAAGCAAATATTTGCATTTCTATTTGGATCGTATTCAACAGTAGCAACTGTTGCAGGGATTCCATCTTTAACTCTCTTGAAGTCAACAAGACGGTACTTACGTTTATTTCCTCCACCAATATGGCGAGTTGTGATGCGGCCATTGTTATTACGACCACCAGTTTTCTTAATGCTAACTAATAAACTTTTTTCAGGAGTACTTGTTGTAATTTCTTCAAATGTCGAGTTTGTCATTTGGCGACGGCTTGGAGTCGTCGGTTTGTATGTTCTAATTGACATAATATCTTTCTCCTATATTTAATTTTTTCTATATCCTTATATATAAAGGACTATTCTTTGAATAAATCTAAGGCTTCACCATCAGCAAGTGTAACAATTGCTTTTTTGTATCCAGGAATCATACCAGGATAACGTGTGCCTCTTTTAGCTGCTTTTGCATCAACGTTAATAATGTTGACTTCTTTTACTTTGACTTGGAATACTGATTCGAAAGCCATTTTGATTTCAGCACGATTAGCTGACTTTAATACTTCAACAACAATTTTATTTTGGTTTTGAGCCATAGCCATTGATTTTTCAGTGATAACTGGACGAACAATGACATCAAATTGTTTTGGAGTTGGTTTTGCGAAGCGCTTTTCTGCGGCTTCTTGAGTTTTCTTTGCCATTATTTAAGTGCCTCCTCAACTGCTTTGATAGCTGCCTTTGTTGCAACGACAGTATCAACATTTAATAAGTCATAAACACAAACATTATCAGTTGGAACAATCATTGTACCAGGAATATTTCTTGCAGCCTTAATAACATTTTCATTTTCTTCATCTAATACGATTAGGACTTTCTTACCAGCGTTAACTGCTTTTAAAACACTAACCATATTTTTTGTTTTTGCATCTGCTAAATCTAATTTATCAAATACAACAACTGCTTTTTCTTTTACTTTTAAAGATAAAGCTGAACGAAGAGCTAAGTTATGAGCTGCTTTATTCATTGATAATGAGTAGTTTTGTCTTCCATCTGGTCCAAATACGGTACCACCGCCAACCCAGATTGGAGAACGGCTAGATCCTGCACGAGCACGACCTGTACCTTTTTGTTTCCATGGTTTTTTACCGCCACCGCTAACTTCAGAACGAACTTTAGTTTTTGCAGTAGCTTGACGTTTGTTAGCTTGATAAACTTGAACAGCATCAAACATAACTGATTTATTAGGTTCAATGTTAAATACTTCACCTTTAAGTAACATATTTGAAACATTTTCGCCAGTCATAGATACGACTGGAACCTTAACATTCTTTACTTTCTCTGCCATAGTTATACCTCACTATTCTGCTGCAGCAGTAGTGTTGTTTACTAAAGTCTTAATAACTTTTGCGCCTTTTTGAGCTTTAACAGCACTTCTTACTGTAACGATTGATTTTGTAGGTCCAGGAATTGCACCTTTTACTAAGAGAGCATTCTTTGATGCATCAACTGCAACAACAACTAAGTTTAAGATAGTTGCGGTTTTGTTACCATGATGACCAGCAGATTTCTTACCAGGATGAATACGGTTGTTTGTTCTACCGATTGTTGCATAAGATCCTGATCCTCTATGATAGCCAGATCCATGTCCTTTAGGTCCGATTGTGTAGCCATAACGTTTAATAGCACCAGAGAAACCTTTACCTTTGCTTGTACCAGTAACGTCAATTACGTCACCAGCTTGGAAAATATCAACAGTGATTGAATCACCTACGTTGTATTTAGCCATTTCATCACCCTTAAGTTCTCTTAATTCGTACTTAGGTGTGGTGTTTGCTTTAGCGAAGATACCCTTTTCAGCTTTGTTAGCACGATTTTCTTTCTTTTCTTCGTAGCCAACTTGGATAGCTTCATAACCATCTTTTTCAATGGTTTTCTTTTGAGTTACGACATTTGGTAAAACTTCGATAACTGTAACTGGATACATTGTTCCATCAGTAGCGAAGACTTGAGTCATACCCATTTTACGTCCTACTATTTGTTTCACGATGTTTTACCTCCTTATAACTTGATATCGATATTGACGCCACTTGGTAAGGATAATCTGCGTAATGCATCTACTGTTTCCTTAGTTGGGTTAACAATATCAATTAGTCTCTTGTGAGTTCTAATTTCAAATTGTTCACGAGCATCTTTATATTTGTGAACAGCTCTTAAGATTGTATAAACTTGTTTTTCCGTTGGTAGTGGAATAGGACCTACAACCTTGGCCCCAGATTTAGTTGCCGCATCAATGATCTTTTCGACTGAAACATCGACTAATTTGTGATCATAAGCTTGTAAGCGGACTCTAATCTTTTTACTTTTAGCCATGAATAATTCCTCCTTTGTCTAAATCAGGCTTAGACGTTGCTCTGTGTAAATTCCCTGAACGCCTCATTCATGACAACAGCCTTCGGCGTATCAGCAACCTTGCACTTCATCGCAAGCATCAAACATTGAAAGTTTATCAAAAACGTATTATATAGTCAAGCATTTTTTTACTATTTATTGAATAAATATTATATTTATAATATAAGGGCGATTTTTAGAACAGTTTTGTTAGTTTTTTAAGGAAGCATCTTTATTATAAACAAAATTCAAATCACAAAAAAAGCAAGTTTTGTCAACTCGCTTAATCGTTATTTTTGTTCTTCTTTTTGATGATTTTTTACTAAAAATTGCTTGTGATAAGTATACTTGCAGCCGCAATAAAGTTGTTGATAAAGATTATATTTAATACGCATTTCACGTGCTTCATCTATGCCTTTGTTTTTCTTAAAATCAGAATAAAAATATTTTGTATAGTCGTATTTTTTCTCTAATTCTTTACCAATAGCATTTAAAATTTGGCTATTCTTTTGCCTAGAAATAGTCATAACTGTTGTAAAATAATCAAATCTATGCTCGTTAGCGTACTTAAACGCTTCATCCATTCTTTTGGTATAGCAAATCTTACAGCGATCTAATCCTTCTGGTTGATCTTTGTATGGCTCTAAGTCTTTGTTATACGTATCATTATCATAAGGCGTTTCAATCACTTCTACGCGCACGTTATAATCTTTATAGAAATATTCTAAAAATTTTTTAAGTTCATCTTTTCTTCTTTGATATTCACTTTCTGGAAATATATTTGAGTTATTATAAAAGACAGTAACATCAAAATATTGACTTAAAAATTTAATTGGAAAAGTAAGACAAGGTCCACAGCAAGCATGTAAAAGTAATGTTGGACGTTTACCGTTTAATGCTTCTATTTCTTTAAGCGATTCTAAATAATAGTTAATTTTCTTTTCCATAAATAAACATTGCATCTCCAAAAGAGAAGAAACGATATTTTTCTTTAACAGCTTCTTTATAACATTCTAAAATAAATTCGCGTCCCGCAAGAGCGGATACAAGCATAATTAAAGTAGATTTAGGTAAATGGAAATTAGTGATTAATCCATTAATTGCTAAATACTTATATCCTGGGTAAATAAATATTGAGGTATTGCCAGAGCATGCCTTAAAAGTTCCATATTCTTGCATAACAGATTCTAAAACACGTGTTGAGGTTGTACCAATTGAAATAATTCGGCGATGTTCTTTTTTAGCATTATTTAAAATGTCCGCAGTTTCTTGGCTCATAACATAATATTCTGAATGCATATGGTGCTCTAAAACATCATTCACTTTTACTGGTCTAAATGTTCCTAAACCAATATGCAAAGTAACATCAACAACAATAACGCCTTTTTGCTTTAATTTTTCGAATAATTCTTCCGTAAAATGAAATCCTGCAGTCGGGGCGGCAGCACTTCCTTCCACTTTAGCATAGACAGTTTGATAACGCGAATTATCATCACATTGTTTACGAATATATGGAGGTAAAGGCATTTTACCTAATTTATCAAGTACTTCATAAAATACACCATCATAAATCATGTGCATAATACGAATGCCTTCTTCTTTAATTTCTAAACATTCTGCTTTTAATTCGCCATTTCCAAAAGAAACAATAGTTCCCACTTTAACTGTTTTAGCATTACCAACTAAACATTCCCAGTTGTCATTTTCTAATTGTTTTAACAATAACAATTCGACATGAGCATGAGTTTTTTCTTTTTCGCCTAACAATCGAGCCGGTATAACCTTAGTGTTATTTCTAACCAAAACATCACCCGCATGTAAGTAATCGACAATATCATAAAAATGCTTATGTTCATAAGTTTTTGTATCTTTATTAATAACCATTAAACGAGATTCATCGCGTTTTTTCGCTGGCGATTGCGCAATTAACTCTTCTGGCAAATCAAAATCAAATAAACTAATATCCATTAAAATCCCCTCTTATCTCCATATTTTTTTATAAATTCATCTTTAAAATCACCAAATCTGTCTTCTTGAATTGCCTTACGTGCTTCTTCCATCATGTGAATTAAAAATCTAATATTATGAATGGAAAGTAGTCTTTTTCCAAATGTTTCATCACATTTGTATAAATGTCTTAAATAAGCTTTTGTATAGTTTTTGCAGCAATAGCAATCACATTCATCATCAAGTGGTGTAAAATCTTCTGCGTATTTTAAATCACGGATATTGACTCGACCTTTAGAAGTCATTAAAGCACCATGACGGGCAATTCTCGTCGGTAAAACGCAATCAAACATATCTACGCCCATAGCAATACCTTCTAAAATATAATCAATTGAGCCAACACCCATTAAATATCTTGGTTTATCTTTTGGTAAATATGGAACTGAATATTCCACCATTTTAAACATAACATCTTTTGGTTCACCAATTGAAGTACCACCAATAGAATAACCATCAAAATCCATTTTAGTTAGTTCTTCTGCACACATTTTACGTAAGTCTGCGAACTCGCCACCTTGGACAATACCAAACAAAGCTTGATCTTTTCTTGTATGTGCATCTTTGCCTCTTTTAGCCCATCTTAAAGTACGCTCAACAGAATTTTTCATATATTCATAACTAACTGGATATGGTGGACACTCATCAAAAGACATGGCAATATCCGCGCCTAATTTTTGTTCAATATCAATAGCAATTTCTGGAGAAAAGAATAATTTCGCGCCATTTAAATGGTTTTTAAATGTTACTCCTTCTTCGGTTATTTTACGACGTTCCGCTAAAGAGAAAACTTGGAAACCGCCAGAATCAGTAAGCATTGGTCCATCATAATTCATAAATTTATGTAATCCGCCAGCTTTTTCAACAATATCTGCGCCAGGTCGTAAAGAAAGGTGATATGTATTAGCTAAAATCACTCCTGCTCCACAAGCCTTAACTTCTTCAGGTGATAAAGCTTTTACAGTTGCTAATGTTCCAACAGGCATAAACATTGGTACTTCAACATCACCATGTGGTGTGTGAAGTATTCCATATCTTGCTCCTGTTTGTTTACAAACATGTTTTATTTCTAACCAAAAATCTTTCATAATCTCAAGTCTCCTCGTAAGCAATATATTATACCATTAATAAGCATTAAGCAAAAGAAAAAAGCACAACTACGGTGCTAATCTCAAAATAGTATTCAAAACGAGATAACAATTAAATTGCTCTTGCTATATTAAATCCTTCATCAATGCATTTTTTTATTAACAAATCGCTATCAAAATGCATTAGAAATACTCTATTACGATATTCAAGTGGTATTTCTTTGCACATTGTATCTAATCCAATATGAAAGTTAGAGTCTTTATCGCTAACTTCATGATAGAGAGTATCTAATTCACCTGAAAAAAGCATTTGTTTTGCTTTCTTATTTAATAAACATGTGTCTCCAGAATAAAAGAATTTTTCTAAAGGAGAATAAACAAAATAACTACGACTATTAGAGATATGTTTAGTTTTAACTGACTCAATAGTAACATTCTTATCTTTATAAACCTCGTCTTCAACAATATTCACTAATTCATAGTTAAAATCTGTTAATTTTAAAAATGCTATCATTTTGTTTTTGTTTGAGCACAAAATAGTTACATTATGAACTGGATTTATGATAGTTAAATAAACAAGCAATGCTTCAAGTGAGCCAATGTGGTCTCCATGCATATGTGTTATAGAAATAACCACATCATTTTCTTTGCTAAAATCAATATATTTTATAATTTTACTAGCAATTTTTTCTCCGCAATCAAATATATAAAATGTATTATCATATTTAAAATAAGCTGCTGTGTTATCTAAATCATAATTAAATGCTGAACCATTACCTAAAAATTTTAAACTAGTCATTTACATAAACCACCTTAATAAAATTGTAGCGGTAAATATTATCTGAACTTGGATCTTTATATCTTTCCATCATTGATAATATAACATCTTCTGGCACCCATTTTTCTTCTTGTCTTTTATGATTTCGCGTGAGAATTGTATCAATATTTGCTTTTAACATTACTAATTGAATGTAGTCAGCGCCTCTTATTCTATCAAGAAAATAGTTTCTTCTTTTATCATCTAAAAATGTTGAATCTAAAACTACTGTAATATTCTCATTATTATTTAATAATGCATTAGCAGTTTCAATCATTTTATCATAAACAATATTCATATCTTCAAGAATTACACGATAATCATGAGTAATAGCAAAACGTGTTTCATCACTTGAAATAATATGACAGTTCTCATCTTGAATCGATTGAGCATAATATGACTTTCCTACTCCGGGAAGTCCTGCTAAAAGAATTAATTTACGCATAACTATACTAATTTCTTTCTTAAGAATGATGAAGCAACATCAACAATAATTACTAATAATATAACACCATATAAAACTGCGGCTAGTTCTCCCCAGTGTTCATTTTGTGAATAAACACTAATAGGATAACCAACACCACCAGCACCAACTAATCCTAAAATAGAAGCTGTACGAATATTTAAATCAAAACGATATAAAATAACATTCGCAAAGTTAGGTGCAATTTGTGGCACTACGCCATATTGGATTCTTGTAAATGGAGTTGCTCCTACTGCATCAAGTGCTTCAAGCGGATCATTAGAAATTAAATCTAATTGTTCTGAATACATTTTTCCAATCATTCCTACGGAATGGATTGATAAAACTGCAACACCTGTTACAGGCCCAAAGCCAAATACTTGAATAAATATATATCCTAAAAGCAATTCCGGGAAAGTTCTTATTAAAATAAGAAAAATCTCCGAAATGATTGAAAATTTTCCAGCTATTTTTTGACTTGCCAAAAAGCCAAAAGGGATAGATAAAATTGAGGCGATTGTTGTTCCAACAAGAGCAATAGCAAATGTTTCTATAACTTGATAAACAACTGATGTTTTGAAAGTAAATTGTCCGCCAATTCCAAACATATAATTAAAATTTGGATGAAAAAATCCTTCAAACATTTTTCCTAATTTTGCCCAGTTAGGATGTCTAAAATTATCAAACAAATTTATATCTAAACTAAAATATAAAAGAACACCAACAAGTAAAACAACAAATACTAAATTGTATATCCATTTTTTCGGCCTTGCCTTATATGCTTCGTCAACTGAAGTAAAGTGATGTTGCACTTTATAAAACATTTTTTTATACCAAGGAAGTTTTGCATACGCTGAAGATTCTAATGTTTTCATACTAAATTGCTTTCCTCCTTGTAAAAGTTGAAACTAATTGTAATACAAATACCACAACTAATAATGGTACCAAAATTGCACCAATTTTGTCATATTGTGTTGCTTCCATTGCATCTGATAATAATTGACCGATACCACCAGCACCAACGAATCCTAATACAACTGAAGCACGAATGTTAATTTCAAATGTGTAGATAAAATTTGAAATAAACATTGGATTAACTTGAGGATGAATAGATAACGCATACGCAGATAATCTTGTTCCACCATTTGAAATTGCCACTTCAAATGGATTCATATCCACAGTTTCGATATATTCATACATTAATTTAAAAATAATACCAAAGGTAAATAAAGTCATAGCAAACACACCAGCAGTTTCACTATATCCATAAAATATCGCTCCAATAATAGCTAATACAAAAGTAGGTATAGTACGCATAATATTAACTAAAATACGAACGATTTGATTAACCGCTTTGCTTCTTGTGATATTAGAAGCTGCAAGCAGATAAAAAGGAACTGCTAAAAGTGTTCCAAATACTGTAGCAACAAATATCATCTCAACTGTTTGCCAAATCTTTGTTACCGCTACAGTCCACAAATAATTCCACCACGCTTCACTTGTTTTAAGAGACCACTTAGAAGGAACAAATAATTGTGACACAATATTACCTAATTGATCAAAACGCACTTTATTGTTCATTGGTAAAAATATAAAGCATAAACCAAAAACAAGTGCATATAAACCAATCCACACCAAAATAAGCGAACGTTTTTTTTCAATTACTTTAGTTGGATTACCATTTTCATCTACACTAACTACCATTGTTTTATGAGTTAAGCGATGGAAAAAGCCATTATTTTGTGGTTCCATTATCAACCACCCCTAATTTTTCATTTTGGTTTAATGAGCGTCCATAAATTTTTATTAAAGCTTCTTCTGTTACTTCTTCTGGTTTTCCATCAAAAACAATCTCTCCAGCACGAATGCCGATAACGCGTGTTGCGTATTTAAGCGCTAAATCAACATGGTGCATATTAGCTACAATAGTAATTTTATCTTCTTCATTAATTCTTTTAAAGTCATCCATAACTGATAAAGTAGTAATTGGGTCAAGCGACGCAACTGGTTCATCAGCTAATATCAATGATGGTTGTTGAGTTAAGGCTCTTGCAAGAGCAACTCTTTGCATTTGCCCACCGCTTAATTGATCGGCACGGACAAACGCTTTGTCAAGAATGCCTAATTTATCAAGTGATTGTAAGGCAAGCATTTTTTCTTCCTTTGAATATAGGCCAAAAATACACTCAAAGGTAGAGTGATAACCCACTCTACCTGAGAGAACATTTTTATAGACACTAGAACGTTTTACCAAGTTAAATGATTGGAATATCATACCAATATTTTTGCGGATTGCGCGGAGGTCTTTACCTTCTGCATAAGAAATGTCTTTTCCATTTACTAATAATCTACCGCTAGATATTGGATGCATTTTATTGATAGTTCTAATTATTGTTGATTTTCCAGCGCCTGATAAGCCAATAATACAAACAAAATCTCCATCATTGATAGTCAAATTTACATTTTTCAAAGCCGTAAATCCATTTGGATACGTCTTTGTAACATTTTCAAAGACTATCATAATTTTATTTTCCTTTTATTTAATTAAATTAAATTGTTGTCAACACAGAATTGATAGAATGCTCTTTCTCCATCAAAATCTTTATCTTTAGCATCACTATATCCTGTGTGTGAATATAAATTGTAAAGATAATAAGCACCTGTGCCTTCAGTATTGATGTCACCATCTTTTACTAATTCTTTGAATGCATGTTTAACAGCATCTTTAGTTGCTTGGTCAAGATTAGAACGAGCAGAAATTGTATCATTATAAATACCATCTGTAATTGCTACTACTTTGTAATCTTCAAATAATTTGTTATCTTGATAGTGTGAACTATCTTTCTTTGAATAGAAGTTAGAATATCTAACATCTGTATATCCCCAGAATCCAGCAATTTCGCCATTCATCATAGCTTCACAAGCTGCAGTATAACCAGATTGGAAATATTTACCTTTGATTTGAGTTTTTGCATCTGTAATATCATCAACCATTGACATTCCGTGTTCATGTAAGTAGTGTAATGGTCTTAAATAACCAGCACCAGAAGTTGTTCCCATTCTACCAATAGTTAAACCAGCCATATCAAGAATATCAATTTTTCCATCTTTATTAGCATCTTTATAATATTCATTTCTTACTACTAATTGTGAAGAGTACCAGTTAACATCTGTAGTGGATTGTTCGCCATGATAAGTATATCCTTCAATTTCTTGGTTCATAGCTTTGATTTGATCTGCTTCAGTTTTATAATCTTCTTGAACTTTGTAGCCTTTACGAACAGAAGTCATTAATACTTCTACTTTTCCTGGATTCTTTAATGTAACTTCAGCATAGCCAGAAGCTGTTAAGAAACCAATATCAAGTTGGTCTGATAATAAACCTTGTGTTGTAGCAGCATAGCTAGTACCAGTTGTAATATTGAATTTGTATCCTGGTTCAATTGCTTCAAGCATTGGAGCCATTTTGCTTGCTAATGTAGCTAACTTTCCTGGATCATTAGATGGTACGAATTGGATATTAATTGTTTTCTTTGCACCATTGTTGCTAGCACTAGGATTAGAGTTACCATTATTACATGATGATAAGCATAATAGTACCAATGCAGTCATAGACATAGTAAAAATAGATTTTTTCATAAATTTCCTCCTGCGACATTTGCGCGTTCTTATCTATTTTGAATTAGGAAGATTTAATACTATAGTCTTCTCTTCCGTCTTCTAATTTATTATACACAATATTATTTACTATACAAAATGTTTTTTATAAAAAAACGTCGATTACAAGCCACTTTTTTATCAATTTTTGTGGTGGGTTCATTTCTATTATACTATAGAATAAACTAAAAAAAATAGTCTTTTTTATATAAAATCGTTTTCATAATTTTTTACTAGACTTTATCAACAAATTGTTATAAACTTAAAATGAACCCACCAAAAATAGAAAAATAATTATTATAATAACGTTCTATTTTAAAAAGTGTTTTTTGATATTTTTTTATTTTTTTTCATAAACTAATTATATGTACTTTAATTACCATGGAATTATAAAGAAGAAAATAAAAGCAGGTCTATTAATACGATATGAGTATCTTGACTCATTTCATAACATTAAACCTGCTTTAGTTTTATATTTTAAAGATGGGAGCGTATATCCTATTAGAGAATATCGTTGGCCCGAATATTACGAGTTTCTTAACGATTTATAAGTTCGTTAATTCTACGCATAACTTTTTCAATTTGAATTTCGTCTAAACCATTATTATCATTATTAATAAAAACAATATCACAATCATCTTTTGTTGGTTCTATATATTTATAATGACATGGCTTAACTGTGGTTAAATATTGGTCGATTACTGATTCAATAGTGCGTCCTCTTTCTTTAACATCACGCGATAATCTTCTTAATACGCGTACATCGGCATCAGTATCTACATAAATAGATAAATCTAATAAATCACGAATACCCGGTACTTGATAAATCATAATGCCTTCAACAATAATAATTTTTTTTGGCTCCACTAATTGGGTTTCTTTGATTCGTGAGTGAGTTTTAAAATCGTAAATTGGTTTTTGGATACTTTTGCCTTCTAATAATTCTTTTAAATGTTTACTGAATAATGGTGCATCATATGATTCGGGAACATCATAATTGCTTTTAGTTCTTTCTTCTGGTGATAAGTGACTGCGATCATTACAATATGTGTCATAAGAAACACGAACTAAATCATCTTTGAATATTGTTTCTAAATAATCAGATAAAGTTGTCTTTCCTGAACCCGAGCCTCCGCCAATGGCAATTAGTATACTTTTTCTTTCCATAGTGATTCCAACTTTCCGATAAAATTATTTACCGTAAGTTAGTTTATATTGTTGCTCGCATAAAGTAAACCATTTTATGATTTTTTTAAAATTTGATTTATTCTATATTATTTGAAGCAATCAAAACGCCTAGAAAAATAATTAAAAAAATTTAATTAATACAATTAACAGAATGCAAATCACTTTAAAAAATTTATTACATCTAATATAATATGAACGGAGATGAGACTAATGATTATTAAAGATGTAACTGATGGCAAAGAAAGAGCGTTTTATCACTCTGTTGATACAATTTTTGATAACTGTAAAATTAAAGGCGAAGAAGATGGCGAATCAGCTTTTAAAGAATGTCGTAATATTAAAATTCAAAATTCAGAATTATGTTTAAGATACCCTATTTGGCATAATCATAACTTTGAATTAGTTAACAATTTATTCCATATCGATTGCCGTGCAAGTTTATGGTATTGCGTAAATGGTAGTATAAAAGATTGCGTACTTGATGGAGTCAAAGCCGTACGTGAATGTAAAGACATAACTATTACTAATTCTAAAATCAATTCCACAGAATTCGGTTGGAAAAGTGAAAATTTAACGCTTTGTGATTGTAGTTTAGTTGGCGAATATGCTTTCCTTGATAGCAAAAATATAACTATTAAAAATATCAATTTTGCTGGTAAGTATTCTTATCAATATGTGGAAAATATGATATTAGAAGATTCAAAATTAGATACTAAAGATGCTTTCTGGCATACAAAGAATGTCACTGTTAAAAATAGTTACATTAAAGGAGAATATTTAGGTTGGTATTCAGAAAATCTTACTTTAATCGATTGCACTATCGAAGGAACACAGCCTTTATGTTATTGTAAAAATCTAACTCTTAAAAATTGTAAAATGATTAAATGTGATTTAAGTTTTGAATATAGCGAAGTTAATGCCACAATCGTGGGACATATTGATAGCATTAAAAACCCATTAAGTGGGTTTATAAGCGCAGAAAGTGTTGATGAAATCATTAAAGAAGATAGCATTTATAATGATACATGCAAAATAAAAATTGGCTAAAGCGCCAATTTTTTTAATTGTTTTGAGTGTTTAAATCAGGATTAGATCCTGCTTCTTTTAGTTGAAGTTTTTCTTCTTTTTTCTTATCGTGATTATATATTAGTTTTAAGAATATTGGTGATAACAAACTTGTAACAATAATTAATATCACAATGAATGGCATAATGTTATTATCAATAATTCCCGCTCCCTTAGAAGCTGTAACAAGACATACTTCCGCTCGAGCCATCATGCCAACACCAATTTTTACGGAATCAGAGAATGAGTATTTGCAGCATTTTGCGGCAATTCCACATCCAATAAGTTTGCCGATAATACCTGCAATAATAAATAAACAACCAAATAATACAAATGAGCCACTTATTGCTTCAAATTTAGTGGATATGCCAATGTTAGCAAAAAACACTGGAACAAATAACATATAACTTAATATGTCTGTCTTTCTTTCAATATATCCGCTTTCGTTATTAGTGGATAAGATTAATCCAACAATATATGCACCTGTAATATCAGCAATACCAAAATATTTTTCACTTAAATAAGCAATAATAAAGCAAAATGCTAGACTGAATATTGGAACTAAACGATGGTGTTCAAATCTCTTATCAAGCCACTTAAAGGCTTTACTAGCCACAAATGATAAAACAGCAATAACTGCGAAATATCCAATTGTTTTTAAAACAACAATCCAAGGATTAACTGCTTCTCCGCCATTACCTTTGAATGCAAGAACGAATGATAAAACAATAATCCCTAATACATCATCAATAATGGCTGCTGCAACAATTGTAGACCCTACTCTACTATTAAGTTTTCCCATTTCACGTAATGTTTGAACAGTAATACCAACTGATGTTGCCGTTAAAATAGTTCCGTAAAACAAATTAGTAAGTAATGCATCATGAGTAAGATTAGCAAAGCCACCATTACATAATGTTGCAACTAAAAATCCTAAACCCATTGGAACAACAACACCCGCAATCGTAATAATGACTGCTGGGCCGCCCACAGACTTAATCTGTTTTAAGTCTGTCTCTAAACCTGCAGAGAAAAGAATTAAGATTGCACCAATTTTGGATAAGAACCCTAATCCTTCTTGGGTTGTCTCATTTAATATATCTTGATTGGGTATGTAAGAAATTAACCCAATTAATAAACCTGCAACAATCATACCAATTACCGATGGTAGATTTAATTTTTTACATATTTTCATAAATATTTTTGAAAATATAAGAATTAGTGCTAATGGCAACAATATAATATAATAATCACTAGCAATGCCTTCTAAAAACATATTAAACATCTCCTTGCAAATTCACAACTTTGTATTATACCACTATGCATATTTAATGGAAGAAAAATCGTAATAAAAATTTATTTATGAAAAACGTTTTCTTTTCATTAATAAGTTATCAATGATTAAATCTTATATAAGCAAAATAATTATTTAACAAATTATTTATTTTTTCAAGTAAATTAACTATAATTATCAATGCATGGGGCCATAGCTCAGTTGGGAGAGCGCTTCGTTCGCAACGAAGAGGTCGCGAGTTCGATCCTCGTTGGCTCCACCAGTTTAATTGGATATATCCACTAAAATTTTACTTAAATATAGTGTTTTAGTGGATTTTTTATTTAATGATAAAAAGAGAACTAGAATTTCATCTAGTTCTCCCAAAATCAAATCTTTGAATCTTGTTCTTTTAGAATACTGGCGCAAATGGTAGATCATCTACACTACATTCTGTAATTGTAAATGATTTATTACTTGACCATTGCCATTGTCCATTGGTCTCTTTAATACATGATTGTAATGTTACTTTAACACCATCTGCTAAGTCTCCAGATAATGTATATGTACATTGCATTTCTTGAGTTTGTGGCCCTTGATATGTAAATGTCCACATAACATCAACTTTTTCATTAGCTAAATCAAAGATAAAATATGTATTACCATTTTGAGAATATGGGTTAGCTTTTGTTGTACTTGTGAAATATCTCTTTTCTGGTATTACTAAGTTTCCATCTTTTTCAACCATTGAGATTTTAGATGGCAATGAATTAAATAAGTCATCATCACCACTAATTTTTTCGCCAATTACAATTGCTTTAAGTTTAGATGATCCTGTTAGTTCGATTTTAACATCAACTGTCTTATCGCCTGAGACTACTTTCATTGTATCTAAAGATTTAACAATGTATTTGGTTTCCACTTCACCAATCTTACCAGTGATTGTATTTGATGCTTCTGAATCATCAAGTATAATGTCATAAGATTGAACTGTCTTATTAGGCATAATTACATTAACTTTTTTATTTACTAAATCTAATTCGCTCTTTAATAAACTTGTATCTAAAATTTCTTCTTTTGTTTCAGTAATACGCTTTACTAATATTCCAGAAGTATCTAGTCCATCAACGAAACGATATGTTTTCTTAACTGCTTCATTTGATGCATCGAGTACATAAGTACCTTCATCAACACCAATTGTAACTTTAGTATCCCAAGTAAATGTATCCCAGTTTGCTCTAACTATTTGCTTTCCTGGATATTTTTTAGTATTTGGAATTGACCATTTAATTGTTTTATCTGGATCAAATACAGCACCAACACGTAAATCATTTCTTACTTGCATTGCTGTCCACTTGGTTGTATCAATTTCTTCGCCATATTCATAAGTTAAGTCATCCGTTCCGGTATCGATATACATGCCAATTGCAGGTGTATATAAGAATCCATTAACTTTTAACGAACGAGTTCCCCATGAGAAATCAAGTTTAATATCCGCTGTCCAATCATAGAATTTAGAATTTGATTTTACGCACATCATATTCGCGTTTGTTCCACGATTATCAATCATAACTAAACAATCTGAGCCATCTTCTTCAATGTTATACCAATATCCAAAGATGTTTTTATTGTCTTGAACGCCATTATATAATCCATCATCCCAAAGTGATAAATATCCATAAGTTTTAGAATAGTTCCCTTGATATCCTTCAGCGTAGAATCCTTCAAATTGATAAACAATGAAACGATCATTATCACTACGTTCACTTCTATTAGTGCCTACAGCTTTTTCAATTTCGCCCGTAGTTTTCTTTGCCCAAGGATTATTAGCCTTGCTAAATTTAACAGAAGCAGGATCATAAGGATAATCAGTAACCACATCACCAAATTCTTTTTCTACGTCTATTTTAAATCCTAATGCATTGTTATTATATGAATTATTTTTAGCTTTACACGATGCAATTGTCGCACCACTTGCAGAAGTGGCAATAATAATAGCTAACGCACCAATACTATAACGAATAATATTTGGTTTATTGAATTTAATTGGTTCTTCTTTTTCGGTTACATCTTTGAAAGAAGCGACAATTGCAATAGTTATTATTGCTATTTGCATCACTGTGTACACACAGTTAAGCGGGAAATTACCACCTTGGAATTCAACATGGTTAATTTGGTCAGCAATGAGATTTGGAAATAAATATATTTGTTTCATAAATGAGAAACACATAGCAAGTAATGCTCCTAAATGAATCCATTTATGCTCTGGCATTGCTAATGCCACTACTTCAATTACAAAACATAATAATGCACAAATTCCAATTACTTCTGGCGTATGTGGTACAGCGTTATTAGCCATAGATGACTTATAAGTGGCTAAGAACAATATACCAAATATAAGCGCAAGTATCGCATCTAGCATCATGAGATAGAATCCAACTTTTTTGCCTTTAAATATTTTCTTAAGCATTTCCATTTTATTCACCCCTATTTCACCAATTCTTTTGGTTTTTTAACAAATTCATAGACAATGAATAATGATATAGCCGCTAAGGTAAATGCGCCAAATACACCATCAATGGTATAGATAACTGGTTTCCACCATTTAAATGTTTCTTCTAAGTCTTTGCCACTATCAGCTACATCACCCATCCAAGATCTAGATAAAGCGTACATAATATTTTTATTCGCTTTTTGACATAGTTCTAATAAATATCCATCATCAGTAGATGTAATAGCATTTTTAATTTGTTGACCTCTATTTCCATCAAGACAGAATACCTCAGTTCCACCAACAATCATATCACGAGTTGAAGTATATGATCCTTCACCTTGCAATGCATCATCAATAATTAAACCTTTATATTTCCATTCAGTTCTAAGTATTTGATTTGATAAAGTTTGATGGCATGCAGCATAAGTTAAGCCAATTCTATTATATGAAGTCATAATACCAAGGCCTTCACCTTTTGTTAATGCGCCTTCAAATGGTTTTAAATAAATTTCACGAATAGCTTGTTCATTAGAGAATGTTGCAACACCTTGACGATTAGTTTCTTGGTTATTTAAGAAACAGTGTTTAATATTCATAATTAAGCCTTTTTTTCTAGCTTCTTTTACAATGTTACTTGCAACATAATAGTTCATAATGCCATCTTCTGACATATATTCTGAAGCACGTGAGCCATAAGGAGTTCTATTAATGTTTGCTCCTGGGGCATTAACAGCAGCAACACCACAGTGTAATGCTTCTTCACCATAGAAATAACCAAATTTCTTTTGCATTTCATGATCCCATGTTGCAGTATAGATTGGTCCAGTAGCAAATCCAGTAGCCCATCTTCCATCACCATAAGCAAATGGAGATAATAAGCCTTCTGGTCCTTCATTAATTGAATTGGATGGCTTTGATACTGAAGTAACCGCTAAAATACCACGGTTATCAGACATTGAAATTACTAAATCATCTAATGTCATTTGTTTAATGAATAAATCCCATTTAGGATCATCATATTCAAGTTTAGCCATATCAGAGAATTTAAGACGATATGGATTTCCTTCTTCATCTTTTAATTGAACTCCATACTTTGTACCTGCACCCGCACTATATGATTCCGCATCCTCAGCTTTTGTGTACATTCTCATATCGAGTCCTTTTTTCATTTTATCGTTAAGCTTCAACCCTTCTAATTTTTTAGGGAAAGTTGCTTGCCAATCTTTTCTTGTTAAATATGTAATTTTTTGGTCATCATTTGCCCAGTAATTAACATCTGCATCATCAAATTGGTTAGTAACTTCAACTGAGTCATCATAGTGTGAATACTTATATGCATCCATGGCGCCAGAAATAGCTACTTTTTGCACGCAATTTGTATTTGCTTGATAATTTGTACCATTATGGTCGGTTAATGCCGCAGATGGGTTTTTAACGCCTATAACATTATTAAGTGCTTCGTGAGCGCCATTACCAAGTGCAAAGTAATAATCACCATCTTCTAAAATATATTGTTTTTTATTGATTCGATCATATGAGGCTAAGAAATAACGATCAAATTCAATATCCACTGTTTTTGACTCATTTGGTTCAAGAAGTACTTTATCGTAAGCACATAATTGAATTGATGATTTTTCTACTAAATGTTCTTTATCGTAATCTGTATATGGACTTTGACAGTACACTTGAATTGATGATCTACCCTCTACCTCGCCAGTGTTCTTAACAGTTACACTAGCTACAAAGGTATCTTCATCAGCTTTATAAGTAACGCTATTAAGTTTTTGTTCAAACGTTGTGTATGATAAACCAAAACCGAATGGATATGCTACTTCGCGGTCATAAGTCCAATTAGTTTCTCCGTCATAAGTTCCAGCATCACCATTTGCATTTCCTTGATTTAAAACACAATCTTCATATCTTGTTTCATAATACTTATATCCGACATAAATTCCTTCCGCATAAGATACGTATTTGTTTGATCTATCTACGCCTGCACTACCCTCGAAATTAATATCGCCAAAGTTTTGATAAGCAGCAGAATTTGATGCATGAGCGGAGAAAGTATCCGGTGTATGTCCACTTGGATTAGCTTCCCCTGTTAAAATATGAACTACACCATCTAAAGAATAATATCCTGGAACACCAAACCATAATACAGCATCTACACCATATTCTTCTTTATTTGCCCAGTCTAAACTCATCGGCATTGCGCCATTTAATAAGACAATAGTTTTCTTAAACTTACCTGATTCTTTAATCATTTTTAATAAGTTAGCTTCGTTTTCTTGCAAATCAAGAATTCCGGCTTTTGGATCACTATTTTCTGTACCAACACGTACAAATGTTACAATTGCGGCATCACCAAAAGTATCAAATGATGCTTTAACGCCTGCTGTATATGCACTTACAGCAACCTCAGGAATATTAGTTTCTGATGGTTCTCCTCCACCAGTATACATATTCCAAATAGTCTTATTATAATTAAAGCCATTATTTTCAAATGCATCGTTTAAATGAACAACTAATTTTTCATTTGGAGCAGCACCTCCGGCACCAGAACGTAAACATAAGTGTGCACTATTACGTCCAAATAATGTGACGTTTCTTTCTTCTTTTGTTAAAGGTAAACATCCATTATCATTTTTTAATAAAACGGCACCCTGCTCTTCTTGTTCAACACAGTACTTATAAGAATCTTGAATCATTCTTTTCCAGCCTGCATCGGATAAACTTCCATCTTCTTCAGCATAGTCAGAACGTTTAGAACTAATTTGACGAACATTCAAACCTAGAACATCATTAATTAGTCCTTCGTTATCCATAGCAACATTAGTTAATGAAATAAATGCTGTTGTTAGCAAAATGCCAACTGAGGATAACCCTAACCAAAGTTTGTTTTTTTTCATAAATTCCCTTTCCGCGCTTTTTGCGCATATTTTTTTATTATCAAGAAAGTAAAAGACCCTTTTTGATAATTATTACACTATAATAATGCTTTAAGATAGCGCTTACAAAAATGACAATCTTGCTATTTTAGTTATGCTTTTATAAACTATGCCATAATTTTAAAAATATAGGTTTTTAACGCTATAACTTATAAATATATGCAAAATGTCGATAAAAAATACATAAAGACAATCTTGTTATTTTTGTTATTCACCTTTTTATCCTAAAACAAATTTAAAAAATGACAATTTTCCTTTGCCTTCATACTTAAAAATTAAAGGATGAACACCATCTGCCATTTCTAATTTTGATTCATATAAAACATCTTTGCCTTTATGAATAGCAAAAGATGCTACTTCATTTTTGTTTTCATCATAAACTCTCATTGTTCCATTATTTGTTGAAGAAACCAAAATCTTAATATTTTTTGAATTATCAAATTTAAAATATTTAAAAGTTATTGTTGTTCCATCTTTAATGTTAGCAATATACTGATCTCCATCAATTTCGCGATCTTTTCCACTTTGCGTAAAATAAGGTCTTCCAAATCCTTTAAAGAGTCGATAGAATGTTCCACCATTTTTACATTTTAAATTGCAGGCAATACGAGCTTCATATTCTCCTTTGCCTAATAATGGTCCATTATTTAATCCACAAGATGTTATCTCTACTTGTGGAATTGTGCCATCTTCTAGAATCATAATTTTTTCAGCACAGGCTTGTCTAGAAAAGCAATGGCGATTTGTCTGTCGATGATAGAAAATATAATGATTATCATTAATTGATAATATAGAACCATGTGTATTCCCGGTCATATTATTAGCACTTCTAACTTCTTTGATATCTCCTAATCCAACATCTCCAATTGAGACAATAGTGCCTCCATATTCAAAATCTCGATCAGGGTAATTTGAAATCGCATAACATAATTCATGGCCTAAAATAGACGAATAAATAAAATAATATTTGCCATTTATTTTACGCATTGATGAGGCTTCAAAAAATTCATGTCCTTTATACTTAGTGTTCTTGGAATTATAAACACTTTTTACTCCAATTTCGTGTGGAGTTTCTTTTATAGTACACATGTCTGTCTCTAATTTGATGCATAAAGGTCCCACTTTTGATACATTTTTTCCACCAGTAACAAACACTCCTAATAAATCTGGGCAAAAGCCTGAATATAAGTACACATCATTTCCTTCTACAAATATTCCTGGATCGAATTGAAAAACATCGTTCTTACCTTTTCCTAAGATTGTTCCATTTTTATATTTTACATGACTATAAAACTCAAATGGACCTGCTGGAGAATTAGATACAGCAACACCAATTACGTTTGTACCAATGGCGCTATAATATAGATAATATCTTCCATCTACGCCTTGAATGCAATCTGGAGCGTATAAAGCTCTTTTTCTTTTATTTAGTGGATCTTGTTCTTTTTTAAAAATTACACCTTCGTATCTCCAAGAAGTTAAATCATCAATTGGAGCGGAATATGTAACATAATCACCTAAACAAAAGTTTTTTCCATTAAATAGATCATGTGATCCATAGATATAAACTCTTCCGTTAAAAATTCTTGGTTCAGCATCAGGTATATATTCATATGATGGTAAATATGGATTAACAATTTGTTTCATGGTTTTGCTCCTTAATTTCTAATATTTTTTAAAGCCGAATATAGTTTTTTAAATAATTCATACTTTTTTTGGTAATACTCTACTCTATTTTGACTTGGTTGAATTATTTCTTCAACTTTTATAATACTTTTTGTTGCTTCTTCAACATTTTTATATATTCCATCACCAACCATAGCAAGAATTGCCGCTCCATAAGAAGGGCCTTGATTAGTTTTTAAAACGTGGATAGGAATATTTAAGACATCCGCTACTATCTGTTTCCAAGTTCTTGACTTAGCGCCACCTCCACATATAGAAGAATATGTTGGAAATATTCCATTTGTTTTAGCAATTTCTAGGCAATCCTTTAATGCAAAAGCCACTCCTTCAAGTATCGCTTTTGACATTTCTCCTCTTGTCGTAGTTGCGCTTAAATTAATAAAAGCACCTCGAGCATTAACATCATTATGTGGTGATCTTTCTCCTGTTAAATAAGGCAAGAAAACAACATTAGAATCCGCTAAATTTGCTTCATCTTTTTGGTAATCATTACTTTCTAAAATGTCTTCTAACCACCATTTGCGACAAGATGCAGCCGATAAAATGCATCCCATTAAATGGTATTTCCCCGAAGCATCGCAGAAACTATGTAAGCTGTTTTTTTCGTCAACACTGAAATGATTGCTTGATAAAAATATCGTTCCACTTGTTCCTAAAGAAATATTACAAGCACCATTACCAATTGTTCCAGTTCCAATTGCAGCAGCGGCATTATCTCCAGCGCCAGCAATAATTTTGACGCTAGATTTTAGTCCTAGTCTTTGAGCTATTTCTTCTTTTAAGTTTCCTACAACTTCGTAAGATTCATATAATTTTGGTAACTCTTTCTCATGTATATGGCATATCTCTAACATTTCTTTCGAATATTTACGATTTTTTACATCTAATAATAACATGCCTGATGCATCAGACATATCACTAGCAAAAACGCCACTTAATTTATAAATCAAATAATCTTTTGGTAACATTATCTTATTGATTCTATCAAAATTATCTTTTTCATTAGCGTATACCCACAATATTTTCGGAGCGGTAAATCCCGCAAAAGCAATATTGCCAGTATAACTAGATATCTTACTTTGGCCAATTGTTTTATTTAAATAATTGGTTTCTTCGCTGGATCTTCCATCATTCCATAATATTGCTGGGCGAATTACTTGATCGTTTTTATCTAGTAACACTAAACCATGCATTTGTCCTCCAAATGAGATAGCCTTAACAGCTTTTTTATTTTGGCTAGATAATAATTCTTCAATAGCAAGTAACGTTTTATCAAACCATTCTTGAGGATTTTGCTCCACATAGTTTTCTTTATCGTAAATAATCGGGTAAGTTTTATTACTTTCTTTTAGTATGTTTCCAAATTCATCTACTAAAAGAGCTTTAACTCCGCTTGTGCCCAAATCTAAGCCAATATATGTTTTCATTTTTATTTTCCAAACATTATTTGATTAACAATTGCTTCTAAGTATTCTTGTTTACCAGATCCTGGATTGGCACATACTTTTTTATCTTTAGCATAATTAGCTAAATCTTCTAATGTCACAGTATTATCACGAATCCTTACACCAATTCCTTCTTCAAATGAAGAATATTTTTGTTTTATAAATTCTTCAATTCTTCCGTCTTCAATGATTTTGCTTGCATTAATTAAACCTAAAGCAAAAGTATCCATTCCTAAAATATATGCCTCAAACATATCTTCAATAGTATTGGATGGGCGGCGTGTTTTGGCATCAAAATTAAATCCGCCAGTTAATCCCTTGCTTTTTATAACTTCTAACATTGCAAATGTGGCACTATAAACATCAAATGGGAATTCATCAGTATCCCATCCTAGTATTGGGTCTCCTTGATTAGCATCGATTGATCCTAACATATCATTAATGGAAGCAATTCTTAAGTCATGTTCGAAAGTATGTCCCGCTAGAGTAGCGTGATTTGCTTCAATATTTAATTTAAAATCTTTATCAAGACCATATTGTTTTATAAATCCAATTGCTGTCGCAGCGTCAAAATCATATTGATGTTTCATTGGCTCTTTTGGTTTAGGTTCAATATAGAAATCACCTTTAAAGCCTATTTTGCGGCCATAATCCACCGCTAAATGCATTAAATGTGCAATGTTTTCTTGCTCGAATTTGACATCAGTATTAAGTAAGGTTTCATAACCTTCTCTTCCACCCCAAAATACATATCCACATCCACCTAATTTAACAGTTATGTCTAATGCTTTTTTGATTTGTGCAGCGGCAAAGCAATAGACTTCTGCACTATTAGATGATCCAGCGCCGTTCATAAAGCGTGGATTAGAGAACATATTTGCGGTTCCCCACAAACACTTAATACCTGTTTCTTTCATTTTTAAAAGAATGTAGTCGCTTATTTCATCTAATCGCGCATTTGTAATATTAATGTCTTCATCTTCTGGAACTAAATCAACATCATGAAAACAAAAATAATTAATGCCAAGTTTTTGCATGAATTCAAATCCAGCATCAACTTTTGCTTTAGCATGCTCCATTGTTCCTTTTTCACTAACACCAAAAGTTTTATTAATGGTGTCACGGCCAAACATATCTGTTCCAGCCGCTCCAAGATTATGCCACCAAGCCATAGCAAACGGTAGCCATTCTTCCATTGTTTTTCCTAATATCATCTTTTTAGCATCATAAAATTTGAACGCTAAAGGATTTTTAGAATTAGGTCCTTCATACTTCACTTTTTTAATTGTTGGGAATTTTTCCATAATTTTTTTCCTTCCTTTACATCATCATTTTATGTTGCCTTACCTTGCGTAACAACTGCAAAAGTTTTATAATAATAGACAAAAGTTAAGATTGGAGGAATTTATTATGATTGCATACGAGAATCATCGCTCATCATCTATTAATTACTTATATCGCCAATACGATACGGATTTTGAATTTGGGTTGCATTTTCACGATTCTTTTGAATTTGTGTATGTCTTTGAAGGTGAAATAACCATAAACATTGAAAAAGAAAAATACATAGTTAAAAGCGGAGAAGGTTTGTTAATACTTCCAAACCAAATCCATTCTTTTAATACGCTAAAGCATTCAAAAACATTCATATTAATCTTTGCTTCTTCTTATGTTGCAAAATATTACAAGCAATCTTTAACATATTGTTCTAAAAAACCTTATTTTTCTTTAAAAGGTGAAAATGGACTAGTTGAGCGCTTACAACAAACAGATAATATATTTTTATTAAAAAGCTTGCTCTATTATTTAGTTTATTTGTACACGCAAAGTGAATCTATACCTCGTGATGTTAAGTACAATATTCTTATGCAACATGTCTTAACATATATAGAAGAAAACTATCAGCATGAGATAACATTAAAAATGTTAGCTAAAAAGTTAGGATATGATTATCACTATTTATCTTCGATTATTAATACAGGCCTAAATTCTAATTTTCTGTCTTTTTTAAATGAGTATAGAATAAATAAAGTATGTGAACTAATGATGGATGATTCCGCTACCCCGATAAGCGATTTAGCTTATAGTTGCGGATATAATTCATTAAGAACATTTAATAGAAATTTTATTGAAATAAAAAAGATGACGCCTAGAGAATATAGACAAAAATTAATTCATGAATAATCATCTATTTTAAATAGTTCTTAAATTCATTAACAGCTTTAAGCGAATCATAGTCATTAAATATACGCTCTAATTTTCCAGCACTCTCAAAAACATTTTCACTACAATTTAAATATTTTCTACGATATTCTTTGGGAGTACAGCCATATTTTTTTATAAATACTTTGTTCATATATTTAGGATCGGAAAATCCAGATTCATAGCATATTTCCATTAATGTTTTTTCTTTGTTTGACATTAGTCTTATACATTGTTCCATCCTTTTAACGCTTATAAATTCTTGAAACGTCATGCCAAACGTAGCTGTAAACAAATGTGAAAAATGCGTTACAGAAATATTTTCTCTTGCTGTAATATCTTCTAGACGTATTTGTGTATCAAAATTGTCATCAATATAAGAAATAATTCTTTCTAGGCGATTATTCTTTTTCTTTATTTTTTGTTTTTGACTCTCGCTTATTATCTCGTGTTCAAGATTGCGATACAAAATAGCTAAAGTTTTTGCCACTTCTGATATAACATCTAGTTGATAAAAATCTCGACCTGAAAAATAATCAATCGCAGCATCAGTTAATAAGCGTAACACTAAACCATAATCTTGACTAGACAAGACATTTTTTAAATTATTTGATTTAAATACTGATGTTTGAATTTGTGGAAAATATTCACGAGCAAAATGATTGGAAATTTGAATTAACAAAAATGTTGGATTATCTATATTATCCTTAAAAGGAGTAATGCAAGATAAAGAATGTACATCCCCAGAATTAATAAAAATGATGTCGCCTTGTTTTACATTGTATAAAGTTGAATTTATTTTCACTACCCCAACACTATTAAGCACAACAAAAATCTCAAAATCATTATGCATATGATTCTCGACCAATTCTATTTCATTAACAAACATTTTAATGTGTTTAATCTTTGGATATTTAACGATTTCAATTTCACTTTTTTTCATACTTTTAGTTAAACAAAAAAATTAGTTTGTTGCAAATTTTATATTTTGGCAATTTTATCAAAGAATGCATAAATCCAATTTGTTTTTGCTATATTTTTATAAAATTCATATGCAAATTATTGTTTTTTTAACCATTAAATTTGGCTACAACATATTAATAATTGTCCAATATTATTTTTTCAAATGTTATTTGATTAATAGTTTCTGTGGCACATAATAGTGTTAAGAATTTTAAACAATGAAAAATATTAATAAGGTCAAGTGGTTTCTAAAATACTTGTATAAAAGAGCTTCATTATTGTTAATTTTTTTGCTTTTGATAAGAATGAAAAAATATCAACTAATAAATCTAGTGGTGATTCTTTATCACTTGTTTAAAGAGTGCTTATTACTATTAATGAAAATTTTTACGAATTATTAAAAAGCTAATCAATTGTGGTTCACGCTGAACATCATCATTCAGTCTATGCCAAAAAGCATCAAAATGTTTCTTATCATAAATTTTTAACTTTTTTAATAAAAACTATGTTTTTTTTCGATCCGTTTAAAATCCTAATTGTTGGCATTTTTTGTCATTGAAAATGGTTTCATTATCTAGAAATTATTACATTATAAATGTAAAATATACAGCAGCGTTATGATTATACCTTAAAAAGCGCAAAATAATCTTACGCTGTCTTAACAAATAAGACTTGCTCAATTAAAATTATGCGATTTTTGTTTATAAATTAATGCATTTTATAAACTTATCATTGCAAAAAATATCTTTTGAAAAATTTATGAGCATATTGCTTTGCGTTTAAAGAAGTTTTGTTTAGAATAAAATAGTCAAATAGGAGGTTATTACTATGGAAGAACAAAAATTAGCATGGCGTGGATTTAAGGGACGCCTATGGCAAGAAGAAATAAATATTAGAGACTTCATTATGGAAAACTTCACTGAATACAAAGGTGATGAATCATTTCTTGAAGGACCTACAGATGCCACAAATACATTATGGGGAAAATTATCCGCTCTCCAAAAAGAAGAAAGAAGAAAAGGTGGAGTACTTGATATGGATACAGAAATCGTATCTACTATCACAAGTCACAAGCCAGGATACATTGATGAAGCAACTAAAGATTTAGAAAAAGTTGTTGGCTTACAAACAGACAAACCATTAAAGAGAGCATTTATGCCATTTGGTGGTATTAAGATGGCTGAAGAAGCTTGTAAAACTTATGGTTATACACCAAGTGAAGAATTACACAAAATCTTTACTGTTTATCACAAAACACATAATGATGGCGTATTTGATGTCTATACACCAGAAATGAAAAAATGCCGTCATAATAAAATTATCACAGGTTTACCAGATACTTATGGCCGCGGCCGTATCGTTGGTGACTATCGTAGAATTGCTCTTTATGGTATTGATGCTTTAATCGCTTGGAAACAAGAAGATTTAGCTAACTGCGGCGATGAAACTATGACTGATGATGTCATTAGAGCTAGAGAAGAAATCTCTATGCAAATCAAAGCTTTAAAAGAAATGAAAGTAATGGCAGCTAGCTACGGATTTGATATTTCTAATCCTGCTACTAACGCTAAAGAAGCTGTTCAATGGTTATACTTTGGCTATTTAGCTGCTATTAAAACACAAAATGGTGCTGCAATGTCAGTTGGTAGAATTTCTACATTCCTTGATGTTTACATTCAAAGAGATTTAGATGAAGGTACATTAACTGAAAAAGAAGCACAAGAATTAATCGACCATTTAGTAATGAGATTCAGAATGGTTAAATTCGCAAGAATTCCTTCTTACAATGCATTATTCTCAGGTGACCCAGTATGGGCTACTCTTGAAGTTGCTGGTATGGCAAACGATGGCCGTTCATTAGTAACAAAGAACGATTTCCGTTTCTTACATACTCTTGAAAATATGGGACCTGCACCAGAACCAAACTTAACAGTTTTATGGTCAACAAGATTACCAGATGGATTCAAGAAATATGCTTCACTTATTTCTGTAACTACTTCTTCTATTCAATATGAAAACGATGATGTAATGCGTCCAATCTGGAGTGATGATTACTCTATCTGCTGCTGTGTATCCGCTACACAAACAGGTAAAGAAATGCAATTCTTCGGTGCAAGAGCTAACTTGGCAAAATGCTTACTTTACGCAATAAATGGTGGTGTTGATGAATTAACACACATCCAAGTTGGTCCTGAATATAAGCCAATTACAAGTGAATACTTAGATTATGATGAAGTATTAACTAAATACGATCGTATGATGGATTGGTTAGCAGGAATTTATGTTAACACATTAAATGCTATCCAATATATGCATGATAAATACTATTATGAAGCTGCTGAAATGGCTTTAATTGATACTGATGTTCGTAGAACATTCGCTACTGGTATTGCGGGATTCTCACACGTTGTTGACTCATTATCTGCAATCAAATATGCAAAAGTAAAAGCAATTAGAGATGAAGATGGTATTACTACTGATTTCGAAATCGAAGGTGACTTCCCAAAATATGGTAATGATGATGAACGCGCTGATGAAATAGCTGTTAAGTTATTACACAAATTCTTAACAAAAATTAAAAAACATCACACATATCGTAATTCTGAACCTACAACTTCTATCTTAACTATTACTTCTAACGTTGTATATGGTAAAGCTACTGGTACATTACCAGATGGAAGAAAGAAAGGCGAACCATTATCTCCAGGTGCCAACCCATCTTATGGTGCTGAACAATCTGGTTTATTAGCTTCATTAAATAGTGTTGCTAAATTACCATATGAATGGGCATTAGATGGTATCTCTAATACTCAAACAATTAATACTTCTGCATTAGGACATGATGATACTGAAAGAAAAAATAATCTTTCTCAAGTACTAGATGGCTACTTTGCACAAGGTGCGCACCACTTAAATGTTAACGTCTTTGGAACTGAAAAATTAATCGATGCCATGGAACACCCAGAAAAAGAAGAATATGCAAACTTCACAATTCGTGTTTCTGGTTATGCAGTTAAATTCATTGACTTAACTAAAGAACAACAATTAGATGTTATCGCTAGAACTTGCCACAAATCATTATAATGGAACAAGTACTAGGATATTATCAATCAATAGAAAGTTTTGCTTTAGTAGATGGACCGGGCGTACGCTCGGTCTTATTTCTACAAGGCTGTCCATTTAGATGTTTATATTGCCATAACCCTGATACTTGGGCTTTTTCAAAAAGTAATCCTATTACTCCTGAAGAAGCACTTAAAAAGATGATAAGATTTAAACCTTATTGGAAAGATCATGGAGGTATTACAATATCTGGTGGTGAACCACTTTCTCAAATCGACTTTTTAATTGAATTTGCAAAGTTATGCAAGCGTAATAACATTAGTGTTGCTATTGATACATCAGGTGGCCTTTTTTCTAAAAATGACACATTCTTAAATAAATTTGATGAACTTCTTAAATATGTAGATTTGTTCTTATTAGATTTAAAATGTATTGATGAGGATTTACATATTAAAATTACTGGGCATTCTAATAAAAATGTATTAGAAATGTTTAAATATTTAGATGAAAAGAACATTCCTATTTGGATAAGACATGTCCTAGTTACAACATTAACAGATAACGATGAATTATTAAAAAGAACTTCAGACTTCATTAGTTCTCTTCATAATGTAAAACGTGTAGAAATATTGCCTTATCATACACTCGGCGTATTTAAATATGAAAAATTAGGAATTGATTATCCTTTAAAAGGAGTCGATACACCTAATGATGAACGTATTGAAAACGCCAAGAAAATATTAAAAGTAGATACTTATAACGGATACTTAAATTAGTTTAAGTATCTTTTTTTTGGCCTTAACAAGTAATAACTAATCCTAATAATGACATTAATAAAATGATAGGAACAATAATTATTCCATATTTCATAAAATCAAAGAAAGTAAATTTAACATCATATTTTTTAAGTAATGACATCCACATAATGCCTGCAAGGGCGCCAATTGATGTTAGATATGCACCAATATTTGATCCTATTATCGTTGCATATATTGCCGGTAATTGATAATTACTAACATCATTTAATATTGGAGCAAATAACACTGACATAGGAATATTATTAATTAAATTATCCGATATTGTTGAAATTAATAAATAGTTAAAAATTGTCATATTTTTTGAAGAATTTATGTTATTTAGAAATTCTGCAATATGCACTGTAACCTCATTATAATCCAATGCCAAAACAATAATAAACATTGATAATACAAATGGTATTAGGTTATAAGGAAGTCTTTTGTAAACATGTTTAATTGTTGTGGCGGATTTATGAATAATAGCATCGCTAATTAAGAATATTGTTAAAGATAAAGCTGCGCATAAACAAATAATCCACATTTCAAAATGAATATAGTTAGAAATTGCTAATAAAATAATAGTTACACCTAGATGAATTAAATTAATTATCATTAATGGTTTATTATCTATTTTAGCCTCTTCTATATCTATTAAATCCATCGCTTGATGTAAATCTTTATTAAATATTAATAGTAATAATATTAATGATGAAAGTCCTGCTAAAAGAGTTGGCAAATACATTACTTTAAAGTAATCCAAAAACGATATATTAAAGTAACTTGATAAGTATATATTTGTTGGGTTTCCAATTGTAAATAACATTGAATATGTATTCGCGGTAATAAACTCCATAATCAAATAGGGAATAGCGTTTATTTTAGCGTGTTTAGCAAAATAAACAATAAACGGCGTGAATGTTAATATGATTATATCATTCGATGTAAATATTGTTAAAACCGCTACTAGGGCGTATAAAATGAAAAATAAAGCATATTGGTTATTATGACATTTATTTAATGCTTTAATGGCAATATATTTAAAAAATCCCAACTCATCAAGAGAGATAGAAATTAAGGCTATAGAAATAAATAACAATAATATTTTAATTGGATTAACGCTACTAGCGGATGTAAAAGCATCGAAAACATTCTTTATTGGTACGATGTTAAATATAAGTAATATAATTGCACCAACTAAAGGTGGTATAAAGAATGTGCTTATATTAATGTTGTTTACATTTATATTTGGCTTAAATAATATTAATAAAATAATAGATATTGATACTAAAACCGCCACAATTACCGAATAAATCATTTTTAAATCTCCAAACCACACAATTATAATACTAGTTAATAATTTTTTCTATATCTTTTTTAATGATTTTTATATAATAAAAAAATTATGCTAAAGCTGAATCTTACTATCTAGAATCAATCAGTAAAACATTGATAATTTCATTAACAATAAATATGAAACCTTATATTTATAATTTTGCTTTTGTTATTTCGTAAAAAGCATTATACTAGGTTCGAGGTGGATTAATATGAAATATTTGATTATCTCTGATATTCATGGTTCTTATTATTATTTAAATAAAGCATTAAAAGTATTCAAAAAAGAAAAATGCGATAAAATTCTTATTCTAGGTGATGTCTTATACCATGGTCCAAGAAATGACTTACCAAAGCAATATGCTCCTAAAAAAATTATTCCTTTGTTAAATGAGTTCAAAGATAAAATCATTTGTGTTCGTGGTAATTGCGATGCTGAAGTTGATCAAATGGTTCTAAAGTTTCCAATAAGAAAAGCAAAAGAAATTGATGGTAATATCGTTGCTTATTTAACACACGGGCATAAAACTAATCCGCAAAATCCATATAAAAAGAAAAAAGTCGATGTTGTCTTATTCGGTCATAGCCATATCCATGAAATAACAAATGTAGATGGCGTTACATATATTAATCCAGGATCTATTTCTATTCCAAAGGGTGACAAAATCAACTCTTACGCTATATGGGAGAATAACACGATAAGTATTTATAACTTATTGACCGGTGATAAATTAATGGAGTATACAAAATAGTGTAAATGTGCACTATTTTTCTTTTCGAATTAGAACTAATAATTTTGAAATATTATTTTTCATATTTGTTATATACGTTTTGTGTTTTTTTTATCAACAAAAAAACACTTACTAACAATACAAGTTTAAATAGCAGTAATAATTTATGTATGATTTTGTATGTTTAAAAAGCAAATAAAAACTGCGGAAGCACTTAAATAATTAAGTTTCCACAGTTTTTTAATTAAACAGTTTAATCTACATTAATTGGCATTTACTAATTCTATGCCACATTCAGAAACAATTTGAATATCACGGAAGTTATATGTTTGCCATCCCAATGCTTGTTGTTTATATGTCACTTCAATAGTATTTTCACCTTCTACAAAGTTGAACTCTCCTAATAATAGTTGAACATATTGTGTCCACATTTCGCCAACTGGAATAACTGCAGAAGATGATATAACTGTACCATTAATTTTAATCTCATAAACATCTAAGAAATTACGTGCAGCACTATGGCAAGATACAGTTGATGAAAGTTTAATAGTTCCCGCCTTATCTGAATTAAATTTATAAACAATATGCGCACTATAAGTTCCATCGGTTCCTACACAGTTTTCACTTGCATTTTTAGTTCCTTGATCCACTAGTGTCTTATCATCTGCAGCGTTAAATGTATAAGTTTGTGTTGCTCCAGCAATTGTAATAACGCAAGTTGCTTTTTTAGTGTTATCCACTTTAGAAGTTGCAGTTATTTCTACTGTTCCATTTTTAATTGCTTTTACCAAACCATTTTTATCAACTGTAGCAAACGTTTCATCACTTGATTCCCAAGTAACATTTTTATTTAAAACTGTGTCTGGTGCGATAGTTGCAGATAATTGTAATTCATCTCCAACTTTCATTGTGGCTTCAGATTTATTTAAAGTTACACTATCAACACTTTGATTAGCATTTAGCAATGTAAGTGTTGATTCACTTTCTAATGAAATACCTTTGTAGTTATAAGTCCAGCCTTGAGAAACAGCCCATTCATAAGATAATTCTATGACATTTTCACCTTCAATTACATCTATTTCACCTAAGTTATATTCCATATAACTTCCCCATTGATTTCCAACTGAGAAATTACCTTGTGGAGTAACGCTCACGCCATTAACGGCCATATTATAAATTGAAGAAATAGCTCTTCCATCAGGACTAGCAGATAATGTGGCTTTTAATGTGGCTTTACCCGCTTTATCAGCATTAAATTTAGAAACAATTCTAACGATATCATAGCCAATTGCACCAATCGCACCTTCAGCATCGTGATTTCCATTTGTAGCAACATTAGCGTCATTAGCTAATATCGTTAAAGTATGCTTTTCTGCTGGTCTAGGAGTTTCTGTTAATGTAATAACATTATAAGAAGTAATACCAATCGAACGGAAATTATAACTTTGCCATGTTAAGGCTTGTTGTAAATATGTGAACTCAATTGTATTAGTTCCTTCCACCACTTCAAATGAGCCAAGAGCAACACTAGTATATCCAGTCCACATTGCACCAACTGGAATTATTCCTTCACTATTTTGGGTAACACCATTAATTTTTATTGTGTAAACGTCAGTAAATTTTCTTGCTACATCATGTGATGATACTATAGCAGACAAGTTTATTGTTCCTGCCTTATCAGAATTAAATGTGTAAACAATATGCGCACTATAATCACTAGAAACACCAACGCAATTTTGTTCTTCATTCTTTTCTCCAGCATCAACTAAGACTTTATCATCAATTGCATCAAATGCATAAACATTTTGCTTGGTTGTTACTGTTATTTCACAGGTATCTTTAATTTCCTTATTATATTCACAAGTTGCGGTAATTGTAACTTTTCCAATACCTTTAATAGTTACATTACCTTCTTTATCCACAGTGGCAATACCGTTATCACTTGATTCCCATTTGATGAATTTATTTGAAGCTTCAAGAGGCGCAACTGCGGCGTTAAGTTTAATGGTTTTATCTACTTCAAACTCTGTTGATAATTTCTTTTGGTCAAGAGTAATAGAAGTCATTCTTACTGGTTCTTCTTTGTTTTTAAATACTAATGTTTGCGGAGCATGTAATTCTAATGATTTAAAGTTGAATGTTTGCCAATCAGTAAGTGATTTATCATAACTTATAGTAATAGTATTATCTCCTTTATTAAGATGATATGTTCCTACAGTAATCTCACTATAATCACCCCAGCAATTACCTACTTTAGTATAAGCATTAGAAGATACTTTTTCGTTATTTAAAGTAATAGTGAATACATCTGTTAATTTGAAAGCACGTGTATTTGCAGAAATCCTAATACCCATTTCAAAGTCTGATTCTCTTTCCGCGTTAATAACGTAATTTATGCTTACTAAGGAATCTGTGCCTTCAAATCCAACAATATCTTCTCTTAAATTTTTGGTTCCTGATGTTACACTAGCGTCAATTCCTTTATATGAATAATCCACATAATTAGATTCAACAGTAACTAAACATGTTTCTTTAATTGAAAAATCACTTAATAATTTTGCGGTAATTGTAGCGCTACCTGCTTTTAAAGCTTTTAAGTTACCATCTTCTACTGAAACTACACTAGCATCAGAACTATCCCAAATTACTTCTCCTTTAGCGCCACTAGGCATGAATGATACTTCTAATTTTTCTTCTTTATGATCATCTAAATTTAGTTTTACTTCATTCTTATTTAATTTTATACTTGTTACTTTAACATCACTTAAAGTTACGGTAATAACCACATCTTTTTCTGGCATAGTAAATGAATATGCTCCTGAAACTGCTTCTAATTCTTGATTATTTACCACTACTTTTGCCACAGATTTAGAAGAGTCAGTGACATTAATAATAAATGTCACTTTGTCTCCTACTTTATAGCCTTCACTTTCTAAACCACTAATGGTATAGTCTGTGCTTTGAGCATATGTAACTTTATACTTATGGTTTTCATCTTTTGTTGATGTAGATATAGAATTACTTATACTATTACTTGTAGATCCGCTAGGCTTATCATTATTACATGATACAAGTGCACATAATGATAATAATGCACAAATACTTAAAATCGTCACTTTAGACTTTTTCATTTTTATTTTTCCTCCTAAATTTAATTAGCCCAAGTTAATTTTGCCGAGTCAGTTTGGAAACGAATTGAACGGAAGTTAAATGTTTGCCAATCTGCTGGGCGATAAGTAAACTTAATAATATTTGTTCCAGCTTTTAAGTCGACTTTACCAAGATAAATTTCGGTATAATCAGACCACATACCTCCGATTGGAGTTTGTGTATCAGAATGATAATTAGTGCCATTAATTGTAGTTTGATAAACATCGGTAAATATTTCTGGACTTGGTTTACTTGACATCTCAACATAGAAATCAACAGTCTCTGCTTTATCAGATTTAATATAATATGCAAATTCAACGTGATCACCTAAATTAGCGTCCCAACCAATACAATCCTCAGTTTGATTTTGTTTTGATCCGTTATTAATGATTTCTACTTTTGAATCAATAGCTTTAAATGTGTAAGATCCTTCGATAACTACAGTTGGTTTTTCTACTAGTTTTAATTCATCTTTTCCTTCTAAAGTAATAGAACGGAAATTAAATGATTTAGCTGGATCGTTTTCAATATATTTAAATGTAATTTCATTAATGCCTTTATTTAAAGAAATTTGACCAACTTCAATATCTCCATATTCAAACCACGTTGTACCAATATCTGTTTGAGTGTCACTCATATATTGCTCACCATTAATGAAAGTACGATAGACATCCGTAAATGTCTTCATTTCTGGATTCTTTGATATTTCCGCAATTAATTTATAATTAGAAGCTTCTGGTGCTTCAATATAATAAGAAATTGTTAATTCTAAGCCAGCACCTACTGTGCCAACACAGTCTTGGTCTTCATTATAAACACCATTGTAGAATACTTCTTTTTCTTTAATTCCAAAGTGATTTTTCTTTTCATTTGGCTTTGTACTACCACCATCCACAATATTATCATCATTGAGTTTTTTAAAGTTCTTCGCAGATGTTGTAGCTGTAATAGTCGATATACTAATAAAAGCGATACAACAAACCGTTAATCCAGATATAGAAATAATATTATTCTTTTTAGGATTATCTTTCATTTTTTGAAGTTTAGCTTCTTTATTTTTATTCTTATTTTCATCATTACGATGAAGGAAGAACGCAAATGCCGTACATGCAAATAATAAAGCAGTAATAATACCAACTACTAAACAAGCAACATTTAAAGCTGTTTTCCACTTAGGAACAACTTTAATGATTTGCGTATTAGAAGAAACACCATTCATTAAAGAAGAATGCAAGAAAGTATATAAATAACGATGTGTTGATTCTCTAACCGCTTGACAAACTTTAGCGTTATTAGCGTAATTTGCCCATTGCATATTTGGAGCGCCATCCATCCAGAAATCGACACCAGCGATAACTGCTTCTGCACGCGCTTCGCTTGTGGTCATATATTCTTGGTTAAAGGCCGAATCAGTTTCAACAAATCCTTTAAATCCCCATTCTTGTCTTAAGATTTCATGCATTAAGCCATAGTTAGAACCACCATATATACAACCCAAACGAACAAATGAAGCCATTAATGCGCCTGTTTTACCTTCGGTAACACCAATTTCAAATGATTTTAAATATATTTCACGTGCTGTTTGTTCATTTAAGAAAGTAGCATCACCACAACGATTAATCTCTTGATCATTGAAAGCAAAATGCTTAACAGTTGTAACAACACCAACGCTTTGAATTCCTTGTACTTCATTAGCAAGAATCATTCCGGAAATATAAGGATCTTCTGAGAAACATTCCCAGTTTCTTCCACCATAAGGAGTGCGATGCGTATTACAAGTTGGAGCATATAATTGATGAACACCAGCATGGAAACATTCATGTCCAAATGCTTCTCCTAATTCTTTAACAAGCTTTTTGTTCCATGTTTGAGCCATTAATGTTTCATTAGAGAAGCCCATTAATGTACCAAATGTAGGATTATTAGTTCTTACACCAGATGAACCATCATCCGCACGGCCTGCTGGTAAGCCTTTTGATGAACCATTAACATTTAAGTATCCTCCAGATAATAAATAATTCATTTCTTGGAAGGAAAATTGATTTAATAAGTCATCCCAAACAGGATCATCATATTCTAAATCGAGCAACATGATTAATTTGAGTTTCTTTTCTTTTAAATCAGTGTATTTATCAAAGAATGAATCATCGATTGTTTTAGTAGAATATAATGGCATTTCGTATCCTGTCGCATCAATTGGGCCATGTCCATATTGCATATCAGATACCATACGATCATTAATACATTTTAATATTACTGGAGTTGGATATGTATCTTTCCAGTTACTTCTAGAGAGATATTGTTGTTTTTGATCTTTTGTTCCTTCATATAAATTAACATCGCCATCTTGAAGTTGACTTTCAACTTTGTAATTTGTGTATTCTGATTTAGCAAATATTTCATAATCATCTTCATTAATAGTAATTAAATGCGATAATTTAGCATTTCCATCCGCACTTTGTCCGCGTGAATCAACCATGCCATCCGCGGCCTTTTTACCCTTACTAGCTAAAATATTATTTAAAGCATCGTGGCTATCTGAACCAACTGATAAATAATAATTACCTTTTTCTAAGATATATGTTCCTTTCCCATAAGTATCAAAAGTTTTTAACTCTGAACCTTTAATAGAAACCTCATATGTTTTATCTTCTCCTGGCTCTAATAAATCCGTTTTTTCAAATCCAACAAGTTCAATAGATGCTTTTTCCACTCCATTTTCCACATCATATTCGGTATATGGCTTTTGTAAATATACTTGAATTGATGTTTTTCCTTTAGCTTCACCAACGTTTTTAACATTAACACTAACTTTATAAGTTCCTAAGAAATCGCCAGATTCATGTTCGACTTTTAAATTAGAAAATTCAAAGTGGGTATAAGATAAACCATAACCAAATGGGAACGCTACTTCGCTTTCATATTTCCAAGTAGTTTCACCATTTTTAACACCAGCACTACTAGAAGCGTTATTCACTTTTAAAATAGTATCTTCATATCTAGTTTCATAATAACGATATCCAACATAAATTCCTTCTTGATATACGTTATAGAAATTATTGTATACACCTAAGTTTGTCTCTGGTAAATTTCTTGATTCTGCCCATTTAAAATCACCAAAGTTAATAGTAGCGGGCGCAGAATAATGATCATAAGCAATTGCGTTAACAAGTGCTCCGGAAGGATTAGCTCTACCAGATAAAATATCTCCTAAAGACATAAATGATGATAAGCCGCCTTCTCCCGCTAATAAACAAGCGTCAATATCATAATTAAGTAAATGTTTCATTTGTAATGGTGAAGCATTATTTAAAATAACTATGACTTTTTTGATTTTACCTTGATTTTTATATGCAACTAATTTTTCTAAAACTTCTGCTTCTTTAAAAGATAAATCTAAATAGTTATTATCGAAACACTCATCAGATTTAAACCAAGTGTCACCATCTTCTGATCCATCTCTAGTGATTGTTATAATCGCTGCATCTTCATATTTAGCAATTGAAGCATCAATGCCTCCTGATACTTTGGAATTTAAAATATCCCAAGGTACTTCATTAATATAGAACTCACGATATCTACCATCGGTATAACCGTTTTTTCCGTTATATTTTGGATCTTTGGTTAAACTACCTTGGACACTCGTTGATCCATAACTCCCTTTTAAGCTATCATAAGCATTAAATAAATCATGATTAACAACAAATCCCGCTCCGCCTTCACTTGTGGGAGTTTCTAAAGTATCCATAAAGTTTTTTGGCTGTATGGCATTAATTGCTCCAGATCCTCCACCGGCGATTTGATATTTAGCGCTAGCAATACCAAATAATGAAACTTTATTTCCTTCGCTTAATGGTAATGCGTTATTTTTGTTCCACAATAATACTGTACCTTCGTTATCTACAGCGCGTGTAATATTCATAGAATTTTCACGCATTGCCTTATCATCTTTTTTATTTGTTTCATCTAAAAATTTACTTTGGTAATAAGTATTACCTCCACCAATAGTAATTGTTTCTTGTTCATTAAGAATTGAATTAATTGTAGAAGAATATTTTTTAGCATAAGGAGTGCCTATTTCTAATACTAAAAACCAAATAAATGAAAAAAGTGATACTAACGTAAATACATCTCTTCGAAAAATCTTTTTAAGCATCAGTTTTTTCCTCCTTTTTTAATCCCTTCTTTTGTTTAATTGATAAATAAACAAGAACGCCAATACCAACAAAGCATAAAACATCGAGAATAAATAATACGGTTTGATACCAGTTGGTGAATAAAGTTATGGATCCACTAGTTGCACCAGCAATAGCGTTCAGCACAAAATAAAGAACCACTACCGCTATAGTGATAAAAAAAGCCGCTTCACCTAATAACCAAGCAAATAAATAATAAGGTTTTTTCTTCATCAACCTCTCTCCTTTCACATTACAAACATATAATAAAAAAGCGCTTACATGAATATGTGAAGCGTATTTTTAGGGGTGTAGTTCGTATTTTAATGATTTTTATTAGGAAATAATAATGTTAATCTAAAGACATTATCTTCAGTAGTAATATGCATTTCACCATCATATTTTTCCGTAATTAAGCGAATGGATTTTAGCCCAAAGCCGTGATCCAATTTGTTTTCTTTAAGAGTAACAGGTAATCCATTTTTAAAGTCGATTTTACCTTCATAATAATTATCCGTCATTATAGAAACAAATCCTGGAAAAGATTGGACATGTAAACCAATACATCTTCTTTCAACATCGGATATTTGACTAACTGCTTCAATTGCATTATCTAAAATATTGCCAAATAAAGCATATAAATCACCCTCGCTAAATTCTGTTAAGCCTGAAGCATCAACCATACAAGATAAGTTGATTTTATTTTTGTTACAAACTAATGATTTTTCAGTAAGAACAATATTTAATACTTCATTACCAGTTTTAACACTAGAATCATAAATGTTAATAGCATCTTTCATTTCTGATACGGTTTTTTCATCTAATCCGCCTTGACGCGCATATTTGCCAATTTGGTGTTTTAAATCATGACATTTAATATTAATTAGTTCAATATTATCTTTTTGAATTTCGTATTGAAGTTGAGATTGTCTAATTGCTTCTTTCGTATGCGCTAATTCAATATCCATTTTATTTTCTTTAATTAATGAAAACTGAATGTAAAGAACTAATATGCAGCATAAAATATTGAAAGCATTTAATAATACTAGAGATGATTTTTCATTTTTTGAATAAACCGCAATGGAATTTAAAATAATGTTTGTTAAAAATGCTCCAGCACAAAATAGCAATACTTTATTTGAGCGAATAGTTAAATTATTATTTTTATCATTATTTCGGTGATTGGTAATCCAAGTAATACCATAAGTCATAACAAATACTGATAAATAAATTAAACAGACAATTAATGTGCCAGTATCGAATTTTGAAAAATCCAAAGGAGATTTAGTATACATGTTAGAAAAATCAAAAAAGCCAATTGCATTTGTAATTAAATTTATAATTGAGTAAGTTAAATGTTGGATTGTATATCCGGATATTGTAACAAATAAGCAACTTTCAAAATTCATTTTAAAAGAAAGAAATATTGCTAAAAACGAACAAGCAAATAATAAGAAGAACATAATTGATATATACCACCATGTATACCCAACTTTATCAGGAATTGGAAATATATAAGCAATGAGTAGGCAAAATAACGATGAACTAATTAACCTAACCCAGAAATATTTTCTTTTTGGTAAATGGTAAGAAAAAAGTAGTTCTGCCACTATTATCTCAAACATAAATAATACTTTATAATAAATAAGCATTTAAATTTCTCCTATATATGCAGTTAATTCTTGCATAAATGATTTCTTTCTTGAAGAAGCAATACGAATTTTTTCATTATTGATTAATAAAAAGCCATCATCAATTCCTTTTACAAAAGCTAAATTAACTAAATAACATTGATTACAAAATGCAAAATGATGCTTTTTTAAATTAGTATAAAGTGATTTTAATGTTCCTGAACCTTTTATTTCTTCGTTTACCAAATGATATATTATTGTATGATTACGAATTTCAATATAAATCAGTTGATTAATGTTAATAAAATATTTTTTGTCTTTAGTGGAAATTATTAATTCATAGTTATTTAATGAAGATAAATGCGATAACGCGCGTTTAAGTTTTAAAGAAAAATTATAGTAAGAGATTGGCTTTACAACAAAATCAAAAGCTTTTACTTCATAGCCATCAACCGCAAATTGACTTAAATTTGTAACAAATACCACTAATACAGTGTCATCAATTTCTCTTAATTTTTTAACACATTCCATTCCGTTCATTCCTGGCAAATTAATATCCATTAAAACAACGGAGTATTCTTTTTTATAGTTTTTTAAGAATGTTTCTGCATTATTAAAAATGGCAAAGGAAAACGACTCGTTATAATCCTTACCAAACTTAGCAAAATAGGAAACGAGTTGGTTTGACATAGCTTCTTCATCTTCAATAATAGCAATATTCCACATAAAAAACTCCAATAGTCATAACCAAATTCATACTAACACTTAAAATTCATAAGTCAAACATATTTTTATAGACTTTTTTAAGTTTTCTTTGTTATATTTTATAATAAAATATAATTTTTTTTGAAATAATTCGGCTCTTTAAAATCTGCGGTGGAGTAAATATTTAGTAAGTCCACTATAAATTCGATAGTTTTTTAGATTTATGTGAAAAGACCTCTTATAATTTAGCTGTTCAAATCTAACAAAGAGGTCTTTTTATATGGATTTTAACACAATATTTATAAAATTTGGTCTTGAAAGTTCAAATTCAAATTATTAGATATTATGATTTTGTTCTATTATTTGCTTACGCTTTCTTCGATAGAACTACTTGGTATGCTTGTTGAAGTAGAACTACTTGAAGTTTCACTATTATCATCAGGTTCAACTGGTTCAACAGGTGTTGTTGGATCTGTGGTTACATTTATTGATGATATTAATTCAAAAAACTCCTTTAATTCATCGCCTAAATCAAACGTGCCATCCATTCCTTCTACTTCATAATTATATTGTTTATTTGTTAAGCTTTCTTCTAATGTTTTTACGTATGGCGATAGAACAGAATTTGTAGGATCTAGAGCTACAAAAATCATTTTCATTTCTTCTTTGCACCAAGCAAATGCACCAACGCCTGGTGAATTTATATTTCTAAATGTCGAACTCAAGTTAGTAAATGACATCATAAAAGCAAATGTAACCACTACTGATTGAGCCAAACCCATTAAAGCGCCTAATAATGATAGTTTAACTTTACGTACTTTTTCCGGAATTATTAAACGAATAATTAAGAAATATAGAATTCCTGAAATAATCCAAGATACAAATTGAATAATAATTACCAAGAATAACCACGCAATAGATTTACTAATTGAATTAACAAAAGCATCCATATAAGCTTCGTTTAAGAATTTATCTGGTATTGTTGCTCCTTGTTCTTGCGCATATTTAACAGAATATTCAATTAATTCGGCAATTGATGTAGCGGAATAATCTCCAACTTTAAATGTAATGTGAAGCTGTGATAAAAGTGTATTAGAAACATAATTGGCAAATGTATCTAATAAAGCAAACCACGATATTGCTAACAAAGCCATAACAAATAAAAAGCGGAATGTCCCACGCCAAAATCCTTTAGCGTAGCCTATCGATGTGGAAATAAGTAAAAACAAGAAAATAATGATATCTAGGAAATAAGGAAAAGATAATATAACCTCTAATATAGTAGTAATAACTGATAATGTCATAATATCATCTCCTCGTAATGCTTATTCATATACTAAATAATAACACAATATTAATATATTTGTGCATTTTTTTATTAACAATTATTATCTTTTACATTTAATAATAAAAAACAAAAATCAACAAATAATAAATAGAGGATAAAATTTTGGAAAAAACAATAATTATCATTGATTTAAAGGCGTTTTATGCTTCTATTGAATGCACAGATCGAAATCTTAATCCTTTTCTTACTCCACTTGTTGTAGTAGATAAATCTCGTGGACCAGGCACTATTATATTATCGGTAACACCTTTTTTAAAAGATCAAGGTATTCCATCTAGACTAAGATTATACGAATTACCTATTGGCCAATATGTATATGCTAAACCTCGCATGAAAAGGTATATTGAAGTAAACGCTAATATTATCAATTTAGTTTTAAAATACATTAATTATGACGATATTCATATTTATTCTATCGATGAATTTTTTATTAATGCTGGTCCATATCTAAAATTATATAAAACTGATGGTATTGGATTAGCTAAATTATTGTTAGATGAAATTTATACTCATTTTTCATTAACTGCCTGTGCTGGTGTTGGTCCTAATATGTTTCTTGCAAAATGCGCTCTTGATTTAGAAGCTAAGAAAAATAAAACTAATATCGCCAAATGGGATGAAAGTGATATTGACACTAAACTTCATAAAATAAAACCATTAAGTAAGATGTGGGGAATATCTACTCATTTAGAAAAAAGATTAAATAATTTAGGACTTTTTAGTGTCGGTGATATAGCTCATTGCCCTCTTAAAGTTTTACAAGATAAATTAGGGGTAATTGGTGAAGAATTATATTATCTATCACATGGTATCGATTTAGCGGATATACGCGAAAAATATAAGCCACAAAACAATTCATTAACCATAGGTCAAATGTTAGATCGAGACTATTTTAAAAGTGATTTAGAAATTCTAATAAGAGAAATGGTTGATGAACTATGCACAAGGTTAAGATATAAAAGGCAATTTACTCGCGTTATAAAATTTTATCTTAAGTATTCAAAAAGCGTTAATTTAAAACCAATAAGCAAACAATGCACACTTGATTATGGAAGTGATGATGGAGAAGTAATATTTAATGCTTGTGGTAATTTTATTTCATTAGTAAAAGATGATACACCAATTAGAAAAATATCTATAAGTTTGTCTAACTTATATAGTCCTACTTATGAGCAATTAAATTTATTAGAAAACCAAGATATAAAAACTAAAAACAAGCAACTTGCGTTAGCTATAGATAAGATTAAAGCAAAATATGGAAAAGATGCCATATCTCGCTTGGATGCATTATCCACTTCTTCTACAATCAAAAAAAGGAATAACTTAATAGGAGGTCATCATAAATGAAAGACCGCGGTATGAAAAAATGGGTTCCGTTCAACGCTCTTGTTGAACAAAAAGGTGAAATCCATAAGAGTATTAAGCACCTAGATGATAGAGAGATTATCCTTAGCGAAGATCAAGAATTCGACATAAATCGCGTTTTAAAAGAAAATTTTAATAAAAAGGTAAAAATTGGTTATATCTTAAATAATAAGATTACTATTGTTACTGGAATCTTAAAAAAGCCCGATATAATCAATGATTTTATCTATGTTGATAAGCAAAAAATAAAACTTAAGTCCATCATTTTTGTCGAATTATAAAGAATTTTTAAAAAAAATTAAAAAAGTTCTTCCAATAAATTTGAAATGAGTTATAATTTAATGTGTGTAGCAATTCTCCGTAGCTACACACACAAGCCGGTCTATTATTGCCCTCATATATTATTTTACCCAAATAAAATAGGCCGGCTTACCCTTTTATGGGGCACACTTCATAAGAGGATGTGAACAGAATGCTCGAACGGCTCGAAGATGCTGCTACCATGTTACAAAATGGTGACATGAATGGCTTAAGGATTATCTACGAAAGCACGTGTAAGGGCATTTTTTCTTTTGTCTTTCCAATTGTAAAGAACAAAGTGGTTGCTGAAGACGTTATGCAAGCAACATACGTACAAGTATATGAAAAAATTAATTCTTACACGCCAGGTACAAATTTTCGTAACTGGATTTTAACAATTGCTAAAAATCTTGCTCTTTATGAGTTAAAGAAAGCAAAACGTGAAACCTTATCTGATGATAATGCTTACCTTGAACATGTTGGTGGTTACACTTATGATGAATCATTAGATACATCTACCATCGAACTAGCAAGCGAAATACTTTCTGAAGAAGATTTTAAAGTAGTAATGCTCTTTGCTGTAGGTGAATATAAGCATCGCGAAATCGCAGAAATGCTTAATTTACCTCTCGGTACCGTCACATGGAAATATAACAATGCCATAAAAAAATTAAAAGAAGCTATTAAGAAAAGCGAGGTGAAGGTTCATGAATAAAAAGAAAATCGAAAAAGCGTTACAAGAAGAAAGCAAACTAATGTACGCTAATGTATTTGATAATGTTTTAAATAAACTTAATATTGATCCTTCTACTTTTGAAGTGCCGAAGAAAGCACCTTGGTGGAAATCTTTAAAATTTGTATCTTGCTGTTCAGCAGGACTTGCCACAGCTTTAATAATTACTCTTGCTATTACATTTAATATTAAAACTGACACTCTTAATTCTTATATAAATTTAACTTTACAAGCTAATAACACTTCTACAGAAAAGCCATCTTTTGCTTATTCTATGAGTGAGAAATACGCTGTTAATTACTTTATTGCTAAAAACGATGACGCTAAGATTATTGCTCATGGTTTAGAGTCCACTAATGAAACTAACGGATTAGATTTATGTGCTAATATTATTGATGCCGCTAGTAACACAGGCTTTATTGAACGCGAATCAAAAGCAAATATCATTACTATAACAGTTGATAGTTCTACTATCGACTATAGTAAAAGTGTTGCTAATAAGTTATATAACAGTATTAAAAACTACTGTAAAGCAAATTATATTTATGCAAGTGTAGAAATCGAAGATAAATCTTCTGATAATTCTAATAACATTAATGAAGAACGCTACGAAAAAATCAATCAAATCTCTCAATTAGCGGAAATATTCAATTATAATGATAATGATGAATTTACATTTCCTTATTATCTTGATTCTATTGATGATTGGATAAAAGAATTTGAAAATGCCACTGATGAAGATTTAGATAATTCTATTGATAAACTTGAAATGCTTAATGAGGCCTTAAAAAGTGATAAAGCCAAAAAACAATTTAAAAGAGAATCAAAAAGAGCATATGAATGTTATGAAAGTGGATTAGAAGAATTAGATTATTGTTTAAGCGATATTCAAATAGAAGTAGATGATTCCCTTGATAAATTACAACAAGAATATGATTATGATTATAGTGATCAAATAACTTACAGTCAAAAGCCAGATTCAAAACCATTCATTGAAAAATGGCGTGATTTTTTAAGCAATATTGATGACACGAATGACTTTGAAAATAAATATGGCGATTATCATTATAACTATGATGCACCTGATCGTCCTTTTGATAAAGATTTTGATTATGATTATGATTATGACTGGGAATTTAAACATAATGAATATGATCATTACGAGCATTTTAACTCTAAAAGTAAACATTTTAATAAAGAAAGTGATGATTGGTTTGAATGGGATGATAAACATAACAAACCAAAAGACAAAAATTTCTATATCAACAAAATAAATGAATTAGTTGATTGGTATAATAAAATTATTACTGAATATTATACATTATTTGAAGAAATTTATTTAAATAATGTTAATCGTATAATTGCTAATGTATATTATCACGCAACAGATTATAATGTTAACTATTCTGATGAATATATAGATAGAAACAATAAACACGGACGCCATGATGATGAATCTTGGGAAGAGTGGAAAAAAGATTATGATTATAATTGGTGGGATAAAAGATAATCTCACAAGTTATATGCCTTTCTTAACAAGAAAAGCTATGGCCAAAAACCATAGCTTTTCATTTTTTATTTCATTTCTCCTTGTAAAGAATCAAGCAAAACTTGAGTATGCTTATCGCCATAGAAAAACCTAACAACTTCTAAGGCAAGTTCAAGAGCATAATACATCGATTTTCCAGTAATAAAATTATTATCTTTTACCACGCCTAATTCTCTTAAATATGTACCACCAATAATTTGATCTTCAAATCCTGGATGCACAGTATAATTTTTTTCTTTCAAATAACCTAGTCTTCCTATTAACATTGGTGCTGCACATATAGCAGTTACTAGTTTATGATTATCTACAAAATGCTTAATTATTTCATCAACTTTTGGTAATGTATTTAAAATTTTAAATGCACCTGGTCCACCAGGAATAAATAAAAAATCAAAATCATCCAAATTAACTTCTTCAATAGTGGTATCCACAGTCATTTCTATTCCTAATTTAGAAATTACTGTTTTTCTTTTCATCATACTAGCCACTACAACTTCATCCTTATTTCTTTTCCAAACATCTAAGGGAGCAATAAACTCCACATCTTCAAATAAATCTCCTACAATTATGAGTCCTTTCATCTAATCACCGCTTTCAATTAAGTTTAACATATTTTTTGCTTTTCCCCAATAAAAGTAAATATATAAAATATTTAATAATTATCTTAAATAGAAGGTGATTATTATGAAAAAAAAGAATTTAGTTTTTATTTTATCTTTATTTTTCCTTGCTAGTTGTTCTACTGGTGGAAGTATTACTAAACCAAGTGTTTCTAATAACTCCACTAACAATTCTCCTTCTACAATTATCTCAATTTCTGCTAGCGAACCAAGTACAAGTGCTTCTATCTCATCACCTACCACTACTCCTGATGAAGGTTACGATGAAGCAAAGTCAACGGAAATAGTTTTAAGTGATAATAATAGTGTCGTGACAAATAATAACGGATTTGCCGTAATTTCTAGTAATTAAATATATATAATTAGTGCTGGTACTTATTCAATAAGTGGAGTATTAAGTAACGGAACAATTACTCGAATGAATTCTAGTAGAATCTTTTCTACATTTTATAAAGGTGAAATTTTATGGATTTTTTTTGGAGGGATAAAAGAATTAGAAGCCTTAAAAAACATGTATCTAGATAAAGGGTTAACCGGCGCAATTATTTATGGTAGAAGGCGCTTTGGAAAATCAACATTAATCAAAGAATCTATCAAATATTTTGATGGTTTATTTATCTATTTTCAATGCTTAAAAGCATTAGATATAGTAAACGCTCAAGAAGGTAATATAATATTTATGGATGATTTCTTAATATATCAAGATCTCAAACCTGCTAATTACGTTGTATTTGCTAATGATAATGAATTTACAAATTGTAATTTATTTTAGAAGATTTGTATAAATAAAAATTAGTCAATTAATTTGTTAACTGTTTCTACAAAGTTCGAAGACCACGGAGAATTTTCCATTTGCCTACCTTTTAAAGATTCTGGAGTAATTACATTTACATAGTTTGTATTTAACAACTTAATTTTTGGAAAATTGTTTTTTGAAAACACTAAAGCCAATATAAAAAGAGCATCAAAATCAGGACCAGTTAATGGATACTTCAAGCAACAATTAGCAATAATATTTACTATTTTTATTTCATCAATATGTCCAATAAAATAGTCATCTTTTATATCAGATACTTGGCTTACTTTATAATTTACTTCATAACTATAAGGGGACTCAAATGAAAATATTACTTTTGATTCTTGATCCTTTTTAGCAACAATATTAAAACAATCGGCTGTTATATCACTATTATTTGGATTTTCTTTTTTGTACATTTCTAAAAATAGTTCATAACCATCTTTCTCATAAAATGGCGTTTTTTTGGCTTCGAAAATTATTTCTGGTAATGAATCTATTAATTTATTTGTTTCCGATTCTAAATCCTTAATATAGATATATTGTGTTGTTCCAAGCATCATTGCCAATCCAGCAGGAAGTTCAACATTTTCTAAAAAAACCGGATAAATTCTTTTATTTAAAGAAATTGCATGATTTAATTCTGATTTTACATATTGCGATTGAATTGAGTTATTAGTAATTATATAATAATCACACATTCACATTTAGAAATATGATTTGCAAGGTCATCATTCCAAGATCCACCTGGTGTGAGTCCTTCATCATACCAAATTCTACACATCTTACGTTTTAGCAATTTTATTAAATCTAGCACTTTTTCATTATCCTTATGTGAATAAGAAACAAATACATAAGGATTATTCCCTTGATAAGCATTCATCTTAATACTTCCCCCTTTACAAATTTAATAATACTCGAAATAGATAAATTGTACAACAAATATAGATTATTTAAATATATATATCTTTATGATATTATTTATTTAGGAGCAAAAATTATGGACAAAATTTATATATTTTTATATAGTGATGCTTATATAAAGTACAATGTTAAAATATCCCCTAATATAATAAATCACGCTGGCAAATATAGTGAGTTAGATTTTAATATAAGCGTAAGTAATTATTATTATTTAAATTCAAAACTTGAAAAATTATTTAAGTCCTCTATAAAAGAATTATATTTTGATAAATTTGATAAACCTCATATTCCTAATATATACATTTCTTTAGCGCATACTCATAATTTATTTGGTTTTGTAATATGTACCACTCAAGACATTGCTATCGATATTGAAGCCATTAATCGCTTTAGTAATTTTAAACATATCAATACAATTTTAAATGATTTAGAATATCAAGAATATTTAAAATCTAATACAAAAAGCGAATATTTAGCTAATAAGTGGACAACTATTGAAGCATTAAGTAAATTAGAAGGAACAGGGTTAAATAAAGACGCATTAAAAAAACGCCCTAATCATTACAAAAATTTTGTTTTAAATAATTCGAGCGTTTCTATTGTTTCTAATAAGCCAATTAAAAATAATATTAAATTATTTATTGATGAGAAAGAAATTAATTAGCTTTCTCATCTTTTTCTTTTGTAGAAGTTTTTCTTCTACGTTCAATCCAATAATTAACACCAATGCTTATTCCTAATAAAGCAAATCCACTTAAAGATATTAATAATCCTTGTTTTAATTTTGGTGTAAAGTAACTTAAGTAATAAGATTGTTCACCTGAATCTGCAACAAAAGCCATAAATCCGCCTTGGGCTTTAAATAAGTCTTTTTGTTTTGAATTTCCATTAACATCTGTTACTTTTAAACTCCAACCAGCATCATAAGGAATAGTGGTAACAACTATCTTACTACTTGTGTAATTAGTGGTAAATCTAGCAGTATTAGTAGTAACTTTTACATTTTTAAGTGGATTTTGTTTGATTTTATTAATTGAATTCATGAAAGTATCATAATATTCTTGATAAACCGCAAAGCCATTCATAACTGTTTTATCATCTTCATCAATCATTGGTTTAACCACAATTGTTTTAACTGGTCTAGAAGAATAAAATCCTCTTAAATTCTTATAGTCTTGTCCAATATATTGATGATAATCAAATGTAATTAAGTTATCATCTTCGTCATACAAATGAACATAAGCATAACGATTTAATTGCATTTTTAATCCGATATAACAACTACCACCACGTGAATTAGTGGCGCTACAGAAGTTACTGCCATTTTTTAACGTAATAATATATTTATCTTGGTTGTATTTATATGGGGTTGAATTATTTGCTGCTAATAAAGTTCCGTTACTTGTATCTAATAATTCTTTAGCATTATTTCCAACGCCATTTGGGCAATTATATCTTCTTACATTTAAGTCAGAGCCTGCGAATAATTCACCAGCATTTGTGGAGTAATTATTAATTGGGAATTGTTTTAAGGCATTTAATGTTTCTTCTGTGTAACTATTTTCTTCAAAGAATCCACTTTCATCAACATCATATAAAATTGCACCAGATAATAAAGCTTCTTCATTTCTAATTCCTTGCATAAAGTCTTTAACCGCTGCTGAACTATATAAAGCCGCTCCATTATTGCGCGTATGTTCTGCACTATACACTGGCCAATAATTATTTTCTAAATACATATAATTCTCAACTGAATCTTTATTAACCGGAATAATGTTATCAAAAGCATATCCTAATTGAATATAGTTTTCATTTTCAAATACACTATGAGTGCTAGATGATAAGTCTTCTCGATATTTATATCCAAAAGGAACGTTATACATATTAATATCATTCACAATTTCTTCACTATCAATATTAGTGTTATAATCCGAATTCTTAAGAATGTAATATTTAACGCTTAAGAATTGATCAAGATTAACTTTCTTTTCATGTGCTCCCATTGTCCAAGTATCACGCCAATAAAGCATTCTTGTCCAGTTAAGAAAGTCTTTAATATTCGTATTGTATAATGAGTGGAAGCCACCTACCCCATTATATCCTTCACGCATTCCTAAGTTATTTGTTGAATCATTTGCAGTAGTATTAAATATTCTAAAATAATCTTGGTCAGATTTATTGATATTACTTACAACCTTAACTTCATTTTTAAAGTTGCTAGGTCCTCCCGCTAAAGAATTATACGTTGTTTTTTGTCCAAATAAAGTCATGTTTCCTACAACAATAACCTCAAGGCAAAGCATGATTGGTAATATTTTTTCAAACTTAGGTTTTTGATAATAGAAGCGAATAATGAAGTAAGCAACAATAACATAAATAAATTGATATATAACAATAGCAAATGTTTCTTTAACATCATATACATCATATTGATTTTTTGCCGCGGTTGCGACAGTAAATGCCATACAAAACAAAATTACTAATACTGAAATATCAAAATACCATTTTGGATATGTTTTTAAATCTTTATAACTTATAGCAACATAAGCAATTAAAGCAATTACTACAAATAACTGCCATCTACCATAATCAACTGTAAATCCATGAAATAATTCATAAGCAAATGGAGTAAATAACATTAATGTAAATATACCAGCTGCAAATATATGTGATACTTTCTTCTTCCTTATACTATTAATAAGTGCTGGTACAACCATAATTGTTAATGGCGTATAAATAAATAAACTTGATAAAGTATTATCATAACCAGTATTACGATATAAAACGCAATGAAAATCGCTCATAACAGGGAAGAAATAAGTTACCAATGGATAATATCTTTTCTTAGTAGAATTAAAATCAAATAATAATTTCCATGCCGTTTCTAAGTTTTTTTCGCTAAATGCTGTCTTTAATGATTCTAAATAAGTTGCGCTTTCTACTCTTCCTGCTTCGGTAACAGCGTTTAAACAAGGTAGTAATACAAATGCACACATCATTAATCCAGTAGCAAAAGCAAATATACCTAATCCAATTGAAGTAAAGTTTTCCTTTACATTTCTAGTTTTAATTGTTTGGAAAAATCTAAATCCCGCATACATTACACCAGCAAAACACGCTACAACAAGGAAGAAATAATTAGCTAAACCAAGTACAAATAGTGAAATCATTAAAGTAAATGGTTTACGTTCTTTTAGTACCTTATCTATTCCTAATAATACTAATGGAAACATTACTACAACTTCCATAAAGTGATTAAACCACATATAGTATAAGTTCCATCCGCAGAAGGCATAGGCAATGGAAAATAATCGAGCGGTCTTTTCTTCAACACCTAAATTTTTTAAATAAAGTCTAAAGGTAATGCCCGCTAAAGCCATTTTGATTAACATTAAGAATGCTAATCCTTGTGGTATTAAAGATCTTGGGCAAAGTAATATTGGTAAAAAGAATGGATTTAAAAAGTAATAGAAACTATTTGCGCCAATATTATTAACGCCTAATACAGTATTTGAATCCCATAAAGGAAATTCACCTGTCTTTAAGAAATGCCACCAATCATCATATCCATTAGTGTAAAAAGGTATTTGTTGTTGCACATAGTCTCCGCCTAATGGAATTGTAAAACTTTCAATTAATAATACAGCTATAGCCATAATAAAAGCCAAACCAAAAAGAAATAAGAAATAATAAAACACACTTTGCTTGTTTTTTAAAAAGGCAAATTTAGGTTTAATTCTTTCCCATAACTTCATATTTTGTTAGCTCCTTAATATTAATCTCTTTGAGATTAAAGATATTATATACACTTTTAATATTTTTATAAACACTTTTAATTTTAATTAATCTCATAAAAATTTATAAACATATGATTTTGATTTAACGAAAACATTTAAATTTATACAAAAGACTGTGAAGTATCTTTTAAAATTTAATTACTTCACAGTCTCTTTGTATTCATAATTTTATAACAAAATTAATTTTTATTTAGTTTCTAATTTTAAAATTTCTTCAGCAAACAATTTACCAAGTTTAATTTCTGATAATGAATCAAAGTGAGCAATATCTGGATTGTCCTCAGGTTCTTTTGACCACTCTAAACCATTATCAATAGTGCTAAAATAGATATTGTGATCAGAATCATTACTGAATTTAATTTTGGCATTATTCAATGCCTCTGGTTCAGGCCATGCCGGACTATTAGAAACACCAGCATCAATAAAATAAAAATTAGAATTCAATTCTTGACGTAATGCTCCTACAAATCGTTTAAGATTATCATAATATCTTGCTGATCTAATTTTCGTTGCATCTGCTTCTCCTTGCATCCAACACATGTAATTTAGTTCAACATCATAGCCTTTCTTTTTTAAATAATCGACTGATTCTTTAACAAATTTAACATAAGCATTGTATACGTCAGATTTCCTACCATCTTCTTTTACATACCAATCTGCATCAAGACTTGTTCCGCCCCATGCATATTTTACGATAAAGTATTCATCTGAGATGGAAGAAAATGTCTCTGCCATGCCAATCTCTGGACCAAAGCATGTAGTAGAAAATCCTTGTCCAAGTTTAGTATCAACAAATCCTTGCGATTGATTCCCACCATTTTCCGTAAAATAATTTGTTTTTACATTAGAATACCCATTTAAATATTCATTATACTTCTGCTCAGTTGTTTTTGCTTTTAAATATTCCATATGTGTCGTTCCGCTTGCATTAGATTGACCCGCAACTAAAATAACTTTGGCTTTTTTATTAGTAACATTTGGCAAATTATCATTCATTGTAAATGAATTATTAACATTGCCATTACTTCCATTATAAATAGTTGTTGGATGATCACCTAACTCTAATTTAATATTTGAAAACGATGAATACAAATTAGCATAGGAGAAAAAGCCTATTTTGCCACCTTTAAATGTTCCTGCATCATGTTCATATATTTTCTTACCATTAGCAAAATATTCAATTAAGCCATTTGATAATACATTAACTTTTAGGTGTTGCGGCGCAACTTCTATTTTGCTATTTTTTTCTTCTTCTGTTAAATTATCAAAGTTTCCTACAGGAACCCATTCAGTTCTATCTAAGTTATCCGTGTGATAAATATTAAAAGAATTAGCTTGAACATGGAAAAGAATATAATCTAAATCAGAAGTCTTAAGCATAATTCCTGCTCTTGTGTGTTGTGTTGATCCATATTTAAATTCAACATCAGCCTCCAAAGAAAAACCTTTATTAGTAAAATCTTCAATTGGTTGATTATTGCTATTTATATATTCTATATTAGCAAATTTGTTCATCCATTTAGCCCAATGATTTTGTGTTTGAATATTCATAGTTAAACGATTGTTATAGTAACCAAAAGGATTATTGTTATTATCCGAATAAGCACCAACATAATCGCCATTCCAAGATTTTAATGAAAAAGCTGGGGTTTCATATTCACTTTCTTCATAAATTTTATAATTTGTTTTTATACCATTAATTACTAAATATCCATCATCACTAACTGTAATATCTACTGAATCACCTTTATCGCCTTTGTCGCCTTTATCACCTTTGTCACCTTTATCGCCTTTATCGCCTTTAATAGAAGCAAGCCACTCCTCATATGTTAGAGGAGAATCACTATTAGCAACATACATTTGATATATTTTTTCAATTTCTGTTGGCTCTGTCTGACTTGTGTTTTCTCTATTACATCCACAAAGAACTAAACTCAACACTAATGGCAACATATACAAAATTTTTTTCACAATTGACACCTCGATTCTTGTTTTGAAAAATTTATTAAATTATATAATTGATTTAATTTGTTTTTCTCTTTTTAAGAGCAATAACGTAATAAGCAATAGGAATAAATCCTAGAATAGCAAATAATACTATTACATTTGCTTGATTATTATCTATTGCTGTTATAATCACAGAACGACTATCACTCTTTTCGGTTTCTTTATTATTTAATAAAGTTTTTAAATATTCTATTGTTTCACCAATAGTTACTCCTTCAATATCGGTAGCAGATGCAATTGCCGCTCTTTCGTCATCACTATATGATTCATATTTAGCAATCATTTTATTTAATTTATCCACGTTTCCTGGTTCTAACATTTCACAAATGCTACCATTTACTCTTAATGTATGCCATTCATTAACAAATTCTACAACGTGGCCGACAAGAGGCGGAACTTCCATAGTTTTTGTGTCACCACATGAACATTCAAAGACACTTGTTCCACTTTCAAAATAAGTTGGTGCCGTGATTACTGTCTTTTCTTTCCAACCATGTACATGCACACGCACCGCATCTTCATATCTATAACCCATTTCATCTACAATGTAAGTATATAAATAATGATCACCAGCAGTTGTCAAATCAATTGATGATAAATCATATCTCATTTCTTTTTCTGTTACTTCACGTACATCACCATTAGGATATGTTAACGTAGCGTTTAATAATGAAGCAATATCTCCATCCGTTTCTACTTTAATAGTATCCACAGCATCAAAAACAGGCATAGATCCAACTAAATCAATTTGAATATTATCAATTCCGAAATCTAATTGAGAATTTTCATAGCCTTTGATAACAAAGTATAAATTCATATAGTAATTTGCGTTATATGAAGTTGATGGTGTATATTCTAAAGTTACATGTCTATTAATCATCGATGCTTTATGCACATTTGTAAAATCACTAATAGATGTTAATGTATCTTTGTTAAATCCTGCTGCAAAATGTGATTCATCTAAATTAATTGAAAATTCATCCCATCCATCACCAATGACATCAAAACTCAAACGATATCTATTATCACTTTGAATGGTATTAGGATTTGTGTCATTTAGTTGATATAAATAGAAATTACGATATAAATCTGTTGTTATATCACCTTGGAATCTAACATATTTATTACCATTATCAGTCTGAGCAACATTTAAACTACTATTAGAAGGTAAGATATTTGGTACAGATGTTGCACCTACTTCTAAATTATCAAAATCATTAGCAAATACAACGTAATTAGCAGGTTTGATATCTTGATATATTAAGAAATCATCCATAAATACTGTATTACTTTCTTGAGCATTTTCTGTTGTTATTTTAGCATAAGCTTTACTTGGATCGCTTGTAGCAATAAAATCGAAACTCAAAATGTTATTTTCATAGCTTGCTCTAGTTACTGTTGCTCCATTAAATATTCGAACAACCCCATTATTAATTGCAACGCCAGTCCAATTATCAAATTGTAATTGAATAGCTAAATCTGCGCCATCCGCTAATGAGGCATCAATATACAATTGAAAAGTATATTTTTCGCCAACCACACATTTTGATAATCCCCCATCTCCTAATAAATTACCTAAAGTGTGATATTGTTGATTCCCTTGTAATGTGACTTCTAATCCTGTCTTAGTATTATGCGTTACAGTTTTAACAGAAGCCGTTGATACTTCACAAGCAAATGTACGATCAAGCGCCCATAACTCACTAGCGTCGTTTGCAGTAATATTATCCCAATTATTAGAATATAGTGTTTTTTTAGAAAACAATGTGCTTTCTTCAGCGCTTGCAATTTTAGCTATAGAATGATTGGATAACATAGTCACGCCTAAACTAGACAAAATAAACAAACTACTTAATGCCAAAAACTTAAACTTTCTTTTCATAATCATTTCCTCCATTTCAAGTTTTTTTTCAATAAGTCATAGAATAATTCATTATCATAGAACTAGTAGTAAGAATTAATCTATTGATATTATCAGCGTCATAATAAACGTTGATGGTAGATAATGATTCATTATCTATAGAAAACAATTTATTTAGTTTGACATTGGCCACAAAAACATCATCAAAAAAAACGTTTGTAAAGTTACTTTTGTCAAACTTTAAAGTATATAAACTTATAACTTCAAATGGCAAATTTGCCTCATTTCCATCAATAATCTCATTATTATAAGTGTATTCTCCTTTAATAATTGATTTTCTTTGCTCATTTGGTTCAGTTAAACTTATTTGATTTAATTTCTCATAGCGATAAGTTACATTATAAGAATTATTTGCATACGTAACAAAATAATTTCCATAAAGTGCTTCATCTTCATAAATAGTCTTTACTTCTAATGTTAATTTTGCATAATGATTGTTTAATTTTTGATTCAATACGTCAAAATTATCTATCTTATTGTTACAGCCAAATAGCATAGGAAGAATTAACAAAAACATAGTTTTATTTTTCATAATGAAATCCTCCTCGTAATAAATACAAACAACAAAGAAATCATTGTGCTTAGGCTTATTGCCGCTGCTAAATGAGAAGCAGAAGTTAAACTAAACAAATTAGAATTTGCTCTATCAACGTAGTCGTTGTATTCATTAATTTTTTGAATCAATATTTCATGCTCTTTTGTTACCATTTCTTTGTCTTCAACAGAATTAAAACATTCGATAGCGTTATTAATTGCCTTGTACATTTCCTCTTTAGAATTGCATTTATCGATTGATGCAATGGCTTCTTGGAATTGAAGAACATCTTTTCTAACTAGTGCATTGTACGCTTCTTTTATTTTTTCTATTGCTTCATTAATTTCCTTTTCACTAGCTTTTAAATTTTCATTAATGATTTTTCCTTCAAAAAGTGCTTTTTCTAAGTTCTTAATAGATTCACTTGTGTATTTACTACTATCTTCTACACTACTTCTATTTATAATATCGTTTAGTTTGCTTTTATCTGCTGTTTTAATAACACCTACATTTTCTGTATCAAATTGCGCAAATGCACCATAATACAAGCAAATATCATCGATTGCTATGCTACACGCTCCATATGTTCCAATTATTATTTGGGGATTTCCCATTGGAGTTTCAAATGTAATATAAGCTTCATAATATCCGTTTTTATTTTTAACATCTGCTAAATCAATACCATCATAGAAACTGGTACCATCTTTTGTAAATGCACTTACTCTTCCATCTAAAGTTAGAGCTAAATATTTTTCTGTTTGGCCACTAATAATAACACTAATATTTCCATCAATTTTATCAAGTGGTTTATACCTAAAACATAGCGTGTAAATTGTGCTTTCATTTAGCAATCCCGGCACGCTCTTGATTTGTGCTCCCCAACGACATCCGGAATATATATTTGCACTACTATATCCATTTATGGCATCATCGTTATAGCAATTTTTAGCACCAAAGGCATCAGCCACACTAACAAAATTATAATAATCAAAATATTCTCCACTAGTATTGCTTTCAAAATCTTCAGAAATATATTTTTCACCAGTTATTTGTTTCTTTTCTATTGCAGGTAATGTATCAAATTTTTCTCCTTGTAATAAAGAAAAGTCATCAATTACAATGAATCCTCCCCCATAACTTCCGATTAAAAGACCTTCTAAATCTTGTGTTATGTTGAAAGATGCTTGTAAAACATAGCAAGTATCCTCTTTGATAATACTACCAACTACTCCGCTACTACTATCTACAATTTTTGTTTTGTTAAATCTTAAGTACAAACCATCAATTCCACCAACTTCTAAATAGAAATAATGCTCTGGTTCAGAAACAACATTAAATCTAAATTGAATTGAATATGTATTGTTTTTATCAAAGTTACTTTTTCTTGATATTAAACCATTCCATTTTTCACTATCATTTTTAGCATTTGTAGCATCAAATCCACAAATTGCACTGAATGAGCCATTAATAACTAAATTGTCATCAGTAGTTACTTTGCCTAATATTTCTTCTTTTTTATAATAATTTGTAAATGGTGTGAATTCTCCTAAGTTACAATCTTCAAATCCAGTTTTATACATTGGAATAGAATAATTTTTAATAACTCTTAATTGGTAATTATCTAGTATTACAACTGCATTATTATCACATGTATAAACAAAATATCCAAAATAGTTTGTATTAGCGGGTGATTTAAACTGTAAAATCACGCGATTATACATTTCGGTAAATTTGACATTACATAATCCTGTTGATTGATATGTTTGCTTTTTTGGATTATAAATAAAATTAATCAAATCTAAATCGCCTTTTTGTGGATCTACATATTTTCCATAATAGCCAAACGAAGTCACGTTTTTCAAATTAATATCAAATGTTATTTCATAATTAGTATCAGCAGCTAAAACCGTACTTCCCATTCCGCCTGTTCCTTGAAGACCAACATAGGTTGAAGCTCCATAAGTACCAGAATTAGTTTCACTGACTAATGCTTTTCCATCAAAACAATCTTTGATAGACAAATATGATGAATCACTATATAAGTGAGTACTTCTCCATAAATATTCAGAAATATTCTCTTCGTTATTATAGTTTTCAAAATCATCTTTATATATAAGGCGATCAGCTTTATAATCGTGTTCAGACTTCTTTATAGCAATATTATCAATAACCATGTATCCATTATTTTCTAAATCTAAGATAAAATCAGACCAGTTGGTAGAAGTCTCAGTAATAGCATCGACTTCAACATGGATAATTCCATTTTCTTCAGTGACAGAATAAAACGGCGATGTACATGATACATTAACTAAATCGCTAGGTTTAAAAGAAATACTAGTAATTATTGCATCTGTATTATTTTCTTTTAATTGATAGGTAAATTGATTAACACCAAATAATTTGATATCGAATTCAATAGTATAAGTGCCTTTATTAGTATCAAAAGGATTTTTACCACTACCAGAACACAAAATTTGGTTTGCGTGATAAATTCCTTTTTGCAATTGGCCAACTTTCAAAGATTTGTTAGTAATTGCTTCATCATCATTTTTAGTATCAATTACCGCTGCTATTGTGGCATCACTAGCCCAACATAAGTCATACCATAAATATTCGCTAATATTCTTAACGCCATCATAGCTTTGAAATGTTTGATTGTATTTATAGCCGCTAAAATCTTTTTCTTGATCTGGTTCTTTTATTTTATTGGTGGATATAGATACATTTATGTTATCGATTACAACATATCCAGCCCCATCAAATACAGCATAGAAATATGCCCAAACACCTGTAGTTCCATCGTAATCAATATCAAATGAAACATGGTAATAATCATCAACTTTTGTGATTGTTTCAAAACTATGCGTACCCTCGATTTCACTTGTTTTACTAGGAACAAATCCTAATCCACCAATATAATTATCTGTTTGAGGAACCAAGTAAGAAAAACCTACCTTGGATGCATTGCTAACTTTGATATCAAATGTTGTCGTATATCTATTTGAGCCATTTGATTTTAGTGGAATTGTCCCGTCTTTGAACGCTAGTAAATTATTAGAACAGCAAAAATTCTGTCCACCTACTTTTATAGAATAACCATCAATATTTTCTCCACTATCAATAATACTTTTTGTGGACGCGTCACAAATCATGCCTAAATTATTCCAAGCAAATGAATCTACCGCAGTTTTTCCATCATAACTGCTGAAATCTTCACTATAAATAGGTGTAGTATTATCGCTATTTAACCGATTTTTATTAGTATTATAATTGCTTAACAACAATGGTTCCATTAACGCACAAATAGTTGTCAGTAAAACTTTTCTTAACATTTTACTTTCCTCCTTTTTCCAATATAAATTCCTAAAATGGATAAAAGCGTTACAGTTGCTATAGAGGCCACAACAATTGGTACATAATTTGTTTTTTGCTTATTAGGAGTTGGTGTAATAATGCTTGGATCATCAAAATTTATGTTATCATCATTATCTTTTGCTTCTGGGATTATTGTGATATCAATATCTTTTTCTTCAATTATTTCATACATAATATCTGCAGAAGCAAACTTGTTTTCATTAACATTTTTGACATTAAATAATCCAATAACTTGGTCTTTACTTAATGCATAATTATAAATACGAATTTCATCAATTACACCATTTAAATTTGGAGTATAATCAACATGGCTCTTTCCGATATAATTTAATAAGTACGATTCAACATTGCTTAAATCATAAACAAATTGTTCACTGCGTGAAACTTCTACACCATTAACATAACTTATCGCCAAATTATCTTTGATAGTTAATGTAACGTTATACCATGTATTTGGCTTTAAAGAATATATTTGTTGATTTACACTATAAGATATACCATCTTGCTTACCGCAAGCATAACCGCTTGTTGTCATAGTTAAATAATTATTATAATCATTACCTAAATCAAACAATCTTTCAAACAATCCATTTGTGGTATCATTATATTTTACATCCATTGATAATGTTATTTCGTTACTGATACCTTTTACTTTTCCAAACGATACATATGATGTGCCGTTTAAATTCACGCCATTTCCAAATTTACCTTGGCAAGAATTGTATTCGCCAATAATCGTTCCATCATTGCCATTATTTGACTTATCTTTAACAATATTATTTTCAATATTTTCAAAATCGTAATATAAGACTAATCCATCATTTAATGAGTTATAAGATATATTATAATTCACATCCAAATTAGTATTATATATTTTTACTTTTCCAGTTTGATTTCCTCTTGTTAGTGTTGCAGTAGACCAGTCAACTCTAAGACGTAAAGTGCCTGAATTTTCCAAATGAACTATAGCAAATTGTGTTGGATAATATAAGTCATTATTAGCAAGTTTATAATTAATATCATCGATATAAACAACCTTATCGCCATAAGCTTGTAGTCTTACACTTACATCACTTAATGCTTCAATAGTAACAACACCAAGTTGCATATATTCTTTTATTGTTCCTTTTGATGCCCCTTCATAAAGAATTGTACCATCTTGATTTTTAATACGAATATTGCCTGTACCATCAAAAGATAAGCGGTCATATAAGAAATTTTTGAAATCAATATTACTACTTTCACCAGCATTTAAATCAATATGTGTGTCATTTTGTAAAGGAAGTTCTTCTCTTAATGTACGCATTTCATAAATACCCGTAGTTAGTGTTCCTTTTGTACATAAAATCTTAACAGTAATTTGGTCACTATTCTCAGAATATTTTTCTGGTATATCAAAATACTTGTTATAAAATTCTCTTCCCTTATATTCGACAGAAACAGAGAATTCCTTATTGTCATTAATATAAATATCGTAGGAATAGTTGTTGTCTGTGCCAAAATGAGTAATAACCAATTCGTTTTTTACTCCTTTTTCTACCGCAATTGTATAACCAATATATCCATCGACAACCATACCGCGATTACATTTAGTAAAGCAATTGCCTGTCCAACTCTTATTATTATGAAAGAAATTATGAGCTGTTTCACTGAAATAATTACCGACATTAATAAAGTCTATTTCATTACTTTTTTTATAAGAACATTCATATAAATAATCATAATATTCTTTACTTTCTGTTTTAAAAATATTCCAATAAACAATGTATTTTACTTTATAGCATTTATAAAATGCACTTATTAACACCTCTTGATTATCTGCTTTTAACAAGTATGTTAAATCATCAACTTTTTTTACGTTATCGAATATAGAATCACCTGAATAAAATAATTCGTTTTTTATTTTATTATCTTTTGATTGTCCAATATTTGAGTTTGTCAAAATTGGTGAAATCTCTCCAATGCTTTCAATAATGCCACTCATCATAATTGGTCCATACATAATAGCATCACTATGTGGTTCAGTATCACTTTCTAAATGAGATAATCTAAATGACATAGGGAATTTAATTTTGATAATATCTCCAACTTTAAAAGCGCGATCAATATTAATATATCCATCATTAGAAATATTCAAATCAATCAATTTTCCATTATATGACATAGTTGCTTGTCCAGACACCCATGCCGGATATCGAATTTTCAAATTCGTTGTAGCTTCTTTTGTAACCTCAAAAGATACAACATTTTCACTTGGAAAATTATGTTTTTGCTTTAATCCAAGTCCAGTAACAGTATCATTAATTTGCGAATTGATAAATAAATTAACAATGAGAGAATTATTATTGTGATAATAAATATTTTGATTGAATTTAGCAAAATTTTCCCATCCTGTTGCGGTACAGCACCAAAAAGAGTTTTCAGCATCATGGTATACTTTATAATATCCATAATCCATGGAAATATAATAAGTTTTCATACCACTATCCCAATCAATAGAAGCTAAAATTTGGTTATATAATAGATTTTCATAATAGTCCATATAATATTTATTATTTGTAATGCGATATAACAAATCACAACATTTCATGTAGTTATAAGCACAACACGTTTCTGCATTTTGGAATCCCACTGTTTCAACTTGACGAGTTGGATGTAATTCTTCAAGTTCTGAGTTATTTCCATTTGCATACGTTCTTTCTTTTGTCATTAACTCAAATCCGTTGATTCCAATTTGTAAATATTTTTCATCTTTTGTTGCAAGATATGCAAATAAGGCGCTTCGCACTACCGGAATAGATCTATTACAATGAACATAAGAAAACGGATCTTCGTTAGCGTACATCTTATTAAACACATCTTTATCCACAAACTTAAAAGCCGCATCTAAAAATACTTGTTCCTTTGTTTCTAAATATAATTGAAAAAAGCAAATAGCGATGTCGCCATATTCAAATTTTAAAACTCTTTTGTTTGTTTCTTCATCATATTTTGATACTCTTGTCGCTAAATATTTTCCAAGATTGTACCAAATTTTATATGCTTTTTGACTATTTGCAAATTTGTAAGCATCGTAATATCCTTCTAAATTTTTGGCAAATGTGTAAAAGATTGGCCAAAAAGCTGATCCTGTTTTTTCAATTGAGTCCAACTCAGACACACTAAAAGCACTCACATAACCCGCATTTGCTGGATCCATCTTGGCATAAGCTTCTTGACATTCATCAATCATATCAACAAATTTATTAATTTTAGCAAGTACTGCCTCATCATGCTCCTCAGCATATAAATAGGAATATGCACCTAAAAGAGTAATTTCAGCGTCTCCCTCGCCAACTCCTTTAGCCGCCCATCCGCCATATTCTTTAAAGCCTGTGTCAATACCAGAGTTTAAATAGAAATTAACTAAAAGTCTATCAAGCGAATAAGACATGATGTAGTTTTTGTTGAGAATTTTTCCTTCATAAAATTCGCCTTGATTAACTAAAGATACATCATTTGGATTTGCCACATCGTTAATAAACACAATCTCATTTTCCTCCGTACTTTTTTTCATATAAACATCTTTTCCATTATTTTTAGTTACATTTAAATTGGGCACTAAGGAAAGCATTAAGCAAATGCCGCTAGCTAATTTTTTAAATAATTTTTTCATACTATAATTATACTAGTTATATAATTGCCATAAAAGTTTGAAAAAGGCATATTAGGTGTCAAAATGTAAGCCCTTTACTTGTTTTGTGCTAACTTTTCATATTATTGCAAATTTAATGTTTCTATTTGACTAAAAATAAGCAAAAATATTAATTAATACATTAATTAGGAATAAATTATACACTGGTATTTTTAACCAAATTTTGACAAATCGTTTATTTGACTTTGATTTTTATTAAGAATATAATTGGTGTTGAAAGGTAATTATTTATATAGACCATGATCAAATGTGAAGAACCTCAATATTACTTATTTGATATGACCACTCCTTTCCACGCCGTATATGGTGGAAAAAAGCTTTTAAATGATTTTATTGAGAAACCAAGGATAATGAAAGATTATATTATTTATCTAGTAATTGAAGGAAAAATCTATATAAAACAAGATAATGTCTGTTCCTGTGTCGAACAGCAAGAAATGCTTTTTAATCTTCCTTATTTGCCACAAGAAGGATACAAAAAAGAAAAATCATCTTTTTATTGGATTCACTTTACAAGTGCAAATAATCCTATAAAAATCACCAAAAGTGAATTAATAAATAAACTTAATAACGATAAAGATTTTATGAAAAATAGAATAATAATTCCCACACATGCTAAGGTATCTAATTATAAAAATCTTGTGCTTCTTATTAGTTTGTATTTACAAGAATTACAAGAAAATCGAAATAGTGTGACAGAAGATTATTTTTTAAGTTTAATTTGTGCTGAAATATCAAGACAAGAACTTGGAAAAATACTAACCAAAAGCAATGATTTTCCGTTTAAACTTAAAGAAATTGTCGAATATATTAACGTATGTTCCCATCTTATAAATTCAGTAGACGAAGTAGCGTGCCAATTCGGCTATACTAGTAAATATTTATCATTTTTATTTAAAAAATATCTAAATACATCTCCCAAAAAATATATTGAAGATGCACGATTAAATCATGCTGATTCACTATTACTAGATAGTAATCTGCCAATAAACAAAATTGCATCTTTGGTTGGGTATGACGATGCACATGTTTTTATGAAAGCTTATAAAAGAAGCCGTGGTATGACTCCTTCTATCTTTAGAAACAAAAAATAAGTCTCAATGATTATCAGCGCTTTTGTGATATCATTGGGACTTTATTTCGACAATAAAACATTTTTAATAATTTTTTAAGTTTTCACGATTTTTCTATAATTCATCAAGAAATAATCAAATATTTTTATTACAGTCTTCTAATGATTCTTCTGTATCAGCATCGAACAAATGAATATGCATTGAATCAAAGCTTATTTTGAATTCTTTTCCAATTTCATGTTCGTTTTTAGAAGATAAAACCATAATAAATTGTCTATTAGTATTAAATTCCTCATTACCTAAATTAAAATAAACGTGTGTTTGATTTCCTAAATTTTCTTTAATGCCTGTTTTAACAGTAAAACCCTCTTCATTAGGCAAAATATCCTCGCCCCTTACACCAAGAATAATTTTGTGTTTTTTGCCATCTAAATATTCTTTTTTAATGTCAATCATATCTTTTGTGGAATATTTAAGAGTTGCACCATTCTCTAAAATGATTTGATTTTGTTTGTTTTTATAACAAAAGTCTCCTTTAAAGAAGTTCATTTGTGGTGTGCCAATAAATCCTGCAACGAAAACATTTTTAGGGTGATTAAATAAATTATTTGGAGTATCAATTTGTTGAATAATACCATTTTTCATAACAACAATCCTTGTTCCCATAGTCATAGCTTCTATTTGATCATGTGTAACATAAATAAATGTCGTTTTTAACCTATTATGAAGACTAGTTATTTCCGCGCGCATTTGAGCACGAAGTTTAGCATCCAAGTTACTTAAAGGCTCATCAAGTAAAAACACTTTCGGATTTCTTACTATGGCTCTACCTAAAGCAATTCTTTGACGTTGACCACCTGACATTTCCCGTGGTTTGCGATCTAATAATGATTCAATATCCAAAATTTTTGCGGCATAACGTACTCTTCTATCAATTTCTTCTTTGGACATATGTTTATATTCATAAACAGGCACAGGAGTAGTCATGAAATAATCAAGTTTCTTTTTATAACTATCTAACTCATGCTCAACTAAAGACTTATCTTCAGTATTAACACGTTTCATTGTTTTCTCTAACCGAGCAATTTCTCTTTTTAATGCTTTTATTTTCTTGTGATCAATTGCTAAGATTTCTTTCCCAGAATCATCTAATTTAGCTACTGGGATTTTTCTTAATCTTAAACTGAAAGCAATGTTTTTATACGCTGTCATGTGTGGATATAAAGCATAATTTTGGAAAACCATGGCAATGTTACGATCTTTTGGCTCTAATTCATTAATGAGTAAATCATCAATATAAATTTCACCTTTTGAGATATCTTCTAATCCCGCAATCATACGAAGCGTTGTGGACTTTCCACATCCTGATGGTCCAACAAAGACAATAAACTCATTATCTTCAATCTCCATTGAAAAATCCTTTACTGCTTCAACGTATCTTTTCTTACCTTTATTTTCTGATTCAAATATTTTATAAACATGTCTTAATGATACTTTTCCCATGATATCACTCCTTTACTTCCAATAATTTATTTAGTGTCTTTTCTAATATTTTTTCACTAACCATTGATTTAATTATATAACAATTTCCTAATTTATCTTCATGGAATAATGTCTTTCCATCATCAGTAATTTCAACAAATCCCGCCTTAGATTTATCAAGAACTTCATTATCCCCATAAATAGCATAATATACAGTTAGCAAATCCCATGATGGCCTATTACCATTTGCATATTTTTTATAAGCAAACGCTACTGGATTTAATTCATAATCTTCTACTATATTTCCGCCAGTAAACACATTGCTTCCTAATTTAAAATCACAAAAATAAACAGGAATATTTTTTATAAGACAAATCTTTTTACTTGCATCTATATCTGAAACAATATTATATTCTGCAGATAAGTCCGCTAACGAAATATTGCTATCAAAATATCCGCCCATAACAACAATTTTTTTTAAAGACTTTTGCATTAATTCTAATCCAGTAAGTGGAGAAATATCATCTGGTTTTGAATTTATCAAGGCTGCTAAATTATTAAGTTGGCCTATGCAAATTAGCGTAATATTTGTTTCTTTTACTAATGATTTTCTTAATAAAATCAACGCTTCTTCATATTCTTCTGTTTGTTTAGGAGATAAAGCAAATTTTTTCGCCATTTGGCTTAAAAATGCATCATACTTCTTATCATCAAAATAATGCAAATCTCTTTTATTCACACCAATTTCAAATGTGTTTTTATAATAATTATTAATAACTTCTATTCCAACTCCCGCGTATTTAGCGGTTGTAGTATGCGTCATTCCTAATATTTTACATTTTCCTAAGTTATGTAAAACATTGGCAATAGCAAGTGCACCAGCATCATCACAATCGGCGCCTAAATCTGTATCAATCCAAATCTTTTCCATTTAAAAGTACCTCTTTATTCGTTCCATAAAAGATATCTTCCTTATTACTAATTAGTTTCAAAAATGCTTCAAATTTATCCCATGTGTCTTCAAAATCAAATTCATAGGCATGCCCCCAAATATAAAATATTTTGTCTTCATTGCCATCATACTTTAAAAATTGATCTGCTAAATTAAACAAATGATCGAAGTCTAAACAATGGACAGTTGGTCTGAAATCTAGTAAGTTATTTTGTAAATCAAAATTATATGTCGCTAAAATGTTTCTTGAATATAAAATAGGTGTATTTTCTTTTATAGTATTAACAACTAAATCATTTACAGTACCAAATGGATATGCCATACCAATGACTTTATATCCGACTAGATTCTCTAAAAATTTGCGATCATCTTCTACTTCTTTAATAATTTTTTCTTTGCTTAATTTAGTTAAGTCTGGATGATGGGAAGTATGAACTGCAACTTCGTGATTAGCATATAATGTTTTTACTTCTTCAATTTCAACTTTATTATGTGGTGCCGTCCATTTTTGCCATTTAACCTCTCCTTCTTTTCCTAAGCTTAACGAGTTTAAATTAAATGTGCATTTTAAGTTATATTTATCTAATAACTTTACAAGGCGCCGATCTTGAGTAACTCCATCATCAAAGCTAAATGTTATTGCCTTGTGTTTATTATTTGAAAACATGCTTAGTACCTCTATCTTGGAATGTATGGAAGTTCTATTGAAGCTTCAGCAGTTGTTTCTTTTACTGTACTAGTTGAGTTAGAAGTTGAATTACTACTACATGATACTAATCCAACCAAAGATAAAACACCTAACAAAAATAATAATACTTTTTTCATAGTTATTTTCCTCCTAACGAATTATAAAAACTATTTACAATATTATAATAACTTGCTTCAACATCTTGTTTATATACTTCTAACATTGTTGCTACACTATAAGAAATATTTTTTGCAAAATGATAAACGCCATCTTTTGTTTGTACATATGCTCCAATATAATATGCTTGCTTATAGTCATTAATATTATCTATTTTATATGTGAAGTCACGAGTAGCATTTGTATTTATAATTTTGCGTGCATTTTGTGGTAGTTCCTTAGTTTCTTTAAATTCAAAATTTGAAGTCATTACTAAGACACCTATTTCTTTTACATCAATAAATGTTGATGTATCAAAACTATAGAAGGCATCAATACTTACATTTTTAAAATCTGAATAACGAACTTCGTTAGTATCATCGTTTTTTATAATTGTATAATCAAAACTTAATCTTGCTTGTGTTTGCACATTTTTAAAGCTTTCAATTACTGATGGATAAATAGTAACTTCTAATTGTAAATCAAATTGATTTAAATAAGTAATGCCCACTACTTGTTTACCAATTTTAGTGTTGTCAAACTTATTTATAGTCACATTATCTAAAGAAGTAACAACAATAGTTTTTCCACTATCATGGGTTTCTAAAATTTCTAGTCCTGCTAAATTTAATGATTCGCCTACTAAATAATTTAATTTTGTAGGCATTTTAGATATTTTGCAACTTACTACATTATCATCTTTAACATGAACAATTATATCTTTTGAAATATCATTACCATATTCATCAACAACTAATATAGTTAAGGTATAATCTCCCGCTCTATTTTTATTAAAATTAGAACTATCAATAAAATACTCTTCATTAGTTAAATTTCTTAAAGATTCATTTTGTCTTTTTAATTGAACTTTCAAACCATCAAGATTCAATTCTTCGCCAACATAATAATTAGTTTTAAAGTTATCTGTATTGATGACAAGTTCTTTACCAACTTTATCTAAGTTATATAAGTTAACATTATCAAACTTAATTATCATATCTTCACTATGTTTAATAACAACTGCTACTTGTTGCCACCAATTAGCATCCTTACTAACGTTAGGAATAAAATCAAATGTTAAGTGAGTTCCATCAAATGATCCACCGATGATATATTCACTATTATCTTTGCTAACATATCCATTTTGATTATATGTTACACAAGGTTGTCCACTTTCGTTATAACATATATAAAATTCTTTACATTTTGCTTCTAAAACATCTAAACTTAAGCGATATCTATTTCCACTTACTAATTTAGTTAATCCATTAAAATAGAACTTTTCCCAAGCATCCGTGCCTGTTCCTGTTTTTGATGCTTCTAAGTAATGATTACTTTCATCACCATTTATAATTAAAGAATCCAAACTTGCATTATATACGTTAGCAATATTAGATAAATTATTCATTGGCGCACTAGTTCCAATATCAAGACTTTCAAAATCCATGTCATAGTCATAAGCTAATACGGGCTTTGAAATAGAAATATTATCAACATAAATTTTGTCTGTAACCTCAAAATCTTTACCAGTCATTGTTACATATGAATTTTGTCCGTTGATTTTTCCAGCCATAAAAGAGAAAGTTAAATGGCTATTTACATAGTTTGCCTTACTAGTATTACTAGTACTTAATACTTCCATATTAGTGCCATTAACAATTTTTACACCTGTCCAAGTAAACGTTTGGTATTCAATAAATAATGTAGCATTACTTGCAGAGGTTTCAATAGTTATATCCATTGAAAGAGTATATGTTTCTCCATCTATTAACTTTTCTAAGTTATTCGCAGCCGATGTTCCTAAGCCGCCTAATTTACTATATTTAGCGGTATCACTGCCAATAATCATATATTCCAAAGCTTTACTATCTTTATAATCGACTACTTTGCTATCCACATGGGAGCTTTCAAACCACATAAATTGTTTTGCATTAAAAATTTGTTCTCCTGTTGTGGATAAATTATAATCTTCAAAATTTTCTTGATAAACTTTTTCTTCTTTCAATGTGGTTTCATTCTCTTGAGCTTTAATACTAACTTTATTATTAGTAAATATAACACTACCTAAAACAAGCAAAGAACTTACAAGCAATAATTTTTTGTTCATTTTGTATACCTCTATTTCCTAGAAATTTTTATATCATCAACAATTAATACACCTTTACCATATAATCCAATGACAATATAGTAATCATTTGCAGCGCCCGTCGTAAAATCATAAATCATTTTTTTAGTTTTATTTAGTTCTACATTATCAGCAAATCGACCTACCGCTGTATCCTTATCTAAATATGATTGGCTTCTTGCTAAAATATAAGCATATCCATCTAGTAAAGGATTAGTATTTTGTTTGATTTTTTCCATTAATTTATAAGAAAACTCTACACGATATGATGTATTTGCTTCTAATTTTATATATTTAGAATTAGAATACATAAATTCAAACCAATTGTCATTGAAATAACGATATGTTTCTTCATCTAATCGAGAAGACATTGAATAATTTCCAGAAATAACTTCTGTCTTATCATTTGTTAAATGTCCCCAACGATTAAAACCATAAGTAAATGTTGAATCATTAAGAACCATACCTTCAAATCCTTCTACATAATCTAAACCTTTGTTGCTATCAAACGGTCTTACATTATTTATATTTTTAACATCATCACCAGTAACTATTAACCCTTTAGGATTTTCAACAATATTTATATTATCAATTAAATAACTACCTATATTTTTAACACCAAATGCTAAAGATAATTTTCCATCCTTAGGAGTAATAAATGTAAATGATTTAATCGAATTAGGCTCATCCGGACGATCATACCATTCACCAATTGTTTGAATAGAGGCACCATTATTCATTAAATGTAAATAATAATAACTTGCATTGCCTGCAATGGTTGCTCCTTTAGTGGAAAAAGTTATTGTATAAGCTGCATTGTTTTTTATTTTCAACAAACTTGGATCAGAGAACAATCCATCATTTTCTTGGTGCGGAACTTCACCTAAAACTTCGATTGATCCTTTACTTCCTAATATATTTGTATCGTTATTTATAGCATTTTCATTATCAGAATACCAAGCGTTTTTTGATGAAAGTAAATTATATTTTTTATCAAAAGATTGTACATATCCTGTTTTATTTTCAATAATAATCTTACCTGTTTTTATCTTATTTGCATAAATGCCTTTTCCATAGATATCTAAAGAATATGGGCCTTTATTTCCTGTTATAACGCTAACAGTTTTGATAGCTTTTTCTTCGCTAACATCTTGGAAATTACTAACAACATTTTCTTCTTTTTTGTTATCTTTTGTCACAACAATAAATCCATCTTCATCACCCATCTTATGTTCAGATAATTTTAAAGATGGAGTGTATTCAAATGTTACTTCATAATTACTAGATGCTTTTAAACGAGTGTTTTTTAAATCTTCACCATTAACTTCTTCATAAAATTTATCTATTTGTTTATAATTACCAACATTCATTTTTCCAAGAGGATACATTTTTTGTTTATAATTACCAACTTGTGCTAAACGGATAGCTGGTGCACCAGTTTCATCAACAATAGAGACCGCTAAGGTGTATTCTCCATCACTTAAATTTTTATCAACATTAAATGAAGTATATACATTCATAGTTTCGCCATTAAGCAAAATTCTTAAATCATAATTTTTATTATCAACAGCTTGTTTTATTGCACCATTACTATCAATTAAATATAATCTTAAATTATGATTTGGTAACGTAAATCTTCCAACACCTGAATTAGAAATTTTGGTTAACACATATGCTTTATTTCCCTGTTTAATATCTTGTGGATATTTTGCCATATCAACTTTCAAGCGATAACCCATTTTTTCATTGCCTCTATTAAATAGTTCGGCATATCCTTTTTCAACAATATTAGCGACTTCTGTATTTATCCATCCCATAACAGTCGAGTAATTAGCGCGTGATTTGAACATCATTTCATCAACTGCTTCAATAGGATCCATACCATATAATTTTTTTGAGAAAGCATCAAATCCTGCAAAAAATTCACCACAATTTGATACTTTTTTCCCACTTCTAATTAAATCAGATAATGCTTTTTCATCTGTGGAATATTTAGTAACACCATTGCCCGCCATTCCATCTCTTCGGTAGCCAACATATTCAACCTTCATAGCGTGATCAATAGCCGACCAAGCTAAATAATCTTCATATGCACATATCCCGTTTGTGGCTGCACTACTACCATCATCATTTGTTCCTTGATAATCCCATGAATTGGATAAGAATAATGTCTTGCCTTCCATAGCAAAATATTTAGCGTATTCATCAACAATATAAGCTAGAGTAAACATTCTTTCTTCCATGTTTTTAAAAGTATGTCCACTATGCCATTCGCCAAACATACCATATCCTCTAATATCAATCGTATCAATATATGTATTGCTAGCATACCTTTCAGCAAGTTTTGCCATAAAACGTTCAAAATACTGTTTATAAGTAGGATCAGTTATATCGTTAACACGAGCCATTACGCTACCAGAATAAGAGTATTCTTGATATCCAACGTTATATGGTGATTCATTTAACCATCGCGGAGCGCCAAAGAATACTTCTGGCAAAGACAAAGAATCTGTACATATACGTAAGTTAATTCTTTTTCCTTTTTCGGTCCAATATTCAATAGTTTTATCTATTAAACTCCAATCAAATACATTTTCTGTTTTTTCAATAAGAGCCCAAGAAGTTTGAATACCTACATTATCTACTTCAGGCAAGTCACCATTTTTTCCTAAATCTAACTTTCCTAATTCTGTTTGCTCTTCTAATGTAATCCAACCCATGCCTCTATTATGTAATGCACCACTAACAGATGTAGGGTAAGTAGTAACATATCCTTTAGTTTCTTTACTGTTATCATCTATATTATTAGGTTTTGAATTTGAAGAACAACTAGAAACAAAAGGAATCATCATTGTTAAACAAGTAATAACTTTGCTAATTTTTTTCATAATCCTCACCTACATTTCTTCGTAATTAATTCCATCAAATATTGTTGATGTTTTAGCAAGTACCTCAACTTTAAATGATGCACTTACGTTTTCGCATATGATTTTGATAACATATTCGCCACTTCGATAAGAATCGAATCCGCCTATATCAATGGAATAGCCACCATTAATAATGTCTCGTGTTAACACATTACTATCTCCATCCATATATTTTGCAGTTACAATTAAATTAGTTAAATCTAAGGCTTCGCCATAAGCATATTTAGTTTTTACTTTTGATGTATCTAATGTAATGCTTATTGCTTCTCTAACAATTAAAATTTCATAAGTTTCTTTAACACCATTTGCCGTAATAGTTAATAATTGCTTTCCTGTAACTGCACTATTAAATCCCATTACTTCATATTCGTTTTCATTTAAGATACGCGTATTATTATTGGTATAGGTTGCAATTACAATTAAGCCCTCTTTTGTATACGCTTCACCATAATTAAACTTAGTTTTTGCTAATGTGGTATTAATAGTTAATTTACTTATAATTGGAGTTTGTTTAAACACGATATTATCAATATTTATTAATACATTTCCATTATCTTTTGATTCCGTCATTAATTGGAACTGTTTATAGTCATTAATCGTTTTGCTCACGACAAATTTCATTGTTAATTTATTGTTTACTAAAGTGGCTCCACTAATAAGATCACCTGTTACATTAATATGATTGCTACTTAAATCAATCGTTACATAATTAACTGGACTAACCCAAGTTCCACCATAATAAACATACAATTTAGTAACATTTGTCAATTTAATATCCATTGATAGTTCATATTCTCTGTTGCGATTTAAAAAACCTAAATTATTTAAATATGCCGCCGTTACTCCTTGATCAGATTTAGCGTTATAAGAAACATTTAAACTCTTGTTACCGTTTTCTTGAATTATTTCTGTTTTTGAAGAATCAGTATAAATATTGCCTAAATACGTAGCTAATGTTGAGTTAAATTGGCCCAACTGTTGATTTTCAAAAGTATTGTTATAAGAGCATTCTTCATAACTAATTTTCACATTATCAAAATAAACTACACCATTTTTGGTATTATATGCCGTAAATTTAATATAGCCATTACAATTTTCTATGGTATTATAAGCCATAGTAAAATTAAATGTTAATATGTTATTAGAATAAGAAACATTAGATATGTTATCTCCGCCTGGATTACATTCTATATTGCCATTAGGATAAACAATCGCCGATCCCCATTTTTCATCTCCACCAACAAATTCCACATACATTTTCTCAATGTTTTGCATTTCTAAGTATGTCGTGGTGCGATACGTTTCGCCTTCATTACATAGGCTTAAATTCATATTGCTAGCTATACCAAATCCTCCAACTACCGAATAACCATTGGTATCAATAAGTGGGCATTTTAGCATATTTGAATTGTTGTGCTTTTCTGTTATTGTATGTTCCCAGTTATTTGCCCATATGAAACCAGTTTGTGAATCTACAGTATTATTTTTATCAACTGTAAAGTCTTCAAAATTTGTTTGATAAATTATTAATTCATCATTTTCTGCTTTTAATATTTTATCGCCACTACTAGTCAATAAAGTAAAAGATAGACTTAAACAAAGCAACAATGTTTTTTTCATATGTCTCTCCTTTTTATTTAATTGCACTACCAACCGCTCCACGAACGAATGCTTTTTGGCAACAAATATACACAATAACCATTGGTAAAGCATATATTACGCATCCTGCCAATAATTGATGCCAAGGTGGAGCAATGTAGTTTGATGTCTTTAAAAACTGTAATCCTAATGCTAATGTATAATGATCAGGATCTAAAATATAAATACTTGGTGCCACATAATCTGACCAGGTTCCAATAAATGAGAAAATAGCCATTGTAGCTAGAATTGGAGCGCAATTTGGTAGTAAAATATGAACTAAAATTTGAAATGAATTGCAACCATCAATTTTAGCAGCTTCATCTAATTCTTTAGGAATTCCCATAAAGAATTGTTGAAGTAAGAAAATATTATAAGCACTTCCACCAATTGATGGTAATATTAATGGCCAAAAACTTCCCACCATTCCTAATTTAGCAAATATCATATATGCTGGAACCATTGTTACGACCCAAGGTAACATCATCGTTGATAATAGCAATGTAAAAGCCACTTTTTTTCCTTTTGCTTTAAATCTTGCAAATCCGTAAGCCACTAAAGTGGAAGCTGTAATACCAATAATCATGTTACTAAACACTAAAAGCAATGTATTTCCTAATTGCTTTAAGAAATTTGTTTGTGTTAGATAAAATGCAAAATTGTTAAAATTTAAGAAATTAGGTAATTTAGGTGGATAAGCATAAATGTCACTTGCTGTTTTTTGAAACGAACATATAATCATCCAAATAAACGGCATCGCAAGAACAAGTCCTAATATAATACCAAATATTGTTCTTAAAGTGCTGCCCATTATTCGTTTTTGTTTTCTTGTTAAATGTGTCATTATTTATCACCGCCATTACCATAGAATACTAATTTATTGCTTACTTTAAAGTAAATTGCTGTAAATATGATAATAATTACAAACAACACCCACGCTTGAGCACAAGCATAGCCCATTGTTTTTGAGCCATCTAACGAGAAGGCATTTAATACAACATTCCATGCCATAGTTAAAGTTTTATCCGTACCATTTCCAAACAAAAGCTGCATTTCAGCATAAGCTTGTAATCCACCGATTATACCTGTTATAGATATAAAAAATAATGTTGGTGATATCGTTGGTATGGTTACAGAAAATAATCTTTCTACTGCATTTGCACCATCTAATTTTGAAGCTTCTATAACTTCTTCTGGTACTCCTTGAAGAGCGGCTAAACATATAAGCATATTAGGGCCTATACTTGTCCATATTCCCATAAGTAAAACTGATCCCATTGAATTAGAATAACTGGTCCAATCAATTGGAGATATTCCAAAGAAAGACAAGAAATAATTCAAAAGCGAAAAATCTTTACTAAATAATTGTGACCAAACCATAATTGATGCTACAGAAGGAATAATTGCTGGTAAATACACTAGTATTCTTACTAACTTGTTACCTCTAAATTTTTTATTCAAAAGCAAAGCAAATAGTAATGCTAAAAACAAGGAAACAAAAGTCTTTACAAAAGCATAAAGGAAAGTATTACCAATTGAAGATAAAAACAAATCATCTTTAAAAATATTTATATAGTTCTGAAATCCAATAAACGTTCCTGTTCCATTTAAGTCTAAAATTGAAACTTTTTGGAAACTATATACCAAAGATGAAATCATTGGTATTACCGTAAATAAAGAAAAGCCAACAATCCATGGCAAAATATAAAGATAAAATTGAGCTGTTTCTCTTTTTTGTCTTTTATGAATATATGGTTTAGTGTGTTTAGTCATTTCCATATACTATCCCGCCTTAAATTGATGCTTTGATTGATTTATTAATCTCATTTAATGTTGAGTTAAAGTCTAATTGGCCATCGTAATATTTAGCAAAATGAGTTGAAAAACATGTTTGAATTCTTTGGAAACTAATATTTGGGTTATAAACTGTTGCATGTACAGCTCCGGAAGCAACATAATTGTAGAAATATTGTGTCATTTTTGATACTTTTTCATTATCATTTTTTAAGAATGCATCACTTGAAGCAATGGTTTTATTTCCTGGAATATTAAAAGCAATTTTAGCAAGTCTTTTTAACCCTTCTGTTTGATAAAATTCTAGCCATCTCCAAGCTATATCTTTATGTTTTGATGATTTAGCTATCGCATGAGATACCATCGCAGATGTTGTAGAATAAGCTTTATCGCCTTTTTTCTCAACTGGAGAAGGTGCAATACCAACTTCAAAATTCAAATTATAAAAATCATAAGCGGCAAAAGAATATAAACCATTAAAAATAGAGAATGTTCTACCTTGTTTAAATAATTCTTGTTCACTTGTATTTGATCCAGATGTATAACTTGCTGGTGCTTTTCCATTGTTTTGGTTTTTGCTAAAATATGAAAACTCTGTTGCGTTATCTTTTTGCAAGGCGCAATAAAATGAAAATGCTTCTCTTAAATGTTCATTATTAACATTTAATTCTGTATTATTATTTGTATACATCGTTGCACCTGTCATTTGCACTAATTCATGAAGATGCTTAACTGGTTCAAATCCTAGTGAAGTTCCATAAGTAACATTTTGTTCTTTTTGAATAGTGGATGTCATTTCATAAAATTCACTCCAGGTCATTGGATCTGTTTCTGAAATGATAAATTGTTTATCCGGATGTGATGCATTATAAGAATCTAACATTGTTTTGTTATAAATAAGCATAAAGTTTGGTGAAAAGTCTTTAATAAGCGCTCTTGTGGTGCCTTGATAAGTATAAGCATCATTAATATCCCACAAATCACTTTTACTTAATACTGATGATTTTTCGATGTAAGTATCTAATGGTTCTAAAAAACGAGCATATGCATTAAAATAACCAATTTCCATCATCATAATGTCTGGGACAGAACTTCCAGTGAATTTTGTACCTAAAGAGCCATAATAATCTCCCCCTGGAGTTTCTGTTTCAATGCGATATCCTTCTTCTTTGATTGATGCATTAAATTCTTTTATGAGTTGATTTAATATGTTTGTATACGCTGTTGATTCACTTGATACTAAATAAGTTAAAACTTTTTCTCTTCCATTAGTGTTTCGATTGCTATCACATGCAACTAGACCTGCGGTCGCTAATGCAACTACTCCTAATGTTAATAATTTTTTATTCATTATTTCTCCTCCTATTTGTATTCCGGTAACCAATCTTTATGTGCTTCAAACAAATCATCACATAATGATTTAATATCATCCATTGATAATTCACTACTTGTATGTGGATCCAAATAAGCAGCCATGTAAACTAATTCTTTTTTACGTTCATGTGCCGCTAAAATAGTCATATTTTGAACATTAATATTTGTTCTATTAATTGCAGCACATTGCTCTGGTAAATCGCCTACATATGTAGGATGGATTCCTTCTCGGTCTACTAAACAAGCAACTTCAACACAAGCATCATTTGGTAGGTTAGTAATTAATCCTTTATTTAAAACATTACCATGCATTTTATATGGAACATCATTTACTACAGCGTTAATAATACCAGCGGCAAATTCACGACTCTTAACATGTTCAATATTATGAGACACTAGTTTTTCACGCATTTCTTTCCAATCAGCAATTTGTTTTACACAGCGTCTTGGATATTCATCTAATGGTATTAAATATTTGTCAATTAATTCTGGATAGCGATCTTTAATATACCATGGAGTATATTCTGATGTATGTTCGCTACTTTCTGTAATATAGTAGCCAAATCTATGCATCATATCATGGCGAACTAAATCCCACTTCATTGTTTCGTAGTAGTCACCAGATAAACTTCTCTTTTTGATTTCTGGATATAAATCATTATCATTCATATCTGTTATTTTTAGTAACCAAGCTTGGTGATTGATTCCCGCGATTTCCCATTTACAATGGTCAATTAAATCATTCATTTTTAATGACTCAAATAATCCTTTTACGCAGCATTGTACGGAATGACAAAGTCCAACAGTATTCGGCCATAAATATCTTTGTAGATATCCTGTAAGCATCGCCATTGGATTAGCGTAGTTAATTAATAATGCTTTTGGACAAACATCTTTCATATCTTTACAAATATCTTCTAATACTGGTATTGTTCTTAATGCTCTAAATATTCCGCCTATACCTAATGTATCAGCAATAGTTTGACGTAATTTATATTTTTTAGGAACTTCAAAATCAGTCACTGTACATGGTTCATATCCGCCAACTTGAATAGCATTAACAACGAAATTAGCATCTTTAAGTGCTTTTCTTCTATTCAATGTGGCTTTAATTGTTGCCTTTCCTTTATATTTTTTATTTATATTTACTAACATTAAACGAGAATCTTCTAGTCTTTCTTTATCAATATCATATAAAGAAATTTCAAATTCTCCTAATTCTGGGGTTAAAATGCAATCCCCCAACACATTTTTAGCAAATATTGTGCTTCCTGCACCAACGAAACAAATTTTTATCATAAAATATACCTCTTTCTATAACTAAAATTTTAGCAAAACCTTGTAATCGCTTACATGACAGTATGTTGTCTACTATATCACTTTTGTTGTATTACTACTTGTTTAAACATCGAAATTCACTTGGTGAAACACCTGTTTTTTCCTTGAATATTTTTACAAATGAAACATAGTTAGTATAACCTACAGAATACGCTATTTCTTTGATGGATTTTTTACTATCTTTTAATAAAACTTTCGTTTTTTCCATTTTCAAATTAATAAGATAATCTTGTGGTGGCATTCCCATTTGTTTTTTAAACAATCGGAAGAAATAAGTCCTTTCTATGCCTATATAATCAGCAACATCATTAACAGAAATTCCTTTTTGATAATTCAAATTCATATATTGCAATGACTTGTCTATATATTCACGATTAGATACTTCTGTTGTTGTTCTTTCAATCATCATTTCCGCTAGAATCAAATATAATTCACCGATTAATACATATTCTGCTGATCCTTCTTTTGTTTGAAGATTTGTCATATCTTTTAGTCTTTGTAATATTGCCTCATAACCAGCTGGTCTAACAACATAATTATCATTGGTAAGAAAGCCTACTTTTTTCATTAATTCCGTAGCTTCCATACCTCCAAATCCGACCCAGTAATAAGAAAATGGATCTATTTTATCTGCTTCATAATAAGTCATGATATTAGGAGGGAGCAAAAAGCAATCTCCTTTTGAAACGTTGTACGTTTTATCTCCAACCACAAACTTTCCTTTACCTTTAGTAACTAAATGCATAATGTAATATTCCCTTCGGCTTGGGCCATAAGAACTTCCGCATTTTTTATTTTCCCATCCCGTTTCATAAACGGATATGAACATACTATTTCGGCGTTGTGTGTAAATTAATTTGTATTTACCTTCAATACCCATTATTTTTAAATCATAATTTCTTTCATGCTTAGTGCATAACGATTCACTAGAGAATCTTTTCATCATTTCTAATTTGTGCAATTTTAAAGCAACTTGTACTTTATCTACGCCACCAATAACAGTTAAACCATTATTAGTAATTGTTAAAGGAACATCAATAACATCAAAGTTTTGCGGGAAAATCAAATACCAAATTGGTGCAAAATCATAAAGGATTGATGTTGATTTATTAATATCAAACTTCCTTGCCTCTCCTATATAATCTTTTTGCCAAATATGATAATTTTCCATAACAATACGAGCAAAAGGATTGTGACTATGTTTAATTAATTCATAGTTTTCACCGTCCAAAACAATATTATTACAAACATCTAGTGGCAATAATAAAATATTTAATCCGCTGGACATTATTTCTCTACTTGCCTCAATGTCACTAACAATATTGCATTCTGGGTCTGGAGAATTTTTATCAAAATATCCATCATAAATAGAACCAGCCATTGCAACTATACTTACTTTTTTACTTTTTAATAACGTTGTTATTCTAGATAACGAGGTAAATGGAGATAATGCCACAACAACAAATTCATCATTAGGATTAGCATTTAACACTTGGCGATATCCTTCTTCATAGTTTGAATAAATTTTTCCGCTAAATTTATGAAGATCAAAATCTTTTATCCATTCTTTTTGTGGACGAATAGCATTATCCAAATTGGTAGAAACGCCCTTACAAATAGCAATATTATCAATATTTAATTCGAAAAGAATTTTAGCAATTAATTTTGTTTTGTACTCCACATCGCCTTGAGATATAGAAATCATATCAATTTGAAACATATTGGTGGACAATATTAAAGATATAGCCCATATATCATCAATATCTTCACCAATATCGGTATCAATTATTAATCTTTTCATGATAGTAATTATTATTTTTCCTTTCTAATAATTTTTGTACTTATAGTGCCCTATCATATTAATTTAATTATAACTTATAAAAATGTTTCATACATATATTTTTGTTGTTTTAATACAACCAAAAGTTGCCAAATCATAAACTCTTGTTGCTAACATGATGTGTAATAAAAACGAAGCTCTTATAAGCTTCGCATTTATTTTTTTTATTCATTATTTTGCTTTTTTAGTTTTTAAAACAAAATATCCTAAGCAAGTAACTAGCATTAACGCACCAATAATAACAATGAAGTAATTTTCACTATTTAATGTGCTTATCAATAAAATACTTCCATTATCCGCATTATTTGAAGTTTTATTTTCTTCTAAAGCTATTAAAGATTTAAGATAGTTCATTGTATCAAGAATTGTTGCATCTCCTGAGTCAATCGTAGAATCAACGATAGTTTTATTAGTTTCTGATAAATTTTCATATTTTACAAGTAACCCATCTAATTTGGTTCTTGCCTCACTACCTTTAACTAATGCAGCGCATATGCCATTCTCGCCGCCTTCTTGTCTTAGTTGTTTCCATTCATTAATAAACTCTTCTGCATAATCCTTAACTACTATTTCAAAACTTTGTGTAAATACAACACCAAATTCATCCACTACTTTTGCTTCAACTTGATATGCTCCTTTTGCTGTTACATTTACTAAAGATGTATCTAATATCATTTCGTTTTGTGTTACTTTACGAGCGTTTCCATTTGTTCTTACTAATGTACCTTCCAAGTTGGTTAAATTAAACTCTTCATTTAGTCCATATTCGAGTTTTACTTTGCTAGTGTCTAAAGTAAATGCATTTGTTAAGTTGTCAAGTTTAAATACCTTGATATTATCCATTTTAAGAATCATATCACTACTATGCTTAATAATAATTGCAACTTGTTGCCACCAATTAGCATCTTTACTTGTGCTTGGTTTAAAATCAAATGTTAAATGTTTGCCATCAAATGATCCACCTAAAATAAATTCATTAGTGTCTTTACCAACATATCCGCTTGGGTTATATGTAACGCATGGTTGGCCACCTTCGTTATAGCAAATATAAAATTCTGTACAATTAGTTTCTAATATATCCATAGTAATACGATAATTTGTATCACTAACCAATTTGTTTAATCCATTGATATAGAATTTATCCCAAACATCTGAACCTGTTCCATTCTTACTTACTTCTATATAATGATTTGATTCATCGCCATTAATAGCAATTGATAATTCATTTGTTCCATTATATATATTTGGAATATTAGATAAGTTATTGGCCGGAGCGCTTGTACCAATAGCTAAGTTTTCAAAGTTCATATCATAGTCAAAAACATCAAGTGTTTCTTTTTCAATTGAAAAATTATCAAAAACAACTGATGATTCACTAGTATAATTATGAGCGGTTATTTTTATCCAGCCATTGTTGCTTTCAAGTTTTCCACCTATAAATGTAAAAGATAATTTCCCGTTTTCATATTTAGCATTAAATGTCGTTTGGTCATTTAAAATGGATACGCCACTATTAGAAACTTTTATACCTGTCCACGAATTAACTTGATATTCAATAAATAGTTCTGAACTAGCTGTTGTACCTTGCATATTCAAATCAACACTAAATACATACTTTTCACCAGAAACCAATTTTGCTAAGTTATCTATTGCTCCTGTTCCAATACCGCCAAATACTGTGTATTCATTATTGTTATTTATTTTGTACTCTAATGCCTTACTTCCATTTGACTCAATAATGCTAGGCGTTACTCCGCTTTCAAACCAAAATAACTTCTTACTATTGTAAACTGCATCTCCATTATCTCCTACATTAAGAGATTCGAAATCTTCTTCATAAATATAGTTATTTAAAGTTGATTCCTCTGCTTTTACTTCTTTAGTACTTGTCATCAATAATATTGGCAAACTCATTAAAAACAAAAATGCGACTAGTTTATTTTTCATAAAAATACTCCTCCTAACATAATGAAAATACCAACGTTATGTAACCGCTTACAATATATAAAAGTTGTTTAATGATTGAATAATGTTGTTTGTTCGAGTTAGTTTTATCTAACGCTTTTTTTAATTAATATCGGCTTTTTTTATCAAATTCCGCATTAAATTACATTAAATGTGATATAATACACGCATTGGAGGGGATATTTATGATATCTAAAACTATTGCATTAGACGTTTTAAATGCTGGTTTAGCAACTGGTGCAGATTTTGCTGAGATTTTCGTTGAAGAAAAATCTAACACTGGTCTTTCCATTGATAATGATAAAATTGAATCTATTTCATCAGGAATTATCTATGGAGCGGGTATACGTCTATTAAAAGATTTAAGAAGTGTATACGGATACACAAATGATTTATCAAAAAAAGGTTTAATGAATTTAGCCACTACTCTTGCTGGTGCATTTAATGGTGAAAGAATTAAAACTGTAACCGAATTAAAAAAGCAACGTGTTAATAACATTCATAAAGCCAAAAAACCTTTACATTTAATGAGTAAAGAAGACAAAATTGCTTTCATTACTAAAATTAGTGACTCTATGAAAGATTATGGAGAACAAATCGTTCGTCGCGTTGTTAGTTTTGCAGATAACAACCAAGATGTAACTATTTTTAATTCTGATGGTAAAATTTTCCATGATGTACGTGAAAGAGGAAGAATGTACATTACTGCTTTAGCCGCTAACAAAGACTGTATTGAAAATAGCGGTGTTGGTCCTGGCGCGTCTAAAGGATTTGAATTTTTTGAAGAAGACATTAATCCAATAGAATTAGCTAAAGAAGTTTGTGAAATCGCTATTAAGAAACTTGATGCTAAAGAATGTCCATCAGGAAAAATGCCTGTTGTTATTGGTAATGGATTCGGTGGAGTTATTTTCCACGAAGCTTGTGGACACGCTCTTGAAGCTTCTTCAGTTTCTAAAAATTTATCAATTTTTTCAAATAAATTAGGTCAACAAATTGCATCTAAAGTGGTTACTGCTATTGATGATGGAACTATTCCTAATGGCTGGGGTTCCAATAATATTGATGATGAAGGTAATAAAACACATCGTACTGTTTTAATTAAAGATGGTATTTTAACAAACTACTTAATTGATGATTTCAATGGTCGTCGTATGGGTATGAAGGGTAATGGTGCTTCTCGTCGTCAAAGCTATGCTTTTGAACCAACATCAAGAATGTCTAATACTTATATTGCTGCAGGTAAATCTAGCGTTGATGAAATGATTAAATCTGTCAAATTAGGATTATACGCTAAATCATTAGGTGGCGGATCAGTTAATCCTACTACTGGTGACTTTAACTTTGCTGTTGATGAAGCTTATATGATTCGTGATGGTAAAGTTGCCGAAATGGTTAAAGGCGCTACTTTAATTGGAAATGGTGCCGATATTTTAATGAAAATAGATATGGTTGGTAGTGACGTCAAACGTGCTCAAGGTATGTGTGGCGCAGCTTCAGGTAGTTGTCCTGTTGATGTTGGTCAACCAACAATCAGAGTATCAGAAATCACCGTTGGTGGTCGTGGAGGTGCTTTAAAATGAATTTAAAAAAATATTTTGAGTTAGCTAAAGACGCTGGTATTGAATCTTTAGAACTTTATATTGTTAAAAACTATTCTTTAGGATTTTCCTTATTCCATAGCGAAATTGATAGTTATTCTTTAAGTGATTCTATCTCATTAGGCGCCCGTGGAATATTTAATGGGAAAATGGGATATGCTTATTCGGAAAAGATTGATAAAACTACTCCGGAATTTGTTATTAAAAATATTGTAGAAAACGCTAACAATATTACTAATGATAACAAAGTAGAAATATTCAAAGGGTCAGAAAAATACAAGAAATTTAATTGCTATAGCAAAGAATTAGACAATATTCCTGTATCCACAAAATTAAACACACTTTATGAAATTGAAAAGAAATTAAAAGAAAGCGATAATCGTATTACTGAAATTGGTGGTGTCGGTTATGAAGAATCAAGAAACGAAACTATCATTGCTAACTCTTACGGATTAAAATTATCTGAAAAAAGTAATATGTATGTAATTTATGCTGAAGCTGTTGCTAAAGATGGAGAAGATACAAAAACTGGTTATAAGACATTCTTTGATAATGATTTTTCTAAATTTAAAGTTGATGATTTTGTTAAAGATGTAAAAGATAACACTATCAAACAATTAGGTGGAAAACCTTGTGATTCTAAAAAATATCGTGCAATTTTAGCACCAAAAGTTGTTTCTTCTTTAATGTCTGCATTACTTGAATCAACAATTGCTGAAGAAGTTCAAAAACACTCTTCTTTATTTGAAGGCAAATTAGGAACTCAAATTCTTTCTAAAAAAATTACAATTACCGAAAAGCCTTTAGAAAAAACAATATTTTTCAAGAGTTTCGATGATGAAGGTGTTGCAACTTATAACAAAGACATCTTTAAAAATGGTGTATTAATGACTTATTTATATAACATTGAAACATCTTTAAAAGACGGCGTTAAAACAACCGCGAATGGATATCGTGGATCTTCTAAATCACCAATTAAGACTGGGTTAAGCAGCGTTTATTTAAAACCTGGTAAAGTTAGCGAAGAAGAATTAATTGCTAAATGCGGTAATGGTATCTACATTGATTCTATTACTGGCTTACACGCTGGATTAAATTCTCAATCTGGTAACTTCTCATTACAAGCAACTGGATTTATGATTAGAGATGGTAAACTCGCCGAACCAGTGAACTTAATTACTGTTGCGGGTAACTTAGTAAAAGTATTCCAAGATGTAACTATGGTTGCTAATAATTCCGAACTATTATCAAGCGGTAATTCAGTATCATCAATCTTGATTAAATCTATTGCTGTATCTGGTAATTAATTATTAAATCATTTTTAAAAAGAAGCAAATCTAATAAAAAGACTTGCTTCTTTTTTTATACGTTTTTTTCATTCTAATTAACAAACAATCACCATTTAATTTGTTTATTAAATCATTAAAACTAATATTTTAGCATTAAATTTTAATAATAAGTACAGCTTCTTTTCCAGAAGGAATTTCATTTATAATCTTTCCATCTTCAAATACAGCTGCACCGCCTTTAGCAATTTCATCATCACCATCTAAACAATAAGAATTAACATATAAAGTTAATTTGTTAAATTTTTTAGCCTGCTTTGCATATTCGTTTTTTTCAACATTATTCCATTTATCATAATTAAAATCAGTATAAACAGGCCATAAAAGATAATCAGATGATAAATTTGAAACGATATTAACATTATCTTCATTCCAAAGATCTCCACACAAACCTACTGTAAAAGTTTTATTATCTAATTCAAATGTAGAAAAGGAAGTTCCTTCTTGATAATGATCATCAGTTTCTTTAATTCTCCAACCACTAGAAACTCTACGATAATTAAAAATAATTTTCCCTTGTTTGTTAATAACAATTTGGCTACTAAAAATTTTTGAGTCAAATAATTCAAAATAGCCAAAAGAAACTGAAACATTAAATTCTTTACATAATTTCTTTATTTCCTTAATTAGTTTGCTATCTTTAGAAAGAGCTATATTTTTATCTATTTCAAAATTCCATGTTAAAGCGTCAAATCCTTGAAGAAACGATTCTCCAAATAATATTAAGTCAACTTTATTATTATATTCTTTTATTGTTGATACAATTTGGTTTTTATTATAAATTAAATTTCCATTTTTAAATGATAAAGCCGCTAAAAGAATATTCATTTTGTACCTCACTTGTAAAGTATTATCTAAAAGCAAGGATGATACATTGCTTTAAATACTATTTACATTTTAAAAAATATAATTAATTATCTCAACAATTATTCTTTGTTTAAGATCAATATACATGAATTTTCTAACATTATATTTTGAATAAAAACCTCCGCTTAAATTAATCTCATAAAGAAATAGCAAAACAAGCAACATTCATAGTTGACTTTCAGGCACAATAAAAGACCATCAATAATTTTTGTTTATCAATGGTCTCCATTATTTACTTTTTCCAATTATTTACTTGGTTAATTAACCATTCCGCTACTTTATCAATTCCTTCTCCTGTCTTTGCAGAAATTGGAATGATCGTGGCGTTTTTATTTAGTTTTAGAATTCTTTCTTTTGCTTTTTCAATATCAAAGTCAAATACGCATAGAGTATCAATCTTATTAATAATTACTAAATCGCTAATAGTAAACATTAATGGATATTTTAAAGGTTTATCATCGCCTTCTGGTACACTAAGAATCATTGCATTCTTACTTGATCCTGTATCAAACTCAGCTGGGCAAACAAGATTTCCAACATTTTCTAATATTGCTAAGTCAATGTTTTTTCCCTCTAAACTATTTAAGCCTTGTCTAGTCATATCTGCATCCAAGTGACACATACCGCCAGTATGAAGTTGAACTACTTCAACGCCACATTTTTTCTCAATTGTATTTGCGTCACATTCACCATCAATATCAGCTTCCATGACTGCAATATTAAGTTTATCTTTTAAGGCATTAATAACCGCTGTTAAGGTTGTTGTTTTTCCTGATCCTGGAGAAGACATTAAATTTAATAAGAAAGTTCCTTTTTCTTTAAGTTCTTTTCTTAAATTATTTGCTTCTTTTTCATTTGAACTAAATACACTTTGTTTAATTTCAATGACCTTATAATTTGCCATATTCTCACCTCTACGTGTATATAATAAAACAAAATCGGTAAAAAAACACCAATTTTCATAAAACTTCCTTCTAATCGCTATTTTTCTCGATAATTGCTCATGATTTATTATTTACAAATGATTAATTATTTAATAAAATTAAGTGTATATATTGCAATTAAATATTAAAGGAGAATTATTATGCCAGAAATGAGTAAAGTTGTCATACCACCTCATATGTTAGACAAAGATCCAAACAAAAAGATTATCGCTCTTGGTAAAAAAATTACTGATGTTTTTGCTCACAAATTAAAAGGAGTAAAAGTTGAAGACCCAGAATATTGGGGACTTGCTGAAATCGTTACTGATGAAATGGCGGATGTTGCCTTAAAAATGGATTTAAGACATCCATATACTTTTGCCGAATTAGTCAAATTAAACAATGTGAAAGATGAAGATAAAGAAAGCTTCCAAAAACTATTAGACGAAATGAGTTTTATCGGTTTATTAGAATACGATTATGGTTATCATTATGATCATAACGGAAGAACCGCTCCTCAATCAGAAAGAAGATATATTCTTCCACTATTTGTTCCTGGTAGTGCGGAATTATTTAACATGAATGACCAAAGAGTTAAAGATCATCCTGCTCTTGCTTCATTCTTCGAAAGAATGACTTATATTCCGCTAGATGGTATTACTCAAATGGTTCCACCAGGAGGATCTGGCATTGGTATGCACGTTATTCCAGTAGAGAAAGCTATATCTATGGAAAACAAAGCTGTGGATATTGAAAAATTATCTTATTGGTTAAAGAAATATGAAGGTCATATTGGTGTTGGCATTTGTTCATGCCGTGTATCTAGAGGCGTATTAGAAGAAGGTTGCGCTGATGAACCTGGCGCATGGTGCATTGGTGTTGGTGACTTTGCTGATTATTGCCGTGAAACTGGAAAAGGACACGATATTACAGTGGATGAAGCTATTGCTATTTTAAAAAGAGCGGAAGAAAATGGTTTTGTTCACCAAATTACTAATATCGATGGTGATAACAAAATCTTCGGTATTTGTAACTGTAACGTAAAAATTTGTAATGCTTTAAGAACATCTTTATTATTTAATACACCAAACTTATCTAGATCTGCTTACACAGCAAAAGTTGATCCAAAAAACTGTGTTGCTTGTGGTAAGTGTGTTGAATATTGTCCAGCTGGCGCTGTTAAATTAGGTCAAAAGATTTGTACAAAGAATGGTCCTATTAACTATCCAAAGAAACCTTTACCAGATAGAGTTAAATGGGGGCCTGAACAATATGATGAAGATTATCGTGATAACGATAGAAAGAATTGTTACGACACAGGTACTGCACCTTGTAAAGTAAATTGTCCAGCTCACGTTGCTGTTCAAGGTTACTTAAAAATGGCTGCTCAAGGAAGATATCAAGAAGCTCTTGCTTTAATTAAAAAAGATAATCCATTCCCTGCTATTTGTGGACGTGTATGTAATCATAGATGTGAAGATGCTTGTACACGTGGCACTCTTGATAAACCTGTTGCTATTGATGCCGTTAAGAAATTTTTAGCGGAATTAGATTTAAAAGCAGAAACAAGATATGTTCCACCTGTCGTAATTGCTTCTTCTCCTGCTAATGAACATCCAAGAACACATTGGGATGAAAAGATTGCAATTATTGGTGCTGGTCCTGCGGGATTAGCTTGTGCGTATTATCTTGCTACAATTGGTTATTTGCCAACTGTGTTTGAAAAATCAAAACGTCCAGGTGGTATGATGACTTATGGTATTCCTTCATATAAACTTGAAAAAGATGTAATTGATGCTGAAATTGAAATATTAAAAGATTTAGGCGTTGAAATTAAATGCGGTGTTGAAGTTGGTAAAGATGTTACTATTCAAGAACTTAAAAAGCAAGGATTTGAAGCTTTCTATATTGCAATTGGTTGTCAAGGCGGAAAATTGCCAGGTATTCCTGGTGAAGATGCTAAAGGTGTTGAAATTGCTGTTGATTTCTTACATAACGCCACTGAAAATCAAAACAAAAAATTAAACGGTCCTACTATTGTCGTTGGTGGTGGTAACGTTGCTGTTGACTGCGCGAGAACCGCTAAAAGATTTGGTGCCTCAAGTGTCAGCATGGTTTGCTTAGAAAAAAGAGATGAAATGACTGCATCTAAAGAAGAAATTTTTGAAACATTAGATGAAGACATTCAAGTTTTAAATTCTTGGGGACCAAAAGAAATTGTTAAAAATACTGATGGCACTATTAAATCAATTATATTTAAGAAATGTGTAAGTGTTAAAAACGCTGAAGGTAAGTTTGCTCCTACTTATGATGAAAATGAAACAATGGAAATTGAAGCTAAAAATATTGTCTTCGCTATTGGTCAAAAAACAATTTGGGGCAACTTATTAAAAGGAACTCAAGTAGAATTCGTTCCTAATACTCCACGTATTATCGCTGATAAATTAACATATCAAACCACAGATCCTGACATCTTCGTTGGCGGTGATGTCTTAACTGGTCCTGCATTTGTTATTGACGCTATCGAACAAGGTAAATGTGCCGCTGAATCATTACATAGATATGTAAAAGTAACTAAATTTGGTGCTCATATGACAATTGGTCGTAATAGAAGAGACTTTATCGAATTAGATAAAGAAAATTTAGACATCGATCAAGGCTATGACAAGGCTCAAAGACAAGAAGCAGGAATGAACGATAAAGTTGATTATAAACATTCATTTAAAGATGCTCACTTAACATTAACTGAAGATCAAGTTAAGATTGAAACTTCTAGATGTTTAGGTTGTGGTGCTTCTATTGTTGACCCTAATAGATGTATTGGTTGCGGTATTTGTACTACAAAATGTGAATTTGATGCAATTCACTTAGTAAGAGATCATCCAGAATGTTCAAAAATGGTTAAGACTGAAGATAAATTCAAGCACATCTTACCTTATGCTATGAAACGTGCAATGAAGATTGTCTTCGCTAAGAAAACTCCAGAAGATAAAGTTGCAATTAAAAAACATAAAGACTACAAAAAAGCACAAAAACAAGCTAAAAAAGCAGCCAAGAAAGAAGTAAATAAATAATGCATGAATTAGGTGTTGTATTCTATGTTATCGACGACGTTAAAAAGGTAGCCATAGAAAACAAAGTTAATCATGTTCATTCTGTTACACTTGAAATTGGTGAAGTATCCACTGTAATTCCTAAGTATTTAATTGATTGCTGGAAATGGGCTATTACAAAACATGAGTTGCTTAAAGATTGTGAGCTTAAAATTGAAACAATCGATGCCATAACTTATTGTGAAGATTGTCAAAGAACTTATCCTACTATCCAATATGGTAAGATTTGTCCACATTGTGGATCAGAACATACTTATTTACTTAGAGGAAATGAATTTAACATAAAAGAAATTGAAGTCGATGAATAATAAAAAACCGCTAGCGAACTAGCGGATTTTTTATTGTTACAAATAAATATAACAAAATTGCACTTGTTTTATGAAAAATGCATTTAATCAACTTTATATTAAAGTCCTACATATCCTACTTCATTAACAATTTGTTGTGCAACATCTTGTTTCATCCAGTCAACAACTTTTTTTACATTTGGATTAGTATTGTTAGAACTATAAACAGCATAAAAATTAGATACAATTGGATATGATTTATTTTGAATGTTTTCTTTGTTTGGATAAATATCATTTAAGCTAATCATTTTCACATCACCATTTTTCACAACATCTTCAACATAATATCTAAAAGAAAAACCAATCGCGCTACCAAACCTATTTAACGGTTTAGATATAGTTTTTTCACCATTCATAAAAGATAAAAACGCTGTTTGACTTCCGCTACTTTCATTTCTTTGTAAAGGAATAATTTGTTTATTATATCCTCCTAATTCTGACCAATTAGTATATTTGCCAGTATAAATGCCTTTTACTTGTTCAATTGTTAAAGAATCAATAGGGTTGTTTTTATTTACTAAAAACACAAATGATTCATATCCAATTGGTTCTAGTACCAACTCAACATTGTTTGTAGATGCATATTCTTTTTGTTGAATAGATGGCTTAGCAAGTAGACCAATATCAATTTTTCCATCAACAATGCCTTTATAACAATTTCTAGTATTATTCATTTGTAATTTAGATGCAGATGTATAATTACCGTTTACATATTCAATATCTTTTTTCTCATATATAGCATTAACAAACGACGAACTAATTGGATAAAGTGCCGCCGCTGAGTCAATAATTGGTTTTTCTCCTGTTAAAGTTAAATTGTCTTTTTTCTTTATTATTTTTGAATTTTCTTCAAAAGGTAAATAATCGCCTAATTCGATAGATTTAGCTCGCATTGTAGGACTTCCGCTAGGTAAAACCAAACTAGTAAACAAACCAAAAATAGTTAAATCTATTACAGCAAAAGATCCAATTAATGCAAAAAGTAAAATAGTTTTTATTTTCTTTTCCATTATCCTAACCTCGAAATAATTTCTATAATTGAAATATGATTAAAGAAACAAATAGTTATAATTAACAAAACAATTATTGACAATACACCTAATGTGGTTATTAGTCCTAGTAGTCTTATAAATTTTTTATCCACAATTAAACCTCCTACATAAAACGAATAGGTCCCGCTATTACGTTAATAATTACACCTAAAGCAATTATCGTTACCCAAAAAACAATTCTTACTATAAGTCTAACTAACTTAAAATTTTCTATTTTATCTAGATCATTTTCTTTTTGTAGTTTTTTGCTATGAATAATCGCAAAAACAAGCCAGGCAATACCTAAAACCAAAATAATATCAAATATAAAATTTGATAGACACCTAGCTATAACTTGTATTACATAAATAATATACATAGTAAGTCCCATCTCCCGTTAACAATATAACAAATTTATTGCTAATTTTATGTGTATATTCGTTCCAAATTATGCATTTTTGTTCATTTATTATTATGTTTATTAATTAGTTTAATCAAAAAGTAAATTGCCCAGCCTATTATGATAAGCGAAACAATAACAATTGAAAGTATTGGTAAAAATTTAACTGCAGGATCATTAACAAATTTTATTAGTGCCTCGAATAACGCTGTCCACATTTCAGCGGTAGCGTCCGAAAATGAAAATCCATATCTTGACATTAAAACAAACTTTAATGTAACTAAAACTAAACTAAAAATAGTGATGATTATGCTCAATATTAATGCAACATTAAAAACTCCTTTTTTAAAGGACTCTTTTTTTGCTTTTTCCACTCTCAAATATTCATCAATTTTGGTTATTATTTCTTTTGAATCAACAACACTTTCCGTATTTCCTATATCAATGTTTTGAAAAACAAGATTTTTAATATCTATAGCATAAAAATCACATAACAAAAATAATACTTCAGCATTAGGTATCCTTTCTCCAGCCTCATAATAAGCTAACGCTCTTCTGGATAGGCCCACCTTGTCTGCAACATATTCTTGCGATAATCCTAATTCTTTTCGTTTCTTTTTTAATTGCTCTGCAATGGTCATTTATATTTCCTCAACTGAGTTAATTGTAGCAAAATAAATAGATTATGTTAATAATAAAAGTTTTTTAGTTAAAAAACGACTCATTTATCACTTTCATAATATCAAACAAACTTAGTTAAAACCATTATTTTATTCACTAATTTACATATTGTTTCTAGACAACGCCTTGTTTAAATAGTAAAATTAATAACGAGAATGGAGGAAAATTTATGAAGAAATTTTTCAAGGAATTTAAAACTTTTATAACTCGTGGCAATGTCTTAGATATGGCTGTTGGTGTTATCGTTGGTGGTGCTTTTACCGCAATTGTAAATGCATTAAGTAATAATATCTTAAAGCCAGTCATTAACTGGGTTTTAGCATTAATATTCGGTCAAGATTCTTTAAGTAACATCTACACTTACTTAAAGAAAGTGTATATAAAAGATACTCTTGGTCATACAACCACTGAAATCGATCTTACTCAATCTATTTATATTGACTGGGGATCATTCATTAATGCCATTATCAACTTCATTATTATCGCATTTGTCTTATTCTGCATTGTAAAAGCAATCAATAAAGTACAAGAACAAACTAATGAAGCTAAACAAAAACTTAAAGACAAGTACAAAAAAGAAGAGCCAGTAGTTGAAGAAGTTAAAGAAGAACCTGCAAAAGTTGAAGAACCTGCACCTGCTCCAGCACCTGTCGTGGATGAAAACGTTGAATTATTAAAAGAAATTCGCGATTTATTAAAAGAAAACGCAAGTTCTAAATAATCTTTAAATTAAGCACTTATTCGTAAGTGCTTTTTTGTTGCTCTTCTTCATAAAATTTAATTAGGTAATATTATGAATGAAGAGCAAATAGAACAACTCCAAAAATTTGTCGAATATTTATTAAACCTTACTCCTAATGAAATGGCTCTTTTAGGGTCTGCGATTGCAATATTATTATCACAGCCTCTTACTCCAACTCAACAAAATGTATTTGGTAACTTACTTGAATTAGTGGGACAAATAATGCTTGCGATGGGTGCACAAGGTCAATATATAAATAGTTTAAAATCTAATCCCGATACCTCAAAAATCATCAATAATTGTTATCCTAGAAAAGAAAATTAATGTTTTTTAATTAATAATTCATGCATTACTAAAGGAATCGAACTAATGGTAATTAAGAATATCCATTCCCAAACACCTAGCTTTGTTGTATGAAACGTATTATTTAAGAATGGAATATTTATTACTAAGAATTGTAATAACATTCCTAATAAAAATGCTATAAACAAAACGTAATTTCTCTTTTTTAATATTTTTATTAAGCTAATATTAGCATCAGACATGCCAATCATATGAAATAGTTGTGACATAGCTAATGTTACAAATGCAAAAGATCTAGATTTTAATAAGATTTCTTCATTTGTTGTTAATATTGAATAGATATTTTTACCTAAATTATTCCATCCATAATTTGATATCGCGTTACTAATAGGATTAATAAGATAACTAATTAAAGTTAGTAGCGTAATTAAAAAACCATAGCCAAACAAAATCTTATATCCACCTTTAGCAAATAATGATTCGTTCTTTTTTCGCGGTAATTCATTCATAATGTCATCACTACTTTTATCAACGCCTAAAGCAATTGCAGGCAAAGAATCAGTAATCAAATTAACCCATAATATATGGACTGGTACAAGCGGCATAGGAAGGTTTAATAATATTCCTAATAACATTGCTAGCACTTCTGCAAAGTTACTGGATAATAAGAATAATGTTGTTTTCTTTATGTTTGCGTATATTCCTCGGCCTTCTTTAACTGCTTTCGCTATGGAAGAATAATTATCATCAAGTAAAATCATATCTGAAGCACTTTTAGCTACATCAGTGCCTTTTCTTCCCATAGCAATTCCAACATCCGCTTTTCTTAAAGATGGAGCGTCATTAACGCCGTCTCCCGTCATTGCTACTAGATTATCTTCTTTTTGAAAAGCGTCAACAATATCAATCTTATTTTTCGGAGAAACACGCGCAAAAATAGTCTTTTTTTGAATTACCTCTTTTTTTTGATAATCTTTTAATTTTTCAAAGTCTATTCCTTCAATGCAATCTTCTTTGTTACCTGCTATACCAAGTCTTTTACCAATAGCAAAAGCTGTATCAAGGCTATCTCCAGTTACCATAATTGTTTTAATACCTGCATTTTTTAATTGTTCTACTGCATCTTTTGTTCCTTTTTTAGGTGGATCTATCATTCCTACAAATCCTAAAAAAGTCATGTCATCTTCATCTATTTTTTCACAATTTTTATAAGCAAAAGCAATAACTCTTAGGGCGTTACTTGTTAATTGGTTTAAAAATTCTTTTTGTTTTAGTAGCATCTCTTTATCTAGCGTTAATTCTTTTCCATTTATTAAAATATATTTGCATTTTTCTAATATTTCTTCACTAGCGCCTTTAGAAAATTGAATTTTTTTGTTATTGTTTTCTATTATAACGCTCATCATCTTTTTTTCACTGGAAAATGAGTTTTCTTTTAATTTTACGTATTTAAAGGTTTTATTATTAGCATTTGCAAAAGACACTATCGCCACTTCTAAAGGGTCTCCAATATAATTCTTATCACTTTTTAAACTATGACAAGTAAGCATATTTTGATATAGATAATCTAAAGTTACACTTTGCTTAATATTCTTAAGATCATATCTAGCGTTATCATAAACTAAAGTTACCACTGTCATCTGATTTTCTGTTAAAGTACCAGTTTTATCAGTTAAAATCACGTTAATAGCGCCCAATGTTTCAACAGCATGAAGTTTTCTAATAATCATATTTGTTTTAACCAAGCGTTGTACACCCATTGCTAAAACAATTGTTACCACTGCGGGTAATCCTTCTGGTACTGCGGCTACCGCTAAAGAGATAGATGTAATAAACATTTCAATTACGTCGCGTTTTTGAATTAAAGCTATCAAAAATAACAAAACACATATAGCGATGGTAATAAACCCTAATAGTTTTCCCAAATCTTCTAATTTCTTTTGTAAAGGCGTTTGAGTTGCTTTATGTTTATCTAACATTTTAGCAATTAATCCCACCTCTGTATTCATTCCTACTTTAGTCACAACCATTTCACTATGTCCTTGTAAAACAAACGTAGACATAAAAGCTTCATCAAGGCGTTCCGCGATTGGTGTCGTATTAGAACTAGAGAATGCTTCATTTTTATTTACAGGAGTCGATTCTCCAGTTAAAGCCGACTCATCGCATAGCAAATTATATGTATTAAATATTTTTCCATCCGCAGGAACTATATTTCCTTCTTCTAATAAAACAATATCTCCCACTACTAAATTCGTGGTATCTATTTTAAATACTTTGCCATCCCTTTTAACTGCTATTTGTTGGTGAGTGATTTTTTTCAATGCTTCAATTGCTTTATTTGCTTTCTCTTCTTGAATAAAACCTATTGTTCCATTCATTAAAACGACAAATAATATTATCGCGGCATCTGCATATTCTTTTAACAATATTGATATAATACCCGATAACAATAATATGTAAATCAAGACATCATTAAATTCATTTAAAAAGCGTAAAATAGGAGAAGTTTTTTTAGCTTCTTTTAATTCATTTAATCCATTATTAGCTAATCTAATCCTAGCTTCGCTTTCTGATAATCCTGTTGTTAAATTTGTTTTAAGTTGGTGTTCAATGTTTTTTTCCATAATTTTAATAAAAAGCCTTTAGCAATTTAAACTACTAAAGGCATTACATTAAAATATATGTTTTTTATTATTTGCTAGAACACATTATATAAATCTTCTGAACCTAATTTTGCTGAAACCATTTTAATAGCTTCTTCGTATAATTCTAGTTCAACTTTCTTTTCAATTGCATCGCTCATATGGTTAATACGTTTTTTCATTCCTTCGATAGCAATTTCACTTTCTGATAAGCTTTCATTTATTAGTCCACTAACAAGAAGGTATACGCGTTTTGTAGCTATATCTTTGTCTTTTGCTAACATTTTACGATCATCAGATTCTAAAACATCCCAATAATATTTTGAAGCTTCTTCAATTGAACTATTTAAGATTATAAAATACAATTTTTGGAAGCGATAACGATATCCTGTAATTGTTTCTATAGCATTAATATCCGCTAAAACAGTATCCACTACTTCTTCAGCTTTTTTATAATCTTTTTTATTTAAGCATTCATAATAAGCATATCGGTTAATCAAGACTGTCATTGGGGTGATTTCTTTATAAACTGGAATGTTTTCTGGAGTTTTCCCTACTCTTATATCTTCTTCAATACGCATAAATTCATTATAAGCATCCGCGTTTTCTTTTTTACCTAATAGTTTTAAACGATAACCATCATTTAAAATATCTGTTCTCATAGGAATAATATTATATAACACGAAAACTAAGCCAACACCAAAGTAGATAAGAAGTCCGTATTTAACTTGAGCAGGAATTGCTTTAATCATATAAAGAATTAAGCAAACTATTACAGAAACTAAGAAAGATAAAATTCCTCCTCTTAAAAAAGAAGCAGGATTAGACTTTTTATCTTTCGTAATAGGTGTAAATCTTGTTTCACTAAAAAGTCCTTCAAATCCTTCAAATTTAAACGCCCACTTATTTTCTTTCTTATACCAACATAATCCAAACATATTGAAATAAGTTAATTTGTATCCGCCAATCTTCGCTCCAATAATATGACCTATTTCATAAACAAGAGCAAACACTACCACTGAAATTGCCATACAAATCAAAACATATGGCCAAGCTTGCGCTGAAGATAATTCTAGTGCACTTATTGCTACTACAATTACTGTTTGTCCTACTAAGTAGATTAACGCAAACATAATTAAGTAAACTATTATTGTTCCTAACTCGTTTTTTTCCATAATAGTCCCTCCTTAAAATTTATTTAATATTATAACACTTTACATTTATTAAAACACTAGATAACAATCATTTTATTAAACCCGGTAGAAATTGATTATTTAACATTTCTAACTTATTTAACAAATCTTCGACTTTTTCTTTCATACCTTGTTCAATCCAAAGAATAACACAACTTGTCATTGCAGAAGTATAATAAGTTACGTAAAACTTTCTTTCCTCACTTGTAAATCTGTTTTCTTTATCCAAAGTAACCAATTGTCTTAATATTTGAGAATAAAAATAACTATATACAAATTGTTCAAATAAATCTCGTGCTGAACTTTCTAAAATGTGTTTCACAAAATTTTTGTTTTTATTAACATATTTAATAATTTGTTTAACCATCTCTTTCCAATCTTTAACATTTTTATTAATTAAAGTATTTTCATTTAGAAAAATCCAAGTTAAAAGATCATATATGTCTCGGAAATGATAATAGAATGTTTGTCTTTTTATGCCACAAGCAGAAGATAATTCCTGAACTGTAATATGGTCAAACGATTCATTAGACATTAATTCTTTTAATGCCTCTGCAATTAATTGCTCTGTTTTCATTTGCTTCTTAATTTAGCGTATTCTACCGCAATCATAGAACCTACTTTAGCATTATTAAGTACTAATTTAATATTCGATTCTAATGAATCGCCACCGCTTAATTCACAAATTTTGCTAAGTAAGAATGGAGTGGTTTCTTTACCATGGACTCCAAGATGTTTCATTTCTTCAATAGCATCATCAATACACTCATCAATTCTTTCTTTATCCATAGCATATTCTTCTGGGATTGGATTAGAAATAAGAATACCACCTTTTAAATGATTATCTCTTTTAGCTTTAATTATATTAGCTCCATCTAGTGGTGAACTAATTGCGTAATCGCAATTTAAACCACTATGAGCAGTATAGAAATCCGCTAATTCGATAGTTTTATATCCTAAAACTGTTACACCAAAAGTTTCTAAATACTCTAATGTTAATTTTAAATCAAGAATAGCCTTAGCGCCAGCGCATACAACTGTAACATCAGTATTAGCTAACTCTTGTAAATCGGCAGAAATATCAAATGTTTCTTGTGCTCCACGATGTACACCGCCAATTCCACCAGTCACAAACACTTCAATGCCTGCTTCATGAGCAAGAATCATTGTTGTAGCAACTGTTGTAGCACCCCATAATTTACGAGCATAAACAACTGGTAAATCTCTACGAGATACTTTTATAATACCTTTTCTTTTTCCAAATTCTTCAATTTCATCTTTACTCATTCCAATAACGCCTACACCATCAATAATTCCGATTGTTGCTGGTATTGCGCCATGCTTTCTAACTTCTTCTTCAACCATCATGGCTGTCTCAACATTTTTTGGATATGGCATGCCATGAGAAATAATGGTCGACTCTAATGCCACAACTGCTTTTCCTTCTTTTAATGCTTTCTTTACTTCATCGCTAATTCTAATCATTTAAAACACCTCTATCTTTTTTACGAATGAATCTATCGAACACATAGTACATTACAAAATATAAAATTGTAAACACCAAAATTATCCCTATTGTTATTAATATATTTTGTGTATTTAACATTGATGGATAAATTTTAAAAATGTTTAGTGGTTCTCCACCTATCATAATAAGTTTTTTCTCTGAAACAATTGATAATGTTACAAATAATGTTATTGTTAATAATGTCAAACAAGAAAATAATACTGTACGATATTTATTAAACGGCCAACAACATCTAAACAAAACAACCAAACACATAATTGAGATAATAAACATACCCATAGTTTGAATTATTTGACTATTCCCAATCGCACCATTTAAATTTAATAACAATAATGTTAATACCGCCAAAGTGATAGTTACACCACCAGGAATTGCGTTACATACCACATTATTAACAAAGCCACCCTCAATAACTTTATCATTAGGTTGTAAAGAAAGGAAGAACGAAGCAATACCTATTCCACAAAACTCCCAAATATATAAATGCTGTGTTTCAAAAGGATATTGGAATGTCGCTGCTGATTTAAATATCATTCCTATAACCGCTACAATAAGCAATATAACGGAAAGTAAGAAAGCAAAAATGGTTTTATTTAAAAACAAAGAACATGTTTGTTGTAAATTGTTAACAACTCTTCGACCTTCTTGTACTACTTCCGGCATATGAGAAAAATCTGAATCCATTAAAACCAAGTGCGAGGAATACTTTGTTGCATCTGCTCCACTTGCCATAGCAATCGAGCAATCTGCTTTCTTTAAAGCAATAATATCATTAACTCCATCACCAGTCATAGCAACAGTTTTTCCTTGCTCTTTTAAAGCTTCCACTAAAGCAGCTTTTTGTTCTGGAGAAACTCGACCAAATATTGTATACTTATTAGCAATTTTCTTTACTTCATCAAGTTCCATACCTTCTAAATTGATAATTGATTCATAATCTTCAACGCCGCACTGACGAGCTATCTCGCCAACAGTTATAGGATTATCTCCCGATATAATTTTTATATCAACATTATTTTGTTTAAACCATGCAATTGTTGATTCAGCATTGTCACGAATGTTATCTTTAATAGAAATATAAGCTATAATTTTAGAACCTAATGGTGGTTGTTCTTTACGACTTGGCATTATCGAATGAGTTAACACCATAACTCTTAAACCACGTTTAGATAATGCTTCGATTTTTTCTTTTGCTTTACTAGAAAGCTTTTTAATAATAAATTCTGCTGCTCCTAATGTATATGTGCCTTTACCTTTAAGTGTTACCATTGAATATTTTCTTGCGCTAGAAAATGGCAATGTATTAGTGGCCATATATTTATCATTTACTGGACACATTTTCATAATTGCTTTAGCGGTTTGATTGTTATCCTGAGTAGCATTAAGCATAGATCCTAATATAACTTTAATATCATCTAGATTATGTTTTCCTTCTACTTCTATTTCGTTAATAGACATTGTTCCATCTGTTAATGTTCCTGTTTTATCAAAACATAAGACATTAGAACGCGCTAGCATCTCGATTGAATATAATTCTTGCACCATAGTTTTCTTTTTTCCTAAGCGTAAAACACCTACCGCTAAGGTCATTGAAGTAAATAAGAACATTCCTGCTGGAATCATTCCAATCATTGATGCTGAGGTTGATTTAACTGCTTCTTTAATTTTATCAACTGTACTAATTGCATCAGAATTAAAATAGTCTTTAAAAAAAAGCATAATTCCTAAAGGAATAATAACCAAACTAATAATATGAAATATTTTATTTAATGATTTTAATAATTCGGATTTTGGTCTTTTAAATTGTTTTGCTTTTGATTGTATTTCTTCAACAAAAGAACTCTTACCAACTTTTTCTGCTCTTAATGTTGCTTTTCCGCTAACAACAAAAGATCCAGAATAAGCTAAATCACCAACACTTTTTTTTATGGTTAATGATTCCCCTGTGATAATAGATTCATCAACTTCCAATTCGCCATCAACCACAATAGCATCAACGCTTATTTGCTTACCTGTTTCTAAAAAGAATATATCATCTAAAACTAGTTCTCCAGTTGGGATATCTTTTATTTCTCCATCTCTTATAACTTTAACAGTTGGTTCTACTGATAGTTTAAGTTTTTCCACTAGTCTTTTAGCTCGAATATCTTGAACTAAACCAATAATCATATTTAATACCATAACAGTCATAAAAGCGACAATGCCTTCTGCATTACCCACTAATATTTCTGCTATTGCAATTATTGTTAAAAGTATATTAAAAAAAGTTAAAACATTACTTTTTATTATTTCAAAATATGTTTTAGTCGTTTGTTTTGTTGTCTTGTTATATAGTTTTTGTTTTTTTCTATTTTCTACTTGCTCACTAGTTAACCCGGTGTCTAGTTCAGCGTTAAATCTTTCTATATTCTCTTCAGCATTAGATTGTTTTTTCATTTCTGCTATCCTCATATATTTATTATATAAAAACAAAATATAATTAATCAACTAAAAAAGAGTCTAATATAGACTCTTTTAAGTGATTTTTCATCTTTTTTAACTATTTAGTTATTAAGCGGAAAGAAATTTTATATGTATAGATATAACCTAAGCTTGCTTGTCCATCAGAAACACTTTGTTGGATACATGCTTGTAATGTAATTACATAATGTTCAGCTACTGTTACATTTGTTTCTTCGTCAACTCCCTCAGGAATTAAACTTGCTGTTAATTTTGTTGTAACTGCTGAATTTGCTTTCTTAGAATTTTTATAGATTTTTCTAATATTTCTAATAACACTTGTGTCTAACAAAGAAATTTCAGGTTCGTTTCCTTCGCTATATGGAGTTGTTACTTTTCCGTTAGAATATCTACTAGTTCCATAGAATTGTTGGATTTGATAATTATTACCATCTTTATTGAATTGTTGTATAACAGCACTTTCAGCATAAATGCTATTACTATCATCTGTTCCAGTTTGACTTAAATAAGTAACAGAAACATTATCATTGTATAAAGTAGTATCTGATAAAGATCCTTCTTCATATGTTTCAGAAGAACGTTTTTGGCTATAATTATATTCTCTTACCACACCTGTAGGTTCATTAAATTCCGCAGCAATAATTGTATCATTAACTTGTTCAAGTAAAGATTCTGCTTCATCGTGTTTATTTCCATTTTCAACATCAGGAACTAAAGTACCATTATCATAGTATTTATTGTAATCGAATATTACTTTATCATTATCTGTCTCTTGATATTCGCCAATGCTATCATAACCATAACTAAATACCATTGCATAAGATTGTAATAATTCGCCATAATATGTAAATTTAAAACTATAGCCGTATTTTAATAAGCGATTACTAGAATCTAGTTGAGCATATATTGTTTGAACAACACCTTGTCCAGCATATTGAGTTCCTTCTTCATAGTAAAGATCTTGATTGTATTGAAGAGTAATATTTCCCGCTTCATCTTTTGAAGAACTATACCATTCACTATTTTTATCAAACACTAGATTTCCATCAGAATCAACAGCTTCATAATTACTTTTTGAAAGAATTTCAGTGAAGTTAGATCTCATTTGAAAATTAAAATAATCTTTTACTGGTGTTTTATCTACGTTTTTATCTAAAATACGGTAATTGTTAGGTACAGAATATTTTTCTCCATCTTTAAGTTCTGGTTCATTTTCCCCATCTTTTGGTAACTCATGGACTATTTGAACAAAGTAATTTACACCATCAATATCACGATTATTAATAAATCCTTTGTTCTTTGTGGTTTGCTCTTCGTGATTTTCATATGTTTCATCCGTGGCAACTAATGAAGTTGTACTACTATTTTGTGTAACTACATCATTATCATAAATGTTATAAGTCATATCAATTGTTGATGACTTATATCCTGCATCTATTTCAAAATAAACATACTCATAATCCTCATCAGCATGGATTGTCATAGATGTATTATCTTTAACAGCACTACCCAAAGTAGAAGATAAAGCAAAGAATTGTTCTTCGTTTAATACACCTTCAAATTGTGGCTTTTCTCCACTAGAAGAAGAATCGCCTTTTTTTGGTGTATATACTTGTTTTGATACATCTTTCTTTTTTAATTGTTTCTTGCTAGATGTTTGTGATTGTGTTGATGAATCTTGTAGTTCAGCATAATCATCTGGATTAAATAATTGAATATTATTATCTCCAGAATTTCCACGATTGTAATAACTATAACTACTTACTTGACTTCTTTTAGCATATTCTTCCCAATCGTATTGCGCTGAAACATTTTCTTCTATTGATAACACTTTTAATCCTTTTACTTCTTCTTTTTCTTTTAAAGTACCGGTATTGTTTGATGTTCCATTGTCACAACCAACAATCATAGCAGCGATTAAAGCAAAAGGTAAAATCATTGCTCTTTTTTTCATAATACTTCCTCCTTCTAAATCACATATTTGGAAAACAAATATTGTATATGAAATAATACTATTATTTCTGACTAATGTCAAACCATTTTTGGTAGTTGCCAAACTTATTTTTGTTGTTTTACTGGCTAGCTCGATAAATCATGGTTGCCTGCTCATTACTATTTATAACAATTAGATAAGATTTGTCAGTGTTTTTTATTGTAAGATGAACTGGCTCTTGTTCTAAATCAAATATATCGAAAGCCAAAACAATAAAATATTTTATTGTTCCATTAATATTTTCTCCATAATAAGTTGTTATATCGTTAGCAGTTCTTTTCTTTAAAGAAACGCCATCAACAGTTATTGTATCAACCTTAACTTTTACTTTAGGAGTTGATGAAAATATAGTTAGAAATAATATGATTCCCAATACACTTAAGATAGATATTGTTAATGCTGTTATGTTAATAATTTTTGTTGCTTTTTTCATTAAATTCACCATTTTTATTTTGACATAAAAATAGTTAATTTATTCTTTATGCCTTTTTAATTTAAAAAAATCTTTTAAAATGGCACTTGCCTCATTTTCTAATACACCACTTGTTACTTCTGGTTTATGATTTATTCCTTTTAGTTCAAACAAATTAAAAGATGATCCTATTGCGCCACCCTTAATATCTTTAGCACCATATACCACTCTTTTTATTCTTGACCACATTATAGCTCCTGCGCACATCGAACAAGGTTCTAGTGTCACATATAATGTACAATCTATTAGTCTCCAAGATTTCAATTTCTTACTAGCTTTTTTGATAGCAATGATTTCAGCGTGTCCCGTAGGGTCTTGTTTAGTTTCACGTAAATTATGTCCACGTGCAATAATTTTATCATCTTTAACAAGTACTGCTCCTACTGGAACTTCATCAAGTTCAAAAGATTTACAAGCTTCTTTTAAAGCAACTTTCATAAATTTCTCGTCTTTTTCCATATGTTTCACCACCAAAAAACCATTGCACATGAGAAAGACGCTTATGGCTGCTACGTTCCCGTCCTGACCAGGTTCACACTTTGCTCATCGCAATGGCACTATTATTATAGCATAGTTTTATCGCATAAATGCAATATTTTTTTATTTTTTAGCCAAAAAAAAGATAGAACGAACAAAAATCATTCTATCTTTTATTATCTATTATCAATTTATTTTTTCTTTGGATACAACACTTTTATTCCACCCATGAAAGGAACCAAGGCATCAGGAATAATAACTGATCCATCTTTTTGTTGATTTTGTTCAAGTAATGCAGGGAATAAACGAGATGTTGCTAATCCAGAAGCATTTAAAGTATGGCAAAATTTTGTTTTTCCTGTTTCTTTATCACGGTATCTAATCATACCTCTACGGGCTTGATAATCTCTAGCATTTGAAGCAGAAGATACTTCTTTATAAATTCCCATAGATGGAATCCAAATCTCAACATCATATGTTCTAGCCATTGAGTGAGAGCAATCTGCTGCTGCTAATTTAGAAATTTGGAAATGTAATCCTAAACCTTCTACTAATTTAGCTGCTTTATTAACTAATTCTTCAAAAGCTTTGTCAGATCCTTCTTCTGTTGTATATTGAACCATTTCTACTTTATCAAATTGATAACCACGAATCATACCTCTTTCTTCAGTACGATAACTACCAGCTTCACAACGATAACAAGGAGTATAAGCAAAATATTTCTTTGGTAATTCTTCTTCCGATAAAATTTCTTTACGATGTAAATTTACTAGGGCTGTTTCCGCAGTTGGAAGCATAAATTTATCTTGTCCTTCAAGCCAGAAAACATCTTCTTTAAATTTTGGAAATTGGCCTGCTGTATAACCACTTTCTTTATTTAATAAATGTGGTGGCAAAATCATTGTATAACCATCTTTTAAGTGTGTAGTAATGAAGTAATTAATTAAAGCCCACTCTAATTGAGCGCCTAATCCAGTATAAATCCATGTTCCCCGTCCTGATATTTTAGCGGCTCTTTCATAATCAATTAGTCCTAAAGATTCCGCTAATTCAACATGATCTTTTGGTTTGAAGTCAAATTCCGGTTTCTTACCAAAAGTATAGATTGGTTTATTATTTTCTTTTCCACCAGGCAATAAATCATCATCTGGTAAATTTGGTAATGTTTCAACAAATTCTTTAATTTCTTTTTCTAAATTAGTTAAATCTTCTTCATTTTTAGCATTTTGTGCTTTTAAATCTTTAACTTTAGCAAATATTTCTTGAACATCTCCTCCATTTTTCTTAACAACTGGTACAGATGCAGATAATTTATTGATTTCTGCTTTTACAACTTCTACTTTTTGAATAAGTTCTAGTCTTTTATCCATTTTTTCAATGGTGCTTGTAAAATCAACATCCCATCCTTTTTTCTTTAAAGCTGCAGAAACATATTCTGGCTTTGTTTTAATTAAGTTTAAATCTAGCATGTTTTTTTCCTCCTAAAAAATAAAAACGTCCCGTAATGGGACGTAAATAACCGTGGTGCCACCCAATTTATATCTACATAGTAAATATATCTTGAATACTTTTAACGCAAGTTTACGGAACGATTAAGTTCACTCTATGAGACGGACTAATTATTTTACATTTACGCTTTCCACCATATAGCGATTCTCTAAAAAATGCTTAATAATATTTTTCTCAATCTTTGAGCACATTTATTGTATTATGCTTTTAATTAAATATCAACTAATTTATTGTAAATTGATTTTAGAAATATATTGTAATGCTTTCCAATATAAATAAGCTGACCATTTCCTTTTCTTTGTTGAAAAACGAATTTTATCTTTCAAGAATCTAACTTCTAAAACATCTTTATATTGAAGCATTAATCGCTTTATATCTTTTATATCAACTTTTACTATTTCTTTATTATATTCAAATTCAATATGAGTTTTATAAACTTTTAAATACGTTTTTCCAATTGGCTTTTTAAAGAATTCTGTTTCTTTAGAATATTGTAAATCTAAGTCTTGTGCTTCTAAAATAACATCTTCTTCATTTGCGGAATCAATAATCTTTTTTAATTCTTCATATTGTCGGTCATCAAGTTCTGCTAAAGTGGAAGTAAAATCTTTACTTTCAAGTTTACAATCGCGATGATATTTAGCTTCAAAATCACATTTTGTACAAAATACTTTATTTCCTTTTGAAGACAATACTTCTAAACGATGACATTTTGGACACATATATAAGCCTAATTCTAACCATTCAGCACGTGCGAGGCCTATGCGTTGTTTATTTTTTGATTCTTGGTGATGCTTAAGATCATCTACCGTAATACCATTAACTATTACCTTATGCAATTCATTTACATCCATTTCTTGAGCTTGTTCTTTAGATAAAACTTCTTGTACTGAATAAGTTATTTTTGTATGATGAGCATATTTACTCCAACGAGATGCTCGAGCACCCGCTCCAGTAATTCTTAAAATTACAACTGGAACTTTCATCATTTTCGCATATTTAGCAATACTAACATCTACTGGTAAAGTTCGGCAAAACATATCGATATCACCTTCGGGGTAAACGCCGATACTTTTTCCTTCTCTTACTAACTTTTTAGTCATTAAAATATCAGATATATCACTATCTGACATTCCTCTTTTTATTTCGCCTAATAAAGTTCCACTAAAAAATGTTAAGAATTTATTTTTAAACATTTCATCATGAACTATAAAATGAATAATATGTGTAGGAAACATCAAATTAGCGTAAATACCATCCCAATTACTCAAATGATTAGAAATAAATAGAACTGGTCTTTTAGGAATTTTCTTCTTGTTCTTTTTAAATCTCACATGTTGGAAAAGAACAACATATAGCCATACAAATGGTCTAAGTATCGTATAAAAAATCACTTGTGGCCATGATCTAGTTTTCTTATTTTCATTCTTTTTCTTCATCTATATTCACGCTACTTTCAAACTATTAATTATTATTCATTCTAAACGAATTTTTAATACTAATACATAACCATATTAGCATTAAAAACGTTCATCCTACAAATGTTTTTATGCTTTTTTAATAATTTAGAATGAACGTTTTGATTATATTTTATTTTTATAATTAAACAAACGACAAAATCACTATATTTTGTTGATTTTATTTTGCTTTTGAAGAGCATAATTGTTTGGTATTACTATTATAGTTTCCAAACACACTACACGCTAATGAATCGTTATCAATATAAGGATTACGATTATGTTGGTGTCCATATATTGCATTGTTCCTATCTATCTCTTTTTGGCTGACTGGATCTTCTAAGGACCATCTTAGCATCATTTCTAAACTCCAGACATTTAATCCTGGATAAGAAGTTCCGCCTAAATTTGTATTTTCTGTTTGCCAAGATGCAACTTTATTTTCATAGGCTGTAACCATATAGAAATAACTTCTTGCAAAATCGCCTTTATATATATCATCAGGTTCAAATACCGTTCCATAATATCCAGATATTGAACTTTTACCTAGTTTATTAGTAAGTGTAATTCCTGTTTTTGCTTGATTTTTAGTCACATAGGTATATGTAGCAGATCCTACTTCTCCATATGGATGATTGCTTCTATATCCATTTATCTTGCCATCAGATGGATAAATATGAAATGCATCGCTATACATTGGTTTTGCATCCTTAAACCAACTTTTTGGCATAGAATGTTCTTTATTCCAAGTGTCTCCTTCATTTTTGTAATTGCCTACATCACTAAACGAATAACTAAAATCGCCATAAATATCCCAAACAGTTCCATCACTTCTTGCATCACTATCTCTATACACTGTTGCCAAAGATTTATAACCTATTTCCGTATGTGTGCCTATTGTTTTAAATAATTTTGTCTTTAATTCTTTTCCTTCTAAGCGATTTAAATCATCATAGTTGTAATAATTATCTTTATTATCATAAGTCCATTTGCCACTAGGCTTAACATCGATAGATGTTGAATCTTGGTTTACGCTTGGAGTAGTGCTTGGTTTTGTACTAACTGAAGATGATACGCTACTAGATGGTTTTGTACTAGTAGATGTTGAGGGAGTAATAGTATTTGAATTTTGACTATTATTAATAGAATTACTAATTGTGTTAGAAATTGATGGTAAAATTACTGATATATCATCTTTACATCCCACTAATACCGCTGCGGCAGTTGCTAATAATATTCCTAGTTTAATTTTATATTTCATATATTCACCTTTTAATATCCATACTTAGCACAAACTTGTTGCGTGCTTGAATTATAATTTTTAAATACGCTACAAGCATATGATCTATCATCAATAAAAGGATTACGATTTCCTTGTATCTTTTCAGCAGCATCATTTCTTCTAATTTCTGTTTCATGAATGTCGTAGCGATAATTCCAGTCTAATAATGTAGATAATTTTCCCATTGTTTTATTCTTAGAGTTATCATTATTTGTATCAACTAAGCTCAACGAGGTACTTGCTATTACACAATAAAATACAATTCTAGCAGTAATACCTCGATAATATTCTTGTCCAAAGCTTTCCATTGCTGGATCCCATCCACTTGTTTGAGATTTGCTATTTTCGACAAAAAATGCATTTCCCCTAGAACCATTTTCATTTGTTAATGTCGGACGTGTCATATGAATATCTCCTTCAACAGCACTTCCCCCACGTGAATTTGGCCAAACATGTTCTCTATTTACATTACCACTAAAAGAGCCAGAGAATTTAACGCTTTTACCAGAATAAAAGCAGATTACATTACCTGGATTATTGGGATCTCCATCAGTTTGTAGATAATAATCTCCTAAATTTTTATAACCAACTGTCTTTCTCCTTTTTGCACTATTTAATTTGCGTAGTTCTGCTAATAAGTCATTTCCAGTTTTGTTATTATCAACACTACTATAATATCCATTATGACCCGTATTTGTTGACTTAGATATATTTGTGCTTGGCACTGGTGTTACACTTCCACTTACAGATGGCAAAATAACTGTGATATTATTTTTTTCACAAGCAGCCAACATTCCTATTATAGCAGAACATAAAATAGCAAACTTAATTTTCGTCTTCATATATTTCCTTCTTTCATATGGATATATTTGTAAATATATAATAACATTTTTTTAATTTAAAACAAGCACAATAATATTTTTGCTTTTTTACAAGAAAAAAAGGCCGCAAAATCCAATTATTTTGGTCTTGTGGCCTAATTTGATTTATTTGTATCTTATTTATTATTTTCTTCTTCAACAATTTCTTCTTGTTCTTGGTGTTCAACAACCGCAACAGAAGATACACGTTGATCATCATCCAAACGAATGATTTTAACACCTTGAGTATTACGTCCTGCAATCTTAACTTGTTCAAGTGGTATTCTAATAATAATACCAGCTTTAGTAATAACCATTAAGTCTTCATTACCATTTACAGCACGAATTGTTACTAAATTACCAACTTTTTCAGTTGCGTGTATTGTAATAACACCTTTAGTTCCACGTGAAGTCATACGGTAATCTTTGTAATGTGTCATCTTACCATATCCACGATCAGTAATAGCTAAGATATATTCTCCTTCTAAGCTTGTTACCATTCCCACTGCAGTTCCACCATCGATATTCATACCACGAACACCAGAGGCAGTTCTTCCCATTGGACGAACATCACTTTCATTAAAATTAACCATTTTGCCTAGACTTGACGCAATACCAATAACAGCGGTGCCATCAGTTAATTTAACATCTAGCAAGTGATCTCCTTCACGAAGCAAAATAGCAATCTTACCATTTTGTCTAATTAATTCAAACTCTTTAACTGGTGTACGTTTTACAATACCTTGTTCAGTAGCAAAGAATAAGTAATCAGATTCACGATATTCATCAACAGTAATTATTGATTTAACAACTTCGTCTTTTTCCAAACTTAATAAGTTAACTACTGGTAATCCTTTTGCTGATCTAGAGAATTCAGGAACTTGATATCCACGCATTCTATAGACTTTACCATAGCTTGTAAAGAACATTAAATCAGTATGTGTTTTAGCATGTACTAAGATATCTACAACATCATCTTCATGTGTTTGCATACCTTTAACACCACGCCCACCACGATTTTGAGTTCTAAATGTATCAGTTGATAATCTCTTAATATAACCATTTTTAGTTAATGTGATGATGATTTCTTCTTCTGGGATTAAATCTTCATCATCAATATTTGAGATTTCATTAGAAATATGAGTTCTTCTTTCATCGCCAAATTTGTTTTTGATTTCTTCTAATTCATCTAAAACAACTTTTAATTCATTTTTACGATCAGATAAGATTTCTTTATATTCAGCAATTTGAGCATTTAAGCGAGCAATTTCATCTTCGATTTTTGCTTTTTCTAAACCTGTTAATTTAGATAAACGCATATCAAGAATTTCTTTCGCTTGAATTTCTGAGATATTATAAGCTTCTATTAATTTAACTTTAGCATCATCGGTTGATTTCGCACTTTTAATAATATCAACAACATCATCAATATTATCAATCGCAATAATTAAGCCATTTAAGATGTGATCTCTTGCTTCAGCTTTTCTTAATAATGTTCTAGTACGACGGCCAATTACTTCAACTTGGAAATCAAGGTAATATTTAATTAAATCTGGCATAGGAAGAATGCGAGGCTCCCCGTTAACAAGACATAAGTTAATAACACCGAATGAACATTGTAATTGAGTTAATTTATAAAGTTTGTTTAAAACAACTTCCGCAATAGCATCTCTTCTTAATTCGATGACAATTCGGATACCTTCTTTATTTGATTCATCACGAATATCTGTAATTCCTTCAACAATTTTATCACGAACTAAGTGGGCAATATTTTCAATCATTAAAGCTTTATTTACTTGATATGGGATTTCAGTAATTACAATGCGTTTCTTACCATTTTCTTGTTCAATAATTTCGGCACGTGAGCGAACAACAACTGATCCTTGACCAGTTTCATAAGCTTTTCTAATGCCACTTTTTCCTAAAATTATGCCACCCGTTGGGAAATCTGGACCATAAATATAATTATTCATTAAATCCACTGCGGAAATGTCAGGATTTTCCGCAACAGCATGAATCGCATTAATAGTTTCTTTTAAGTTATGCGGTGCCATATTAGTGGCCATACCAACAGCAATACCATTAGATCCATTAACAATTAAGTTTGGAAAGCGTGAAGGAAGAACAGTTGGTTCTTGTTCTTGACCATCATAGTTATCCATAAAATCAACAGTATCTTGATCAATATCACGAACCATTTCAACTGCAATTTTAGACATTCTTGCTTCCGTATAACGCATAGCAGCAGGTTCATCGCCATCGATAGAACCAAAGTTACCATGACCATCAACTAAAACATAACGAGTATTGAATGGTTGAGCTAAACGAACTAAAGATCCATAAATTGCTGAGTCACCATGAGGGTGATATTTACCCATGACGTCACCAACGATACGAGCAGACTTTTTAAAAGGTTTTGTAGGTCCAATGCCTAATTCATTCATACCGTAAATTATACGACGATGAACAGGTTTTAAACCATCTCTAACATCTGGAATTGCACGTGATACAATAACAGACATTGCATATTCAAGGAATGAACTTTTTACAGTTTCGGTGATTTTAACATCACGCATTTCTGGAACGATTCCTTCTTCAATATCCGCAAGAGCTTTTTCGTCTTCTTCAGTAAATATGGAATCATCTTCAGTTTCTTCTTCGGTTTCTTCTACTTTTTCATTTTCATCTAATTCATCTAATTCTTCATCATTTTCAAATTCTTTTTCTACCATATATTGTTCACTCCTTTCTAAATATCTAAGTTCTTAACAAATTTCGCATATTTGTTAATAAATTCTTTTCTAGGTTCAACTTTTTCGCCCATTAGCATATCAAATACTAAATCAGCTTCAATAGCATCATCAAGCGCAACACGCATCATTTTACGAGCTTCTGGATCCATTGTTGTTTCCCAAAGTTGAGTATCATCCATTTCACCAAGACCTTTATAACGTTGAATATCAAGTTTAGCATTGCTTGGTAATTTTGATTTTAAAACTTCTAATTGTTCATCATTATAGCAGTAGTAATGTTTTTGACGATATGTCGCGCGATATAATGGTGGTTGAGCAATATAAACGTATCCATTTTCAATAAGAGGTCTCATATAGCGATAGAAGAATGTTAATAGTAAGATTCTAATGTGCGAACCATCAACATCGGCATCGGTCATAATTACAATCTTATGATATCTAATTTTAGATACATCAAATTCTGGACCAAATCCGCCACCAATAGCAATAATCATATTGCCAATTTCAGCGTTATTAAATATTCTCTTTTGTTGTGCTTTTTCAACATTTAAGATTTTACCACGTAAAGGTAATATAGCTTGAGTTTCACGGTCTCTACCATTTTTAGCAGAACCACCAGCAGAATTACCCTCAACGATAAATAATTCACATTTTTCAGCTTCTTTACTTGAACAGTCCGCTAACTTACCTGGAAGAGAAGCAACATCAAGAGCGGATTTTCTTCTTGTGTTTTCACGAGCGTTTCTTGCTGCAATACGCGCATTAGAAGCAAGAACAACTTTATCAATAATTATTTTTGCAGTTTTTGGATTTTCTAATAAATATCTTTCCAATTGTGTACCAACAATATTAGAAACAATCTTACGTACTTCAGAGTTACCTAATTTTGTTTTAGTTTGTCCTTCATATTGTGGATTTGGATGCTTAACAGAAATAATTGCAGTTAATCCTTCTCTAACATCATCGTTAGTAAGATTATCATCATTATCTTTTAAGAATTTGTTTTGACGAGCATAGGCATTAATAATACGAGTCAATGCCATACGGAAACCTTCTTCATGAGTTCCGCCTTCGTGAGTATTAATGTTATTACAGAATGAATATACATTAGCGCTATAACTATCGTTATATTGCATTGCAACTTCAACAACAATATCTGAATCAATGCCTTCACAATAAATAACATCTTCGAATAAAGGAGTTTTATTAGCGTTTAAGTATTTAACATATTCTTTAACGCCACCTTCATAATGGAATACATCTTCGCGTACATCGGAAGTTCTTTCATCACGAACAATGATTTTTACACCTTTGTTTAAGAAAGCCATTTGACGTAAACGATCTCTAATTGTATCGTAGTTATAAATTGTTGTTTCTTGGAAAATAGAAGCATCTGGTTTAAAAGTTACAATTGTACCAGTATCAGTAGCATCACCAATTCTTTCTAATGGTTTAGCAACATGTCCACCATTTTCAAAACGAATTTTAAATATTCCGCCTTCTTTATGAACAACAACTTCTAACCAAGAAGATAAAGCATTAACAACAGAGGCACCAACACCATGAAGACCTCCAGAAACTTTATAACCGCCGCCTTCACCGAATTTACCACCAGCGTGTAAAACAGTATAAACTGTTTCAACTGCGGATTTACCAGTTTTAGCAACAATACCAACTGGGATACCTCGACCATTATCAGAAACAGTAATTGTATCACCTGGATTGATTGTTACTGTAACAACTGTACAATATCCTGCTAAAGCTTCATCAATTGCGTTATCAACAATTTCCCAAACTAAGTGATGTAATCCAGCTTCAGCGGTAGTGCCAATGTACATACCTGGTCTTTTACGTACAGCTTCAAGTCCTTCTAACACTTGAATGTTTTTTTCTGTGTACTCTTCTGGGGCTCTTTCTAATTCTTCAATTTTCTTGTCTTCATCTTCCATGAGTATACCTCCTTGCTATATTCTTATTTGCAACATCATACATTGTTGCTTCATACTTGGAATCTATTTCAGTAGTGGTGATAAACACTTGATTAAACTTTTCTAAAAATTTTAGAAGTTTTTCACAATGTTTTTCATCTAATTCAGACATAACATCGTCTAATACAACAATTGGTCTTTTTTCTCTTTCTCCAATTAAGAAGTAAGGAGCAATCTTTAAAGCAATTGCCGCCATTCGTTTTTCTCCTTGAGATCCAAACGTCGCAATATTGACACCATTTAGGCTCGTAGAGAAATCTTCATGATGCACGCCTATAGTTGTAGTCTTTTTCTTTAAATCGTTTTCTAGCGCTTCTTTAAACGCGTTTTGGGCATTAGCTAGAAATTCTTCTTTACTTTCAAACTTAATAAATGGCTCATAGTGAAAATCAACTTGACGTTTTGTAAAACTAATTGCTTTTAAAGTTTTATTCACTAACGGCTCTAAAAGTTTCAAATATTCTTTTCTTTTTTGCGAGACAACATAACTTTGATCAATTAACTGATTGGTTACTATTTCTAAATGTGTCATATTAGGTTGAAGCATTTTTAAAATCGCATTTCTTTCCTTTGTTAATTTGGCACAATTAGAACAAGCATTTAAATATGATTGTGAAATTTTACTCAACTGGATATTTAAATAACTTCTTCGTACTTTGGGCGAATTTTGAAAAATTAATACATCTCTTGGTTCAAAAACTATAACATTAGTTATTGAAGCCATTTCTGATAATTTAGAAATCTCTTTTTTATTACAAATTATCTTTTGGCCTTCTTTGTTAATAACCATATGCACTTGCTTAGTTTTAGAATTTTCTTCTATCAAAGCATCGATTATAGCAAACTCTTTGTCACGTTTTATCAAATCATAATGGTCTAAAGTTCTAAATGATCGAGCAAATGACAAATAATATATTGCTTCAACAACATTAGTCTTTCCAACACCATTAGAACCAGCAATGACATTTAAACCTTTTTCAAATTCAACATCTAAATTTTCATAATTTCGGAAATCTTTTAGTTTTAGCCTTTTTATTATCATTTTTTCTTAATTACAAACTTTTTGTTAAGCAAAGATACAACCATACCATCATATAATTTTCTTCCACGACGATTATCTAATTCGCCATCAACTAAAATTTCATGATTACTTAAGAACTCTTTGGCTTCTCCGCCAGTTTGTATTAAATTGGCTAGTTTTAGAAATTGTCCTAGTGTCACAAAATCTGTGTAAATAAAGATTTCTTCCATCGACATTCATCCTTTCAAAATTATGCAAGTTAAGTATAACATAAAACACAAAAAAAAGGAATATATAATATATTCCTTTAAAAATTATTTAATCTTAGTTAAATTTTACTAATATGTCCTTACTGGTGTTACAAGTTGAACATGAGATTCATCTTTAACATTTTTAATAATAAATGGTTTCATTTCTCCTAAGAAAGCAATGGTAACATCTTCACATTTAGCAGCCTTAATCGCTTGCATGACATATAAAGAATTGAAAGATACTTCTAGACGATCACCAGTATATTGGAAAGTAGAAATCTTTTCTGTTGCTGATCCTACTTGTGAAGATTTAGTAGAAACTTCTACAGAATCCTCTGTCATTACAAGTTTAACAACATTCTCTCTATCCACGGATAATAAAGAGACACGTTCCATAGCAGCGATTAATTCTTGCGAATTAGCTTCTAAGAAATAAGAACAACCATGTGGAATAATATGTCTAGTATTTGGATATTCTCCATTGATTAAACGTGTTACAACAATTGTTTGTCCAAGTTGGAATACAACTTTTTTATCAGAAATAAACATATCGATGTTTTCAATGTCATCTAATAAATGCGCAACTTCCGACATGATACTAGCTGGCACATTAGCACTAAAATTAACTTTTTCACTTAAACTTAATGATTTTTTAGCTAAACGTGCACTATCAGTTGCAGTAGCGGTTAATTCACCATCAACACAATCTAAATTTAATGCAGTTAAGATTGGTCTTTGATCACGAGTAGATGCGGCAAAGGCTGTTTGATCAACTAAATCTTTAAAATTATTGTAAGTCATAAAAATGTGTGTGCCTTGCATATCTAAGTCAACATCTGGATATTCTTCTGCCTTAATAGAATTTAATTTAAAATCTGATTTCCCATCACTAATTTTTACGATAGTATCATCAATAACTTCAAATGAAACTTCTTTTCCTTCTAAGCGACGAACAATTTCAGTAATGAATTTATTAGCCACTAATGTTGATCCTTCTTGGTAATCACGAATTATTTCTTGTTCGCTTATTTGAAATGGTATATTTGTTTTTATTGTTAATTCAGTATTACTACCTGTTAACTCTAATCCATTGCTTGTCATATCTATTTTTACATTAGACATAACAGGAATTGGTGATTTAGAACCTATTGCTTTAGCTGCAATGGTTAATCCTTTTAAAAATTGATCACGATTTATCGTAAACTTCATAATAATTCTCCTTTTTGTTTTTTAAAATAATTAATAATAATAATGGCTGTGAATAATGTGGATAACTTAACACCCATTAACTTTATTTATTATAACATAATAAATAGTCAGTTTAAATGCTTTTTTCAATTTTAATGAAAAAATCTTTATTTAAGTTGATTCTTAAGGGCTTTTATAACTGTTTTCATTTGATCGTTAGTTTTCAACTCTTTTTCCACTTTTTTTACCGCAGACATAATAGTGGAGTGATCTTTACCTCCAAAGCATTGACCGATTTTTGTAAATGGCATATCTAATACGTCGCGACATAAGTAGATAGCAATGTGGCGAGCCAACGAAATTTCACTAGTTCTAATTTTTCCAGTTAATTGTGATGGAGTTAAATTATAATAATCAGCAACAATACGAATTATTTTATTTTCATCTAACTTCTTTTTTGCTTCTTTCGTGTTAATAATGTTTGAAAAAGACTCTAAGGCCGTATTTAGGTCAATATGACTTGATTGTTTCATGTTAATAGCGTAGAAAATAAGACGATTTAATCCACCTTCAAGGTCACGAACGCTATTCCCAAAATTTTTGGCAATAAATTCAAATACATCTTCATCAAATTTACTAGTATCTAAGCCATTACCAACAACTTTTCTTTTTAAAATAGCAATGCTTGTTTCTAAATCGGGTTGAGCAATACTGATATTTAAGCCAGAAGAGAATCTAGTAACAAGACGTTCCTCAAGTCCTTTTAATTCGGATGGTTGACGATCGGAAGTTAATACAATTTGTTTATTCGCATTAACTAATGCATTAAAAATAAAGAAGAACATTTCTTGAGTTTTATCTCTACCTGCTAAAAATTGAATATCATCAACTAACAAGACATCGATTGATTTAAAATAATCTTTTAGATTATCACTATCTTTGTCACCACGAACATAACGGATGTATTCATCAATAAAATCATCACTAGAAATATACAAAATATTTAAATTTGGATGTCTTTCTTTTATATAATTTCCAATTGCGTGTAATAAGTGAGTTTTACCTAGTCCGGAACTTGAATAAATGAACAAAGGATTATAAAATTTTCCTGGATTAGAGGCAATCATTAATGCCGCTTGTTGAGCTTCACGATTGGAAGGACCAACAACAAATGTTTCAAATGTATAATTTGGCTTAAGAACAGAGTTCTTAAAGAAACTTGCTTTTTTTGTTTCTGTAACAATTGGAGGATTGTCTTTCTTAATATCATCCGCTAAAACTAATTCGATTAATAAATTTGTTTCCGATACTTCTGATAAAGTATCCGTGAGAAGCGGCAAATAAGATCTTTTGATTATCGCATTAGCGAAAGCGGAAGAAACAGCGATAGTAACTTTGTTACCCTCGTATTTATAAATATAGGTATCAGCAAAGAAAGCACTATAAATATTTTCATCATTTAATTTTATTTTGACTTTTTGTAATGTTCTATCCCATAATTCTTTTAATGTGGATATTGTAACTGCGGCAGTAGGCATAATAAGTCCTCCAATACTATGTGAAATTGTATCACAAATGTTGATAAAAATTAATAAAAAATAGACAATATTTATTTTTCCACAAAAAAGTGCGAAAATAAGTGCTTGTTTATCGTGTTTTCCACATAATCCACAACTTTTTAATGTGGAAAACTTGTTGATAGAATTTTCAACTGTGGAAAATTGTGGAATTGTGTAAAACTTTTTTGTTTTGGAACTTATTGCAATCAAACACTATGAAAAAAGCAAAATTTCTATATAAGTATTGACTTATATAAAATAAATCTTTAGAATTATTTACGCGTATATCTGTTTCGAATCGGAGGTGTGATTTATGAAAAGAACGTATCAACCAAGTAAAAGAAAAAAACAATCTGTACATGGATTCAGAGCTAGAATGGCTACTCCAAATGGTAGAAATGTCTTAGCGAGACGTCGTGCCAAAGGAAGAAAAGTCTTATCTGCTTAGTTTTTTCTTAGCCACTAGTGATTATTCCTAGTGGCTTTTTAAGATTATTAAAGGAGGATGACTATGATCGACAAAAAACATCGTGTAAAAAAGCACGAAGATTTTCAAAAAATCATCCGTTCAAATAAAATTGAAAAAAATCCATCTTTTGTTGTTTACTATGATAACAATAAAGACAAAATAGTTAGAGTCGGAATATCTGTATCAAAAAAATTAGGGAATGCTGTGATTAGAAATAACATTAAGCGCCAAGTTCGTCATATGTTTCATGACTTAAAAGAAAATTTAAACAACATTGATGTGATTATTATCGTAAGACAAAATTATAAAAATAATTCATTTCTAGAAAACGAAAAAATATTATCTCGTACTTTAGAAAAGATTAGGAGGAAAATAAATGAACAAATTTAAAAAATGGTTTAAGGCTTTCATCGCTTTAGCATTTGTTGGATTTGCTATGTCAAGTTGTACTGCGAATTTTTGTTCTAATAAAGATAAAGCCGCTATGTGGTACACCGAATATGGCACAGTGGAAGGAAGAAATAAATTAATTGAAGCAGCTAAAGAAACAAATGATATCCCATCTAATGAATTCTGGGTTGAATTTGATGCCAAGACATTAGAAATTGCCACATTAGAAGCAAATGCTAGAACAAATAATAACCTTGATTCATTAAAAACAGATGGTGAGTTAGATGATCAACCACTTGAGACACAAATTTTAGCTAAGTTTGGTTATGTTTTATATCTTGATGACAATTATACTGAAGCAAGTTCTAATGAAAGAGAATTATGGAAAAACTTTGATAAGATTGTTGATGATTTCAATAATGTAAGTTTAGAGAACGCTAAAAAAGGACCTACAACTGATTTTGTTAGATATTATAAAAATCAACTTGAAACATTATCATCAACATATCGTACGTGTATAACTCCAGAAGATGGAAAATTTGGTGGAAAAACAGGAATGTATGATGTTGAAGGTAAATCTTGGGGCTATGCTTGGAAATATGGTGGATTATTTGAGGGACTATTTGTTTACCCAATTTCTTGGGGAGTTCATAAAATGTCCGTTGCATTTGGCTCAAATGGTTGGGGACAATTATTAGCAATTGTTTTGATTACTTTCATTGTTCGTGGATTAATGATGTTGTTTACATTTAAGTCAACAATGGCTCAAACCAAAATGACTGCATTACAACCAGAATTAAGAAAAATTCAAGAAAAGTATCCTAACGCTGATACAAATCAATATGAAAAACAACGTTTAGCACAAGCGCAAATGGATTTATATAAGAAAAACAAAGTGAATCCATTAACACAATTAATCGTAATGATTGTTCAATTTCCAATCTTTATTTGTGTATGGGGTGCTTTACAAGGTGCGGCTATATTATCAACAGGTGATATCTTTGGTTTGGAATTAAGTGCTTCTTTAGGTAAAGAGATGATTAATTTCTCAAGTCCAAATCCAGGTACTTATATTACAGCAATAGTGTTATTTATCTTAATGTCTGTTACTCAATTAATTTCTATGAAATTACCACAATGGATGCAAAAGAAAGCTGATAAGAATGTTGCTAAAATGGGTAAGAATAATGCTGTTGATAAGAATCAATCTCAAATGAAGATGATGAATAACGTAATGTTAATTATGATTATTGTTATGGGTATTAGTTTACCATCCGCAATGGGTGTTTATTGGTTAGTAAGTGCGCTTATTTCTATTATCCAAACATTAATTACACAAAAAATTATTAAGAGGAAGAAAAATTAGTATGAAAAAGTATGAAGCAAAAACAGTTGAAGCAGCAAAAATGCTTGCTTGTGCTGAATTAATGATGGAACCAGAATCATTAATGTATGAAGTTTTAGAAGAAAAGAAAGGATTATTCTCCAAAAAGGCAGTAATTCTTGCTTATGATTTATCAGATGTTATCGAATTTGTTGAGAATTATTTAAAAACTGCAATTGGAGAATTAGGCATTGAAGTAACAACAAAGTCTACTATCTCTGATGATGTGATTCGTGTTTCTTTATTAAGTGAAAGCAATTCAATCTTAATTGGAAAAAACGGTAAAACATTACAAGCTATTAATGAATTAGCCCGTTTAGCGGTATCTTCAAAATTCAAAAGAAGATTTAGAATTTTATTAGATGTTGGCGAATATAAAAACGACAAATATCAAAAATTAGTTCGTATGGCTAAAAGAGTTGCTCATGATGTTCAAAAAACAAAAGCAACTGCGACATTAGATCCAATGCCTGCTGATGAAAGAAGAGTTATTCATAACGCATTAGCTAAGTTTAGAAACATCAAAACTGAAAGCGTTGGCGAAGGTCATAAGCGTCAAATTACAATTAAATATGTCGATTAATAAAGAGAACCTATAATGGTTCTTCTTTTTTTGCTAAAATAGTTATAAAAGAAGGTGAACTTATGTTAGATACCATTGTTGCTTTAGCGACAGCTCCGATGAAATCCGCAATTGCGGTAATTCGTGTTAGTGGAGAGGAAAGTTATGATATAGTTTCTAAAGTTTTTTCTAAAGATATTAAAAAATTAACAAAACGACAAATTAATTATGGATTTATAAAAGACGATGAAGAAATAATCGATGAAGTAATCTTATTAAATTATATTAAACCACATAGTTTTACAGGAGAAAATAGTATAGAAATTATGTGCCATGGTTCTTTATTAATAGCTAACGAAATAATTGAATTATTAATCAAAAACGGAGCAAGATTAGCCACACGTGGTGAGTTTTCTTCCCGCGCATATATGAACGGAAGAATAGATTTAATCCAAGCAGAAGCAATTAATGATGTTATTAATGCTACTTCTAAAGAAGCAAAAAAATTATCACTTCTTTCTCTTGAAGGAAAAACAACTAAGTTACTTGTGCCTTTAAATGATTCTTTAGCTGCCCTTCTTGCTAATATTGAAGTAAATATTGATTATCCAGAATATGAAGATATTGAAGTAGTTACTATAGATAAAATTATTAGTGAAGGAAATAAAATGCATCAATATATTTTAAAACTCATTAAAGAAGGTCAAGAAGGAGAAAAAATTAAAGAAGGTATTAACGTTGCTATCGTTGGGAAACCTAATGTTGGTAAATCATCATTATTAAATGCTTTATTAAAAGAAGATAAAGCTATTGTCACAGATATTGCTGGTACAACACGTGATATTGTGGAAGGTGATGTAACTCTTAAAGGTATTACATTCCATATGTTTGATACAGCTGGAATTCATGAATCTTCCGATGTTGTAGAATCAATCGGTATTAACAAAGCAAAGAAAACTATTGATCAAGCAGATTTAGTTCTTCTTTTGCTTGATGCAAGTAAACAGTTAGATAAAGATGATCAAGAACTTATTGATCAAACAAAAGACAAAAATGTGATTATCGTTCATAATAAATCAGATATAAGTTCTAGTGTAGAGGGAATTAGTATTTCCGCTAAAAACGGGGATGTTGATTCTTTAATTGATGAAATGTTAAATAGAGTGGGAGTAAGTAACGAAAGTTTCTTAAGACCTTCTTTAAATAATTCTAGACAAATTGGTTTACTTAAAAAAGCCGATATTGAGATATTAAAAGCCATTGAAGATGCTAAAAATGGTTTACCGGTTGATTTGATTTCAGTTTCATTAACTAATGCTTATAACTCTATTCAAGCAATTTTAGGAAATGAAACAAATGTTGATATATCTAAAGAAATATTTGCAAGATTTTGTGTGGGGAAATAATTATGTTTTTTGATACGCATTGCCACTTAAATAGTGATGAATTATTTATAAAAAAAGATCAATTAATTAAAGAAGCTAATGAAAACAATGTAAAAATGATTGTTGTGCCAGGCTATGATTATGATTCATCAAAAAAAGTATTTGAATTAATAAAAGAAAACAATATCTTTGGCGCAATTGGTTTACAACCGGAAGAAATAACTAAAGATAATATTGATGGTGTTTTTAATTTATTCTCTTTAATACCAGATAATCCTAAAATTGTCGCTATTGGAGAGATTGGTTTAGATTATTACTGGGAAAAAGATAAAGCAAAACAAGAAATTCAAAAACAAGTATTTATTAAGCAAATTGAAGTTGCTAATAAATATAAATTACCAATTATTGTTCATTCTCGTGATGCTATTAATGATACACTAATGATTTTAAGAAAACATAAACCATTATATGGTGGCATAATGCATTGTTATAGCGGACCAAAAGAAATGATGAATGATTTTATTAATTTAGGAATGTATATATCTTTAGGCGGACCAGTTACTTTTAAAAATGCTAAAACACCTAAAGAAGTTGCGGCTAATATTGATTTAAATTATTTATTAATAGAAACAGATTCTCCTTATCTAACACCTCACCCATATCGAGGAACAGAAAATGCTCCAAAATATGTAACTTTAGTTGCTAAAGAAATTGCTAGTATTAGAAATGAAGATATTAAAGTGATTGAAGATATTACAACGAAAAACGCTATGAAAGTTTTTAAGGTAAAATATGAAGAAAATAATTAACGCAATTATTGTAGTGGAAGGGAAAAGTGATGTCCAATTTTTAGAATCTTTTATTGATGCTGAATTTGTAATCACAAACGGAAGCGATGTTCCACGTGAAACAATAAATTATTTAAAAAATGCTTCTTTAAATAAGAAAATTATAATACTAACAGATCCAGATTCCCCAGGAAAACGAATTAGAGATATTTTAAATAATGAAATACCTAATTTATTACATGCGTATGTTGATAAAAAAGAATGCATAAAGAAGCATAAGGTCGGTGTCGCGGAATCTAATAAAGAACATATATTAAATGTCTTGGATAATGTTATTGAAAACACTAAAAGCAAACAAGGCAATTGGGTCATGGAAGATTTATATGTTCGTAATTTATGTGGAAGCGCGAATGCGAATAAATTAAGAATAAAAGTTATGCAAGAATTGCATTTAGGATTTGGAAATGCTAAAACTTTATTGAAAAGATTAAATAGTTTAAATATTATCAAAGATAAAGTTGATGAGATTATAAAGAAGGTGAATTTATGAATGGACCAGTAGCAAATAAAGAATATGTGTGTAAGCATTTAGATATTTATGATGTAAAAGCATTAAAAAAATATGGACAAAATTTTTTAATTGATGATGAATTAGCTAATAATATTGTTGATAAAATTAATGATGGTAAAAATAAAATATTACTAGAAATTGGTCCAGGATTAGGGGCTTTAACTTATCATTTACTAAATAAAAAAGGTCAAAAAATTTTAGTGGAAATAGATCCAGTTATGGTAGATCACTTAACACATCAAATTAAGGATGAAAACATTGAAATAATTAATAAAGATTTTTTAAACATTAATTTAAACAAATATGAAAACGAGATAATTGTGTTAGGAAATTTACCATATTATGTTACAACAGAAATTGTAGAAAAATTAATTAAATGCAAAAATGTTAAACAAATGACTTTGATGGTACAAAAAGAAGCTTATTTCCGATTGATTTCTCCAATTAATACTAAAGAATATTCACCTATTTCTATTTTTATTGAATACTTAGGAGGTAGCAAATTAGTACAAAAAGTATCAAGACACGCTTATATACCTGAACCACATGTTGACTCATTAGTTTTTCAAATTAATGTAACTAATGATCGAACTTATGAAAATGAAAAATTATTTTTTCAAGTTACCAAAGCAATGTTTAAAATGCGTAGAAAAACAATATTAAATAATTTAACTGCGTATTTAAATGATAAAAATAAAGCATTAGAAATATTAAAGGACTTAAATTGTTTAGAAACTAAAAGGCCAGAGCAATTAGATTTAAAATTTTATATTAATTTAACTAATGAAATTGCTAAGAATGCTAAATAAATAGCATTCTTTTTCATTATTTTGATGCTTTTTGAATAATTTATATAATAAGAGGAACAAAATAATGAATTTTAAAGTTGGAGATGTAGTAACTAGGTTATCTCATAATAGTGATTGTGAGTTTGTAATTTATAAAATTAAAGATAATATAGCTTTTTTAAAGGGAAAATGCACAAGATTAAATGCTGATGCACCATTAACGGACTTAAAAATAAGTGAAAAACGTAATAATTTAAATATCAATTTAAGCTTAAAATTACCTAATTTTAGTAATAATACACTTTTTGGGAAAGTATTACATTTAGATGGTGATTCAAATTTTTTAAAGAAATGTATGGATTTATATGCTCTATATAAAGTACCTGCGATTGGATATTATATTTCTGAAAACAATATGGCTTTTTCAATAAATGATTTATTATTAAAACATAAACCGGATGTTTTAGTTATAACAGGTCATGATTCATTATCAAAAAGTCCTTTTGCTAATGAATATATGAATTCTAAATTTTTTCTAGAGACAATTAAAAATGCTCGAGCTTTTCAACAAGATAAAGATTCAATGCCTATTGTTGTTGGTGGATGTCAATCTAATTTTAAATCATTGATTGAATATGCAAATTTTGCTTCTTCGCCCGCTAGTATCAATATAGCGGCACTTGATCCTGCAATTATTGCTATTATGATTGCTACTACTTCTGTTAATGAATTAGTGGATGTCTTAGGTGCGGTAAATCAAACAAGCGGCAAAACCGCAGGAATGACAGGAATTGATACTCGAGGAGTTGCAAGAAAACTATATTAATTTAATAGAAAATATGTTACAATTTGTTTAAGAACGGAGGAAAATAAAATGAATAAAAAGAAAAAGTTTCAAGAAGCAGCCGCGATAATTTCAATAGTGCTTAGTTCTATTTTTACATTTATATTTTTGATTTCATTCGCTGCTTTTGATACAGCATTTGAAATTATTAAAGAACAAGTTGGATCTCAATTGTCCGCAGAAGAACTAGCAATATTAAAAAGCACAACTAAAGTTGTTATGATTATGGCTATCATTTATTTAGTTGCTATTATTGTTGTTTCTATTTTGGCTGAAGTAAAAACTATAAGACAAGAAAGATCAAAAGGATTATTTATTACTATTCTTGTTCTTAATGCTATTGCAATGTTATTTAGTTTTACTTCAAGTATATTCGTTGCATTGTTATTTGCTGTTCCTGTTGCGTTTTCCATTGTGGTTTTATGTTTAAAAGATTCTCAACCAATGGGACCAATAGAATATACAGAACCTAATTATGTGAGAAATGATGAAATTAACCAATAATTTTAGTTGGACAAGCCCCTTTTTAGGGGCTCTTTTTTTTATAAAAGAAAAAATGTAATTAAAACACATTTATATATATTTATAAATATGTTACAATCTTATCGCTAACTAAAATATAATCGAGGAAATTAATATGATTGTAAAAGCTTATGCAAAAATAAATTTAGCCTTAAAAGTTAAAGGCAAAACAAAAGATGGATATCATGAGTTGGATATGGTAATGTTACCTCTCGAACTACATGATTCAATAGATATTTCTTTATTACCAGATATATATGAAACATATGTAACGTGTGACGATTTTTCTTTGGAAACAGGAGAATACAATTTATGTAGTATTGCTGTCCGTAAAATGAAAGAAAAATTCAATATAAATAAACCATTTAGAATACATATTCATAAAAATATTCCTATTGGCGCAGGATTGGGCGGTGGATCCGCGAATGCCGCGGCAGTAATTCGCGCTATTAAGGATTTGTTAAAACTAAAAATAAGCGTTGAAGATGAATTGGATGTTGCTAAATCTATTGGCGCAGATGTTCCTTTTTGCTTATTTAATACACCAAGTAGGTCAGAAGGAATTGGTGAAAAATTAACACCGATTGGAGTAAACAAAGAATATTATGTATTATTAATTAAACCTAAGAGAGGACTTTCAACTAAAGAAGTATATGTCAAATATGATGAGGTTGGATCTTCTTCTAATCCTAATATTGATGAGTTAATTAAAGCATTAAAAGAAGGTAAAACAGAAGAAATACCAAATTACTTTGGAAATGATTTAGAAAAGGCATCAATTACACTTCTTCCAGAAATTCAAAATGTTAAAGACGAATTAAAAGCACACGGATTTGAAATTGTTTTAATGTCTGGATCAGGATCATCAGTCTTTGCTCTATCTGAGAATAAACATATGATTGAAAAAGAGTCTAAAAATTTAGAAAAAAAAGGTTATAATGTATTTATAACTAAAATATTAAAATAAGAGGTGTAGAAAAATGAAAAATTATGCAGTTATTTTAGCAGCGGGAAAAGGAACAAGAATGCGTTCTTTAGATGAATCGAAATCTAAAGTTAGCTATGAAATTTTAGAAAAACCACTAGTTAGATATGTGCTTGATGCATTAAAATCACTAAATTTTGAAAAAATTATTACTGTTGTTGGTTTTGGCGGAGAAGTGACTAAATCTTTAGTTGAAGATAGTTCAGAAATTGTATGGCAACACGAACAAAAAGGAACAGGACATGCCGTTATGCAAGCCGCGCCTATTTTAGAAGGTAAAGAAGGATATACTGTTGTTTGCTGTGGAGATACACCGGTAGTAACAAAAGAAACTTTTGAAGCATTATTAAATAAACACATTAATGATAAAAATTCATTAACATTATTAACAGCAATTGTCGAAAATCCAAAAGGCTATGGCCGTATCAAACGTAATAAAGATGGAAGTCAAGTTGAAGCAATTGTCGAACAAGCCGATTGCGATGAAATAATGGATAAAGTTAAAGAAGTTAATGCGGGAATGTATGTATTTGATAATGTAGAATTATTTAAACATCTTCATAATTTAAAAACAAATAATAAACAAGGTGAATTTTATTTAACTGATTTGTTATATATGTTTACAAAAGAAGGATTAAAAGTTGGAGCTTCTATCTTATCAAACCCAAATGAAATGATGGGAGTTAATAATCGAGTTCAATTATCTGAAGCAAGTGCAGCAATTCAAGCAAGAATTAATAAAGAATTAATGCTAAGCGGTGTAACAATTATTGATCCAAAAGCCACATATATCGGTCAAGATGTTCAAGTAGGACAAGACACTATTATTTATCCTAATACTCATATCTACGGTAATACAGTTATTGGACATAGTGCAATTATTGGTCCTAATAGTGTTATAAAAAACGCCAAAATAGGTAATAAATGCATTGTTAAATCTTCTTTTATAGAAAACAAAGAAATAAAAGATGCTGAAATTGTTGGACCTTTTGAAAATATAAAATAAAAATGTTTAAATATTGTTAAAAAATTTTATATAATACAAATAGGGAGGATAAACTAATGGCAAAAAGATATATTATTACCCATCGTAAAGATGATGGTGTTTGGCAAGTAAAATTAGCCAAGGGAGCAAAAGTTATTAAATTGTTTAATACTCAAAAAGAAGCAATTGATTACGCTGAAGCGTTAGCGGAAAACCAAGATGGTTCTATTACTATTCATAAAAAGGATGGTAAAATTAGAAAACAAAATTATCAACAAAAAAAGCCTGCTAAAGAGGAAAAACCTGAAGTTGAAGAAGTAAAAGAAAAAAAGGTTGAAACAAAAGAAACAAAAAAAGCAGCAAAAAAAGTTGCTCCAGCTCCAAAAAAAGAAGAGGCTAAACCTACCGCAACTAAAAAAGTAGAAAAAAAAGAAACTAAAAAGAAAGTTAGCAAGTAATTGCTAATTTTTTTTACAAAAAATCTAAAAAAACTTAATAATTAGTTTATAAAAAAAGTGGATATTACCATAAGAGTAACATCCACAATTTTTTATTAATTTAATAGATTATTTTCTATTCTTAATAGCAGCTTGAGCAGCAGCTAAACGTGCAACTGGTACACGGAATGGTGAACATGAAACATAATCTAATCCAGCCTTATGGTAGAATTCGATTGAGTTAGGTTCGCCACCTGTTTCACCACAAACACCGATGTGTAATTCAGGTCTTGTTGAACGACCAAGTTTAACAGCCATATCAACTAATTTACCAACACCATGTTGATCAAGTGTCTTGAATGGATCTTCTTCGAAAATCTTGTGTTCGTAATAATCTGGTAAGAATTTAGCAGCGTCATCACGAGAGAATCCGAATGTCATTTGTGTTAAGTCGTTTGTACCAAATGAGAAGAATTCTGCTTCTTGAGCGATTTCGTCAGCTAATAAAGCAGCACGAGGAATTTCAATCATTGTACCAACGTGGTAGTGCATATTTACACCAGCTTCAGCGATTAATTTATCAGCTGTAGTTGTGATAATATTCTTAACGAATTTTAATTCTTTAACTTCAAGGACGAGTGGTACCATGATTTCTGGCTTAATGTCTAAACCTGTTCTCTTATGAACAGCTATAGCAGCCTTGATGATTGCACTTGTTTGCATTTCGCAAATTTCTGGATAAGAAACAGCTAAACGGCAACCACGGTGACCCATCATAGGGTTGAATTCGTGTAAGTATTCGATACGAGCCTTAACTTGTTCAACTGTTCTATTAGTTGCTTTTGCTAATTCTTCAATCTTATCTTCTTCTGTTGGTAAGAATTCATGTAGAGGTGGATCTAATAAACGAACGTTAACATTCATTTCGCCCATTGTTTCATATAATGATTCGAAGTCAGATTGTTGCATTGGTTCAAGTTCTGCTAAAGCAGCTTTTCTTTCTTCAACTGTATCTGCTAAAATCATTTTTCTCATAGAGAAGATTCTATCTTTATCAAAGAACATATGTTCTGTACGGCATAGACCAATACCTTCAGCACCAAATGCTTTTGCTTGTTTTGCATCACGTGGAGTATCAGCGTTTGTACGAACTTTTAATGTACGGTTTTCATCAACCCATTTCATTAAACGTCCGAAGTAACCAGCTGATAAGTCTGGCATAACTTTCTTAATGTCTCCAAGGTATACTTTACCTGTTGAACCATCAAGAGAAATTACATCTTGATCTGTATAAACTTTACCATTAATAGTAATAGTTCTCTTTTCTTCATCAATTAGAGCTTCTTTACATCCACATACACAGCATTTACCCATGCCACGAGCAACAACTGCAGCGTGAGATGTCATACCGCCACGCATTGTTAAAATACCTTCAGCGGCAACCATACCAACGATATCTTCTGGTGAAGTTTCAGCACGAGCTAAGATAACTTTTTCACCATCGTTGTGTCTTCTTTCAGCTTCTTCAGCGGTGAAAGCAATTTTACCAGTACCAGCACCTGGACCAGCAGCTAAACCTTCAGCGATAATAGTGGCTTTCTTTAAGTCATCTTTATCGAATGCAGGTAATAATAATTTATCGAATGAAACTGGGTCGATTCTTAATACAGCTTCTTCTTCAGTGATTAAACCTTCATCAACTAAATCACAAGCAATCTTTAAAGCTGCAGCAGGAGTTCTCTTACCATTACGAGTTTGTAAGAAGTATAATTTACCATCCTCAACAGTAAATTCCATATCTTGCATATCGCGGTAATGGTGTTCCATTTTCTTAATTGTTTCCATGAATTCTTTATAGACTTCAGGCATACGTTTATTTAATTCTTCAATGTGTAATGGTGTACGAATACCAGCAACAACATCTTCACCTTGAGCGTTTGGTAAATATTCTGCAGATACTTTGTTTTCACCAGTAGCTGGGTCACGTGAGAATGCAACACCTGTACCAGATGTTTCACCTTTGTTACCGAATGCCATTGATTGGACGTTAACAGCAGTTCCCCAAGAATAAGGAATTGAGTTCATCATACGGTAAACGTTAGCACGTGGGTTATCCCATGAACGGAATACAGCAGTAACAGCTTCGATTAATTGAACTTTTGGATCAGCTGGGAATTCTTCACCAAATACTGATTTATAGTATTCTTTAAATTTCTTTACTAATTCCTTTAATTCATCAGCGGTAACTTCTGTATCGAGTTTATAACCTTTAGATTCTTTTAAATCTTCAAGCATTTTATCCATTGCAGTTCTAGGATGTCCTTTTGCAATGTTTGTAAACATTAAGATGAAACGACGATAGCTATCATAAGCAAATCTTTCGTTATTTGTTTCTTTTGCTAAAACTTCAACGGTTTTATCGTTTAAACCTAAGTTTAAGATAGTATCCATCATACCTGGCATACTAACACGTGCACCAGAACGAACACTAACTAATAAAGGGTTCTTGTCTCCACCAAATGATTTTCCTGTTTCTTTTTCAACGGTTTTAATTGCTTCGTAGATTTGTTTAACTAAGAAATCTGGAAGTTTTTTGCCGCTTTCATAATAAAGTGTGCAAGCTTCAGTTGTAATTGTGAATCCTTGTGGAATTGGGACTCCAATGTAGGTCATTTCTGCTAAGCCGGCACCCTTACCACCAAGAAGTTCTTTACCTAAGCCATGAGCTTCTTTAAAGTGATAAACATACTTTTTTTCTTGCATTTTTTTTCCTCCTAATAAAATTTGCTAATTAAAAAATTAGCGCAATAAATGCTACGGAAATATATTAACATAAATAATATTAAATTTCATTTAAAAATATAAAAAAATATGAGTTTTTTCTTAATTTTTTTAGGCAAATTGCAATATTGTGATATCTTCAATAAAAGTAGTATACAAAGTACGCCGTAAAGTAGTAATAAAAAATTTATTTTAATGATTGACAAAATGTAATAAAATGTAAATTGGTAGGTGAGATTATGGAATCAGAACCATTAGTATTAACTTTAGACTTTGGAACACAAAGTGTTAGAGCATTAATTATTGATAAATTAGGCAACACTTTAGCCTGTGTTAAAGAACCATATGAACAAGCTTATTTTTCAATTAAAACCGGATATTGTGAACAATATCCATCTTATTATTGGGAAAAACTTTGTAAAGTTTGTAAAAAGTTAACAAAAGAACAAAAAGAATTAATGGATAGAGTAAAATGCATTTCTATGACTTGTTTTAGAGATACATCTGTCTTATTAGATGAAAACAATGAAGTTATTAGACCATCAATATTATGGCTTGATCAACGTTTAGCGGAAGGAAAACGTAAATTACCTTTATTAAATAGATTTTTATTTAAAGTAGTGGGAATGACCGACACTGTGAAAATGAACATGCGAAGAACTGCCGCAAACTGGATACAAGAAAACGAACCAGAGAATTGGGCAAAAACAAAACATTATGTGAATGTTTCTACTTATTTTGTTTATCGTTTGGTTGGTGATTTAGTAGATTCTATTGGCAATCAAACAGGACATTATCCAATCGATTTTAAACACAAAAAATGGTATGGAAAGCACGCTCTTAAACAACCAATATTTGGAGTAGATAAAGAAAAATGTTGTCGAATCGTTGAAGCAGGGGATGTATTAGGAAAAATAACAAAGAAATGTAGCGAAGAAACTGGTTTAAAAGAAGGATTAGTAGTAATAGCAACTGGCGCTGATAAAGCATGCGAAACAATCGGAACAGGTTGTTTAACTAAAGATATGGCAAGTATTTCTTATGGAACTGCTTCTTCTATTGAAGTAAGTAATAAAAAATATATTGAACCGGAGCAATTTTTACCATCTTATCCAGCAGCAATTCCAAATTTATATAATATGGAAGTGCAAGTATATCGTGGCTATTGGATGATTACTTGGTTTACCAAAGAATTTGCTAAGCAAGAAAGTGCCGAAGCCACTATTGAAAAATTAGCGGTAGAAGAATATATGAATAAAAAATTACTAGAAGTTAAACCTGGATGTGATGGATTAGTTCTCCAACCTTATTGGGGGCCAGGATTAAAGAAGCCAAATGCAAGAGGTGCAATTATTGGCTTTAGTGATTGCCATACTTTATATCATTTATATCGTGCCATTATTGAAGGTATTGCTTATGCCTTAAGAGATGGTTTAGAAGGAATTGAAAGAAGACAACACGCAAAAGTTAAAGAAATTGCTGTTTCTGGTGGAGGATCACAAAGTGATGCTATATGTCAAATTACCGCCGATATATTTGGTGTGCCAGTATTTAGAGTCCAAACATATGAAACAGCATCATTAGGCTGCGCAATTGTCGGATATAAATATTTAGGTGTTTATAATTCTTATGAAGATGCTGTTAAAAATATGGTCCGAAGATCAAAAATTTTCTATCCGAATATGGACAATCATGAAAAATATGATTACTTATTTAAAAAAGTCTACCTTAAAATGTTTGGTAGATTATCAGATATGTATGTTGATTTAAAAAAATTCTCTAAAAAATATAGTGATTAAAAATAAAAGTGAACTAATAGGTCTTGTGCTTAAATAGTTCACTTTTTTACTGCAAAAATGTCACAAATTTGCTAAATCTAATAAATATTTTATTTCTTCTTCAGTTAATTCTCGATATTCTCCTTGCTTTAAATTTACATAAGTTAAGTTTGCAAAAGAGATTCTATCTAAAGAAATAACTTCATAACCAAATGCTTGAAACATTCTTTTTACTTGATGGAATTTTCCTTCATGAATTGTTAATTTGGCATGGTAATCGTCAATGATTTCTAGTTTGGAGGGAAGACAATTATAACCATCATCAAGAATAACCCCATCCTTAAAGTTGCTAATTAAAGATTCATCTAGTTTATGATTTACTTCTGCTAGATAAGTTTTATCCACATGCCTTTTTGGTGATAATAAGATATGAGATAATGAACCATTGTTTGTTAGTAACATAACACCAGTGGTATCTATATCTAGCCTACCAACAGGGGCTACTTTATACTTTTTATATTCGGGTATCAAATCTAACACAACTTGATGGTAATCATCATATGTTGCTGATATATATCCTTTAGGTTTATTAAGTAATACATAATAAAATTCTTTGTAATCAACAAGTTTTCCATCTAGATAAACTTGAGTATTAAAATCCACACTAAAACTAGAATCGGTAACGAAATTGTTATCAATTTTTACATGTTTTTCTTTGATTAATTTTTTTACTTCTTTTCTTGTGCCAATGCCAGCATTAGCTAAATATCTATCTAGTCTCATTACTACTCTCTTTTATTTCTTCGTTATTTTTCTTTTTGTTAGTTAATTTTTCAAAATAATATGATCCAAAAATACCACCGATTAATAATATGATAATTAATGCATATTGATAAGGATTGTTTTTTAATATCTCGTAATATCCTGCACCTAAGACAGAATCATTATAATAAATAGCAAATATTGAACCAACTACAAATCCTAAAATAGCATAGAATGTTCCAGTTCTTTTATTCTTTAGTAAATATTTCATTAATTTAGAAATTGTAAGCAATCCTAATATAGCGCCAACACCAAATGCTAAGTCAATTAAGAAATATGTTCCAAACATTTCATTAAATTTAAAAATGTAAGGTATAGATTCCATCGTTATAAGTTGAAACAATCCTAGAGTAAGCAAAACTGCTGATCCAGATACTCCAGGTACGATTAAAGCCATCGCTGCTAAAAAGCCACCAAGAAAAACGAAAATATAATGATATGCTTTAATATCGCTTGCAGTAAAACTAAAGCCGAATTTAATTGAGGCAATGCCTAAAGCCACGACAAATATGGCGGCAATAGCAAAACTAAGAATATGAGAAACCTTAGGCTTTTCTTCTTTTACATTTTTAAATATAGAAGGAATACCGCCGATGATTAAACCTGCAAATAAAGAAATAGTTGGAATTGGTATATATTTTAATCCTAAGCTAAGTATTAATAACGCAATAGCGTAACCAACTGCTCCACCAATAAGTAATGGAATTAAATATAAAATGGATAATTTAAAATGTTTAGTAATACCCGCAACACTTTCAATTAAATCATCATACATTCCCATCATTAACGCTAGTGTGCCACCGCTTACTCCAGGAATAAACATAGCAATACCAATAGCGATACTTTTTAATGCAATTTCGAAAAAATCTTTAATACTTTTAATTTCTCTCATAGTTATTTCCTCTTGCTACATTATATACAAAGCGTTGTATATAATTCAATAAATTAAACTAGTATGAGTTTTAAAATAAACTGTTTTTACAACAATTAAACCCAATCAATATATTTGATAACTTCCTATTAATTAGTGAAAACACAAAATTGTTTCATTTTATTTGCTTTTACTATTATCAATTTTAAGCTTGATTTTATCGCTTGTATTATATTTATTTACAAACGTTGTTCTTAAAGTAGTACGTACAATCATAATGCTATGCTTTTTAGGCGTCAGAATATTTAGTTTTAATTATTGTAATTTGGCGGAGAATTGTTGATTATAACGAGTTTAAGCTCACTAAAGAGGTAAAGAAATAGTAAAACAATTAAGAAAATTTAGAAAAGAAAATAAAAAGAATAAAAAACAACAAATTACTTTCACAAAAAAACAAGTGGCTTTACACTTTTTATTTTAAACATATTTTTAATCAATTGGAAATAAAAACATAATGTTGTATAATATGACTATAAATGCTATAAAATGGAGGCCGCTTATGAACTTTCAAGAAAAAATATTATATGTCAGAGCAAGATTGAATCTATCACAAACTGAATTAGCAAAAGAGTTGGGCGTTTCATTTTCTACCATTAATAGGTGGGAAACTGGTAAAGTTGTTCCTACTAAAAAAATGTTATAGCCTTTGAATTGTATTGTAAAGAAAAAAATATTTTTTAATTAAAAGGAGTATTTATTATGGCAAAACCATTTGTTAAATGGGCTGGTGGAAAAGAAAAAGAGTTAAATATAATTTTAGAAAACTTGCCTAATCAAATTAATAATTTTTATGAACCTTTTGTAGGTGGAGGGGCTGTTTTTTTTGCAATAAAGGATTTAAATATTACTGGTAAAAGACACATAAATGATAAATCTGTTGAATTAATAACTTTATATAACAACATCGCAAATAATAATCAGATATTCTTTAACTATTTAAATCAACTTAATTATAATTGGGAATTGCTATCGAAATTAGTTAAAAATAATGGAGATGAATTATTAAAATTTTATTATAATTATAAAAGCGGAATTAACAATTTGGTTCAATTAAGAGATTCTATTAATAATTTTATTTTTAATCATCATAATGACTTTAACGGTATGTTAAATGATGATTTTAATATTCAGATAGATGATTTTTATTTAGAAATAGTTAATGCACTAATAAGAAAAATTAAAAGAACATGCCATTTAGAAGGAAAAGCTGACTTTGGTAGAAATAATGTTCTTGAAAATATAGAAACGGGATTTAAATCTGCTTTTTATACTCATTTTAGAAGATTATATAATGAACGTTCGAGAAACCATGAGTTAGCAGAAGTAATAAATAACGAAAGGGCAAGCGCTATTTTCTATTTTTTAAGAGAATTTTGTTATGCTTCAATGTTTAGATACAATAAACGTGGAGATTTTAATGTTCCTTATGGAGGTATGGCGTATAACAAAAAATTATTTATTAATAAAATAAATCAAATTCAAAATAATGAATATCAACAATATATATTGAATAGTGTTATTGGTAATCAAGATTTTGAAGACTTCGTTAATAATAATGTGCCCCAAGAAGGAGATTTTATTTTTTTAGATCCTCCATATGATACTGAATTTAGCGAATATGCAAAAAATTCATTTGAAAAAAACGATCAAGTTAGATTGGCTGAGTTTCTATATAATACATCTGCAAGATTTATGTTGATTATTAAGGATACACCTTTTATTAGAGCATTGTATGAAAATAGAGGATTTAATATACTTAATTTTAATAAGACATATATGGTTAATTTTCAAAATCGAAATGATAGAGATGTGGTTCACTTGATGATTACGAACTATTAAGTTAGGAGGTGATTTTGCATGCCGTATACTGATAAAAATGGAAATTTAAGGATGTCTGAAGAAGACCTATTGGTTCCTGCATTAAGAATCATACAAGAAAAACCTAACTGTACTATGAGTGATATTAAGACTCAAATAAGTCAAAGAATGAAATTTTTCCCTGCAGATTTAGAACCTTCGCCAACAAGAACAGGCGAATGTAAATACCATCAAATCATAGGAAATTTAATTAGTCATATTGATAATAATTTGTTTGGAAGATATGTTACAGTTGTTTTGGTATCTGGAAGAAATAAGAATCAATTTGTTTTAAATGCTGATGGTCACAGATTTTTGAATTCATTAGACGATGAAGAAATTTCAGAAGCAATTGATGAATATGCAGAAAACGAAGATGTTCAAAATGCAGATAGTTATGATGACACATATGATTTATCAAATCAAAATAACAGAAAACCCGAATTGGGCGGCGGAGTTAAAAATAATAGATATAAAACTAATTCAAGACTTGCGAAAACAGTTTTAAAAAGATGTGGCTATAAATGTGAATATGGAAGATTAATTGGAAATGAACATGTTACATTTACTGCTAAGTCAAATCTGCCTTATTTAGAAGCACATCATTTAATTCCTATGAAAGCTCAAAAGGATTTTGGAGATATTAATTTGGATAGAGTAGAAAATATTGTAGGATTGTGCCCGATGTGTCATAGTATTGTTCACTATGGCAATTTTGTGGAAAAAGAAAAGGTGTTAAGAAAAATATATGATGAGAGAGTAAAATTATTAAATAATTGTGATCAACCAATACATATTACTTTTGAAGAACTTGTAAATAAATATTATCAATAAATCAAAGTAGTTTGTATAATATGATAATTCAGTATGTTTGGTGATTATATCACAAGAAAAAGTGTTTGAAATAAAATCCATTAACTATTTAATTAAAGATTAAGTAATGAGGTAGCTTGTTTTGTTAATGATAATTTGGTAATAAGATTACTTATATTTGTGAACCTAGAATTAAAATCAGCAGAGAATTAGTATTAGATTACTTTATTATAATATTAACAATTCTTATAGATTTAGAGATTGTGACTAAATATGGTTAAATTCTGGTTTAGATTTATAAGAAAACATTAATCAGTTTGAAATGCTAATAAATCATAAAGAAGAGCTAAAAAAAGAAAAAAAGAGTATAAAGAAGCAAGAGGTGGTACATGGATGTATAACTATAGAGATGGTAGAAGCAATATCATTAATATTTTAAAGACAAAAACGGATGTTATAAATAGTAGCGGTATACCTAAAGATGATGGTTCGTTCACTTATAAAAATGCTTATTTGACATGGACTAGTGCTATATTTATTGATATTAAAGATTCATCAAAATTATTTGATACCAAAGATGAAAAACTTGCTAGATTGATGAGGGCTTTTACTTCTGAAATCATTTCTATCTTTCAAGGGTTAGATAATTATAGACAAATAGGTATTAGAGGAGATTGTGTATATGCTATTTATGATACTATATACAAAAAAGACATATATGATATTTTTAGCGTAGCATGTGAATTAAACACTTTTATGAAAATGTTTAATAAGATTATTGTTGAGCAAGGATATTCTCCTATTATGGTAGGCATTGGACTTGGATGTGATGAAGAGTTAATAATTAAAGCTGGTAAAACAGGAACTGGAATCAACGATAAGATTTGGATAGGAAAAGCTGTTGTAGATGCTTCTAATTTGTCTGGAGAAGCAAACAGAAACGGCATGGAGCCTATTGCCATGAGTTCAGTTTTTTATAATAACGTTATAAATTTATTGATTGAAGAAAATAAAAAATATAAAGAATGGATAAAATATTTTCACACTAAAAGTTGCTATCATTGTAATATAATACAAAAAAGATTTAATGAATGGATTGAAAATGGAATGAAAGGGTAAAAAAGGAAATATTAATGAATAAGAATGAAGAAAAGCACGAAATATTATCGGGAATAAGTAATCAAGATAATAAAGCTAGCATTTTGATTTCTGCCATAGGAATTGTTTTTGCATTGTCTTTATCTTTTTTAAATGTTTTTTATGAAACTGATTTTTTATTAAAAAATCAAAATTTTAAAATAATTTACTCCATATTATATATATCGTTTATTGTCAATACAATTATTGTAATAGGTTCATATATATTAGTTATTGTTCCTAGAAATAAAATAGGTAATAAAAAATATGCTAACTATTATAATGATATAGCTGAATTAAATATAGATGATTATAAGGACTATGATGATTTGTTAGAGAAATATACAAAGGAAGATATTTTACTTACAGAACAAATTATTATTAATGCTAAAATATGTAAAATAAAACATACATTTTTAAAAGTGGGAATAATATGTTTAATACCATTTTCGATATTATTGTTAAGTCTTTCTATACTGACAATAATTTAAAATCTAATAAAATGAATTTTTAATTTTACCAATAATTAATATTTGCCCTCCTATTTTTGTATATATTTGAATAAGTTTAGCCAAAATAAATTCAAAGGAGAAAAATTATGCAAAGATTAAAATGTGAAGAAGAAAAGTGTAAAAGCAACTATTGCCGACATTGTGTGAAGGATGTAATTCAAATTTCTGATGAAGCATGTTGTAAATCTTTTGATTGCAAAACACCTGCTACAGAAAATTTAGCAAGGAGAGAATTTGAATTTGCTTGTGATATTGGATTAGGCACAAAAAACGATATGCATCACATCTTATGTAATGAAGATAGTTGCAATTATTGGAATTTTGGCGAATGCAGTTCAAAATCAATTAAAGTTGATAAAAAAGATTGCTGCGCTAAATGTACAACCTATATGCCTAAAGAATAATTATGAAAAGAGTGGATGCTGATATGAAAAATCCACTCTTTTTCAGTGCAAAAAAAGACCTAAAATGATATAATCATTACGGAAATAGGTGATGAATCATGAAGTTAATAGTGGGACTTGGAAATCCAGGAAGAGAATATGCTCATACTAGACATAATATGGGATATGATGTTATAGATAAATTTGCCGATTCTTTAGGAGTGTCTTTTGATAAAGAAAATTTTAAAGGTGTATATTGTAAGACAAGATTTCTTGATGAAGAACTTTTCCTTTTAAAACCAGAAACATATATGAATTTATCTGGTGAATGCGTATTACAATTTGCTAAATATTATAAAATTGATAATGATGACATTATTGTAATATTTGATGATCTTGCTTTAAATCCAGGAAAAATAAGATTACGTTCTAGCGGATCTAGTGGTGGACAAAAAGGCATGCAAAACATTATTGATTTATTGCATACTGATAAAATAAAAAGAATTAGAATAGGGATAGGAGAACCGACATTTGCTTGTGTTGATTATGTACTAGGTAAGCCTAATGAAGATGATAAAATCCTTATTGATCAAGCACAAGATAAAGCTGTTGAAGCACTTAAAGAAACAATTAGAAACGATTTTCAACATGCAATGTCTAAATTTAATTAATTATGGCTAATGGTATTATTGATTTTATTAAAAGAAATGAAACTGTTAAAAAATTTATTAACGGAGAAAAAATAGAATATGTAACTGATGATGTTATTGGTACAGCTTTTTTAGTTGCTGCAAAGTATTTAGAAAAGAAAAGTAAAATGATAATTGTTACATCAAACTTATATAATTCACAACGAGTTTATGAATTATTAACTACCCTTGTATCAGAAGATGAATGTTTATTTTTCCCTGTTGATGAATTATTAAGAACTGACCTAATTGCGGAATCTAAAGAAATGATTTCGCAACGTCTTTTTGTTCTTAATGAAATGTTAACAAAAGATCATTATATTGTTATCACGCATGTAAGTGGCTTTGGCAAATTCTTACCTAGTCCAGAACTATTTAAAGATAATACTATTTCGATTAAAGTTGGAGATACAATTAATCTTACTCAAGTAAAAGCCAAATTAACAAAATTAGGTTACGCGAATGTGCATAAGATTGATCATAGTATGCAATTTGCTAATCATGGTGATATTCTTGATGTTTTCTCTGTTAATATGGATTCTCCATTAAGAATTGAACTATTTGATGATTATGTCGAATCGATCCGTTTGTTTTCTTTAGATACTCAAACATCAATTCAAAGCATAAATAACATAAATATATTACCAGCATCAGAATTATTATTAACCGAAGAAGAAAATAATAATTTAGAAGCCAAAATCAGACACCAAGCCGAAATTGAAGAGAAACAACTTAAAGGCGAAAATAAAGATTGTTTCTTACAAAATATTAATACCGCTATCGACAATATAAAAAATAGTCATTCAATTAGTGTTTTACAAAAATATTATGGGTTTCTTCAAAATGAGCACTTCACATTAAGTGATTATGCTAAAGAGGCGACGATTATTTTAGCTAATGAAGAGCAAATAAATAATTCCTTTGACTTATTAAATGGAGATGCTGATACTTTTATTATTCAAGAATATAAAAAAGGTTTAACTCTTAAAGATTTAAGCTATTATCAAAATCTAAAATCTATTCTTTCAAAAGCAAAAGAGCAAATTAAAATCCATGAGTTTGTTGGTAAAAAAGATTATGCTTCTTTTAACATATCAAGTATTGCTGGTGTAGCTACCACTCTTAATCAAGCTATTAATTTAATTAATAATTACTTGGAACAAAAAGTAAAAATAATTATTGCTTTAGATAATAAGCAACAATATGAAATTATTAAAACATCTTTAGAAGCAAACGATATAGCTTTTGAAGAATTAAGATATTTTGCGATACCACGTACTTCAATTGGCTTAATGTTAGAATCTTTGGATGAAGGGTTTGAATTTATTGATGATAGTTTAGTGGTGTTAACTTCTAAAGAACTATTTTCATTTAAAACTAAAAGTTCTAAATTTACTAACCGCTATAAAGAAGCTGTTGCTATTAATTCTGAGCAAGATTTAGAGCCAGGTGATTATGTTGTTCATGAACAACATGGTGTTGGACGCTTCATTGATATTGTTACTATGGAATTTGATGGGGTACATCGAGATTTTATTCATATTCAATATGCTGGCACAGATGTTTTATATGTTCCATTAGAGCAATTTAGATTAATACGTAAATTTGTTGGTAAAGAAGGTGCCGCTCCTAAACTTAATAAACTTGGTTCAGGAGAATGGGATAAAACTAAAAAGAAAATTAAAGAACGTATTAATGAAATGGCGGATCGTTTATTCAAATTATATTCAGAAAGAGAACAAGTTAAAGGATTTGCTTTTAAGAAAGATGATGAATTTCAATATCAATTTGAACAACAATTCCCTCATGCTTTAACTAAAGACCAAGAGCAATGTCTTAAAGAAATTAAAGAAGATATGGAAAAAAGTGAGCCAATGGATCGTTTGTTATGTGGCGATGTTGGCTTTGGTAAAACAGAAATAGCTTTTCGTGCAGCGTTTAAAGCAATATTAAGTGGCAAACAAGTGGCAATGCTTTGTCCTACTACTTTACTTTGTCGCCAACATTATGAAAGAGCGTTAGATCGATTTGGACCATTTGATGTAAAAATTGCTGTATTTTCTCGACTTGTCGATGATGCAAAACAAAAGCAATATATGAAAAGTGTTGAAGATGGAACAACTCACTTAGTTATTGGCACACATCGTTTATTATCTAAAGAAATAAAATTTAATAATTTAGGGCTTCTTATTATTGATGAAGAACAAAGATTTGGTGTTGAACAAAAAGAATTAATTAAAGAATTAAAGAAAAATGTTGATGTTTTAACTTTAACAGCCACACCAATACCTCGAACATTACAAATGTCGCTTTTAGGTATAAGAGGATTATCACAAATTAATACTCCGCCTTCTAATCGAATGCCAATTCAAACATATGTTATGCCACAAAAAGAAGATACTATCATCGAATTAATTTCTAAAGAATTAGCTAGAAAAGGTCAAGTATTTTATCTTCATAACCAAGTTTCTGATATTTATTCAGTAGCGACAAAATTAGAGAAAAAAGTTAAAGGTGCGCGTGTTGGTGTAGCGCATGGCCAAATGGATAAAGACTCTATCGAAGATGTCATGATTAGATTTTATAATGGCGATATTGATGTTCTTGTTTGTACTTCAATAATTGAAACAGGTATTGATATTCCTAATGTTAATATGATTATTATTGAAAATGCTGATAAATTTGGACTCTCTCAACTTTATCAAATTAAAGGACGTGTAGGGCGTGGCAATCGTATTGCTTATGCTTATTTGCTTTATAAACCAGATAAAGTATTAAATGATAATGCAAGAAAAAGATTAAAAGCAATATCTGATTTTACTGAACTTGGAAGTGGCTATAAAATCGCACAACGAGATTTAATGATTCGCGGTGCGGGAGATATTTTAGGTGCTGAACAAGCAGGTTTTATTGATACTGTTGGTATGGATATGTATTTACAACTTTTAAAAGAAACGATTGAAGAAAGACAAACAGGTATAAAATCTAATTCTAATAAAGAACAAATAAAAGGTAACTTATTATTAGATGCTTATTTGCCAAGTGATTATATTGAAAAAATTGATAAAATAGACTTATATCAAGAAATTGATAATATAAAATCATTAGAGGAATTAGATGCTTTAAAAAAGAAAATAATAGATATTTATGGGCAAATGCCAAATGAAGTTGAATTATTATTTACAAAAAGAGAGATAACTTATCTTATAGATAGCGATAAAAGTTTTGATAAAGTTATTGATAATAAAGATTCGGTGGATTTATTACTATCAATAGAATTTTCAAGTAAAGATGGTGTTGGTGTAGTCCTTTTTAAAGCACTAACTAATTATTTAAAATACATAAAAGTTACTTATAGCAACAAACAAATTAGAATAAGAGAATTTAAAATGACTAATTGGATTTATAAACTAAAAGACATTATTTATGCTATAAAATCATTAGATTATTTAAACTAATTAATAAAACCATTGGATTTTGATAATAATACTATTGAGGTGACATTATGGAACCAATGGGTGTTTTAAGACGCATCGATGAACTTGGTAGGATAGTTATTCCTAAAGGTATAAGAAGTAGATTAAAAATCAACGAAGGCGATCGTGTTGAATTGATTTTAGAAAATGATACGGAGTTATTATTAAGAAAATATTCACCAATGCATGAGATAAAAGATAATGTAAAAAACATGTTAATTGCTTTAGAAAAAGAATTAAATATTCCTGTTTTGTTATGCAATAATGAAATATTTTTGTTCTCTTCTTCTTTAAAATATGAATATTATATTGAAAAGCCAATTAGCAGTAAATTGCTTGGTTTATTAAATGAAAGAAAAAATGTAGGATTAGTTAATCATAACTTAAGTAATATTAATGAGCCATTAAACTGTATGATTTATCCATTAGCAAAAAATTCCGAATTAATAGGCGGATTAATTATGATAGGCATAAATAATGTTGATGACTGGCAAAATCGAATAATGTTACTATTTCGAAATATACTACTTAGTAATATGTAAAATATGTTAAAATACTAATGGTGATGAAAATTGCGATTAGATAAATTTTTAAAAGTTTCAAGATTAATAAAAAGACGTACAATTGCTAAAGAAATTGCTAGTGATGGAGTAATAGAAATTAATGGTCGAATTGCTAAACCATCGAGCGAAATTAAAGTAGATGATATTTTAACTCTAAAATTAGGGACACATAAATTAACTATTAAAATATTGTCTATTAAAGAAGCAAGTAGAAAAAGCGATTATCAAGATATGTATGAAGTAATTAATGATGTAGTAATACTTTAAGTTAATAAAGCATAACCTTTATAGAGGTGAATTTATTAATGGAAAATCCACAAGCAAACAATTTAATTACATTAAGAAATCGTCAAACTTTAGATATTGAAGGTGTAACAAAATTAGATAGCTTTGATTCAAAAGAATTTATGATGGATACCAATATGGGTTATTTATGTGTAACTGGTACAGATTTAGCACTAGGCCACATGAATCTAGACAAAGGAATGCTTTCTATCAAAGGCACTATCGATAGCGTGAAATTTACAAGCAAAAATAAAGCGAATGTAATAAAAGAAAGTTTTTTAAGCAAATTATTTAAATAATGAGTTTAAAACAACAATTTCAAGTATTCCTAGGATCAATAGTTTTAGGAATGCTTTTTTTATGTATATGGTCTTTATTTAATGCTTGCTTTTATCGCTTAAAAAGAAATTTATTACGATTACCTTTAGAAACACTTTTATTTTGCGGATTAGCTTTTATTTATTATCGCTTTTTAGTAATTATCACTAGTGGCGTTCTTAATATCTTTTATCCTTTGGCTTTATTTTTAGGCGCTTTAATTTATCAAAAGTTTTATTCTCCTTATATAAATAGATATATAAATACAAAAATAGAAAAGTTAGAAAAAAAGTTAAAAACTATGGGCAATAAAATAATTTTGTTTTATAATAAACATAAGCCAAAAGTAAGGAGGAAGAAAAAGAATGAAATCAAAAAAAGCGCGTAATATTTTGTCTTTATCAATCTTCTTTGTTGCTATATGTGCAGTTGTTGTTAATGTGGTGATTGTGGCTAAAAATATTAGATACAATCAAGAGCTAACGCAGGAAAAAGAAAGAATTGAAAAGGACTTAGGCAATTCTGATGACGACGTGTATGATATTTACATTGTTGATAATTATACCGTCTATGATGAAAAAGTTATTATAGAGTATTCAAAGTAATGGCCCGCCATTACTTTTTTTCGACAAATAATATAAGTATCGCCATTTAAAATAATATAGAGGTGGTACTTATGAAAAGTCAAAAATATATTGGTGCTATTCTTTTCTTAGTATCGATTATTACTGTTTTATTTGATAAAGCATTTTTATTAAACCCTTTTGTTTTAATTGTCTTATATTTTTCATTTTATTATGGATTGAGTAATTATTTGGTTAATTCATTAGCGATGATTCTAGTAGCATTTATTATGTCAAAAAACTACGCGCTTGAAATTGCGGTTATTATCATTACTTATTTATTTTCCACTTGCTTATTTTCTTTATTATTTAAAAAACCAAGTATTAAGTATTATTCACTTATTACTATAAATATTTTATTAATTATCGTAACAATGATTTTTTCTTTTTCTGTTGATAATATTTGTAATGCGTTAATAAGTGTTTTGTTTCAATTTTTTATAATTAAATCTTTTGAATCATTTATGTTGGGACTAGAAGATGATACTCATCAAGTTAATATAATTGAAATAGCAGGAGTTTTATTTTTTGCTTTATCATTAACAACTTTTAATGATTCAGTAGCGTTGGTATTATCTCGTGTTTTATTATTATTTATTGTTATGAAAGCTAAACGCGAAATAACAATTCTTACTTTGTTATTTATTATAATTTATACAAGTGTATTTACTAAATTTAGTATAATTACGACAATTTCTATTTATTTTCCACTTGTTTTGCTTTGTTTTATTAAAAAAGCAAGAATTGTAACTTATGGAGTTTTATCATTTGCTCTATTATTTATATCTCCAATTCCTTTTTATATGAATGTGAGTTTTTATGGAATAATGGCTTCAATTATTATTTATGAAAGCATTAGAAGCACAAAAATTGATGACTTTTTTGAACTTATCAATAATATGCCCCAATCTTATAAAATCAAAGAAAATAAATATGCGTATGCTATGAATAAAATTGAAGCACTAAATAATTATGTCGCTTTAGTGGATGATACGAATGTAAAAGAATTAACGGATCCCTTTAATCAAATAATTAATGATGTTTTAGAAAATGTATGTAAAAAATGTGATCATTATCAATATTGTTCTTTAAAAAATGATTTACGGTTATTGTTTAAAAGCAAATTGACTTCAAAAGATCGAGCACTAATTTCTGAAAAATGCATTACTCCTTATAAATTAACAATGGCTTTGGCTAATAATTTTAAAGTTTATCAAAAAGAACAGTATTATTATAGTTGCTATGTTGACGCTAATAAAAGATATAAGCATTTAATTAAGTGTTTAGAGAAACCGCTAAATAATTGTTCTCTTAAACTAAAAAAGAGCAATGATAATATTAAACAAAAAATATTAGAGTCAGGCTTACATTATTATAAGTGTTGGATGAATAATGGAAACATTGAAGTGATTTTTAATATTAAAGATTTCAAGGAAGATGATGAACGATTTGAAGAATTTGTGAATAAATATCTAGCAAATTCATATCAAAAACATGTACATAAACAAAATGTTTTATCTTCCACTATTCAAGTAAGTTATATTTTAAATAGTGTTCATAGCTATGATTATGGTATTGTTTCCAAAGGATTAAATGATTCTTCTAATGGTGATAATTATTTAATTACTACTAAGAATAATGAATTAATTATTATCTTATGTGATGGAATGGGACATGGAGTAAAAGCAGAAGAATGTTCGAAATTTTTGCTTAAAGCGATAAAAAATCATTTAGAGCTAGAAACGAACCTTATTGATATGGTCGGTGACTTAAACAATTTAATGTTATTTCATAATGATAAAGAATTTTATTCCACAATGGATTTTATAAAAATAAATTTAATTTCTTTAAGAACGACTTTATTAAAATCTGGCGCATTTACCACATATTTAGTGCGTAATCATGAGATTACAAAAATAAATAAACATAACTTACCTTTAGGAATAGTTAATGATGTTACTTATGATATAAGCGCAACCGAACTTGAAAAAGATGATATTCTTGTTATTGCTAGTGATGGAATAGGCGAAAGGATTGAAGAAGATGTTAAGGTGTTAACTATTACTCCTAATGTTTCAATGAGCCAACTAGCGCGTAATATTTTTGATGTACTCTTTAAAAATAAACCAATGACAGACGATTCCACTATTATCACAATAAAAATATTGTGATATTATAGACATGGTGATGTTATGCTTGATTTAGACAAAACAAAAAAATATTTACTTGCATGTTCTTTTGGACCCGACTCAATGGCTTTATTTGATATGCTTTTAAAAGAAGGATATTATTTTTCTGTTGCACATGTAAATTATCATAAAAGAGATATTTCAAATTTCGAAGAAGAGTCAATGAGAAAAATTTGTTCAGATAACAATATCAAATGTTTTGTGCTTGATACTAGTAAACTGCCAAGTCATAAAGGTAATTTCCAAAATTGGGCACGTGTTGTCCGTTATAAGTTTTTTGCTGAAGTTTTAAAAAAAGAAAATCTCGATGCAGTTTTAGTAGCTCATCATTTAGATGATTTAATTGAAACATACGAAATGCAAAAAAGTCGTAATTTAGTTGTCGATTATTTAGGATTAAAAGAAAGTACCATTATTAATGATGTACCAGTTATTCGTCCTTTATTAGAATACACAAAGAAAGAATTGAATGATTATTGTGTTTATAATAATGTTCCATTTTCTATTGATGTATCAAACTTAAGTCCAGTTTATGCAAGAAATAAAATTAGACTTAATTATATTAATAATTTAACAAAAACTGAGAAACTCTTAATTAAAAAACACATTGATGAAGAAAATAAAGAAAATGAGAAAATAAAAGAAAATCTAAGATCTAAAATTGAAGATAACTCTTTAGATATTAACGAACTAAAAGGTTTAGACAAGAAATCTCAAATTATTGCTCTAGATTTATTACTTAAAAGCAATAAAATTAATAAGCATATTTCTTCTCGATTTGTAGAAGAAATTGTTAGAGCGCTTAATACGAAACAACCTAATATTTCTATTAAATTAAATGCTAATAAATATTTAACTCGTGAATATAACAAATTAAGAATTATTAATAATTTGTCAAATAAGCAATATTCTTATGTCATGGATAAACCTAGTCAATTAAACACAGAATATTTTTGGATAGATCTTAAAAATGATTATGAACAATTCCGTCTAAGTTTAGACGATTTTCCAATAACTATACGTCCAGCATTATCAGGAGATGTTAGTTATATCAATGGCATAAAAAAGAAAGTAAAAAGACTTTATATAGACTGGAAAATGCCAATGCATTTAAGAAAAATTTGGCCTTTGATTTTTAATTATAAAGGCGAACTAGTTTATGTGATTAGATACTATGATAGAAATAGCCTAAACTCACATAAAGATTTTATTGTAAAATCTTAATTGTTTATATATAATACTTTTATAACGCGAATATTAGCATAAACTAATATTATAAATATTAGGCGTATAAATAAGAGGAGGTTATGATTAATGAAACAAAACAAAAAGAATATCCTTAGCTTTATATTTCCTTATTTGTTTGTTGGCCTTGTAATTTTAATGATTTCCGGCATATTCCTTTTTAGAGGAACTGGTGCTGAAAAACTTAGTGCAGCTGAATTGGTTAGCGTATTACAAAACCAAGAAGTAACTAGTTTAAAGCAAACAAGTAAAACAAGACTTACAACATTTGAAGGAACTTATAAAGATGCTGATGGAAAAATGTATGCATTTACTTGTACTATTTCTAATGATACAGATAATTCAAAAGCTTTAGGTGACGTTGAAGAGGTCATCTATAACAGAAAAAAAGGTTTAACTGATAAGAATGGTAATCCTGTTGTTGACTCAGAAGGAAATCAAATACAAGTTTCATATTTTGATCCAAAAACAAATTTTGAAATTGTAGATGCTTATCAAACTAACTGGCTTGAAAGTTGGGGCCCAACTATTTTGTTATTATTAGGAACCGGCATAGTATGCTTCTTAATGTTTAGAGGAATGGCTAATTCTGTTAATGGCTCTAACAATAAAGCAATGGAATTTAATAAATCCCGCGCTCGTAGAGTTGATACATCAAAAGTTAAATTTGATGATGTTGCTGGTGCCGATGAAGAAAAAGCCGAATTAGTAGAACTTGTTGATTACTTAAAAAATCCAAAGAAATATTCTGAATTTGGTGCTAAATTACCAAAAGGTGTCTTATTAGTAGGCCCACCAGGAACTGGTAAAACTTTACTTGCCAAAGCAGTTGCGGGTGAAGCAGGAGTTCCATTCTATTCTATTTCTGGTTCTGATTTCGTAGAAATGTTCGTTGGTGTTGGTGCTGGACGTGTTCGTGATATGTTCAAAACCGCTAAAAAGAATGCACCATGTCTAGTCTTTATTGATGAAATTGATGCTGTCGGTCGTCAAAGAGGTGCTGGTATGGGTGGCGGAAACGATGAACGTGAACAAACCCTTAACCAATTATTAGTGGAAATGGATGGCTTTGATGATAACTCGGGTATTATCGTTATTGCGGCCACTAACCGTGATGATGTTCTTGACCCTGCTTTATTACGTGCTGGTCGTTTTGATAGACAAATTACTGTTGATTTACCAGACCGTAAAGGCCGTGAAGCAATCTTAAAAGTACACGCTCGTAATAAAAAGATTGATCCATCTGTTAACTTTGAAGATTTAGCAAAAAGAACTGTTGGCTTCTCTGGTGCTGACTTAGAAAACGTATTAAACGAAGCTGCTATTTTAGCGGTTCGTGGACACAAATCTATTATTGGACTAGCTGAAATTGATGAAGCAATTGACCGCCGCTATGTTGGACCTGCTAAAGGATCTCGAGAAATGGATCCATTAGAAAAACGTACTGTAGCATTCCATGAAGCTGGTCACGCTATTATTGGCTTAAATCTTGAAGCTTCTGATAAAGTTCAAAAGATTACAATTATTCCTCGTGGAAGAACAGGCGGACATGTTCGTCTTGCTCCAGAAACAGATCACTACAATTTAACTAAGAGCCAATTAATTGCCCGTATTGTTGGATATTTAGGCGGAAGAACATCTGAAGAAATCTTCTTTAAAGATGTTTCTACTGGTGCATCTAACGATATTGAAATGGCAACAAGAATTGCTCGTCGTATGGTAACTGAATTTGGTATGTCACCATTAGGACCTATTCAATATGAAAATGATACTGGTTCAGTATTCTTAGGAAGAGATTACAACTCTACTCAAAAGAATTTCTCAACTCAAATAGCTTATGAAATTGATACTCAAGTTCGTAAGATTATTGAAGATGCTCATGAACAAGCAAGACAAATTCTTGAAGAACATATTGAAGATGTTAAATTAATTGCAGAAACATTGTTAAAACAAGAAACAATTACTGCAGAAGAAATCCAATATTTAATGGAACATCGTCATTTAAAATCAGAAGAAACAACTACTGAAGTTAAAACTGATGAACCAAGTGATAAAGGAGAAGGAAAGGCTTAGTCCTTTCCTTTTTTAAAGTATGAAAGTTGGAAATATTGAATTATCTGGTGTTGTTTTCCTTGCTCCGATGGCGGGTGTAACTAATTTAGCGTATCGCGAATTTATGAAACCGTTTGGTGTGGCTTTGACTTATAGTGAAATGATTAGCGATTGTGGTCTTATTTATGGTAATAAAGAAACATATAAATATCTTGATACTAGTGCATATGAAAGACCAGTAGCTTTACAAATTTTTGGTGGAACAAAAGAAACGCTTTTAAAGGCATTAGAAATTATTGAAAGCCAAAAAGATGACTATGATTTTATTGATGTTAATTTAGGATGTCCTGTTCCTAAAGTTACTAAAACTGGTGCTGGTTCAGCATGGCTTAAAAGAGAAGATGAATTATTTGATATGATGTCAAGTTTAGTAAAAGCTTCTAAAAAGCCAGTTACAGCAAAAATTAGAATTGGCTGGGATGAACAATCGATTAATGTTGAACGTATTGCAACAATATTACAAGATGCCGGTGTTTCTTTAATTGCTATTCATCCACGTACAAGAAATCAACTTTATAGCGGTGTTGCTAATTATGAACGTATTAAAGACATTAAAAAACTATTACATATCCCGTTAGTTATAAGCGGTGATATATTTACTTTAGAATCCGCTATTGAGGCGCAAAAGTTAACTAATGCTGATGGAATAATGGTCGCAAGAGGTGCAATGGGTAATCCTTATTTAATTACACAAATTGATCGCTTTTTTAAAACGGGTGAAATATTACCACGTATTAGTTTGAATCAACAATTAGAATATTTAAAAGAATATGCTAATAAATTAATAGATTTAAAAGGTGAAGATGTAGCAATTCGAGAACTAAGAGGTATTGCGCCACATTTCTTAAAAGGATATCCTAATTTAAAAAAATATCGTGTTAAGTTAACTACGGAAATGACATCATTAAATGATTTATTAAATATAATTGATGATATTAAGGTAAATAACTTTTAAAACAAGTTAAAATTTGTTAAAATATGAAAGATTTGAGGTGGAATTATGGAAGAAAGAGAATTAACAGACCAAGAGTTAATTAGAAGACAAAAAGTAGAAAAATTAAAAGAATTAAATATCGACCCATTTGGACAAGCTTATGAAAGAACATGTTATTCTAGCGATATTCGCGTTAAAGTGGAAGGCTTAACACACGAAGAAGTTGAAGCATTAGATTTACACGTTTCAATCGCTGGTCGTATTATGTTTATCCGTAAGATGGGAAAGGCAAGTTTCTTTTCTATTCAAGATGTAAAAGGAAAACAACAAATTTATATTAGTATTAATGATGTTGGCGAACAAACATATGATTTATTTAAAATGGCGGACGTTGGAGATATCGTTGGTGTTAAAGGTGTTGTGATGTTAACAAGAACAGGTGAACCAACTGTTAAATGTTTAGAATATACTCATTTAACTAAAGCCTTAAGACCATTACCGGAAAAATTCCATGGCTTAACTGATAAAGAAGAACGCTATAGAAGAAGATATGTTGATTTAATTATGAACGAAGACGCTAAAAGAATTGCTATTGCTCGTCCAAGAATTATTAGAGCAGTACAAGAATATTGTGATTCTTTAGGATTTATTGAAGTTGAAACTCCAGTACTTCAACCAATTCAAGGTGGTGCAACTGCTCGTCCATTCGTTACTCATCATAATGCTTTAAATAGAGATTTTTATTTAAGAATTGCTACAGAATTGCCATTAAAGAGATTAATCGTTGGTGGTCTTGAAAAAGTATATGAAATTGGTAGATTATTTAGAAATGAAGGTATGGATTTAACTCATAACCCAGAATTTACTACTATTGAATTATATGAAGCATATGGCGATTTATCTTCAATGATGCGTATTACTGAAGGCTTAATTAGACACGCTGCACAAAAAGTTGCTAATAAATCTGAATTTATGAATATCTTTAATCCAGAAGGTGAATTAATTGATATTTCTAAGCCATTTAGAGTTGTTACAATGTGTGAACTGATTAAAGAAGAAACTGGCATTGATTTTAAAAATAATAATTACTCTTTAGAAGAAGCAATTGCTTTAGCTAAAGAAAAAGGCGTAGAAGTTGAAAAACACTTTACTGTAGGCCATATTATTAATGCTTTCTTTGAAAAATTCTGCGAAGAAAAATTAATTCAACCTACATTCTTATGTGGACATCCAGTTGAAATTTCTCCTTTAACAAAGATTGATACAACTGACCCACGTTTTGTTCAAAGATTTGAACTTTATATTGGTGGACATGAATTCGCTAATGCATATACAGAATTAAATGATCCAATCGATCAAAGAAATAGATTCATTGAACAAATGAAAGAAAGAGAAAATGGAAATGATGAAGCAAGCCAAATGGATGTTGATTTCCTTGAATCTCTTGAATATGGTATGCCACCTTGTGGCGGTGTTGGTATTGGTATTGATAGATTAGTAATGTTCTTAACCGAACAAACATCTATTAGAGAAGTAATTCTTTTCCCGACAATGAAGCCCCTCGACAAGTAAAAGTCGAAAAAAACCAGTGTTTATGCGGGTTTCGGGACTTTCTAAACCGAATAAATTTACCTCTTTACACCAATTTTACACCAATCGGTGCTAAAAACGGTGCAGAGACTAAAAAATCGCATAATTTTGAGTTTCACACAGCTCCTGAGAAGTTACGGCTTTTCAGGAGCTTCTTTCATTTCTCATAGTTTTCGGGCTACATCGCAAACTACACCAATCCCGTTTTTCTCAATATAATGAGGATAATCACAGAGGAAGGGGTGGTTGTACTATGAGCAACAGTTTAGCAAGCGTTCACCCGGAGCTTATTTCTGAATGGTCAGAGAAGAATTTACCGCTGACACCGGATAAGATAACCTTCGGTTCAAATAAGAGAGTGTGGTGGAAAGGTGCTTGCG
>ERZ1106943.30-NODE-30-length-183422-cov-8.076737_pt1 | contig 183422 bp, 133 predicted proteins | sample MGYA00403671_ERZ1106943 | MGnify/ENA primary metagenome ERZ1106943 (study PRJEB35170, sample SAMEA104062427) | human gut metagenome | biome: human gut; feature: human-associated habitat; material: faeces | place: Denmark | collected 2012-06-14 ...
GGGGGGTAAATTGTCGATTAGTATCCATACTCATTCCGTTTTCTACTATTTATTAAATATTACATCATAAAAAGTCCCCTTCAAAGCAAACTCTTCTGGAGTACGTTTGTACGCAAGCTTATGGAAAGGACATATCCGTTTTAATTCCTCGTAACATTCCTTATTATAAGGTTCAAAAAGCCTGAGTAACAATATATGTGGCACGGAATTACTAAAGGGAACCACTTTCTTCCAATCATCAGCATAGAAATCCATGACCATCGAAAAGAAATGATGAAGGAGGAAATAATCAATCAACCTATCATTCTCTTTCCAATACTCATAAAGTAACTTCCTTACGGCCAATACCATTTTATTTTCCGCACATGCAGTCATGAACCAACTCGAAATATTCAACACATGCCCATCCACCCCTGGTTTCAAATTTTGAAAGACAAAAAAATCACTATCCAACATATATCTTGGAATTGTTCCTCCCGTACAGAACACCGTCGCATCAATCCATGTTCCGCCATACTTGACCAATAATGCTACCCGTAGTAAGTCCGAAAAATGCGTATGTGTAATTATCCCCGCCTCATATTTCTGTTCGATATAATCGGGGAAAACTACATATTCTTTCCTATTCTTTGCAGTTATAAGTACAATCTTACGATCTGTAATATATTCTTGGATAGATGAATAACAATCCTGTACCAATTTCGGAGCATTTTCAATCCCTTGCATCCAACAAATCCAAACCCTCGGACAACTTTCCTGTTCCGTTGCATACTGTCCAGACTTCCATTCCTCGTCAAATGCATCCAGTACAAGCAAATACCGTTTCCTCAACTTATGCAGTATTTTCTGCTGCACTCCTAAACGTACAAGTTCCAATGACTTGTGCGATACACCGGTCAGACAGACCTGCGCCACGGCGTATGGCAGCACCCCAGCCTTGTGCCACAGGTTCAGTAGCGACCATCCACCGAGCTTCTTAAATGTAGAAAACAAGCCTTTCATTCCGTGTCCCTCAACTTGATTATCTTTATGTCGTGGCTCACTCGATCTTTTTCGACAGGCCACCTCATGTAATCCCCGTAAATGTGACGGTTTATAGCGTCTGCGTTCGACGGCACATTCACTGTAATGTTCTCGAAAGGCATCTTACGCGGCTCTCCCCACCATTTTTGCATCACCACCTCCCTTTCCCTATATTTGCCGAGCATGTTACCAGCATACCGAGATTTGTCGAAATCATGTTTCCTCAACACGCGTTGCATGGCCGACAAGCATTTATCTACGGACACGAGCTTACCAACGGGTATCACATGAAGCAATCTGATGACCAACTTCTCATGCCAAGGCCGCCCCACCTTGTGGGTATCAACCTGCGTCCTTATGTTGGGAATCTGCACCAAATACCTGTACATCAAGATATGCTTCACATGGAACCACCTGCGCAACCCGTTTGCAGGCAGGCCGTCTATGGGAAATATGTCGAGCCACACGTGGCACTTACGCGGAAGTTCGTTCATAAGCACCTCTATCTCGGCCTCCTTGTCAATGAATTGCGAGAAGTTGAACTGCCATTCCGGTGTGTTGCCATGACAAGTCAGCCCATACCCGTCCGGATATTCCGCTTGCAGGCTCACGAACTTGTCATAGTCCTTTCGCGGCATGCCTATGTCTATGTCATCGTCCCACGGGATGAACCCCTTGTGACGCAGTACCCCTATCAGCGAACCGCCAATCATATACCACCTCAATCTGTGTCTCTCGCAAATATCCATGAAGACCCGGAGAACCTCCATTTGCGTCATTTGCACTTTTCGAACATTGTTCATCGTTGTCTCAAATTATCATTCAAAAAACTTTCTTATCCTTCCAACTGCCTTATCTTCCTTGCAGGGTTACCAACGTATACGGAGTTTGCATCCAAGTCTTTCACCACCACCGACCCGGCTCCGACCACAGTGCCCCTGCCAATGGTGACACCCGGGAGGATTGTCACGTTGGCACCAATCCAACAACCATCACCGATAACTATCGGCCTAAACACCGTCTTTCTTTCTGCCCTTCGCTTCCCGCTTGATATCTGATGTGTATGAGTGGTCAGGGTGACACCCATGGCAATAGCAACATCATCGCCTATTATGATGTCAGAACCCGTCTTTGTGTGGGAGAAAAATTTGCAGAACTTGTTAATGAAAACCCGTTCACCGATGACAATCCGCTTGCCCGTGAAATAGGTATCACTACAAATCTCCGCAGTTCTTGAAACTTTCCCTATCCTATTGTTTAGTAATATATTACGAAATAGGGGGGGAGGGTAAAACGAGACATTGCAAAATTCACTAAGAACCTGCCCAATACGCGTCCAATATACTTTTTCATGATTATGGTTTTGATTGCAGATGATTGATGGTCTTTCTTATTCCGTCCTTTATCGAAGTGGCAGGCTGCCATCCTAACGTTTTCAGTTTTTCAACGGAATAAACAGATTTAGATACTGGGTTATATCCTTTCCTTTCAGTTTCATCAGGAACTTCCATGACAACCTTGCGTCCAACCATGCTAGCTGTGATTTCAGCCAGTTCCCGGATACTAATGTTCGATGCCTCATCAGCTATGTTATACGCTTCTCCGTTTTTGCCTTTTAGCAAGATATACAATATGGCTGAGGCACAATCTACCACATAACTCCAAGAACGAAATTGACTTCCAGTACTTTTCATTACGATGTCCTCTCCCCGAAGTGCATTACGTATGAACTGGGCGTAAACCCGATTGTCATTTTCAGAAAAATCCGGACCGTATGTATGGCAAGGCCTGGCAATGACCACGCCTGCCCCATATTCGGACATATAGGACACGCACAATGTTTCTGCAGCACGTTTTGAAGATGGATAACATGAACGGGGAGACATACAATCAATATATCCACTGTAATCCTCTGTAAAGATTCTGCCATCGCTTTCACCATACACCTCGCCGGAAGATACAAAAAGAAACCTTTTCATGCCATGCCGCAATCCATACGACAAGAGATTGTCAACTCCGTTCATGTTTGACTTAATTACTTCAACCGGATGTCGGGAGAAGAAATTAGGACTGGCATTGCTGGCCGCATGTATGATGAAATGGAAATCGATATCTGATACCAATGGAGAAGTAACATCATGTTGGATGAAATGGAACGATGCGTCGGAGGCAAAGTCCTGAAACAAGCCAGCCGCCCTTTTCGCATTTCTTCCCATTCCATAGACGCTGTAATCTTTTCGCTCATTGAGCATGAGAGCCTTTACAAGACAGGCTCCTATCAGACCTGTGGCTCCTGTCACGAGAATGTTGCAGCCACTCAGGTTGTCCCAAGGTAAATCAAGCCGGGCAAAGTTTGATAACTCTTCCTGATAACAAGTCATTTCAACCAAGATTCTTTAGTCGTATGCCTCAAGGCCCTGAAAATTTCCAAGTCCTCTACCGTAGTGATTTTTATGTTCTTTTCCGAGCCAGGCACCAAGTGCATTTCCTTGCCACCCAACTCCGCCATCAATGTGCATGAGGCCACGGAATCTGTTATACCTTTTTCTTTAGCCTCCTCATGGGCAGCAATGATGTTTTTCAACCTAAATGTCTGCGGCGTTTGGGTACGTATCAACTTGTCACGAGGAATGCTTGTGCACGAGGTAAAGCCATCCTCACTTTCCAATATCGCCTCACGACACTTGATACCCGTGACAGCATAGCCCGACGCCTTGCAAATGGCAATGTTACTTGATATGATGTCTTGCGACAACAACGGACGTACTGAATCATGAATCAGCACCAAGTCCTCCCCCACGCATCCAACCTCTTTCAATCCATAAATACCATTGTGTATGGACTCCATGCCTGTGTTTCCACCAGGGAATATCCACTTCAATTTTGTAATGCCAAACTGGTTTGCATACGATTGAAGCACGGTCTCCCAACCATTCAGGCACACCACAGCTATACCCTGTATGTCAGGGTGATTTTGAAAACACATCATGGTGTGAATGATGATTGGACAATCGTCCACGTGCATAAACTGTTTTGGGATATCTTGCCCCATACGGTTGCCGGAACCTCCGGCAATGATTAATGCGATGTTCATATCTTCTTGTTCTAAATATTGTACAACACGTGATTGGAAACCCAACCTTTCACCCACGTCATTTGAATATATGCCAAAGCTTCAATGTCATCTTCAAGCAAATATTCTTTATTATCAATAATTCTGGCAACGGCATGCTTTTGTTTGTTTTCATCACACGGCAACGTTCAAATTCTGCTGATATATTGTCAGAACTAACCCCACCAACAAAGAAAGATGATATAACAGATTTAGTTTCCTTAAAGTTGAAACCTGCAATATACGCACGCTGTATCAAATCAAAATCTCCATAAACCTTATATTGCAAGCGAAATCCTCCTAAACGTTCTATGACAGAACGTTTCATAACAAACGACTGATGGCATGCAGGCAAACGATACTTGATACAAGTGATTGGAAGATTTCCCCTTATTTTGCTTGAGTGGCCAAACCTCAACTCACAATCCCCGTATATGACATCCGCTTCGTCACTATGTTTCATCAACTCTGCGATTCCGCTTGGAAATAAAAAGTCATCAGCTCCAAGATACAATATCCATTCTCCTTTGGCTTTTTTCCACCCCTTATTAAAAGCGTCATAAATACCGTTATCCGGTTCGGAAATAAAATCTACTCGACTCTCTTTTTGCTTATACAACTTTAGAATATCTATCGTATTGTCTTTCGAGCCTCCATCTATAACCAAACACTCCCAATTAGGATATGTTTGATTTATCAAACTTTCTATGGCTGATGAAATGGTTCTGCCAACATTGAACGTGGCTATCACTACTGTCACCTTGGGACAATCTACAATCTTCATGCTATTAGAACATATATCAAAGTGGGAATTTTCCAAACTTCACCCGGCATTTTATGACCGTACGTATAGTCCAATAAATACAGCACTGCACAAAACGGCGATGCCATGAGACAGGATAATCTCTCATTTCAAAAGATACGGTATCTAAGTCGAAACTCAAACTTTGTATTTCTTTACGTGAAGCCATCACTCCAAATATTTTACTGCCTAATCTGAACGTATTAAGTGGTCTTACTTTTAGCTTGCCTGGATGATAATTATAGCAAAATGTTCCGTATGTTTCAAACTCACTGAAAACCTGAACGACATCTTCTTTCCTTGCCGCGATGCATTGTTCAAACCAAGGAAGTTTGAATTGGGATTTTTCCTCTATCAAAGAAAGCATTTCTTTTACAATGGATACATTGAAAAGCATATGTTCTGAAATAAATGAGTATGGGGCTTTCTTAGGAGCATGGAACAATCCGTCTATTGTATTAAAATATGGGACATGACGTTCTTTCTTCACTAATACCAAATCATGCCCTTCTTCATCTTTAAAGTTCAATTCGCTTAACGGTACCGTATCAGAATCCCAGACTAAATATTCATCTTTTGCATATCTGCTTAAAGCAAATCCCAGTTTCAACAACTGTTGGTAGTACCAACCAAAAGCTTGCGTTGTCAAATACTTTTCTACAATAGATTTGCAAACAGAGAACGTCAGATTGTCAACAACCTCATTTTCATCCACACAAGTTATCAAAGAACCTACGTTTGGAATATAATTAAAGTTTCTCTTGTCCGTCAAAACATAAATATGATTGGGATTGATGTTCTTCTTGATGAAATATAAGTTCTTTCTAAAAAACCAACAGTCTTTCAAAGACATGCAAATAACGACATCCATTTTCTTTAAAGTTTGTTTTTTCAAGTACACACGTAATTTATCACCTCTATTCCAAAAAGAACTTCAGCCAATTATCAATCCTTAAATAAATTACTGAATCTCTTGAATTTATTTGCTTATCTAACAATGAATAATCTATGATTGGCTTCTCACGATTTATAATATGAATATATTCTTTATTATAAAACGGCAACTTGCTTATTTGTTGATTCGTCGTATACACATGCTTGTTTTGTGCCAAGGCCCATATCAAGCGTGGGGTAGTTCCACATTGAAAAGGATTGTCTGTATCCAAAACAGCCTTTGCCTCAGCTGTGATTCGGGCAATGTCCTCCATTTCATAAGGCAAAGCATCGACAAAATCATACTTTTGTTTACCTTTTATAAAATCATAATATTCTATTTTATCCAAATCTTGAAATACTTGTGCCACGAAAAAATCAAATTGCTGTTTTAAAGTCAATTTTTGAGGAATCCTCGCTATCAACTTTATATAACAGGATCGATTTTTTATTTTGGCATCAGCTATGACTTTTTTGAAAATGCCAAACCGACCATGATGACTCGTACCTATAGAACATAAATCATACTTATTCTTAGTTTTATCATACTTCAATAAATCTTTAGACCAAAAAAAAGGAAGAAAACCAACTTTTGCATGCCCGAATAATTGAACATCCCTGAAATCAAAAGAATAGACTTTATCAAAATAACCGACATTACGAAAAAAATCATATGAATAATTTGAATCCCATATATACAACACAGTCTTTAACAAACGGTTATATTTTCTCATGCGTTCTGTTACACACGGGTGAAAAGTCACGCCCTGAATTACAAACAGCAAATCATAATACTGATTAAATAAGGAATCATTCAATCTATCAACCCAATACTTTTTCCCCATGTTTCTTTGTTCAAACAGAAACCGTAACACCCATCTTTTTATAGGATTCGGATACCTATAATAGGGATTCCACGGTAACATACCTTCTGGGAAATAAACAACAGAATGTCCCTCAGCCACCAATTCGTCTTTAATGATTTTATAAAGGTTTAAATAAACCGGTGCTACCAATAAAATTTTCATATCCTACTCCTGTTAGACGTATATATTTTTACTATAAACGAAAAGATCAACACAGCCATAAAAACAACAAGATTGCCTTGCCCACCCTTGTTAAAACCGAAAACTCCTTGAAGAATCAAATCGAAATACCAATATACCAAAGCCATTTTCCAAAAAGAGATCTTTCTTTTTCCTAAGAACAATGAAAACAACAAAGAGATAAATGTGACAATAACCAAAGGCAAGAATTCACCGAACTCAATGTACAAATCGCCATATATCGTTTTGAAATTCAATACAGGAACTCCGGTAAACATTTGCCAAAAAGCATATCCGTCTTGTACGGACTCTTCTATATACGTCAACCCAAAAAGATATGGAAACAACCTCGTGCCATACGGATGTCTTGTAACCTCCCCCCAAAATAAATTCCCTAAATTAGGAAATGCTTCTCCAAAATATCTTATTACACTATAAAATGGCGTTTCTGTCGATGTATCTTCAAGACGTGCAAAACTGATAACAATCGAATAAACCATGATAATCCCTATCAAGCACAATATCACAAATACGCTTTTATGCTTCAACCGCCTGTCAAAATGGGGATAAAAAATGATAAAATAAAAAGCTATACCCCAAAACACAAAAAACAAATTACCACGCGAGCCTAATGCAAGGGCAGATAATATTTGGGTAAACAGAATCAGCCCTATGAGCATAAATGCTTTTCTTCGTCGCATTTTCCTGGAAATCAATCCATACAACGCGTAACACATGACAAATGGAGAAAATGAATGGTAAAGGTTCACATTAAAATTATTGAACTTCAGCAAAAGCCAGTTATCCCCATAGAACGTGCCTATTGCATCGCCCTCCACCGCTGATATATTATACATCTCGCCATATCCTATGCTCGATGCCATAACGGCTTGGGACAATTTGAGCATCATATAGCAAACCATGTCCACAATCCACAAATTAATGATAAGCGATGTAGTCTTATTATACGGTATTTCTTTAAAAGAAATATTATTAAATGATACTGTTCTTAAAGGATATATTAAGATTGCAAGGCAATAAAAACAAAAGGCATAAGGTATTATAGAAAAAGACTTATTATTTTTAACAGCAAAAACATTTTCATATATTCCGGTTTCAAATACGATAATCCCTAATAAGGATATAATAACATAATAAATCGACAATATATAGACTAACGACATTTTAGAGGAATTACCATAACACCGTGCCATAAACAAGTACAACAACAGGTTTCCAACCAAAACTTCAAGCATTGTCATTTTTTGATCTTATTTTTAATTACACTCAAAATCCTATCTCTTTCATTGGAAGACAATCCATATTTAACAATAAACACCATTGAAGCAATTTCAAAAACCAACGTATTAAGCACTACCTTCCCCACAGAATCGCTGTCAAACAAGCATACCAACAATATGACTATTAAAAAGGGTATCAAGGAACCTTTCACGATTGGGACAAAAGTCTTACTAAGATACTCAGAATATTGCAAATTCGCTATCTTCCGCAAGAAGTATAATCCTACAAGAAAGTTCAGAATCCCCCTTGTGAATATCCTTGAGAGAAAAACATATTCATACGCTACCCCCAAATCCAATAAAACCCAAGTCACGACTATGTGCAATACGAAAACGCTTGTGATGGTAACCTGATAATTCCGTATTTTCCCCGTGGCCCCTATAGCCGAATAAAAAACACCAGACATTGCATCGATAAGCGATCCCAACAAGATAATCCGGCTAAAGGTACACGCATACTGCGGCACTTCCACCAACCAAACATGCAAGATATAACCCATATTGCATATTACCGGAACAGAAACCAAGAAGAACAGGAAGAACGAGAACTTTGACGACCGGCATACCAACCGGTGAAAATCTTGCCTTTGCTTGGCTGCATACGTTTTTACGATTTGTGGCTTGAACGCCGTTTGAAAGCCTGCAATAAAGCCGGACAATGCACCGTTTATTTGGTTAGATAAGCCTATTGAGGCATTCAATATTACCCCACAAAACACGTTAAAAATCAGGCTTACCCCTGATTCTGACAACGTACCCGACAAGCTGCCTAACATGTTCCATCCAGTAAAGGACAGGATACGCTTGAACAAGGATTTGTCAAAACAAAAAATATATTTAGTATAATCAAAATGCGTCCTACAATAGACAAAATATATAGTGAATATAACCGCAGCATTAAACATCATCAATACAGAGTATATTTTCAATTTATCGAATGCTATATTTGTAATCACTATTGTCAAAAATAATTTTAACAGAACCTCTACTATACTTATTTTAGCAAATACGCTCATTCTTTCATGCGCCACAATAGCCGCATTATAAGGAACCTGCAATATACTGAGAGAAAAAGAAACCAATGCTATTTAGAAAGTAAACGATGCAGCTTCATATCTGCTTTGAGGTATATTCAATGAAGCCCCCCAAAACATCCAAAATATTTCTCCAAGGACAATAACCGTTATTATCAGTATAAAATAACAATTAAGGCAGGTACTGAATATCTTGCTAAGTTGGGTATGTTCGCCATTCCCTATGGTATAATTGATAAACCTTTGGGTCGCATCACTAAAAGACGATTTTAAAAATGAAAAGACTACAACAATGGTAGCTACGAGGTTATATATCCCATAATCTATTACCCCTAATACATCCAATACGACCCTCGACATATAGAAGTTGATTGCCATTACTACAATCATCCTAATATACAGAGCTATTGTATTGGAAGCTATCTTTTTATTATCAACGACCATTATAGTAAAGACTAAAATACACGTTGCATTCGATCCGCCTCCACAATCTGGTAACGGTTAACTTCATGACAGTTTTAGGTGCTACAGAAAATCAGCGTGGATAAAATATTCCTACTGGAAGTCCATCATTCCTCGTATGCTTTCCCTACACAGGAATTTTGCAAAAACATCCTTCATCCTTCAGGGCACATGTTAATCCACTCATTATTTTGAAGTTATAACCTGAAGGATGTTTCAGGCATCCTTCAGCCGCGTTTCATTTCCTTTGGTAGAGAACTGAAAATCAATCGGCTGAGAATGAAAAATCATTTGGCTTAGATTGGAAAATCGTTTGGCGCAAAGCGTTTGACGGCTTTCAGCCATGAAAGGGGACTGAAAGATGGGCTTTCCATCGTTCAGACTGTAATATATTATATAATAGATGTTTACCACAGTTCCTGAAGGATGAAGGATGTTTTTGCAAACTCTTAGGGTAGAGTGTATTTTATCTCGTAATCATCCAATCCTTCAGGGTATGCCGTTCCATGTCAAAGTTAATGCCGACCTTCACCACGGGCTGGCCGCACAGGGCAAAGCGTTCGGGGTAATTTTTCAGGTCAATCTGCTGCATGGCTGCCTCGGCAGATTGGTTCAGTTTCAGTTCCACGATGTAGAGCGTGGTGGCCGTGCGCATCACCATGTCCACCCGTCCCATCGGGGTACGTACTTCCACGTCCACGTACGCGCCAAGGAGACTGAAGATGATGTAGAGCATCTGTTGGTAATGGCCTTCGTAGCCCGTGCGGTCGCAATAAGGGACGGTGGAAAGGAAGGTCTGCAGCAGACGCAACATCCCGTCCATATCACCGCGCACCAAGGCTCGGGCTAAATTGACCACCGTGGTATTGGTCGTCTGCGTGTCACGTGTCACATAATAAGGTATGAGACTGCGCATCAAACCTATCCTTACTTCCGCATTCGGGATGTCCAAGGTATAGATTTGGAACATCTCATCGTACCCCTTGATGGTGACATAGCCGCTTTGGTACAACAAGGGAGTGATGCTTTCCATTCGTTCGGTCGGTGCGTCGAAATCAGCCGCCACAACCTCGTTACCCCCTATTTTGGAGGGTAACACACCGAATCTGTTCAGCATTTCAATTAAGTAAGTGGGCGTGCCGCTGCCGAACCAATAAGAATCCAACCGCCCGTCGGCGAAGGCGTTCAGCAGGCTGAACGGGTTATAGATGTCGGGCGAGGGCCAGGTGAAATGGTAACCGTCGTAATGGGCTTTTAGCTTCTTTACGACCTCTTCGCGATTTACGTTCAACCGTCCGGCCAAAATGTCCAGGTCCTCGTCCATCTGTGTGGCCATCTCCTCCTCCGTGATGCCGCAGATAGCGGCATATTCCGGCAGCATACTGATATTCTTAATATTGTTCAACTCGCTGAAAATGCTCAGTTGCGAGAACTTGGTGATTCCCGTCAGGAACACGAAGCGAAGGTAAGGGTCGCAGGCTTTGAGCGGGCTATAAAAATTGCGCATGACGTTACGCAGGACGGGCAGGTTCTTTTCTTCATGCACCACGTCGAGCAAGGGCGCATCGTATTCGTCAATGAGCACCACTACTTGGTGGCCTGTCTGTTCGTAGGCGCGGCGGATGATGCCTTGAAAGCGTTGGTTCACATTTTCCTCACCTTCGCCATGGCCATATACGTTTTCATATTCTATCAGTTTTAAGTTCAGCTCACTTTCCAAGCGTTCCTTATCCACGTGCTTCGCCGTGCTCATGTCGAAATGCAGGACGGGATATTCTGTCCATTCCGTTTCCAACCTCTCCAAAGCCAAACCCTTAAACAATTCTCTACGCCCTTCAAAATAGGCTTCCAAAGTACTTGTCAACAGCGACTTTCCGAAACGACGGGGACGGCTCAGGAATATGTAATTTGAGTCGGAATGCGCCATACGGTAGACGTATTCCGTCTTGTCTATATACAAGTAATTACCGTTCCTTATCTTTTCAAACGTCTGTATACCAATAGGATAAAGCCTTTTCAAAAAATCCATTCCAAGTCCTCCCTTTTATTTCATTTCCGTTCCATCACGTACCTTTCAACATTCCCGAGGAATCCCTAACATATTCTCAGAATCCGTACACCAACCGGATACTTCATCCAAGCCTTTGCCATAACACCTACGTAAAGGTAGAAAAATCAAACAGACATTCCAAACTTTCCGGCTATAAATATTTATCCCCGATGCCCCAACCATTCGTCATAATCATCCAACCACTGCAAAAGTTGCCGCTTGCTTTTCTTCATATCGGGTTCCTTACGCCATGGGACGATTAAAGTATGAGCCTCATGGTAATACATGTTATTATCCGTACAACCATACAACGTAGCCAATAACAAGGCACGGGATTGCTCCGCTTTCAGCAAAGGCAGGATGGTGCGGGAAAAAGCTTCCAACTCGCCCCTCTCTTCCCGATTCCCCAACACCGTATGAGCCATCAATAAGATTGAAGCCAACTTGCAACGCATCACATCGCTATCCATCTGTAACTTACCGTAGGCACGCAAGGCCTCTTCCGCCAAAGCCAGGTCGGCGTCCGTCACACCGCCACGGGAGTGATAATTCCGTAGTGCCTTATGAAGTCCCTGGAAAATACGTTCATTGGACAACTTCGTATACACATGTTTGCCGCTTTCGTTCAGGCCGATGATTTCATACTGTCCGGCAGACACACGCATTAAAGGCACCCACAAACATCCTTCTATGCAAACCACGACATCCTTATGCCCGGCCCCGGGCTGGACTGCCACCACGGCTTCTACTCCTTTAAACTCCCCTTCCGTAATCCGGACACGGTCGCCTTTCACCAGGCGTCCTGACTCCGGCACATACACCGGAAGCTCGCCACGGTATGCTTCCGCCACCCAACGAAGGTTTCTCATTTCAGCATCCGAAAGATAGGGATAATGACTTTCGCCACCGCTATGCACGCGCGGCAAAAAACTATAGGCATGCAGGGTACTTCGCTGTCTTCGGTAAATCTCGGCTTCCGTAGAACGAATGAACACATAATTGTAAAGCAAGGGTCGTTCCGTACGCACGAATTCCCCACCCTTTCTTTTCACTTCTATATATTTAGGTGCAAAATATTCCAACATCGCTTCATCCCTCTTCACACTCCGGCTTGCCTCCATACGCAATGCACGGGCCGGATCTCCTCTGTGCCTCACGGGCAGAACCAGAATATACCAACGTACAGCATGGCTTCCCATCCCCCTACGAGATGAAACTATCTCACTCATAAATACTTGATGACCATACCGGTAAAATCACATATTTTACTGGCTTTTAGATATTTACATTAAACAAACAGACATTCCTGAAAATTTAAGTTCCTCGGTTTGCCTATTGCTTCCCTCCGATGCGGCATCGCTTTTGTACATAAAGTGAAAGTACACTCAAAAATGGCCGCTCCTACAAGAAGGGATAATCATTCGGCAAAAATATAAAAAATAATTCATTTGGCATTTCTATTTTAAAAGTTTTTTCATTCTCATGTAAAATTGCGGAAAAGCAATCCCCCCAATATCCGCCCAAGCGCCCTATACCTCATATAAGTGATAAAAATCATAAACCAGCCCCAAAAAGTTGGTATCGGCCTTTAATGAAATACTAAAAATTGATTATCTTTGCAGCGCAAAAAGATGAAGGTTTTTAATAAGAATCTCATTATATTACCTATAATAAATTAGTATAATTATGGTTTATTCACACGAAGTAGAAAACATGTGTTGTGTTGCCAAAGGCCCGAACCACGGACCAGCCCCCATTCCTGAAGAAGGCAAATGGGTACAGGCAAAAGAGATCAAAGACATCTCAGGTTTGACTCACGGTATCGGATGGTGTGCCCCCCAGCAGGGTGCCTGCAAACTGACGCTGAACGTAAAAGAAGGTGTCATCCAGGAATGTCTGGTGGAAACTATCGGTTGTTCCGGTATGACCCATTCAGCAGCTATGGCTTCTGAAATTCTTCCGGGCAAGACGATTCTGGAAGCATTGAACACCGACTTGGTTTGCGATGCCATCAACACAGCCATGCGCGAATTGTTCCTCCAGATTGTTTACGGCCGTACACAGTCTGCTTTCTCTGAAGGCGGTTTGATGATCGGTGCCGGATTGGAAGATTTGGGTAAGGGACTGCGTAGCCAGACCGGTACCCTTTATGGTACTTTGGCCAAAGGTACACGTTACTTGGAGTTGACTGAAGGTTACATCACCAAAATGTTCCTCGACAAGGACGACCAGGTATGTGGTTACGAATTCGTACACATGGGTAAATTCATGGAGGCCATCAAGAAAGGTGTACCCGCAGACGAAGCTTTGAAGTCTGTAACAGGTACATACGGCCGCACAAAACCGGAACAGGGAATTGTTAAATCTATTGACCCACGTAAAGAATAATAAGGAGGAACCAGATTATGATTAGAGAAGTGAAATTTGAAAGTCAGGACCGTCGTATCAAGCAGATTTTGGCTGCATTGAACGAAAACGGTATCAAAGATATTGAAGAGGCTAACAAAATCTGTGAAGAAGCTGGTTTGGATCCTTACAAGACTTGCGAAGAAACCCAAATGATTTGCTTCGAAAATGCAAAGTGGGCTTACGTGGTAGGTTCTGCCATTGCATTGAAGAAGGGATGCAAGAATGCAGCCGACGCTGCCGAAGCTATCGGTATCGGTTTGCAGGCTTTCTGTATTCCGGGTTCTGTGGCCGACGACCGTAAAGTAGGTATCGGACACGGAAACTTGGCAGCCCGTCTGCTCCGCGAAGAGACGCAGTGTTTCGCTTTCTTGGCCGGCCACGAATCTTTCGCTGCTGCCGAAGGTGCCATCAAGATTGCCGAAATGGCCAACAAAGTTCGTAAGAACCCGTTGCGTTGTATCTTGAACGGCTTAGGTAAGGATGCCGCCATGATTATCTCACGTATCAACGGCTTTACTTACGTACAAACGAAATTCGACTATTACACGGGTGAACTGAACGTAGTGAAAGAAACCGCTTACTCAGACGGTCCCCGTGCTAAGGTAAAATGCTACGGTGCAGACGATGTGCGCGAAGGTGTGGCTATCCTGTGGAAGGAAAACGTAGACGTATCTATCACGGGTAACTCTACCAACCCGACCCGCTTCCAGCATCCTGTAGCCGGTACGTACAAGAAAGAGCGCGTATTGGCAGGCAAGCCTTACTTCTCAGTAGCTTCAGGTGGCGGTACAGGCCGTACCTTGCATCCGGACAACATGGCTGCCGGTCCGGCTTCTTACGGTATGACGGATACGCTCGGACGCATGCACTCAGACGCTCAGTTTGCAGGTTCTTCATCCGTTCCCGCTCACGTGGAAATGATGGGCTTCCTGGGTATCGGTAACAATCCGATGGTAGGTTGTACGGTAGCTTGTGCCGTAAACGTGTCTTTGGCTCTGAACAAGTAATCACTGAACATAGACTGCATAAAACCAATAAAGGGGACGTTTTCTAGCGTCCCCTTTATTATTGTCTGTCGACTAAAACTTATTAATAAACCAACATATAATACACATTGTCTCCTTCACGTTCTTGCTTAATCTTATGCTCCTGCATCAGACGGGCAATGCTCAGGCACAATTCCGTAGTTCCTAACTTACATTGGTTTTGTAACTCGTCGAACGTACACCGCAATAAATTCGACAATGTCTTGTAAACACTCATACTGCGTGATTTGATGGTTTTTTCGTCTGGTATCATAATGTATCTTTGTTGTTGATTGCAAAGAAACGAATTAAAATCTCCTCCTCAGCAAACCACCTTATAATAGATGTTCCTTTTACCCATTTTTCAGAAGAACAAAAGTCTCTTTGCATTATAAGAGCAATAATACCCTTCGAAAAACTTAAAAATAACCCTAAATAGCAAGGTGTGTTAAAATCCTCTTTCATAAAAAATCCGATTCTTCCCTGAACCCATTTATCAGGAAAGAACCGGAAAGCCGCCTTCGTTTTCCGTAAAAATACGACAAACGATTAATAGTTCTCTTTCTTAACTTCGAAGTAAGCCTGCGGATGCAAGCAAGCCGGGCACATCTGCGGAGCTTCTTTACCCACATGGATATAACCGCAGTTGCGGCACTGCCATACCGTCTCACCGTCCTTCTCGAACACTTTGAATTCCTCCAAGTTTTTCAACAAAGCCAGATAACGCTCTTCGTGACCCTTTTCCGCCACAGAAATCATACGATACATCGCAGCAATGGCAGGAAAACCTTCTTCGTCCGCAATATCTGCAAACTTAGGATAATCCAACGACCACTCTTCGTGTTCTCCGGCAGCCGCAGCCTTCAGGTTCTCCATGGTAGTACCGATTACACCGGCCGGATAGCTGGCCGTAATCTCTACCATACCGCCTTCCAGCCACTTGAACATACGTTTTGCATGTTCTTTTTCCTGGTCGGCCGTTTCCGTAAATATAGCCGCAATCTGTTCATAACCCTCTTTCTTTGCCGCACTGGCAAAGTAAGTGTATCTCATTCTGGCCTGAGACTCACCGGCAAAAGAAATCATCAGATTCTTTTCCGTACGCGTACCTTTAATACTCTTCCCCATAACTTTTCTTTTTAAAATTTTGAATTTAAATCTATAACTTTTCTAACGTTTCAAAGATACGGATAAAAACGTTCATATTTGTAATCATTACAGTGTATTTTCCTTAATTCTATGTTAAAGAATGCTATGCCGCATAGATTCCAACTATGCGGCATGCCCCGTCAGTCCACAGTTACTTTACGGCTCACCGTCCGCTGACCTTGGGTCATCTTAACTATGTACATACCAGGCCTAAATCCATTCTCTTCCATATACTCCCTGACTTCCGACGGCATGCAGGTAAAATATCCCGCACGTGCTCCATCCAACGTATAAACCACGCAATCTACCGGTTCACCGGAAACCACCCCCGTAATACCCGTCGCGGTTTTCACTTTCAGGACACCGTCTTCCAACGCAGAAGTATCCCATTCCAATCCTTCTCCGGGGCTATCCAAATCTAGCGTACAGGCGGAAGAGAGCACCGTCCGGTTTGCAGTCCACAGTTGAAACTCATCCCCGGCTTCCAGTTCGAGCCCTTCACGTACCGACACTTTCAGCGTACCACGCAGGGAGAACGAGCTTATTCCTTCCAAGGTCGTACAGCGTATTTTGGAGGCCACATTGAACATTACCTCCCCACCGGCACTGACCGTAAGCCTCTTGCCAGAGAAATCCAACGCTCCGGAAGAAGCACCCTCACGTGTTCCGGAATACAAGCGTCCGCCACGTTCCACCGTGACCGAAGCATTACCCAATTTACCCAAGCCACACAACACCGCACCGTCCTCAACCGAGAGTTCTCCGCTTCCCAGCATAGCATTTTCTGCCGAGCGGTCATTCAGGCAAAGCGTACCTTCCTTCACGGCCACTTCGCCCGTATTGTCCCATACTCCACTGACCGTCATCTTGCCGCTGCCCACTTTCTCAAATTTAGAATTGGCTGTTACGGTTCCGACCCAAGTGAAATCATCGTCACATCCAACCTGCCACGTGTTGACACCCGTAGCCCCGTCATTGGCAAAAGAAGCATAACCGCCCAACGCACCTTTTCCGGCCAGTTTCCCAATACGGAAAGTCCGCCCGGTGTTTTGCACTGTTACTCCTCCGGCGATATTAAGCGTTCCGTCCGGCATACCCGAAGACGTATTGAGCGTAAAACGCGGATAAGTGTCGGCCATGTCTGCCGTGGCATTGATTGTCCCTGTAAACTGGGCCAAATTGACAGCCACTGGCGTGCGGGTGGCAAACCAACCATTACCGTGTTCCACTGCACAGTATATCGTAAGCGTACCTTCGCCCGTTATCTTATTGGTATAAGTCGAACGGTTGGCCAACGACCACGTACCGCTACCGCCTTCCGGCACATGAATGGCATAACTTGAACCTGTATTTTCATACAACGTGCCGGAACGGAACTCCACCGTCCGCGCAGGCTTGTCGCAAGCCACACACTGCACGGTACCGCCATCGAGGGCAAGGCGTTCCAACGAAGGACAGGCCGTGTTCAATTTCATCCATCCGTCTCCTTTCTTGGTGAGCAGCGTACCCTCCACCGGGGTTTCGATGATGAAATCCTTGAGATTCTCAACGCAGCCGCCATCTTCGCCTTCCATCTTCATGGGAGAGCCTTGGGTAACAGTCTCCGTCGTCCGCAACGTGGCGCCGTTCTCTATGACGAAGAGGTCGGCCGATTCCACCACTCCGCCCAGACCTCCGCAAGCCCGTGTGGAGTTGCTCAACATATTCACCGATACCGTACCGCCACTGATGCGCGTACCGCCCGTATACGTATTGTCGTTGCTGATGGTCAGCATACCGCTGCCGCGTTTCACCAATGCCGTATGGCCCGCAAGGTCACCCGTCCCGCTGAAAGCATAATTCAAAGTATTGTCCACAGTGACACTTTCGGCCTCGATACTGCCGGAAAGGCTCACGCTCCTGCGTTCGGCCGTATCGTCGAATAAAACCCTGTCGCCCGTCACGAAAAATACGGGTTCGGCCTCTTCTGCCAAAGTGAAATTCTCGCTTTGGCCAAAGTCCCAAATATTGCTGTTCAAACCGTTCCAAACCACATCGGATGCAGCACGCACATCGCTTAGGGAAAGGTAAAGCATCCCATCCTCCAACACCAACCTGGCACTCATTTGCGAACTGATACCCTCGATGAGGATACTGGAAAAATCCCCCTTGACCGTAGCTGCCGTACCTATCGGATACCGTCCGGGCTGCACTTCTTCGCCCCGGAACTCAAACACCGGCGCCAAATACTTCGGCCCGTATTTCCACGACTTCGTCTCGACGGTAAGCACCTTGGTATCGAGACGGTCGGAAGTAAAGTCATTCTTCAAATCAAAGACCACGCGCGAACCGAAACCCAACGTCACGGAGTCTGTCGTAAGGGTTCCGACCTGTCCGTCACCACCCGGATAGACCGTGGCACCATAGTCCGCCTTGATGCTACGGAAAGTACCGGAGGAACGGAGCGACGTATGGCGGTTAAGCCAAAGGGAAGACTTCTTCATCGTCCCGTTGAAAACGAGTGTCCCGTTCCATACATCCGTGTTGCCGCTATGGGTCATCTCCACGTCCGGCAGCACCAACGTGCCTTCCCCCTGCTTGACCACGCGTGTGGCTCCACTGAACCCGCTACCCGTCACCGTACAAGTATAATAGTCATAATCGATAGGCACGTCTTTCGTGGCACAATCGCTCGGTGCCGTGCCCTGCACCCACGAAGGCACGTTGAATATGGCTGTCCACGGTTCGGCACCCGGCTCCACGGATACCGACATGTCCGCATTGTCGAACACAAGCACCTGGCTACCATTGTGCGCCGTAGTAATATTGCCCCCGTTCGCAATCTGCGTACGCCCTTCCGTGGTGAGCGGCGGCGGAGCCACGGTGATGCCCTCCAGTTCGCCCAAGAAATAACTCAAGTGGGGAGGTTGGTTGTAACCGATGGTTTCCCACACCATGCCCTGCCGGTATTGATGGTCGTGCCAAAGGGTAGGGATACGGAATTCCGTCGGGTAGTTGGTCGTATAAACCAACAAGTCTTTCCCGTCGCGTACGAGCAGTTCCTCTCGCCAGTCACCGAAGAGGTCACCCGTGGCGCATGCGTTGTTTTTGCTCCAGTTATTCATCGCACCATTCCCCAAGAAGATGCGCCCCACACCAGGCTTGTCAATCTTGGGTTGGCGTTCCGTTCCCGGGCTGTTGAGCACCTCGCTGCACAGGTCACCATCCCAATAGATACGGAAATTCAAGTCCCACCCCGCCACGTCGGGCAACGGCTTGTCTGCCGTGAGGCTGATGACACCCGACTGGCTGCTTGCCCCTTGGCAACCCGGATAATCCTTATAGAACTTGCCGGCCAACGCACGCCCGTCGTCACTGGTACTTTGCAAACGGTAATACAGTTCCGACGTGGTGGCATTCCGGTAGTTCATGGCCGGGGAACTTTCGTTGCAGGCAAACATCTCCTGTCCGAAGCGGTAAGGATCCAAATCGGTACAATGTTGGGCGTCGCCATGCCCGAGGCCGGTAGTACTCAATCCCTTTCCATTATCATCGATTATCATTGAACCGAACGCGATTTCATCCCGTCCGTCCATGTCCACATCGGCCACGCCGAAGTTGTGGTAACCTTGTCCGAACCACGGACCTCCCACACTACATACCCAATTCCAACGTTCCGTCAGCTTATGCGTAGCAGGGTCTACGTCGAAAGTATAAAACTTGTGACGCGTGTAGCAACCGCGTCCGACGAAAATGGAAGGATGCCGGCCGTCCAGATAAGGCGCACCGAAATAGTGCTTGGTGGCACGATGCCCCGTGCCGTCGCCCCAGGCTGCCGTCCAGTCCGTCTCGCCCGGTTCCAGCCGTTTGCAAGGGTAAGGCATCCATTTCTCGCCGTTTTCACCGATTTCGTACAACTTGCCCGTGGCTCCCTCCATGTAGAGCAAATATTCATTGTCGGGCATGGAATATTGGGTATTGTTAATCCTACGGATATCATGGGACATATTGCCCACCTCCGTGACCGTACCGTCCGGATGATGGACAATCATGTTGTCAGCCCCACGCATCAACACCTCTGCCTTGCCGTCACCATCCCAGTCGAAAGCTACGGCATCGAACTGTTCATCGGGTCCCGACTGCATGTTCGGGCCGATGTCGATGTACCACAGCCGTTCTCCCTTGATGTTGTACACCTCGATGCGGTTGTAAGCCGAAGTGTTGGCCACGTCCGCCACTCCGGGCGTACCCGTATAAAGACGCTTGGCGATAATCTCCGGCATCCCGTCGCCATCGACATCGGCCAACACGGCATCGTTGAACATATAGTTTTCCGTCAGGTCCTCGCCGTTACGTCCTTTCATTTCCGCGCCCGGCACTCTAAGGAAGCCTGTATTCTGTCCTGTAAGGGAATAGAAACTGAATTCCTTGAAACGTTTGACGGGGTCACACTGTTCCCCCTCCTTGCCTTTCACCACGGGAGCCACCGTATATCGGGTTTCGGCCGTTCCTCCCGTATGGACATAGTTACTCGCAGACAGCCCTTTGGCCACCAACTCACCGTTGGCATAAAGGTTGTAAGCCACATCGTAGTACTCCTCGCCCAACACACGCCAACTCACGAAGTTTCCACTTCCGCTTTGGGTGACAGTGGCCACAAGGCCGCGTCCCAGTTTGTCCATCGTCCGTTGGGCACACAAATCCATTGTGCTGCTTCCTAAAGCCAAGCAGCAAGCAAAAAACAAAATCTGTTTCTTTTTCATGGGGTTTATTTTATTAGATTAATTCACAAGATGATACAAAAATACATAAATAACTCAACAAACCACTACGTTTGGGGACTTTTTATCTGAACTTTTTGATTTTGTCAACAAAAACCAATAGCACCTGCTTCCTCTCCAAGAAAAAACCATAAACCAATAACACATTCATAACCAACACTATACAAACTCACAAAAACAACCGCAGAACGGAAAATCAATCTCAGCCGATTGATTTTCCGTTCTGCGCCAAATGATTTTCCGTTCTCAGCAGGACAGCGTCACACCTTCCGCAACCCCGTCCTTTCTGTAAAGGATACTAACTTCACGTCAAAGGACTCCCTTGCTCGAAGGCAGCTCGTAATGATAGATGTCGCGCCGTACCGCCATCTTGAGGCTCCGGGCCAGAGCCTTGAAAATTCCCTCTATCTTATGGTGCTCGTTCACGCCTTCGGCCTTGATGTTCAAGTTCATCCGCGCCGCGTCGCTCAGGCTCTTGAAAAAATGGAGGAACATCTCGGTGGGCATCTCGCCCACTTTCTCGCGACGGAATTCGGCATCCCACACCAACCAAGGCCGTCCGCCGAAATCGAGGGCCACGCTGCACAGGCAGTCGTCCATGGGCAGACAATAACCGTAACGCTCGATGCCGCGCTTGTCGCCCAAAGCACGCAACAGGCACTCACCCAAAGCCAGGGCCGTATCCTCTATCGTGTGGTGTTCGTCCACCTGCAAGTCCCCTTCCGTGCGGATATACAGATCCATTCCGCCATGCTTGCCGATTTGCTCCAGCATGTGGTCGAAGAATCCCAATCCCGTACGGATATCACACCGGCCGCTGCCGTCCAAATCCAAGCGTACCTCGATGTCGGTCTCCTTGGTCGTGCGGCGCACACGGGCTTTACGTTCTCCGGCAAAAAGGATTTCGGCAATGCGGTCCCAACTGTCCACGTAGCGGATGCGCTCGTCCGAAAAAGAATCCTCGTCCTTCTCCTTCAGGATCAAGGCGCGGCAACCGAGGTTCAGGGCCAACTGCGCGTCCGTCTCGCGGTCGCCGATGACCCAACAGGCCTCCATGTCGTAACCGCCCGAAGTGTAACGTCCTAACATGGCCGTACCCGGCTTGCGCGTGGGCAAATTTTCTTCTGGGAAACTGCGGTCTATCAACACGTCATCGAACGTCACGCCCTCTCCCTCCAAGGTACGCATCATCAGATTGTGCACCGGCCAAAAGGTATCTTCGAGGAAGGCATCCGTGCCCAACCCGTCTTGGTTGGACACCATGACAAACTCGTAATCCAGTTTCTGGCGGATAAATGCCAGATTGCGCATCACACCCGGCACGAACTCCAATTTCTCAAACGCGTCTATCTGCTCGTCCGCCGGCTCTTTTATCAAAGTGCCGTCGCGGTCTATAAACAAGGCTTTTTTCATGATGTTCATTTTATCGTCTCCGGTTTGTAAGAACGCAACGCGCCCAACAGACTGTTGTCCTCCTGCGGCGTACCGATGGTCACGCGCAGGCAGTCGCCGCAAAGTTCCACCCTCGAACGGTTGCGCACGATAATGCCGTTCTTCACCAAATAGGCGTATATCGCATCGGCTCCTTTGACTTTCGCCAGAAAGAAATTGGCATTCGTCGGATAAATCTTCTCGCAGATATCCAGTTCGGCAAAGGCCGCCATGACCTGCCCGCGTTCGCGCAGCAACGTCTTCACCCACTTGTCCACATCGAAACGCTTCTTCAATATCTCCACGGCCTGACGTTGGGTCAGTTGGTTCACGTTGTAAGGGTACTTCACCTTATTAAATAAGGAGATGACCTCTTCTGAGGCAAAGGCCATGCCCAAGCGGATGGCCGCGCTCCCCCATGCCTTGGAAAACGTGTTGAGCACGATGAGGTTCGGATATGCCTCCAAATCTTCACGGAACGGCTTCTGTCCAGAAAAGTCGGCGTATGCCTCATCGATGACCACCATCCCCGGAAAACGCTCAAGCACCTTGACGATTTCCTCCCGTTCCAAGTCGTTTCCCGAAGGGTTGTTCGGCGAACAAAGGAATACCAACTTCGTGTGTTCGTCCGCAACGGCCAATAATTTATCCGCATCCAACCGGAAACCGTCGTCCAACAAGACGGGGCGATAGGCCACGTCGTTGATGTCCGCACACACTTTATACATACCGTAAGTAGGGGCTATCGCCACCACGTTGTCCGTTTTCGGTTCGCAGAATATCCGGAATGCCAAGTCGATGGCTTCGTCACTGCCGTTACCGAGAAAGATTTGTCCGGGCTTCACGCCTTTGACGGGAGCCAACATCTCTTTCACCTCCAATTGCAAAGGGTCGGGATAGCGGTTGTACGGGGCATTGTAAGGATTCTCGTTCGCATCGAGAAAGACGGAAGCCGCCGCACCCTTGTATTCGTCACGGGCCGAACTGTACGGCTTCAACGCCCAGATGTTCGGGCGCACTAATTCTTGCAAAGGTTTCATGCTCATTTCATTTCGGTTTTAATGGATTCCAATCTTACGGTCATGGCGTTACGGTGTGCATCGAGATGCTCGCCCGCCGCCATGAGTTCCACAGCCGGACCGATGTCACGGATACCCTGCGGCGTGAGTTCCTGAAATGTGATCTTACGGTGGTAGCTGTCCAAGTTGACACCGCTGTAAGCCGTGGCATAACCGTTGGTGGGCAACGTATGGTTCGTACCCGAAGCATAATCCCCCGCACTCTCCGGCGTATAAGAACCGAGGAACACGCTGCCTGCATTGACCACCCGTTCGGCGGCCTGCAAGTAATCGGCCGTTTCGATAATCAGGTGCTCGGGCGCGTAGCGGTTGGTCAGTTCCAGTGCCTCGTCCATGTCGCGCACCACGACGAGTTTGCTGTGAGCCAATGCCTGCTTCGCGATTTCCTTGCGCGGAAGGGCAGCCAACTGGCGTTCCACTTCGTCCTGTACCTTGCCGACCAAGGCTTCGTCGGTCGTCACCAACAAGACTTGGCTGTCCACGCCGTGCTCGGCCTGCGAAAGCAAGTCGGCCGCCACGAACACCGGATTGGAACCGGCATCGGCCAATACCGCCACCTCCGAAGGTCCGGCGGGCATGTCGATGGCTACGTCGTGAAGCGACACCTGTTGTTTGGCCGCCATGACATACTGGTTGCCGGGGCCGAATATCTTATACACTTTGGGCACGCTTTCCGTACCGTAGGCCATGGCACCGATGGCCTGCACGCCGCCTGCCTTGAAAATGCGGTTCACTCCGGCCACACGGGCTGCGCAAAGGATGGCGGGATGCACCTTGCCGTCACGTCCCGGCGGCGTGCAGAGCACGATTTCACGGCATCCGGCAATCTTGGCCGGTGTGGCCAGCATCAGCACCGTGGAGAAAAGCGGTGCCGTCCCTCCGGGAATGTAAAGCCCCACCCGTTCTATGGGAACGGCTTTCTGCCAACAAGTCACCCCGGGACGGACTTCCACCTTCGTCGTTTCAAAGCGTTGGGAAGCGTGAAACTTCCCTATATTGTCGTGCGCCAAGCGTAAAGCATCCTTCAGTTCGGGCGACACTAGACGTTCAGCCTCGTCCATTTCTTCTTCCGTGACGGCCAGACGCTCCAGTTCCACATGGTCGAACTGTTTTTCGTAGGCCATGACGGTGCGGTCGCCCCCCGTCTTCACGTCGTCCAACACCCTGCATACGGTTTCACGCAACGTGTCCACGTTCATGACGGGACGTTTCAACAGTTCGTCCCATTCTTCTTTTTGCGGATATTTTATCACATTCATTTGCTGTCCTCCTCTTTTTGATATGAAAATACCGGCCTGTCCGGCTCAAAGAATCATCTTCTCTACGGGAACGACCAGAATGCCCTGCGCTCCCAACTCCTTCAGTTTGGAGATAATCTCCCAAAAGCGGGACTCGTCGATGACGGTGTGCACGCTGCTCCACCCTTCCTGCGCCAAAGGCATCACCGTGGGGCTTTTGGCTCCGGGCAATACGGACACGACATCTTTCACCTTGTCCGACGGCACGTTCATCAGTACGTATTTCTTGTCTTCCGCACTCTTTACCGCCTCGATGCGGAACAGCAACTCGTCCAAAATCGCCTTCTTGGCATCATCCATATTCCGGTTGGCGATGAGCAACGCTTCGCTCTTCATGACGACGGCCACCTCCTGCAAGTTATTGCTTACCAGGGTGGAACCGGAGCTTACGATATCGAAAATACCGTCGGCCAGTCCGATACCGGGCGCGATTTCCACAGAACCGGTAATGACGTGGATGTCCGCTTCCACTCCGTTTTCCTTCATGAATTTTCTCAAGATATTGGGATAGGAAGTGGCTATCTTCTTGCCTTCGAACCAAGAAAGGCCGGAATAATCCACAGCCTTGGGTATGGCCAACGAAAGGCGGCACTTGCTGAAGCCCAGACGGCGTACCACCACGGCATCCTCCTCTCTTTCCACAAATTCATTTTCGCCCACGATACCCAAGTCGGCCACTCCTCCCGCCACGGACTGCGGAATATCGTCGTCGCGCAGGTAAAGCACCTCGACGGGGAAATTGGAGGACTGCACCAACAAGGTGCGCTTGGATGAACTCACTTTGATGTCGGCCTCCGCCAGGAGCGCCATGGTGTCTTCGTAAAGACGTCCTTTCGACTGTACTGCAATTCTAAGCATATCTGTTTTTTTAATGAAGTATTCTTAAACTATCAAAAAAGGCTCACCGTTCATATCGGCAAGCCTTCATTTCTATCCTTCCATTGGCACACGCGGGACAGCCTACCGATTTCTAACCGTTAGGATGATGATGGTGGCGTGTTGCAATATTCTTCATTTTCTCTTTTATTTGTGGCAAAGTTAAATTATTATCTGCAAATAAACAACAAATTCGCAAGAAAATTACGAAGAAGTTATCGTTACCCAAAGGAACATATAAGAAATTGCCCTAACATTTCTTACTTTGATTCTTTCTCACGAATACTCCTTTGACATTGTCCATAATCGGATGACAAGACTGAAACATGATTTTTCCTAACCAATTCTTCGCAAGGACAGCCTTTAAAAGCATAGTCATCAATATAATCCAAACTGGTTGGCAACGATACATAACGCAAGTTATGGCATTCGTTAAATGCCCCTGAACCAATCCTTTTCGTTCCTTCGGGTATTGAGATGAGATACAGTTCCCGGCAATCCGAAAAGACATAACTTTTGATTTCCTGCACATGGCCTTGCCAACAAAGCGTTTGCAGGGAACTGCCACAAAAAGCAAAACTCCCTATTTCTTTTAAAGAAGACGGAAAAATTACCGTCTGAATCCCTGAACAACGTGCAAAAGCATTTTTTCCTATACGCCTGATACCTTCCGGTATGGCAAAAACCGGAGGCAGACGACAACCATTAAACGCATATTCCCCAATGCTGGTAATACCTTCCACAAACACAGTACGCCAATCCCCCTTTACCAATGTCCCCGTGGCCGTCTCTACGATGCCATTGCACCCTTCACGGGAGTCATATACCGGATTTTCCGCATCGACCGCAACAGAAGCACCAAATTCACAGCCCACAAAAGCGCACGGACTCACTTTGATAACGCTTTTCGGTATGTAAAGCCGCTGAGGAAAAACCGTACCGACAAAGGCTTTGGGCCCGATTTCACGGACACCTTCCATGATTCGTGACTTGCAGAAGCCGGAAATCAATTTATCGGTAGCCTTTTCCACCAATGCATTGCCACGAGAATCATATACCTTATTACGCGAATCCACCATCACAGTATCCAACGACAAGCAACCGGATAAAGACCAACCGCTCCCAAAGCAACCTACCTCCCCTATTCCACCGCCAAGCTTTGATACCTTTTCCGGAATATAAATGGATTTCAAACTACTGCAACCAAGGAACACATCCCTAAGAATCTCAAGGCTGTGAGGCAATGAAATGGATTTCAAATTAATACAATTAAAGAATGCTCCTTTTTCAATCTCTACAACCCCCTCCGGAATCACAATGTTTTCCAATCCCACACGACTGGCAAATGCACCTTCCCCGATAAATTTTATCCCTTTAGGAAAGACTGTGTCCTTGCCTCCAAGGACTATCTTGTTTTCTCCTGTCTCTATGAGGGCATTGCAATTCCCACGGGAATCAAACTTGGGATTCCCCTCGTCTACCCTGATTTCACACAAATTATAACAGTCTGTAAACGGAAGGTTATCCAACCATTGCAAGGTACTGGGAAAAGAAACTGAACGTAATTGGGTACAACCCTCAAAAGCATATTCACGTACTTCTTCTATCCCCTCACCAATAATCAAACTTTCGATGTCATCGCACCGCGTAAAAGCCCATCGGCCTATTGCAGTCACACGATACGTCTTTCCATTATGAGCAACCACTCCTGGAATCCTGAGTTCCTTTCCTTGAAAAAACGGAGTTGTCAGGTTTCTGCGGTCTATGCTTGACACGGCCACCGTAGTATCTCCGGAAACTTCATCCACCTCTATGGCATACTGAAATATACCCTCTACAAAACCATTCCCTTCATCTGCTTTCGTAGACAAAGAAAAGCATACGACAAAGAAAAGGGATAAAAACCTCTCCATAGGCAACTATGTTCAATAAAAAACAGAAATAACATCACGTACATTACATGTATTGTATTTAGGATCCGTCCCATATAAATGAACAGTACCGGTCTTTGAATCAAAAGATTTAAATTTAGCGGTATGCCCGGCGACATTCACTATTTTTATTTTCCCTTTATTCTGCATAAAAAACATATGAATATTAGCAGAATGGCCCGAACCTACAAAAGATTGCTCACCAGACAGCAGTCCAAAATGTTTCCCGACTTCCAATGTAGTAGAAAAAGGCATAGAGGTTCCACGTTGATATCCGTATTCCTTTTCAGCATATTCCACCATATCATAATAATAATCACTTGCCCTCTCATTCAGGCTTCCTATCCCTGATTCCCATTTACTTTTAGGATATAATGAAACTAATGCATAAACAGCACACATGCTATCTTCTTGCGGTATATAAGATGGGTCTGGATTTATATCTATTTCCGGATTCAGCCGTTTTCCCCTCATAATTTGGTCTTCGATATCCAAATTGGATAATCCCGGCTCTTCATAGTCTGTAGTACAACTTCCCAAATAAAACAAACCTGATGCAACTGCGATTGCTGCGACTGACAGATAAGATAATGCTTTCATAATGTATTATTTTAAATATATTAAACACTACCATGCTTTTAAAAGTATAACTAACGTTCGTCATGGACTGATGCAAATATAAACCTTATGATTAAGGTTTCAAAACATTTTAAAACAAAAAACAAGAAGGATGTTTTATAACACAAGAAACGGCCACTATTTACTTACTTCTAAGATAATAAACTCATTCTGTATAATGGTTTAAACATTCATTAGCTTCTTGGATAATCCTTTTCACCGCAGCGGATTTCTTAATTTTAACAGGCTTATTTATAATTGTTCGCGCCACTTCACAAGCATTTACACTATCTCCGTTTTCCCTATAAATCTGCATCTCATGGTATAAAGGTAAAAAGCGGTTAGGTACCATCCTATTGGCATATCTATATTTTTCAATAGCCATTTGAGGCTGCCCTAAATGTTGGTAACAGCTTGCCATGAGCATCTGCACATTATAATCACTATATTTACAAACGCACTCCTGAAGTATTTTCAGTGCCTCATCGTAATGTCCCACAAAATGCAACTCCGCTCCATAATTGTATAAGAAAGCCCCGTTGTCCTTTAACTCCTCATACAATTCGGCATATCGGGGCAACATATCTAAAGTCTCCCCTGCCAAGGCTTTCTCCTGCACCTTAACCCAATCCATCTCATTCTTATATGATATGAAAATTGGGACAAGCCATAGAAAAGCCATGAACAAAGCACAAAACATCAACTGTTTAACAAAATGTAACCGTAAAAACACAGGGAAAAGGCTAACTGATAAAAGATAGGCTATAACAAGCCAAACAAAAGGTATATGAAAAGGATAAGAAAACATCCCCCAAACGACAAGAACGGAATACAAACTTATCCAAAGTTTCTTCCGCTTATCACAACTTTTAAAAACGTTTTTCAAAATCCATCCCAACATCAGCAATAAAAGTATTAAGCCCGCAATACCATATTGAACGGCAAACCACAAGAATTCATTAAACGGATGAGAAAGGTTATCTGCCAGCAAAAGAAAAGAAGATTCAGGATTCCGCATAAAATAATCGGCCTGATACGGCATATAGAAAGCATCAAAACCATTGTTTCCCCACCCCAGAAACGGACGGTCAGCAATCATGTTCGCAGAAACCCTCCATGCCAATAACCGTCCGTCAGCCGAGTCTTGTTTACAGAAATACAACACTCCTATCAATAAAGCCAAAGCAACCCACAAAAGGACTATTCGTTTTCGATTGAACCAGTAATCTTTTATCACCCCAAACTTAGGCATCCACATGATAAAAGCAGAACACATCCCTGCGAGTATACCTGTGCGAGAAGCTGACAATATTAAAAAAGACCCTATACAAAAAGTCGAAACACCCCAGACCAAACGAGAAATAGCAGTTGACCTTGCAGTAAAATACATGCCTATGGGCAAGCAAAAGGACATGAACATAGCAAAAACTGCCGGATTATCAAAACTACCGGTAAAGTGATAGTAAGGGTTGATTATAGGAAAAAGGCTGACAAGTTGCAATAGAGCACATACCATTTCCAAGATTCCCACACAAAAAAAAGACATGAGAACAGCGTGTGTTGAAGACAAGTAATCCCGTTTCAAAACGATGGCCATACAAAGGCAAACACCAATAACCATCACGCCAAATGTAGCCCACATGCGGCATAGCAGATGAGCCAAGCGGAAATGTGTCAAAGCAATCATAAAAGCAGTGCCGCCACATAAAAATAAGGCAACACCGCACCACAAAACCGTACTCCTATTCCGCCTCACATTCATAATCCACACACGAACGGCTTTTTTTGCAATCCTTCAGCAAAGCCGCTACGGCCAAATGAGCCGGATGGGCCGCATAAGCCCTTACGTCGTCCATCGTGTCGAACTCGCTGTAGAGCGCGATGTCGAATTGTTCTTCCGGATTGTCATTCAACCCGACCTCAATCTTCCGGATAAACGGGATTTTGGCAGGCAGAGTTTCTATCCCTTTTTTGAAAGCGTCCATCACGTTTTTCTTACGCTCGGCTTCCATTTCAGAAGCCAACTGAAATAATACGATATGTTTCACCATAATAATACAACGTCTTTTATATTATTTTCATCCAAAGTTAGCAAAAAATCCGTTCACGGCACCCGCTTCCAACTGTTTTTTGCTTACCTTTGCCTTATCACACTTATACATTCACTATGATAAGGCAAGGAATCATCGGAATTTGGAGATTTTACCGCGACGGTTTCCGCAGTATGACGCTGGGACGTACGTTGTGGGCCGTGATTCTAATCAAACTTTTCATTATGTTCTTTATCCTGAAACTTTTTTTCTTCCCACCTTTCCTCAAAGGCAAATCGACCGAAGAAAAGGAAGACTACGTAGGAAATGAACTGATAGAAAGAGCTATTCATCCTTAATCTTGAAATAAAAACAAGGCTTATGTTAGACAATATGGAGACAATGATAGACTGGTCAAGAGCACAATTCGCCCTGACGGCAATGTACCACTGGCTGTTTGTTCCGCTCACGCTGGGACTGGCTGTCATCATGGGAGTTATGGAGACACGGTACGTCATTTCCGGTCATGATTTCTGGAAAAGGACAGCCCGTTTCTGGATGAGACTGTTCGGAATCAATTTTGCCATCGGAGTAGCTACCGGACTGATTCTCGAATTCCAATTCGGTACGAACTGGAGCAACTATTCTTGGTTCGTAGGTGATATCTTCGGAGCCCCACTTGCCATTGAAGGCATCGTTGCCTTTTTTATGGAAGCTACTTTTGTGGCCGTAATGTTTTTCGGGTGGGACAAAGTAGGCAAGAAATTCCATTTGGCTTCTACATGGCTCACCGGCCTGGGAGCTACCTTGTCTGCCTGGTGGATTTTAGTGGCCAATTCATGGATGCAATATCCCGTAGGAATGGTATTCAACCCCGAAACGGTACGCAATGAAATGGTTGATTTCCTCGCCGTAGCCTTTTCGCCTGTAGCCGTAATGAAGTTCTTGCATACAGTACTCAGCAGTTGGATTGTAGGGGCCGTGTTCGTTATTGGGGTTAGTGGTTGGTTCCTATTGAAACGGCGTGAGAAGGAATTCGCCTTGGCCAGTATGAAAATTGCAGCATGTACAGGTATGGTAGCCTCACTGTTGACACTATACAGCGGAGATAAATCCGCCTATCAAGTCGCACAATACCAGCCGATGAAACTGGCTGCAATGGAAGCGCTTTACGAAGGTGGGACAAGACAGCCGTTAACGGTGGTCGGCGAATGGAAAATTCCGACTATGCTGTCTTTTCTGGCCACACGGAATCCCGACGGTTACGTACCGGGAATCCACAACATCCTGGCGGGAGGACATACGACAAACGACGGCTCCAAGGCTCTGTCCGCCACAGAAAAGATCGCGAGAGGTAAAATGGCAATCGCGGCCTTATCGGATTTCCGGCAGGCTCAAAAGGACGGCGACCAAGATAAGATGGACGCGTCCCGCCGCACATTGGAAGAAAACATGCCATACTTCGGTTACGGTTATATTCAAAACCCTGACGATCTTGTGCCGAATGTAGGACTTTCGTTCTGGACATTCCGGATTATGGTAGGTTTCGGGATGTACTTCATTGCTTTTTTCGCCTTGGTTCTTTTCCTGTCATGGAAAAATAAACTGTACGGACAAAGATGGCTGCACCGAATCGCCCTATGGAGCATTCCTTTCGCCTTCGTAGCCAGCCAGGCCGGTTGGGTCGTATCAGAGGTCGGGCGACAACCTTGGGCCATCCAGGATTTGTTACCGGTCAATGCCGCCATATCCAACCTGTCTGCAGGAGCGGTACAAACGACGTTCTTCATCTTTCTGGCCATTTTCACTATTTTATTCATTGCCGAGATAGGTATCATGGTAAAAGCCATCCAAAAAGGACCTGAAGCATGAACGAAACCGATAAAAAAGATTAGTCACTGTCAAATATCAAAACTATGGAATCGACCTATATTTTTCTACAGCATTATTGGTGGTTCATCATATCCCTGTTAGGGGCACTATTGGTCTTCTTATTATTCGTACAAGGGGGCAACTCATTGTTATTCCACTTGGGAAAGAATGAAACGGAACGTGCTTTATTGGTGAACGCGACAGGCAGTAAATGGGAGTTTACATTTACCACGCTCGTCACTTTCGGAGGTGCTTTTTTTGCCTCTTTCCCTTTGTTTTACAGCACAAGCTTCGGCGGAGCATACTGGCTGTGGATGCTCATACTTTTCAGTTTCGTACTACAAGCTATTTCTTATGAATTCCAATCGAAATTAGGGAATCTGTTAGGCAAACGTACTTACCAATCTTTTTTGGTATTCAACGGAGTCATGGGTCCGGTTCTGCTCGGAACGGCCGTGGCTACATTCTTCAACGGGTCTGATTTTCTTGTCAGCAAATCCAATCTGACAGAGGCCGCCATCCCCGTCATCAGTCATTGGGGTAACGAATGGCACGGCTTGGATGCTTTGGCAAATCCTTGGAATCTCATGTTGGGACTGGCAGTCTGTTTTCTGGCTCGTATTTTAGGTTGCCTTTATTTCATCCGCAGCATTCGCGACACAGAGCTGATTCCCCGTTGCCGCCGCCAGTTGCTGGGAGACAGCGTCCCATTCCTGCTATTTTTCTTGGCTTTCGTGATCCATACGTTATTGAAAGACGGTTTTGCCGTCCATCCGGAAACCGGCATCGTTTTCATGGAACCCTACAAGTATTTCCACAACTTGACAGACATGCCGATATTGCTTGTCTTGTTCCTTTCAGGTGTGACAGGTGTGCTTCTCGGACTTATTCGTGGTATCTTCTGCCACACCAGTCGCAACGGTTTCTGGTTTACAGGTACAGGAACCATACTGACCGTATTATCCTTGCTCCTGTGTGTCGGTTATAACCATACTGCTTACTATCCCTCCACAGCGGATTTACAAAGCTCTTTGACCTTGGCAAACAGCAGCTCCAGCCTATTCACCCTGAAAACCATGGCCTACGTGTCTCTTCTCCTTCCCGTAGTCGTGGCCTACATCGCATATGTGTGGAAGGTTATGGATCGCAAACCGCTCACATCGGAAGAAATTACCGGAAACGAAGATGTTTACTAAAACAAAAACAGAATGCCCATGTATATTATCGGAATAGCCGGAGGCACGGGCTCCGGAAAGACCACGGTCGCACGAAAAATCATTGAGAGTCTCCCGAAAGGCGAAGTGGCCCTCATCCCGCAGGACTCATATTATATCGATGCCACGGACATGACCATGGAAGAACGCCGCAAAATCAACTATGACCATCCTTGCGCTTTCGACTGGAAGCTCTTGATCCGTCAGGTGAAAGAACTGAAAGCCGGACGGGCTATCGAACAACCGACTTATTCCTATTTGGAATGTAACAGGTTGAAAGAGACCATACACGTAGAACCCCGAAAGGTTATCCTGATAGAAGGTATACTCGCTTTGTCCAATAAAGAACTCCGGGACCTGATGGACATCAAAATCTTTGTAGATGCAGACTCCGACGAACGCCTCATCCGTGTCATCGAACGGGATATCATCGAACGGGGAAGAACCGTACAAATGGTAGTGGACCGCTATCGGGCCGTACTCAAACCCATGCATCTGGAATTCATCGAACCGACCAAACGCTATGCCGACCTTATCATTCCCCAAGGAGGAGAAAACGAGAAAGCCATCGAAATCATGCGTACTTACATCCTCCACCATCTCAATCTCCATTTGGAACAAACGGGGCAAGCTCTATGAAAGTCCGTATAAGCGAATTCGGATGGAAGTCCGGCTTCCGGCTATGCCGAAAACGACCGGATTTATGGAAAATCACGAGTAAGCGAGGGCAGAGCGGGGCGAAAACGAAGTTTTTAGGCTCCGTTCTGCCGAGCGGGAGCGATTTATGGAAACACTATCTGCTGGCCTGTCTTCTCTTGACCGTCCTTGCCGTCAATCTCGTATCCTGCGGAGAAAAAGAGGAGAAAAAAATATCCCCTTTGGGTATCACGGAAGAAGAATATGCGGGAACAGCTTACGACTTAGACCAGATACAGGAAGCCGGCGAACTGATAGCTGTCACGCTGTCCGGTCCCGACACTTATTATGAATATAAGGGAAAAGGATTCGGACTGCAATTTGAATTGGCTGAACACTTTGCCGTGTCCATCGGTGCCAAGCTCCGTATGGAAGCAGTACGCGATACGGCGGAGCTTTTCCAACGACTGAAAAAAGGAGAGGCAGACCTCATCGCATTGGAAATTCCGGAGAACCACATGACAGACACGGAACTGCAATTCTCCGGTGTCCGGTCGTGTCCGTCAGGCAGCACGGCCGCAGTCAAAACCGGATGGGTCGTACGAAAGGATGCCCCCTTCCTGGCCGAAGCCTTGGACGGATGGTATAAACCCGAGACACGGTCTTTCTTGCAAAAAAGGGAACAGTTGCGCCTGTCTCCCGGCGGAAGTGTAAAACGCCGTGTCCGTGCCCCCTTCCAGAATCGCGCCAAGGGCATTATCTCGCCGTACGACACTCATTTTATCCGTCATAGCCAAGCCATCGGGTGGGACTGGCGGCTCATGGCCGCACAATGTTACCAAGAGTCCGGTTTCGACCCGGAGGCCGTATCGTGGGCCGGAGCACGCGGACTGATGCAGATTATGCCTGAAACAGCCGTACATCTCGGTTTGCCCGCCGACCAAATGCACCAGCCCGAAAAGAACATCAGTGCGGCAGCCCGGTACCTCCGTGAACTCGAACGTAAATTCAGCGACATCCCCGGCAGGTCGGAACGTATAAACTTTATCCTGGCGGCCTATAATGGAGGCACGGGACACGTTCGCGACGCCATGGCCTTGGCACGTAAACACGGCAAAAACCCGCAGTTGTGGAACGATGTGGCTCCTTTCATCCTCCGCCTGAGCCAACCGCAATATTACAACGACCCCGTAGTGCGTTACGGCTATCTGCGCGGAGAAGAGACCTACGGCTACGTGACTTCCATCCGTGAACGCTGGCAACGTTACCGTGCTGCCGTCCATGGCGGCACGACCGGTGCCGCGCCTGCCCCGTCGCGCAAGAATTCGCGCGGAGGATTCAAAAGCAAAGTACTGAGTGCCGAAGAACTGGAAGCCAAGTCCAAACAGAATACACCATAACCCATGACGGAAGAGATTCAGGACATATTCGATGAAATCAGAAACATCATGCAGCCGGACATGGACTGTACCGCACGTTACCATGCCCTCGACGCGCTGTTGCTCCGTGCGCTGAAAGACCGGACCCGCCACAGTCCGGTGGATTTCACCCACACAGCCGCACGCCTATATTGGCTCTGCAAACAAACCGGCCATCCGTCCCACCCGTTGGAAGTGTTCCGTGCACGGGCCGGACGAATACAAAAAGGGCTTTTCCTACCCGACGGAGAGGATGAAGCCTACGACTTAAAAGCGGTCTGCGAAGGATTGGCCGCTTTTTACCAAACCCATGTTCCGGAAGACCTGCAAAAACGCCTGCCCCGCCATTGGCGACCCGTTCCCACACCTGCCGAAAAAGTACCGCAGGCCAAACGTATCCGGATCACGGTGCACCGGTGGGACGAGCATTTCATTTATGGAAAAGACCACACGCATCCCACGGAACAACTGTTGAAAGTGGAATATGCCGACGAAACCGACCGCACGTTCGCCGACTTGAAAGAACAACTGTACGAAGGGGCGCAGCTCAATCTCTTATCGGTCAAAGCCATAAAGGCGGAAGGCGCATATCCTTACGTCCTAAAACCCGAGATGTTGGTTCTCGACCCGGATTTCCTGATTGACATTACAGCCTTGTGCGCCTGCATCAGACCGTACGGGTATTCGGCTTACACCCACTTGTTGAACAAATTCGCTCCTCCGGCACGCTCTGCGGCCATACAGTTGGGAAATGCGGCCAACCAGTTTCTGGACGACTGCGTGAATGAAAATCGCGATTTAGAGAGAGCAAAGACAAGCGAAAACGAAGTTTTCAGGCTTGGCTCTGCCGAACGTGAGCGATTTATCCAAAATCGCGATTTAGAGAGAGCAGACCGGGCTTGCCCGGAGTCTGCCGGGCGTGAGCGATTCATCCAAAACGCAGACGGGACGGCGGAAGCGGAACTCTACCTGCGTTCCATGCAGAATTCCTTCCGGCTCTCCCCTCTTGCCTGGTCCACCTTGCCGGACATCGACCGCGATTTCTTCAACCGGTGCGAAATGCAATTCCGCCACATCCGGCAAACCGTACGCAACAGTTTCAGTGCCGCAGGCATCGACATCCGGCAAACGGAAGTGGAACTGGAGCCGTCTTTCCTTTGCGAAGCCCTCGGGTTGCAAGGACGTATGGACCTGCTCACACGGAACGCTGACAAGTTAGTGGAACTGAAAAGCGGAAAAGCGGACGAATATCCCTACCGCAGCCCGAAGGACGAACACCGCCTGCAAATGGCCTTGTACAAAGAAATCCTGTATTATAACCTGGACCGCAGGCATGAACAGGTACAGTCTTACCTCTTCTATTCACGCTATCCCGGGCTTTATGCCGTCGACGTGCCGCGCTGCCATATCCGCCGCGTCATGGCCCTGCGGAATGCCATCCTGCACATAGAGCACCGCCTGAGAAGGGGGGAATCCCGTGCGTTGATAGGCGAGCTGACGGAAGAACGGCTCAACGTGGACGGACGGGGCGACCGGCTCTACACCCGTTACCTGCGCCCCCGCATGATGGAAATACTGACACCGCTTCATGGCATGAGGGGCGCGGAAGCCGATTATTTCCATCGCTTCCTGACGTTTACCGCCCGCGAACAATTCCGCGCCAAAGTCGGAGACGACCGGGCGGACTCGCCGGGCGGGTTCTCCGAAACATGGTGCTGCGACACACTGACCAAACAACAGAACGGAAACATCCTGACCGGACTGAAACTGCATCCCGTCCCCGACGAGGAAGGTGCCATCGTGCGGCTGGATTTGAAACTTCCGGAATACGGCGAAGACTTCCTCCCGAACTTCCGGCAGGGCGACATGGTGATGCTCTACGAACGGAACCACGAAGGGGACAACGTGACGAACAAACAGTTCTTCCGTTGCACCATAGAGGAAATCCATCCGGAACGCATGCTGCTGAAACTATCTTACAAACAGCGGAATGCCGGAGTTTTCCGCCCCGACAGCCTTTATGCCGTAGAGCCGGGTTACATGGACGCCACATTCAACCAAGCCTACTCGGGACTGTTCAGCCTGCTCACCGCCCCACGGGAACGGAAAGAGCTGCTGTTGGGCATACGGCCACCGGCCACCGACCCGTCCGTAAGGCTCCACCGGCATTACCTGAATGAAGAAATAGACCGTATCGTCCTGAAGGCCAAACAGGCTCGGGATTACTTCCTGCTTGTCGGACCGCCGGGGACAGGAAAGACGTCGGTAGCCTTGAAATCCATGGTGGAAGAGTTCTTGTCGGACCATCCGCAAAAGACCCTCCTGCTCATGGCTTATACCAACCGGGCTGTGGATGAAATCTGCCATACGCTGTCTGCCATCAACCCCGCTCCGGAATATATCCGCATCGGGCAGGAACTGAACTGCGCCCCGGACTTCCGGCCGCGGCTCATGAAGCACGTCATCGGGGATGCCACCTCCCGAAAAGAAATCTACGAGAAGCTGGCACCCGTCAGGGTGTTTGCCGGCACCATCAGCAGCCTATGTAGCCAGACAGAGCTATTCAGCCTGAAAGTCATCGACGTGGCTATCATCGACGAAGCCTCACAAGTGCTCGAGCCCCAACTGCTCCCCCTGCTATGCGCCACTACTGCGGTGAACCGGGGAGACTATAACCTGAACCGTCTGGCCATCGGGAAGTTCATCCTCATCGGCGACCACAAGCAACTGCCCGCCGTTGTGAGCCAACCCCGGGAAATGTCACGGGTGACCGAGGATAGCCTGCAAGCCATCGGGCTGACCGACTGCCGTAACTCCCTGTTTGAACGCCTGCACCGGCTGAGCAGCCTGCAAGGCACGCAAAACATCGTGGAAATGCTTCATCGCCAAGGACGCATGCATCCGTCCATCTGCGAATTTGTCAACCGTAATTATTATAACGGCGGACTGGATGCCGTTCCCCTCCCCCATCAACAGGAACCACTGGCATTCGGCACCCGTCCGGACGATGACCGATGGACCGCTTTCGTGGGCGGTACACGTATGGCATTCATTTCCGTACAAGCCGACAAAGCAGAATATTACACGAAAATCGAGAGTAAGCAAGAGCAGACCGAGCTTGCCCAGGGTCTGCCGAGCGTGAGCGATTCATCCAAAAGCAACAAGCGGGAAGCCGAGACCGTGGCACGTCTGGTACATACCCTTTGCCAACTGCACAGCCGCTCGGGCATACCCTTCAGCCCCTGCAAGCAAATCGGAATCATCGTCCCCTTCCGCGCACAAATCGCCATGATACGCAAAGCCTTGGCTGAACGGCACATTCCCGACACGGCCGACATCACCATCGACACGGTGGAACGTTACCAAGGCAGCCAACGTGACATCATCATATTCAGCACCACCGTCAGCCGTCCGTACCAACTTTCCATCCTGTCCGAACCGATTATGACAGACGGACGGGAAATAGACCGCAAGCTCAACGTGGCTCTCACCCGGGCACGCAAACAATTTTTCATGACCGGAAACGAAACGCTGCTCCGGAATTGCACGGCCTACCGGGAGTTTCTGGATTTCTTAAGCAAAGAGCAAATCCTACGTCTGTAAAAACCTCCAATTACAAAATGGCAAAAAGTCAATTCCGATGGTGCGTGACTCGTTTATTCGTCCCCCACTTGGATGTCCGCCGTAAATACGCGATTCTCGCACCGTCGGGAAAAGGCAAGATGAAAGCCGGAAATGTATTCCGTTATCATAATGAAAAATGTATGGCGCGTTCTGCGCAGCCCACAAAGAATGGCGTAACCAGTAAGGCGTTCCAGCTTACCAAAAGACACTCCGAACCCACAGGCTTTTCCTTTCCAAATAGAGAAAATAATGGCATCCGCAGCAGGTTGTTCCACGGTTTTAAGGCACTTGTTCCACCGATAAGCGCATGACTTCCGACCGTCATGCGGAGAAAAAAAATGTTTTCTCAGCCGAACGATTTTTCATTCTGCTCCAAACGATTCATGCCTTTGGTGAATAAACATAAAAAACGCCCTGAAACCTTAAAAAAAAGTATTCCTAAAAAGCCTCTTCCATACCTATTTCAGGCTTTTCAAACTCTTCCGGTCATCGAAAAGAAACCCTTTTCCCTTTCCATTTGCATGTCGGAAAGCGAAAAAGCGTACATATTGTCAAAAACGGGACTTCCGGTTTCATTCACCCCGCCTTATACCGGTATATCCCATCCACCCCCAGACGCACCGTCCTGAACGCACTCACCAGATGTCCGCCCACAGTACGTTCGGACACACTGAGCTTGTCGGCAATGGAAGCATACGACATCCCCCTGTAAAAATACAAAAGATATGCCTGACGGCGTTTCTCGGACAACTGTTTCACCATCTTCCTATGCGCCACGCGAAGCTCCTTGTAATAATAATCTTCTTCTACCGTATTGCGGCCCTCCTCCTCCTCACAGCAGGTGTATATATCCATCCGGTCTTTTTTCATATAACGGCGGCGCAGATAGTCTATCACGGTGTTCCGCATAACCGTATAGACTAAATTGTGAAGCGTTTCCTTGCGTACCCCTTCCCTGCATCTCCATATATTTTCAAATACGTCCTGAGTCAGATCCTCCGCCTCTTCACGGTCGGAAACCCGAGACAAGATATAACCTCTCACCCGCCTCCGGTAATGTATATAACATGCTGAGAATTGACTTTCCGTGAATATTTCCATGATATTGGGTTCTTTAGTTTTCTAATCGCAAAATTAAGCCACCTTACCCAAAGAGGATAGGGCAATTTTCGACAAAACGTATGTCATTTTTTCCCATTTCATACTTTTTACAGAAAAAACAGGCATGGAAACCACGATATAAGCGTAATTCCATGCCTGCCATTCCTCAATATACCACTCTCAATTCTCCACCATCGGCAAATACCAGTTTTTGCGGTCTTTCAATTTGTTGTAAAGCGTCTGGTCCGGCATATCCGGATTATTACGCCGTGCCACACGGGAAGCCAGAAAATCTTCTCCACGACGGAACGCAAAGCGCATCAAGTCATAGAAACGGTTGCCTTCGTAGGCCGTCTCCAAAGCCATTTCATCGCAAATCATATCCTCCACTTTCTGAATGCTGTCCGGACGCGAAGCCATGGCGGGTAACGAGTAATGCAACGTGTCCATCTCCGCGTTACCGCAACCGCGCGCATGAATCCCGATGTTCAACGTGTTGTCATACATGTCGTAGAACGTATAGCCGGACCGCATCAGACGACGATACTCCCCATTGGCATCATACTTGATGAGATTGCCACGGCTCAATCCGTATTTCAACACGTGGAAGGCTGTCAACGGATAGCCCGCGCGGTTGATGGCTTCCGCGAGACGCAGATACACCGTTCCGGCACGATAGGTCCGCACATGAGGCCAACTACTGTAATATTTGTTGATGTTGAAGTCTATTTTCCCTGAGGAATAATCGTAAAAACGCAAATCACCATTGGCATACTGCGGCGTACCTGCCACAGTGATGTAATAATAATATTGAGGAGCGTCCTCCGTGCCATAGAACTGTTTGTCCTCCACTATCCCTGTAAAACGGGAAAGGGGTGCATCCTCACCGTCATACGACTCGCCGCTTTCTGTGGTGTAAGCCACATAGCAATAATACGAGTTTTCCACCAAATCCCGCAACGCTTCGGAGCCTTTGAAAAGCCTGAAGGACTGACTCAGCGTACCGACCTTACCGTATGCCTTTTCCCTGGCAAAAGGAATGAAACCTATGTTCTCTGTGTAATCGGTAGAGCTCGTGAAAGCGCTCCAACCGTCGTCGATGTCCGCCATGTTCATTTCCGGTGTCTCATAAACCACATCATTCCTATAATACGCCGAATAATTCTCATATATCAAATAATCCCGATATTCTTGTGCCGCCATCGCAAAATCAGCCTGATTGCCCGTTACCGAGCCACGCCACAAATAAAGGTCGCCCAACAACAAACCGACCGGCAAAAACATGAGCTGGGTGGAAAGTATGGCTGCATCTCCCTCACCATAATTAAAATCCCCGTAATTGGGAAGTTCCACATACACGTAAGGCCGCAAATCGTCGATGAAATATGAGCAAATCTCTTCCAACCCCTTACGGTTGGACTTATCGCCCATCACCTCCTCGATGTCGGAATAAGACAACAAAGGCTTTGTGTAAAAGGGCACTTCGCCATAAAGCAAGGCCAACTGCAAATAAGCCCAGGCACGGTATGCACTCACTGCCGCATATTCTTTCAAGAACACTTTCTGGCCACTGCGTTCCATCTCCGCATCAGCGCGGTCCAAATAAAAATTACAGTTATTCACCACCGTATAGTAATCACGGTAACGGTTGAAAGCCGTATCTTCCAGATTCTCGAAATTAGCCAAATCAAACCATGCCCCTCCCATGGAGTAGCCGTATTCAGGATCGGGCTTCACCAAGTCCCCTCGCAATTCGCCCAACAAGATTCCCCGTTCTGCCACGTCCTGTACCTTACTAATGATACCTAACATGGAAAACACCGTATCACTCGGTTCCGAGAAGTTATGGTCTTCTTCGAACATCACCGTAGTTGTATCTACTTCACAAGCCGTGAAAGACACCGCAGCCACCAACCATATAGCCACGGGTTTGAATATGGATTTAAACGTCTTCATTTCTTTACAGATTAATTTTAACACCAAGGACAAAACTGCGTCCACGTCCCAATAATCCACGGTCTATTCCCTGACCGACGGCGCTGGACGAAATGGAAAGTTCCGGGTCGCTTCCCAAATACTTCGTACAGGTAAACACGTTGTTGGCTGCCGCCCACACCGTTATGCCTTGTAAGAATGTATAATTGAACGGAATACGGTAACTCAAGCTCAACGTCTTTAATTTCAGGTAGGAACCGTCTTCTATCCAACGGTCCGAGAAACGACTGTTACCCATCGGGTCCCCCAATTCAGCCCTGGGAATTTCCGTGACCTGTCCTTCGGAAGTCCAACGGTTCAACACGGCGGTCGTCTGGTTATAATAAGTGCTTCCGCCTTCCAATACGGCCCGTTGATAATTATAAATGTCATTACCGAGCGAATAACTAAAGAAAGCGTTTAACGTCCAGTTCTTATAATGCAAACTGGTACCGAAATTACCGAATATATCAGGATTAGGATCACCTATTACCGTCTTATCTTTCTCATCGATAACCCCGTCAGCCACCAGATCTGCAAAGTGCATGTCGCCTCCCCGGAAAACGTCCCCGTCGGCACGCCCGTTCCGCAAGCCTGCAGACGCGGCATCTTCCGAAGTAGAGAAGACCCCTTGTGTCTTGTAACCGTAAAATAATCCCACCGGACCACCGACCTGTGTCACGACCTCTCCGCCGTACAAGGAAGTATAAACCGGTTTGTCTCCGTCCGGAAGAGCTGTCACCTTATTTTTATAATGACCCAATCCCGCAGATATTTCCCATGAAAAATCTTTCAGCGCCAGAACCTTGGCCGTGGCGGAAATGTCGAAGCCCTGGTTTTCCATCTTACCATCGTTACTCCAATAGTTCCGTAAACCGCTCACTCCGCCTAACGTCTTCAATGTCAACATGTGGTTGACGAAAGACTTGTAATAATTGAAACTCAGATTCAAACGGTTCTGCCACAAAGACATGTCCATACCCAAAGAGAGCCGGGTCACCGTCTCCCATTTCAACTGGTCGTTACCGATGTTGGCCAATGCCAAACCCGAAGTCTGATTCAGGAAAGCCTCGGAAGCAAAATAAGTACGGGAGGCGAAACAGTCGATATTATCGTTACCCGACTGGTCCACACCGACATTCACTTTCAAATAGTCTATACCCTTTACGTTCCGGAAGAAAGGCTCGGCCGAAACCACCCAAGCAGCCTGCAAAGAGGGGAATATGCCCCATACATAATCTCCCAGTTTCACACCCCCGTGGGCATTTTTACCGAAACGAGTGGAGGTCTCGCCCGTCACCGTACCTTGCAAGAAATATTTGTCTCCATAATTCCAACCAGCATTCACATACACGGCCGTAGATTTCCATTCCTCGAAAATGCCATCCACCAAACGGTTAACCATATCCTCCGTTATATTCGGCAGCTTGTCACCCACGGTATTATCCGCCCGCATGGCATCCGAATTAAACGAATCGCTCATGTAACGGAAACCGCCGAACAGATTGATTACATGGCCACCATAACGACGCGTCCAATCAATCCGCGTGTCGCTCGACACCGACAACTGCTTGCTGGAATAAGCTTTGGACTGGTTCGTCGTCAATTCATCCGTCCCGTCGGAAAAAGACGGTACCCCTTCGTCCGGAATGAAAGAACGTTCCGTCACATTATTCAATACGTAACTCACCCTCTCTGAGAGTGTCAGGTAACGATTAAGTTTCCACTTCGGACGGGCACTCAACGAAAAGAGCGTATATTCCAAACGGTTCTTATTGCTGGCTTCGCCATTCTCCAGGATAGACAACGGATTGGACAAATCGAAACAGTCATAATCGGCCAAAGAGGAAGAGGGACGTCCCTCGCTGTCGGGAATATATGCCGCCAAGATAGGAGCTTTGATAAGCCCTAACGCTCCAGGGGCAAGTATTTCACCGTCTTTCATCCCATCGTCACGTAAATTACGGGTGGTATTGGAATATGCCACATCAAGACTACAGTCCAAGTTCTTAGTAAACCGCACATCCGTATTGAAACGCATGTTCAGCCGCGTGAAATCATTATTCTTCAAAGTACTTTGTGCATTGGCGTAGCCGATAGACAAATTATAACTTGCCACATCGTCCCCGCCCTGGACATTCACTCCATAGTTTTGTGTAAAAGCTTCCCTGTACACATAATCTTTCCAATCCGTATTATTATGATAAGTGGCGTATTTCTGGCGGTCTTGAGTATAATCGTCCAGAAAATCCGGAGTCGTGGTGACGTTGCCCATCACATCGGATGCATAAAGACGATATTGGTCGGCATTCATCATCGTGGGTAATTTGGGCATCAGCTCCATGGCACCATATATATCCACGTCTATGCGGGTTGCCATGCTTTTGGCTCGTTTCGTTTCTATAACCACCACACCGTTAGCCCCTTTCGCCCCATAAAGTGCCGTCGCATTCTTCAATACCGTCACCTTCTCGATATCATTCACACTGATGGCGGAAAGCACATTGTTCACATACCCCTCATGCATCAAGGAGCGCCCGTTTTGAGTGTCAAGAATCACACCGTCCACGACGAACAAAGGCTGTGCATTAGCGTTTAATGAGGTGAAACCGCCAATGAACAGATTCGATCCTTCAGCCGGATTTCCCGACCGAGACAGGATTCTCAGGTCTGCACCTAACTTTTTAGCCATTTCGTCTTCGACCGTAAGAGATGACGTCATGGAGAAATCCTCTGCCCAGTTCATATTAGTCACTCTTACACGGGCGGCATTTCCGTCCGAGAAATGTTCCGAATACATTTTTACCTCCAGTTCCTTACCTTTCCCGGGCAAATGTACCCGGACAAGGGCATAAGTAGGCGTACGCACCAACAACTGTGTAGCATAAAAGGGAATCTTGATTTCAAAAGTACCCTTTTCGTCGGAAATAGAACTAAAACGGTCGTCACCGGCTGCTTGCACGATACCACCTTGTACCGGTGCTCCCGTAGCTGCGTCGACAAGCTTTCCCCGATAAGAAACGGTAGGTATCTTATCCATTTCCCTCCTAACGATTACCTGGGACGAATCCTCCGATACAGCAGCAAGTTGTCCGACCTCATCTTCCGTCTGCCCGTAAACGGTTTGCAAACTGCCGACCAGCGCTGCACAAAAACACATATAATATAATTTCTTATTCTTCATAGCTCGATCCTTCATTAACAGTAGGTTTTAACACAATGCAATCTATATACAAGTCACGTGTATAGTCCGACTCGCTTCTCTTCGCCGTAGCCGTAATGGTAAGGGATATTTCGGCATCGTCAATAGATTCACGATCAGGGTTGTAGTCACAATATTCGAATACGTGATTCCTTGCCACCCATATCGTATCCAAAGCCGTTCCGGGGATTTCCACGTCCTCCACACTTGTCCTTTCCCTCGTATATCCATCTTCCAACTCAAAATCCACGCGACACTTTTTCTGCACCACGGTAGAAGACCAACCATTGCGAGTCATATTGGTGGGGACAAACACCACGCCTATGTCGTAAGCACACGAAAGCACGTCAGGCAAAGCGAATGTCACTTCTGCCCCCCGGGAAGGACTTGTACTGGTAAACGTCATATAAGCATTGGAAGAAACTCCGGTTCCCGCCACAGCAATTTTTGTGGGACGATCGGAAGTATTATAACGTCCGTCCAATAAATAATCATCATAGTCTTCCCCCTCTATGACTATCTCACGAGCTAAAATACCATAAGGATCAAGTTTGATATCTGCACCTTTCAATATCGTCCCATTGCTACAACCAATGGGAGTGGCACCTGAGAACAGACCGCCTTCTCCATAAGGATTCTGGAAAAGAAGTCCGGACGTGGTTTCCCAATAACCGGTTCCCCCCACCTGCTCGCCCATGTCGAACACCAAAGCATCCAATACGTTACGGCACGCATATCCTTCCGCTTTTTCCAGATTTTCCTCATCCGCATAATTATAAAAGGTTTTGAACCTATCCACCAACCTATGCCATTCGGTATTGACAGGTACCAACATCGTATAATCTTCCGACTCATTGTTCAGATAGCCAATCTGCTGCCACAGTTCATTACCCATAACGAACACTGAATCTATATAGACTTGCTCTCCGTTGACCACGCCACCGGGCGTACTGGCATCTGGGTCGAAAACCATGTGATTGAAACTATACAAATAATCAGCGATATCTGAAAATTCAGAATCCTGACGCAAATAAGACCAAATATTATGGTTATAAGGAGCCTGCATTTTAAGAATATGCAAATCCCCATTTCCACACTCTATGTTGGCTTCACTCACCGCCGAACCATTGAAACAAGGCACACCGCCCACCGCCACAAAAGGCATAGGCTTGCCGTTCAATACCAACACCGTATCATTCACTACGGAAGAAGCCGGAACGATTCCCCTTGCAATATGGTTGGTTACCACTTGTGTCAAGACCTCTTCTGCCGTCATAAATTCTCCCGTCACCAATGTCGTATCTATATGCCCCACGGGAGCCCAAACCGTATAACGCTGATCGGAATCTAAATATTTGTCGTAACCCCGACTTTGAAGCAATTTTGCGAAATCCGCCAACTCGGGACGGCTTGAAATTTCCTGCCACAAAGTCTGTTCCGGGCGAGGCTGTCCGTCATAATGCGCATCCCAGTCGTCTGCACATCCCGACATGGCCACCCAAGCAAAAGCCAACATGCCATGTCCGATCGTTCTTATATATCTTTTCGTTTTTCTCATTGTTTTCTTCCTTTATTAGTTTCTGTCTTCAAGCGTAGCACCATTATACACACTTCTCGGGACTATCTCAACAAAATCTATATTCAATATGCGGTTCGAACGTTCGTCAACCTTGCGGAAGCGCAGATAGAACGGCTTCTCATTTAATTCTTGGGTGGTCACGATGTGACGAAGATACCACCAATTATTCGTAATCCGAGCGCCTTTTGAAACCCGATCGGCATTCACACGATACATGGCATTGGGACCTTTCATATAGCCCAAGTTACGCATAGCCTTATCATTTTCCGTAATAGTAGTCTGCCCTCCTGTATTATATATCGGGTCCATATTGATGTCGTCAAACAAACCGGCATCTTGTATCATCCCTACTTTCGGGTCACTACCCACCATATTCATATCCAATGGTATTCCGGTAGGAGTCATGTTGTCCCGGTCATAACCGAAATAAATTTGCGTGATGCTCATCAACCCGTTTGCCTCATAACCTATACGAATCTCATACGGACCGGCAGGCACGGCAGGCAATCGCAGCGTCACATCGTATTCCCCATTGAACTTCATATTGTCCGTTTTGAAATTGGCCAAGTCCGAATGCCCCTCATCTGCCCCTTGCGGCCAACGCGAATAATAGCATATTGTCTGATTGTCATAATACACATCGTCGAAATATCCATCCGGGCAATACCAACCGGCCATGGTCTCGTCTGGATCAAAGCGGATATTATTGTTGGTCAGCTCAGGCAAAAGGCTTCCGGTATCGATACGGATACGCTCCGTGCGTAACATCGTCGTCACGTTTTCATTATAAGACAGTACACCACCGATAAATTGAAAATTTCCGTTCACCGTAGAAGAACCGCCGGAAGATGACACTTCAATACCTTCCATATAATTGCTCGGACGCCTGCTGTCCACACAACGGTTCAGATAAATCCGCTCGCCCGGCACCACTTTCTCCAAACGGATCAACGTCCCGGCCATGGTCTCATAATACTCCGTAATGTTTCCACCTTCTTCTACCGACCACTCATTCGTCGTCACGACCAGATCCGAATATCCCGCGTTACGATCCATGATATGATAGGCCATGAAACGATTCAAAGGATTTTTAGGATGCGTGTAATCGCCATCGTAAAGACCGGCATCCTCTGGATAGACCTTATCATAAATGCTTTTGGCATAATTGAACAAAGAGCGCATATCAGAAACGAGGTCGCCGGTATATACCGGTTTTCCCATATTTTGCGGATCGTAAATGTTCTTAAAGACATCATCCTTTTCTACAAATACCGTATACCCAAACTTACGTGCCGATGGAACTTTCTGTCCCGTAGCCGTATAGTCTGATGCAAACTGAGCCAGTTTGGACAGCATTTCGGGACTTTCGTCCGCTTCTTTCAACATAGAATCCGTCAAATGGGTCTGTTTTAAAGCTTCCATAAAAAGAGTGAAACCCTGATTCTCACAAAGTGACTCCATATAGTCAGGCAACACATAGCTGGACTGTTCCAACACATGATCCACGGTATGCACGACACCATTGCTCACCGTGTCGTTGGCCAATATGATGCGGGCACTTCCGTTCAACAAATATACCGTCGCACTGTCGCCCAACGCCGCGTCAAACTCCTTGTCTATATTCACTTGCACCCTACGGTCGTACATGTTGGGTTCCTGCAAATAACCGGTAGAGAAATCGGAAGTCATATACTTCGCACCGATTAAATGGCTTTTGGCTACGGCCTCTACGGCAGAATCAGGTAACGTCTCCAATGTTGCACCAGGAAAATAACTATTAATGTAATGCTCTACCGCCTCATTCGTCGGGGCGAAACAAGTATAGTCACCGTATGCATACATAAGCCCTTTCATGCCTGCCCGTTCCAAAATGACGGAAAATTCACTGTAACGGCTGTCCGCATCCAAATAATCGCCTATCGTCTGCCCTTCGAATACATAGTAACTGTCACCTTCCACACCGTCATCGTAACAGCCCACGAGCATGCTCACCAAGAGCATCATCCCGCCCAACTTTTTCAAGAACTCGAGTCCTGTATTCGACATCATTTTATATAATCTATATTTCATGTCATTCATCCTTTCTTATGATTAATAAATGATATAAGCCGGATTCTGATCCGGTTCCAACAAGGGATTCACGTCAATCTCAGCCTGATTGATAGGCAGATAAAGGTTATCCAAAGAACCGATACGCGCCACGGCATCACGACCGCCGGACTGGTACTTACGAAGCAGGTAAGTACTGCGCAACGTTCCCATTGTCGCCGTCGGATTTTCGGAATGCAGTACCATACGCATCAAATCATACCACCTTTTACCTTCAAACATCAGTTCACGCTGGCGTTCTTCCAGCACTAAGGTTTTTATTTGCCCGGCATCATATACCAAAGTAGTACGTCCGCCGCATGCTCTGGCATTTACAGCCGCCACAAGCTCAAACGCTTCTTCATGACTTTCCTCATCATTCATATATGCCAAAGCCTCTGCCCGCATCAACATGATATCCGTCAAGCGGTATACAATCCAATTCTCGGCCGTGGCACGCGTAGCCTGTATGATTCCACCATTTGTCTCTACTATCTGCATTCTATATTTGCATACAGGATAAGAGTTAGATGAAGTCCCATTGTAACTGGTATTCTCAAAGAGCCTTACATCATTCGCATCAGCAAACAACGCACCACTGCTCTGGCTCGCCAGATAGGACGCCGAAAGCAAAAGACCGCTTATCTCGTCATGTTTTCCATAAAGGTTCAGTATACCTTCATTTCCCTTTTCACGATTTTCATAATCATACTGGAGTTCGAAAATGCTTTCAAAAGAGTTCTCGTACGAAAAATTCATCAGATACGCATAATGAGCAGAATACGAATCATCCAAGAGGGGATAACCACGGTACAAGGCAAGATAACCATCTGATGCCACAGTCGTATAATTCCCTTCCGCAATCTCTTTCTGCATCGTTTTATAGTCCGCCATCTTCTCGTCCATAATCTCCTTGCAATATTGTGCACAACGGGCATAATCCCCCCTCCAAAGGTAGATGTCGGCTAACAGAGCCTTAACAGACTGTTTATTGAAACGCCCCTTACGTTCTGCCGACGTATCGAAGAACTTTCGGTCCCAGATATAATTTTTGGCCCACTCCAGGTCTTCCACAATCTGATCCAACACTTCATCCGCCGAACTGGCCGCCACCTGAAAGGTTTCATCATCATCAATAGTAGCCTGAGTCACCAAAGGTAATTTTTTAAACGACCGGACCAAGTAAAAATAACACAAGGCCCGAATGGCTTTCGCTTCCGCCTCATGTGTGTGGAGCTCTTCCATCGAATAGTTCCCATCCTTAACTTGCGCCTCGGGTGCATAATGGAGTATCGTGTTGCACAAGTTGATTACGTTGTAAAAATCAGCCCATGAGGTCCAACTATTATCGGCCGTAATATTATTGATATAGAAATCATACATCTCTTTATTATCTGCCTCCATAGTGGAACTTGATGTCAAATTGTCTCCTCTCACTTCGCCCCATGCTATCACACGCTGGGCAAAACCGGCATCCTGCATGTGGTAATAACAAGACGTGATCACGCTCTCCACCTCACTCTTTTTCTCCCAATAATTTTGCACCACCACGGCATTTAACGGAGTGATGTCGAGAAAATCCCCACAAGAAACCGTCAAGCCCCCAAGCGAAGCAGCCAAAGCCAACGTCCCTGTCAAAAATATCTTCTTCATATATTTATTCCCTTATTTATATCATTAGAATGTAGCTGTCAGACCCAATGTATACGACTTGGCTCTCGGAGTAGTGGCGTTGTCTGTCGTAACCCCCATACCGCCGTAGCCCACTTCCGGATCTACTCCCGAATACCGGGTCAGGCAGAACAGATTCTCTCCACTCACATAAAGGCTCAAACGGGATAATCCTATACGCCGGATGAGCTTGGATTCAAATCCGTATGAAAACTGAAGGTAATTCAACCTAAGGAACGAACCATCCTCCACAAAACGGTCGCTGCCCAACCAATTATATCCAGCCCCGTAAAGCGCACGAGGCAACACATGGCTTCCGTCTGCCCCGTCACCTTCCTTACGCCAACGATAGTTTACGGCTGTACTTTGGTTTTCCGAGCCATGCATCTTCTCCGCATTCATACGTGCCACGTTAGCTATTTTGTTTCCATAACGGTAATTGAACTGGGCATTCAGGCTCCATCCTTTATAATACAAGCGGAAACCGAAACCACCCGTCAACTTGGGTAAAGAACTCCCTAAATAGACTACGTCGTAATGGTCTATACTCCCGTCGTGGTTGATATCTTCATAAATCGCATCGCCTCCTTTGAAAGCATATTTCGTCTGCGTGTAATTGTAATACATCTGCATAGGCGTTCCGTCAGGACCATAGATGACATTACCATTGGCATCGCGTGCTACGGGACAAGTCGCCCCTTCAGCCTGAGCCTGGTCGAAATGGTCATAGCTGTAAGCATATACTCCTTTATAGCGTAAACCATAAAGAGCTCCAAACGGGTTGTTCAGCAACACCCGCGTCATGTATTCGCCGTTATCCGGGACATTTACTCCCGTTCCGTTAATGGCAGCCAAACGAATAGGATCCATAGCCGTAATGGTATTGCGGTTGTTGGCAAATGTCAGATTAAACGTAGCCGACAAATCACCGGCAATCTTCACACGATTGAGAGATAAGTTTATTTCATATCCTTGGTTCTTCATGTCGCCTCCATTCTCCGTCGGTAGGCTAGTAAAGCCCGAAGTGGACGGTATCTTCGGATCATTGGTAAACAAATCCGAAGTCTGTTTAGAATACAAGTTGATATCAGCAGTGAGCAAATCATTGAACAACCCGATATTCCACCCCAGATTCCAGTCCATCACCTGCTCCCACCGCAAATCCGTCAAACGGATATTACCCGGACGCATACCGATGGAGTTGATGTATTTACCATCCACATTATACACACTGTAATGCGTATCCGCCTTAGGAGGCTGGTTGCCCGTCACGCCCCAACCGAAACGTACGGCAAACATGCTCAGCCATTTCTTCGTAGGCTCCATCCAACTCTCGTCTGAAATATTCCATCGCCCTGACAAAGCATAGAAAAGCCCCCAACGGTGCGACTCGCCAAAACGCGTATTACCTTCATGACGCAAAGTTGCATCAAGCGAATATTTTGATTGGAAAGCATAGTGCCCTTGGAAAAGCCAATAAGCACTACGCCAGTGTCCGGCTCCCGTCGTAGTCGCCTTCAGGTGCCCTCCGCCTGCAGCAGAAGTTATCGTACCACTGGGCAGCAAGTAAGAACTCAAACTTTGGGCACTGGACGTTCCGGAAGTCACTTCGCCCTTGAAGAACAGACGTACAGAATGGTCATGGTTGGCGATGAATGGAATGAAAGTCAACTGATGACGCGTCGTGAAACCGAAACTCTTGTCAAAAGAAGAAGAAGCCGTATTGATGTTACCCTCAGTTTGTGTGTAGACGTTCGACTTCAGTTCCCATGGATAATAACTGTCCTTATAAGCATTGTAGATACTCAAGACCACAGTTCCTTTATAAGTAAGTTGCGTGGATTCCTCATCCAATCCCAACAAACGATACTGAATGTCAAACTGCGGCTGTATATTGTAAGTACGCTCCTCATTCTGTGCCAACCAAGCGGAAGCAACCGGATTCACAGCCTTGCGCTGTGCGTCCAATTCGTCTTTGTCATCCTTATAGCGTTCCACAAACCTGGGAATCGTATAGTATGTACCCAGGGAATTGCCATAAGCATCCTCATCATAAATGGCAGCGTTAGGCATCTTCATATAGGCCACTTTCAATAAGTCATCGCTGTTTTTCTTATTATCGGTATAAGTCAGCGCGAAGTCGCTCGAAATCGTGATACGGTCGTTCACAAAATAATCCAATGCCATACGTGTGGTAAAACGATCCAACTTCTGTGCTATGATGGAGCCGACCTGATGGTCATAACCGGCCGAAAGACGGTAGTTGGCTTTCTCACCTCCTCCTGAAAGAGAAACATAATGTGTTTGGAACAAACCGAACTGCTTCACCTCCTTGCGCCAATCGGTATTGTTGTTGAATTGCTCATACTCGGAATAAGTCTGATCATAATTCAGCTCCGGTTGACTTTCCGGATTTTGGTTTACATTGAACAATTCTTCTTTCATCAACATCGTGTACTCATCGCCATTGAGCAACTTATACCCTTCCGGCTGATACGTACCTTTCAATCTCAAAGAATAAGTGAGTTTCGGTTTTCCCCTCACCCCACGCTTGGTCACGATATTAATCACGCCATTCGCTCCTTTGGAGCCCCATATTGCCGTAGCAGCCGCATCTTTCAACACCGTGATACTCTCGATGTCTTCGGGATTAATGGACAACAATTCTGCAAACCGTTCGTCCGTCATGCTGCTATAATCAATATTATCATTAGCATCTGTCTCGAAAATATTATCATCTACTACAATCAGCGGTTCCGCATTGCCATAAATAGTCGATACACCACGTAGACGCATGGTAGTACCCGAACCTAAATTTCCGGAAGTGGCGATAATGTCCAAACCGGCAATACGCCCTTGGAGAGCTTCGTCAGCCGAAGTAAACGACAACCCCTCAAACTCCGTCATCTTGATGGTCTGCTGCGAAAAAGACTGCTCACGTTCGGGTATGTCCAAACCGCCGGTAGCAATTTTAGGTCTGGCCTCTACCACAACCTCTTTCATCACCTTGCTGTTCTCTTCCATCATGATGTCAAAAACCACCCGTTTGCCTATTTCATAATAAGCGGTCTTAAAACCCATATAAGTAAAACGCAACTTATTCTTCGGGTTTTGCACTTTCAGGGTAAAATGACCATTCATGTCCGTTACGGTGGCCGACACAATACGGTTAGCCGCATCTATTTCTCCTACATACACTCCCATCAGAGGACCCAAGTCATCCGACACGGTACCGCTCGCCACTTGGTTTTGCCCCATGGCAGCCAACGACCCTATACAAAACAGGAGCATTATCAAATACTTTATCTTATTCATAACCTCTTTTTTAATGATTCATGGTATTGGTTAATTCGCTGCAGCACGTTCGTTTTCCTTCAGACAAAGACACTCATCATTGTAAATCAACGGTTCTTTCACACGGTGCACCACCACATAAGAAGACGTGGTAATATTGTTCTCCACAGCATGCCCGCTAAACGTGTATTCACGTACGATTTGATTACAAAATCCGGTATCTCCGGCATCCACATGCACTTCTGATGTACGGTCTGAATTGTCATTCACAATGATACCAGACTTGTCCGACCGCACCTGCAAAGTATAGCTCAACCCTTCTTCTACGCCATCCAAATGGGTCGCAGCCGTCTCATAACTTGAATTTCGTTCATCCCCACCTATATATATTGCATTATCTTGGAAGTGATATTTCAGGAAATTCATCACCCGCTGCGTATACACCTGCTTTAAAGAATCTACATCCACATCCGTACCGGCATAGACTTTATCCAAATTATTGATATCTTCCCAACGCGGCAAATTCATAGCATAAGCCTTTTCCATGGCATCGTTATCAGGCACATACACAGTATAATGATACGAACTGAATGTCTCAATAGTGGTATTGTTCATACTGGTAGTAGTCGATAACAAACCATACAAGTTTTCTTCCGCCGTATTCCATTCGGGATTTCCTGCCAAAAGTTCCACAAATTCGGAATATTCAGGGTGAGCATCCAATTCCTCCATCAAAGAATGAAAAGTAGGCTGCACCATCTTTCCCATTACATAATACACACCATTGTCCATTTTCACCGCATCTTCTGCTTCCACCTTATTGCCGGAGAATTGGTCTGTCACAGTCACACGGTCGCCGTTCTGTTCCATTTGTATAACTCCATCGTCTTTTGTCTGATAAAACACAGAACCATTACCGACCACATTTCCCCCAAGGGCATCACGCGGCACAATACAAAAGTTTAACAAATCCGTCAATCGGTTCTCCACCACGGAATTGGGATAGTAGATATAATCTCCAGTCGCCACATCGTAATACTGTGTACTCTCTAATAACTGCATGTCGACCTTTTTACAGCCTTCCAATCCGCCCACATTCTTATCATAACGGTAGGAACGTGCCTCCACCTGATTCTTGTTTTCATTATAATAGAACTCCAACCACCGTGGGTTTGTACCACTATATGACACCGGATCCACATAACATGCCAAAGCATCGTCAGTCAATATCAGGAAATCATAATGGCTCACCATCGACAATAAATAGGGTTTGAATTCCAGACTGTTGATGGCCCAGTTCATGATTTTCATGTTATCGTTCACCAATGTCGGAGCCAATACGGAACGGAATGAGGCCGGTGCATAGGCTCTGTCCATCACATAGACAGCTCCGTTGTTACACACCGCCGTACTGCCGGTCACAATGTCGCTCGGTTCAAGTCCGACAGGATCCTTTGCATCATCCAATACAAGCCCGAATTTACTGGGCAGCGACGAAAGAAAAGAATATTGCATGTGGTTATTCAAGAACTCTGCCAATACATCATTGGGGACATTTTCGAACGGTTCTTCACTTGGATACCGCTCGCGAAGGAATGCCCCGCTCTCGCTATTCCAATATTCGGTTAAAGCGACGTCAGTCGGAGCGAATATCGCCCCCATGTCCACATTCACATTATCCGCTCCTCCTTCGGCATAATCGTTTTGCGAGGGATCGAATTTCAATAACCCTTTCACTTCCTGACCTCCGAAAGAAGTCAGACCGCTTCCGTCAGCCGAAGAATAGAAATAGCGACGCAGATATACGTTTTCCCCTCCAGCCAAAGGCGGATATAGCCCTTGTTCTGCATATGTCTCTTGCAACTGTTCATAACCGTTTGACACGCTATATTCTATAAATGGTGCAGAATAACGGTCAAGCAACTTACTGAAAAGTTTCGTATCTCCACATGAACGCAAATAGGCAGCCATGTTGGGCAAGGGATCGGGCACACCGTCCATGATATGAATGTAGCCGTTCTGGCAAGTCACATTGGGTTCACGCACTTTCACATTATTTATATATACATCGTCTTCATGGAATTCCGTTCCATTAAAGAGATAAGAAAAATCACTTTTAGTAATTCCTTTCGACATCATCTGACGCCAAATGAAATGCACCATCGGCACTGTACCATCATCCATGAGATTGTACACCGAGTGGTTTTGGTCACGCAGTCCGCTCCAATAGTCTGCACTCACTGAAGCCCCGGGAATCTCCATCTTCGTGATGGACGGAATCGAGTCATACACCGACCACTGCGTATTGGTACGGCGCATCACTTGTCCTTTTAAGATATCTTCTTCCAACGGTTGGTTGGTCAACAAATCAAGCACATACGCATTTTCCAACATAGAAGAGTTTACCAAATAACGCTTCATAGCCATGGAAATATGGTTTTCATCCATGCCTCGTGCCTTAAAATACGCGCGATAGGTATCGTCGTCGGTCACAAAGACCGTCACACTACCGGTCCTGCTCAGAAATCCGGTTCTGCCTAAGTCATCCACCATTTTCAAATAAATACTGAAATTGCCCCGACGTGCCAACTCGTCATAAATACTCTGTCCCAACCACACAGGCTTGTCCTGCGCCCACTCGTAGCCATCGGAACAGGACGGCAATACTCCTGACATACTTACCAATACGCCAGCAACCAGCATTCCGCTACACAACCTTGCACGTAATAAATCTTTCAACATAAAACTTTTTTTTAAAATCATGTTCCCCTTTCAGCCCCCAGGCCATTATAGATAAAGGTGGGCAGAGGTACCCAGCGGTACCCCCGCCCTATTTTCAGAAAACTTACTTGCCAGACACTACATATTTCATACCTCCCGCAATATAAATACCTCTCTTCAGGCCTTTTACTGCATCAGCTCGTCTTACTTGCCTACGCACAAGTTTACCTGTGATATCATAAACATCTACTATTTCTGAATCACGTCCGGCCTTGTCAGCTATCACGTCACCGATACCAGAACCTCTTTCCGTTCCGATATAATAAAGACGGAAGTTATCGGCATTCCAATAAGAGCCGGTACCACCAATGACACCACGTCCGCGAATACCGACGGTTACCGCACCATTATCCACATAGATTTCCGGCACTACGGTAGTAGTCCCCAATGAAGCCAAAGCAGCATCCCACACTTTGTTCGATGCATTGAAGGCACTATCGGCTGCTTCTATCTCCGTATAAACATATACCGTACTGTCTTCACCCGTGCTACTTTGTACAGTAGAACTTTCCACACTGTTCGTCTGAGCATACAAGGCTATATTTTCAGGTTGACGGGATACGAAAGTAGCTGCTTCCACGCGGTATGCACCAGTCGGAAGCTGGAATTTACCTTCTTCGCTAACCGTCGGCTGTGTACCTACAATCTGACGGTAGTTCGTAGCCGAAGCAATATTATGTCCGGCATTTCCCGACCAACTGTTACAAGACAGCCAAGTATCTCCGGAAGTACCGCTCGTACGTAAAGCATTTTCTGCATTCGTTTCACATACCCAACCGTTGATTTCCGTATTGATGTCATTACCTTCAGGATCTTTGGCATCTTGGAAGATGTTCGGATTGACAATAAATGTTGTCATATTGAACGGTTCCTCCACAGTAGCACGTCCCAAAACCTCTGGCGTCATGGCATCAATACACTCACGTTGCAATTCCTGAGCAAACAAATCGGCATCCAACGGGTCTAACTCGTCTGAAGCAAGAGCAGCTACTACATTTTGGTAAGCCTGCGTATTGTCAAGTCCACCGATTTGGTCGGCCAGCACCTTGGCTGTCCCCATCTGATAACAAAAAGCTACTGAATTCATAAACAATGTAGTGGCTTCTTTCAAAGAGGCACTTTGCTCACTTACGTCCTCCGACAAGTAATTCTTCCATGTCATATCTTCTGCAACGGGAATCGCTTCGTGCAACGCATTCAGGAAAGTTTCTTTCGCCGTAGGTAAGGCAGAAAGCGAACCATCTTTCAACTGTTGCTCAAACATTTTACCATTCACTACCAATGGATTGATAGTATCGAAATTAGCTAAAATAGCATAGGCTTCCGTTATGTAACTATCCATATCATCTATGGCCCAAAGAATGTCTTCTTCTGTGGCACTCTCATCATCGACCATATTGACATAACTGTCTTCATCTTCTTTATCTAAAGCCCAACCCAGATAATCAGAATCGTCAATGCCGCATACCATCAAAGAATCATGCAGGATTTGTCCGTCATATAAGCGTCCGCGCAGACGTTCACGGTAGGCACCTAATACGTCAGAACCCATAAAATACAACCGGAAGTTATCGGCATTCCAAGACTTACCCAAACCGGATTGATGGTTGTTCACCGGGTCTTCACCCCTTGCTCCGACATACAGTTGACCACCTTTCACCACAACGTTTTGCACCGTGGAAGTAGTCGTCATATCCTTTAAGGCAGCATCATACAAGGTACGATCCATATTGAAGAACACAGTATCGAAGTTCACACTGTCTGAAGAAGCATAAAGTATGATCTTCTTCGGGTCTGTATTGGCATAAGTAGCGGCACGCAGCTCATACAAACCGTCTGGTAAACTAACGGCTCCTTCTCCGTCTCCTCCGATTTTCTGATAATAATGTGTACCGGTAACATCATTACCCTGGTTGCCAGACCAGTTATAAGCATTTAATTCCGCGTCGCCATGAGCTTTTGTAGTGTAGTTACTGTTATCACGTCCACCCTGTACACCAAGCCAACCGCCCGGATACTGGTTAGTCTCACCGTTTTGGTAGATATTAGGATTCGTGATGAAACAAGTCAAATCTAAAGGATTCTCTTCTGAAGCTCCGGCCAAAAAGTCCGAACTCATATTATTCCGACACAGAGCTGTCAAAGCAGCCACATCAAGCACCATATCATCGTATGTCAAATCCGCAGCCTGCAAATCGGTCGCAACCTTTTGGTATTCAGTTGTCGTCGACAATGTTCCGATTTTATCTGCCAAAGCCTTTACAGAAGTCAGAGGATAAGACAAGGCTGCCCACGTTTGTGCATTAGACACAGCCGTATTCAACGCCGTAGTTTGGTCGGAAGCCACATCAGCCATACCGGCCATGTTCGTCTCTGCCAAAACCTTGCTTGCCGCCGTAATGGCTTCTTGCAAAGCAGACTTTGCCGCTTCGTTCAAGATGACTTCGCCATTTTCCACACGAGCCATATATTCATTTGCAGAAGTCAAAGCTCCCGATAAAGCCATAGCCACGGAACGTACCGCATTGGCCGAGTTGATGGCAGTCGTCACGGCCTCCTGTGCCTCAGCAAAGTCGCCCGACGCATCGGCATATTGATCATATATGGCTTGTAACTCTGCCACAATGGCTGTAGCACCACCTGTTTCAAATACCTGCTGTACGTTTTGAAGAGCGCCCAACAAATCCTTAAAAGCCTCTTCGGTCGTAGCCTCACCTAAATAAGTAAGACGGAAATTATCAAAAATAGCCCAATCGTTATCTATATGTATATCCTTTTTAATACCCAAACGTAAAGTACCATCCATGACGATTACTTCCACAGCATTACCACTATATCGTCCGTCGGCAAATGCCTGTGAAGCTGTGGCTGCGTCTCCAGGAAGTCCCTGCCCGTCGTCCACTCCCGCAAGTAGCGGACTTTCGTTCAGACCAGCATACAAGAAAGCATTCCGAGCCACTCCGTCTCCACGGTAAAATCCTTGACATGAGACACGGTAACGTCCATTTCGTATTCCTGTAAGTTCCTGATAAACATCAAAGCTATTATTATTGTAGGCTTCACCGCTATAATAGTGGTTATTCGCATTTCCACCGGGGACATTAAAGTTAACAGAGCCTCCGTCATGTACTTCTTTCCATGCATAAGGCTGTGCACGATCGAAGCCTGCACCTATAATATAAAATGTAGCATCCACACCGTTATCCTTCGTAGCCTCATCCAGTTTGGATTCACGCTGCCCCTTTGATACCAACAACCACTGAGGTTCTTCGGCACTTCCTTCACCATCCAACTTTAATACAGTACCTTCACCGCCCCAATAGAAATATTTTCCATCTAAGGCTATTGTGTACTCGTTCAAACCGTCATCCGGTGTGGGATCAGTCAGTACGTACTCGGCCGGTGTTCCATTATCCACATACCCATCGCTACCCAAGCCGTTACCTGCTTTTCCGGCGTTCGTCACGATTTTGTACTTACCATTCGAAACAGCCAAGGTACACGCCAACCCCGGTTGTCCCAAAGAACCTTGCGTACCCCATGTATTGGCACCCAACAAAAAACCGTTTCCTGCTTTGTTATACAAATAAAAATCTCCACCTTCCGCCGGCAAGGCTTCCCCCACCCAAGGATTAGTCTGGGCTAAAGCTACGTTAGCTGAGGCCAAGGCCAGCGTCATCAAAGCTACCGGTAAACACTTTCCCCTGTAAAAAGGAATAAGTCTCGTAGTTTTTCTTTTCATGTTCATAAGTTTTAAGGTTCTCCTTTTATCGTTTCTCTGCAACCGAACCCATTGACTACAGAGGCGTTTTCATTGATTCGAAAATTAACTGGTCAAAGGTAGAACTATTCAATCATAGCTTATAGGATAGAAAATAACATATCCTAAGACATTTTATAACATCTTGCTTTTCTCGCCTATTTTTAACGTATTAGTTCCACAATAATACCCTTCTTTTCTCCCATAGCATTTACTTTTCAACTTCCCAACTGTGGCAAAGGTATATACTATCCCCAAGAAGGTATAGGACAAAAAATAACAAATGATTAGACATTTTTGTTTTTCTCACGATATTGCGTAGGCGTCATACCGAATTCTTCCTTGAAATAACGATTGAAATACTTCAGCGTATTGAATCCGACCATATCTGCAATCTCGTTCACATTATATTGGCTGCCTACCAATAATTGGGCCGCTCTCTTCAGACGTACGGAACGTATGAACTGAAGAGGTTTCATATTGATAATGGCTGCCAACTTACGATTCAGATGCGTTTTGCTCAAACCGAGTTCACTACTCAAATCTTCCAAAGAATAATCCGGATTATCCATATTCCGTTCCACACATCCCAACGCCTTTTTCACGAATTCCTCATCCAGGGACGTCGTGGTGATACTACTCGGCGTGATTTCAATGGTTTTATGGAATGTTTCTTTCCGCTTTTCCCGCTGTTCGATCAACTTATTGATGCGCACCCACAATAATTCAAAATTAAAAGGCTTGGATATATAGGAATCCGCTCCGGCCTGGTAACTCTCGATACGGGAGTCTTCCGACATTTTAGCAGTCAACAGGATAAAAGGAATATGAGACGTATGGATATCGCTCTTCATCCGTTGGCAGAATTCTATGCCGTTACGTCTCGGCATCATCAAGTCTGAAATTATCAAATCCGGATACTCGGCCAAAACCTGTTCTTCTCCCTGAATACCGTCTCCGGCTTCTATCACATCGAAATCCGTACGTAATTCGCCTGCCAGAAAAGTCCTGAACTCCGTGTTATCCTCCACTATGAGAATTTTCTTCCGGCCGTCCGTTCCCTCTTCCTTATCGTCCGCCTCTTCCTCTTTCAAATCCGCCGTCACTTCCTCCTGATGTGATGCGTCATGCTCTTCGCCCTGCAAATCAGCCGGAAGGTACACGGTAAATGTACTGCCATCTCCCAAATGACTGTCCACTGCAATCTCTCCCCCGTGCAAATCCACATATCCCTTTACCAAATGCAAGCCGATACCGCTTCCGCTCTCTCCTTTTTTTCCGTTCTCGGCCTGATAGAAGCGTGTGAATATCCGTCCTAAATCTTTTTCATCCATACCGCACCCCGTATCGCGTACAGAAATGACAGCATAATTTTTCCCGCCGCGAAGCATACTTTCTACTCCCACAACGATTTTCCCACCCGAAGATGTGAATTTCACCGCATTAGACAATAAGTTATTGACAATCTTATACACTTTGTCATGGTCGTAGTACATATAAAGATGTTCCGTCCGTTCTTCATAAACCAAGTCTATTCCTCTTTCCGTGGTCAGCTCCCGAAACGCCTCACAGGCTTCGTCGACAAACTGCACCATATCTCCCATCGTCAGTGAAAGCCGCTCCCCCTGCATCTCAAGTTTCCGGAAGTCAAGCAACTGATTGACCAGTTTGAGCAATTTTTCCGCATTACGATAAATCACGGTCAGCTTCTGCTTCAGTTCGTTGTCTCCCTGCTGACGGATGAGCGAACCGAGAGGCGTCAGAATCAAAGTCAACGGCGTACGGAACTCATGACTGATGTTCGTGAAAAACCGCAATTTCATCTGTTCCAGATTCTCTTGTTGTTTCCGTGCATTTTCCTTCCGCTCTTCCACCATTTTGGCTTTTTCCTTTCGGATATACAACCTGAAAAAATAGAAAACCAAACCTCCGAAAGCCAATATATAAAAAGCCATGGCATAATAAGTAGCCCAGAAAGGCGGTTTCACCACAATGGTCAGCCGTGCCGGTTCTTTACACCATATCTTATCTCCATTGGCGGCATACACTTCAAATTTGTATTTTCCGGGACGCAGCCCCGTATAGACAGCCCGCCCCAGACTTGTCGCATTACTCTCCACCCAGCCCTCGTCAAAATTCTGAAGACGGTACTTATAATAAGTATGGGAAGGATTCGCATAATTCAAGCCCGAAAATTCCAACGTAATAAAATTCTCATTGTGTCGAAGTACGATTTCACGAGTCCGGTTCAGCGTCTCTTTTAAAATCAGGCGACCGTTATATTCCGTATTCACATTGACCGGTGTATTGAAAATGGTCAATCCGGTCAGTATCGGACGACTAGCATAGTCGTCATACATCATATTCTTCGGGTCAAAATAATTAAAACCGTGAGCCCCTCCAAAATAAAGCATGCCATTGCGGGCTTTCAACGCCGCATGTGTATAAAAGATACCGCTCTGAAGCCCGTCGGACACACTAAAATTTACAATGGAAAACGTATAATCGCCTTTTTCGTCCGTCTGAAGCGTAATTTTACAAATCCCGTTCAAGGTAGAAGCCCAGACTATGCCTTCATCATCCTCCAATAAGGAAGAAACCGCGTTATTCGGCAATCCTTCCACTGTAGTCAACTGATACAAACGGTCATTCTTCCGATTCCATACCCGTATTCCATCTTCCGTAGCAAACCATTCCAACCCACGGACATCCTTTAAGAAACCAAAATATTTTATACCGGCCTTGTAGAATTTATCTTTTTTCGCATCAGGAATCCACACCCGGTCGTGTTCAGCATCATAGTAAAACAAACCATTGTCACCCACCGCCACAAAACGGTCTTTTCCCAAAGGACAAAGAGCATGCACCAGTCTGAAAGTCTTCAGCTCCGGATGACGCTCACTCAACATTTCCATCACCTTTCCCGTCTTCGGGTCCAACCTGCCGACCCCGTCGGCCACACTTACCCAATAACGTCCCTTGCTGTCTTCGTACATTCCACGGGAAACATTCTGCGCAACATCTTGTTCAGAAGAGCTGGAAGCTCTTGAAAAAGATTTACATACCCCCCCCGCAAATTTGGTAAAAACCTTTTAAAAACGTACCGGCCCATATACTACCTTCCCGGTCCCGGTAAAGGGAAATCACCAGTTCCTTTATTTGGTCCTCATAAAGATGCTCTACCTTTTGGGTCGAAGGATGGAAACGATATAGCCCACTTCTGTTACCGACCAAGATATTGCCATCGTCTTCCTCTAAAAAACAACGTACGGATTCATTCGTAATATAAGAAGTGCCGGAACCGGTTTGAACCAAACGGAACTTTTGCATAGTCGGATGGTAATAACACAAACCCTGAAAAAGCGTCCCGACCCATAATCCGTTATTATCATCCACCATTATCGCATAAATGTCGTTATCGAGCACCCCTCCATTCACCATCGGAATATCCGGAATCTGTGTGACGTGGAAAGTCTCCCGGTCAATAAAGCGCAAACCGGATCTCGAAGTTCCCACCCAAATATTTTCATTCCGATCCAAATCCATGCAAGTGAAGAAATTGGACACACCGGATATGGTACCCACTTCTTTCCACTCCCTGAGCGTACGGTTATAAAAACAAATTCCGTTGTGATACATCAGCCAAAGATTGCCAGCCGAATCGGGATGCAGGTAAAGCCGGTCGGTACGCTCATTGATAATCCCCTCGAAACGGGAGTCCTGAAAGATGAATTCGGACGACACATAATCCCAACAACGAATCAAACCGCTACTGTAAACTATCCAACAAAAATTTTTATACTGCGCCAGTTCCAAGGGAATGCCATACTTTCGCGTAAACTCACTGTCGCCGCTATCTATGATTTTACCCTTTCGTTTCTCTACGTCATAAAACCTGAAAGTATTGTCCTCCGTGACGAACCAATAATTCTTTGCCTCATCGATAAAAAGATTCTTCAGCCTTTTATCCACTCCCATCTTGGCCAGTTCGTCCGGTATGTCATAATTGAAAGTGTTGGTCTTCAGATCCAGCAATAGCAGATAATTCAGTTCTTTCATCCATACCCTCCCCTGTCCGTCATAATATTCTTTAGGCGGACGGGTATAGGTCCAAACATACTTCTTATCCTTATCGTAAGGAAAGTGTTCGAAAGAAGCCCCGTCATAAATGTTCAGGATCGAAGCTGTTCTTATTCCGATACGGCCGTCGGGCGTCACGCTCAACCCGCGAATCTGATTGTCGGACAAACCGTCTACCACGTCAATCAGACGAAACTTGTACTGTTCCTGAGCCACACCATTCAAATGAACCAAACAAAGGAGTATAATTCCTATTATCTTTTTCATCCTCTCTTCCCTTTCCGTTACTTTTCAAAGACAGACTTATATTTATACAGCTATCACTCAGAATTTTTACCGCAACTCCACATGGTCGAACTCCGCTTGTCCCGGCTTTTCACCCTCCCGGCAACAAACAGTCAGCCCCGCATATATCCTCTGCGGCATTTTTATCCTCACCGAATGTACATAAAACCAGTTCACACCATCCGGTGATTCGTATGCATAAAACACATCTCCCGCACGAGTCAGTTTGAACCATGCCGGCAACCAAGTATAAGCATTTCCCACAGCAAAACGACGTTCCGTCCCGGCCTGTTTCCGACTCCCCATGCGGGCAAACCGTCCTCCGGCATGCCCAAGTGTCATCGTAACCGATTCTGCCGTTTCGTCCAGTGCCGCCCGTACCATCAAACCGGCTTCACTCACCGGACCTCTACGCCCGTGCAATCTGGCCACCCATACAAAGTCGCCTTCCACCTCTTTATATATATAAGGAACGTTATCCCGTTCGCCCGCAAAAGACGTATGGACACCGGCCAATACAAAACTGCCGCCGCACACCTTCGCATATCCGGAATATCCGCTTTCTACTTGTCCTATCTCCGCATACCTCCATTCTGCGGGCAAGCCACCGGCTTCCACCGGACAAGCCTGCACGGAAGAAGAAAAAGAACTACGTCCCGTCTTATTGAGCGCAGCCACACGATAGTCGTACCTCTTCCCCGCCTCTACCCGGAAATCGGTATAACAGTTCAACACCTTTTCTTCATAAACGGCGATGTCTTTAAAATCATTCTTACCGGCCTCCGAACGCTGAATTACGTATCCATTGGCCGTGAATCCCGCCGCAGGCTTCCATTCGAGAAAGACCTTCCCTATCGAGGCGTCCGCCTTCAACCCTTCCGGCACAGCCGGGACAGGCAAAGGAGGAAAGACGGAGGGTTGCAAGGTAAACGTCAACGTACCATATCCGAAATGATCCTTACTGCCATGTTCCGGACGCAACAGTTCCGCCATACGCTTACAATAAGGTGCCGGAACGCCTTTCAATACCTCATAATGATTATAAATCAACTCCCACACCGGCCTTTCGCCCAAAACTCCCAAGGCATTAATGGCGGGCCAACGGTTGTGCATCTCCTGACTATTGTTGTAATAAGTAAAGGGCACACCTCTCATTTGGTTATGACGTGCCACATATTCCGCCCCGGCTAACAAACGGTTACGGTCATACCCGAACAGGTCGTCGCCTTGGTTCCATGCAATCTGGCACACATTACCCAGAAAGCCCACTCCCAACTGGGCATGGGCCTGGTCTCGTCCGCTTTCTTGCCATTGGCCGAGCACCGTGCCGTCATCCAAACGATGCAGAAAGGGAACAGCATTCCCGATACTCCCGTTGCCCAGGCCATACTTATAATATGCCACCCCTTCGTCATAAATATCCTCCCTGTCGCATAACACTCCGATGGCCAACAAAGCCACCATATTGCACGCGTCCCAATTCGTCCAGCAATAATCCACATTCGTCCCGCCGTGGTTTTTCAAAAAATCACGGCTTACAGGATAAAGATATTCCAACATCATGGACTTGAAACGCTCAAAATCCTTTTTCTTCCATAAATCGCAGCCCCGCAACACTTCCGCTGCCATGGCAAACTCCGAAATGGGGATGCCCACCAACCCCAAGTCCTGCCGGGCTACCGGAACCTGATTGACCGCATCCGACCAGGCGTTGCATATTTTAATGGCACACTTAGCGTATGCCTCGTTGCCGGACACATACCACCGTATGGCATTCAAATAAGCCGCATGAGCGTCGATAGAAGCTTTTTGCCGACTTACTCCCATATTCGCCATCGGCGACGGCTTGAAAGTATATTGCGCCAAAGGGTCTTTCTCCAATTCTTTCCATCCTTCAAGCCAGGGTTGGCGTCCTTCAGCCACCATCTTCTTCATGCGTTCCAAATCCGCCCGCGTATGCAATCCGCCCGGATGGACGAACTCACGCGCACAAACCACCTGCACTCTCCAAAAGAAAGCGAACAGGATGCAAATTCCCGCAATAGAAATCTTCTTGTTTTTCATGTTTTCTGTCCTGAATGACCTAAAATCAAGCAAAGATACGAATATCCGCCGTCTTTTATGTGCATCCAAACGTTATTTTTATTCCGTTTTCGTGAAAACCACGTTTTCTACATGCGGCCCCACATAAATCCGGCACATGTCTCCGGTGTTATACCATCCGGGCTTACCGGACATGTCGTCCGTTATCAACTGCCCGTTGACGCGGAGGTTCTCGAAACGGATGTCTTTTATCTTCCGTTCCTCGTTATATCCCTCAATCACCGAGACCTCCGCACGGTCTCCGGTATAGGAAATATCCTTGAAGAGCACATTCTCTATGCCGCGCCCCGGTGCCGTACAATACTTCTTATTATAGAAGATACGCAGGTTGACCAACTGCCCCTGCCGGAAATCCTCCACACGGATATTTTCGAAGCGGACGTTACGAATCAAGTTGTTATCTCCTGCATTGATAGCCATACATCCCTGATAATTCAACTGTTTTTCTTTATGGTCCAGGATGTCTATATTGACATAGTTCAAGTCTTCCAGTATTTCCTGTTCTTTCGAGTTACCGTGAATGCCGATAAATATCGGATGAGCCACATCCGCCCACAAGGTAGAATTCTGCATCGTGATGTTCCTGCAACCGCCTTCGAATCCCAGACGTGTGCCGTACACCGTCGTACAATCGTCCGAATTACGGCAGAATACGCCATCGAACAACACATTATTGCTGGCAAAGACATTCATCCCGTCTCCCCATCCGTAATAGCTGATGCTCTTTACGTTGCGGATCGTCACACCATCCGAGCCCCCCGTAGCGCACTGGGTCGTGACAACGCCTTCTACCAGTACGTTACGGGAGTTGGCTATACGGATGCCTCCTTTTACCTTATAATCAATAATACCTCTTCCTCTCAAATTCACATCGTGTACGCCTTCCATAATGACACGCCCGGCCAATACAGCTCCACCGGCCAAATAGACGGTCTTTCCCGAAGGAACTTTCAGTTCCCCGTTCTCCGGCGTATGCAAGCCCGGGCCATAATATAATACATCCGGGTCGTTTTTATCCGGTACATCCGTCTCCAACGGATTGGCAAACAAATGTAAGTTGTGGAAAATATCTCCATTCACTTCGACCGAAACATTGCAGGGACGTGTCAATTCGAAACAAACGGCATTCCCCTCCACCCTGAACGGTATGTCGTAAGAAAGCGGACGGACACGAGCCGTGTTCACCTTACCTTTATTATATACAGCTTTTACGTCAACCTTTCCGGAAAAGTCGAAAATGACCATCGAAGCGTCTTCCACGCAGTGTTTGGTATCCCTCACCTCATCCACCTTCACCAAGTAGGACGACAAGGTTTTCCATTCTCCCCCGTCTTGACGTACCTGTACCGTAAAATCATCATTCAAATCCACACCCTCAGGAGCCGGATAAGTCACCAAAGAAGACGAGGCCATACAAACCGCGCGTCCCGTCCCAACCAATAGCATAAGCAAAAGCCAGTGTTTTATTTTCATCTCGATTTCATTATTGAATTCCGAATGCAAAAATAATGCAACCGAAAAGAATAGAATGGGACAAATTGAAACAAAAATAGGGCTTAAAATCCCCAAATGGAGATTTAAGCCCTAAAATCGGCATAAAAAGCCGTATCGGGACGCGCTGACACGCCTGCTACTTCACCACTGCCACAAATCCACCACGCGGAAGACATTCCACTTGTACAGCCTTTCCATCCTCCGGCAAAAGCACACTCTCTTCCGTCACGAAACTCTTGCCGTCGCTCCCGTCTTTGAACCATGTCACCTTACGGCCTTTCTCCAAGCCCAAGGCCTCCAACGGCACGCCAATCACACGGGGTTCATCCGTTCCGTTAATCCCCGCTATGTACCAGACATCCCCCTTACGGCGTGCCATGACGACTTCCGTCCCGGGATAACCGGCCAAAAGCTTCGTATCATCCCAAGCCGTCGGCAACACCGACAAGAATTGTCTGACCTGCTCCGGCAAACCGTAATATACCGACGGCCTGTCGGGCATGTGCTGCAAAGCCGATTCGAAAACCACGGGCAATGCCAACTCATGAGCATGCGTCGTGATATGCGGATGCTGGGAATCGGAGAACGTTCCGGGAGTATAATCCATCGGCCCCACTACATTCCGCGTAAAAGGCAAGGTCGCGTTATGGGCTGCGGCCCGATGGGTCAGCACACCATTGTTGTTGTACCACTCCGCTCCGTAAACGGCTTCCACCGACATCAAATGAGGATAAGTCCGCTGCCATCCCCTCGGAATAGTCGCTCCATGTAAATTCACCATCAATTTATATTTAGCCGCATCTTCCAACAAGTCGATGTAATAATCCATGGAAGAGATGCTGTCTCCGGCGAAAAAGTCCACTTTTATACCGGAAATGCCCAACTTGTTCAACCATTCGTATTCTTTCGCGCGGTCTTCCGGCTTATTCAAACGGTACAAAGGAGTGGGGCCTAACCAGTTTGTGCTTGAGTTGTACCACAACAAAGGTTTCACGCCACGCTCATGTGCATACTTCACGGCATCTTCCAAGTTTCCGCCGTTGCCCATCTGGTCCCATTCCCAGTCTATCAGACTGTAAGGCCACTTCATTTCGGCCGCCAAATCAAAATATTCTTTCAGAAGCTGATAATCTCTCGTTCCGTGATTGTACGCCCAATATATCCACGAAGCCGAACCGGGTTTTATCCACGATGTATCCTCCACCGTCGAAGGGTCGGAGACATCGGTTACCAACGTAGACTCCACGACGTCCGACAACGTCCCTATGATAAGCACCCTCCAAGGCGACTCCCAAGTCTCTCCCATGGGCTGCTGCTTGTCGAACAGACGCACACGGTAATGGTCGGCACTGTCGGCATTACACAAGAAAGAGCCTCCATGTCCCCGCCGGATATTCGCCTCCGTCATCAACATAAATACGGAATCCCGTAATTCCACAAGTCCGGGATAGCCCCAAAGATTCGCATCCGGCTGCCCCTCCAACCTGCCATTTGTGGACAAAGGATAAAAACCTTCATATCCCAACGTGTACTGCTGCATCCAACGTTTCACCCCCTGGGGAACATCGTATGCCGTATGTTCATCCACGACAAACTCTTCCGGCGCAACAGATTTCACCCCGTATTTAAAGGCCACGCCGTCATCATACGCCCTGACGGTCACGTCCAATATGTTGCCGTCCTCATTCTCAAAAGAATAAACCCTTTCAGTACCGTGGTTCACGCAATGGCTGCGTTTTCCGGTAAGCATCCGGTAATCATCTGTTATCGGTTTCGCCTCCGACACGCTTTTGAATTTCAAGTTACCGGCATACTTCTGCCGGTTCGTTTCCATTCCCAGACGGACCAATGGCAACGCACGCTCCCCGTTATAATACACCGCGAAAGACACATCGCCATAATGCTCCTTGTCGAGTTCCGTCAAACCCACAATCAAGTGCCTGTCCGGAGAAACCACCTCCTCGTCCATTACCTCGCTACAGGAGTGAAACCCCACAGCCAAACCCAAGCACCACACCCAGTTCCAAATTCTCATCTTCATCCTTTTTCTTCTTTTTATTGTTTTACACTGTATTTCCTTTGCATGAATTGTTTTCCACGATACCATTCACCTCACAAACGGCATTCCGTGGCCGCCCCGTCGTAACGGACTTCCACGCCCGCCCCTTCACGGAACACCTCGTCCGCACTGCCGCCCAAGACCACGCGGAACTTGCGGGACTCCTCCATACCGGGAAACGAACCTTCGCGCTGCCCGACGGACAATACACCCCGGCTATCGTCCCATTCCATCCGGATGGTCGAGAAACGCCCCTGTTCGTAACCGTAATTGTCGCCTTCGTCCTCATACAGGGTGAAAACGGCATCCCTTCCGGGATAGACCACGATGGTAAGTTCTTTCCCCGGCAACTCTCCCGTATGCTGCACAACCGGCCCCATCGGAACGATGGAACCCTGGCGCACGAACAAGGGAATCTTGTCGATTGGCGCATCCGCCTTGACATCCCGGCCGCCCCGGTACTTCTTCCCGCTCCAGAAATCCACCCAGTCCGCACCCTCCGGCAAATATACGACCCGCGTCTTTTCCACATCCTGCAAAGCCACGGAACCTTTGTCATAGTACATCGGACGGGTCACGGGACACACCAGAAAAGCCGGACCGAACATGAATTCGTCCTTGATGTCGTGCACACGGGCGTCGTCCGCAAAATCGAAAGCCAACAACCGGCTCATGGTATAGCTTTCTTGCGTGACCTTCCCGGCCAAAGAATATATATAAGGTATCAGGCGGTAACGTAAACGAATCATGCGCAGGATACTGTCATAAAAAGGTTCGCCCGGCCGGCCGAACCGCCAAATCTCACGCGGAGTGTCCGTGCCATGGCTGCGGAACAGAGGCAAAAATGCCCCGTATTGCAACATCCGCACGTAATATTCCCGGTAACCCATATCGTCCACGCCGGCATCGAAGTCTCCCGCACGAAACCACTCGCGCCCTTTCCGCGTGAAAAACGAACCGATATCCACCGTCCAATAAGGACAGCCCGTAGCCATGAAATTCAACCCCTGCGGAATCTGCTGGGCGAACGACTTCCACGAAGCATGCGTATCGCCGTTCCACGTGATGGTGGAATAACGCTGTTGTCCCGCATAACTGGAACGCGTCAGGTTCACCACTCGCTTGCGGTCGGTCGTGGCACGCTGGTTCTCATACAGCCCCTTGGAATGATACAACGAGAAAAGGCTGCTCCGCTCAGCCCCCAACACACCGTCCAGCAAAGCCAGATTCCCCTTCCACCGTTCTTCATGGCTGTCCCAACCGTATCCTTCGGACATCGGTCTCCAATCCGCATCCAACGGTTCCGTGCAGTCGCACCACCAAGCATCGAAACCGTTGCCGAAGAATTCCCCGTCGGCATATTCCCAATAGCGCGCCCGGGCCAGGGGATTGAAAGCGTCATACACGGAACGGGGCAACATGAAGCCACGCCTCTCAAAGTCTTTCGTTTGGGGGCAGTTCGTCGGGTTGGGCCAAATGGACACCATCAGCTTGGCATCCCACGCATGTATGGAATCTGCCAACGCACGCGGGTCGGGATAGTAGCGGCGATCCATCTTCATGTACCCCCACTGTCCGCCGGGCCAATAGTTCCAATCCTGCACGATGACATCCAAAGGCACCTGCCGCCTGCGGTATTCCTGCACGACGTCCACAAGCTCCTTCGAATGGGTATAACGTTCCTTAGACTGGATGTAACCGAAAATATACCGGGGCATCATCGGAGATTGTCCCGTCAACTTGCGGTACCGGGCCACGACTTGGTCCATCGTACATCCTTTCATGAAATAATAATCCACCTCCTTGGCGGCTTCCAATTCCATGAAACCGCCTTCCGGCCCGTCTTGGAACTTCATCCCGCAGCCCGCATCGAACAACAGGCCGTAACCGGCCGTGGAGTTCAACACCGGTACCATCTCTTTCAGGTTATGCTGGCACAGGTACATCGTCTTGCCCCGCAAGTCGAGGAAATCTTCCATGTGGCATCCCAAACCGTAAAGCGCCTCGCCTTCCGACCAGCGGAAATGATTCCTGAACTTCCAAGTCCACCCCACCGTGTCGCGACGAAGCACGTCCATCACTTCCTTCTCTCCGTCGGCCGTTTTCTCGATTCGCCTGCTATCCGGATCGTAAACGACATTTTCCATATACGTCTTCTCGGCCTCGCGCGGCATCTCCTGACGCTCGGAAAGCAACACCTTTCCCGTGCGGGCATCCTTATAAGTAAGGGCACAAGTGTTCAAATCCACCCGCACTTCAAGGCTGTCCGACTGTAAAGAAAGCTCCCCTTGCCGTGAAACGACCTGAAAAGGGACCTTGTTTTCCGTCCGCTCCACGCATACTATCGTACCGTTCCCCAAAAAATCGGCTTCACGCGTATAACGTACCCTCACGATGTCCGGACTCACAAACTCCACACGCATGCGCCCGTCCGCCGTACGGCAATATACCCCATTCTTTAGCATGACATAACCGTCGTCCGCCGCCGTTACAGAAACAGAGCCGACAAATATAAAAAAACACAATGCGGCACCAGTCATAGACTGGAAACAAAACCTTCCAGTCTTTCTTGTTTCAATAAAACTCCTCCACGAATTTATAACCTCTTCTATTTTCATATATTTTTTGCTTTTCATCAAAGTGGTAAAGATATATTCTTCTCATTTTTCATTTATAGGATAATATCACATAAATATAGGACAATAAGAACAAAATCTCACATCAACAAACCATCAGACAATCTATCGGATATATACACCGTCGTGGTGAACGGCAATAGCTCCGGGATATTTTAACCTTATCAGTAAAGATCTTCTCCAAGCCCTCCGGCTCCACAAATGTCTATCGGAACTAGTTCCATGAAGTCAAGTGTAAAGTCCGAGGTTTCACCACTGGTCAATACGGAGCGTAGACGTACGGAATGGTGAGTATTAGGTCTTACTTCTACGTTACAGATTTTACGGCGCAGCAAATTCACACAGTTATAATAATTAGTACATGTATTGGCACTATATCTCGGTGCGTCATTCCCATCATTTCCCCAAAACAGGCTTTTGGGAGCACTATAGTAACCATTATTTTTCATGATACGGGCGTTTTCTTCCAACTCTTCCGTGGTATAGATTCCGCTTGTATTCTCATCTTTGTTACGCCAACCAGACCATCCGTTATAAAGCCCACCTATGCTTCCATCGTTTCCAAAAATGCGCATATCCATCGGAAGCCCTTGCGGAATGCCGTCCACATAAACCTGGCCAATTCCTCGAGAAGCCAAAGCAGTATAGCCTAATCGTAGTTCATACGTGCCAGGAGGAACATTCGGCAAACGGAAAGTTATGTCATAACTTGTCCCCAATATACCGACCACATCCCCTCCCATATTAGACCATTGAACAATGGGACGCTCTAAAAAGAAAATGGTATTTTCGCTGAACTTCACGTTCTCCAGATAACCCGGTGGAAGATACCAATTGTGCCCTCCTGCTTCAGTTCCCTCTTCGCTGTTGTCTCCGGCGTTGTAAGCCTGTGTGGGATTTCCACAGAGACGTATATTATTAGTGGTCAATTCCGGCCACAACGTCAGGACATCAATGCGCATGCGTGTGTTCATCACCTTGTTACGCATGGTCTGGTCATAAGCCAATACGTCATCCACATAATAATATGCCACATTCAATGAGAAATTATCGGCATCTTCAGGAATCGTCAGATGTGCACCTCGGATACGTTCGTAGTTATTATATACACAAGCTTCGCTGTGGTTTATGTAGAAATCTCTTTCATACTCCACGGATGGATCAATTGTACGATACACCTTTTCCAGTTTGACTGTAGAGAAATCGAGCATTGTGCCTACCCATTCCGTGGGATCGGCATAAGCCGTGTTGACTTGCCAGCAATTGATAAGTTTGGCCGTACTGGTGAACAGACGATCCAGGATATGATAGGAAAGAAGCATGTTCAAAGGGTTATGCCTACTTTTCAAGGAGGATTTGTTCCAATACAACTCCTTATATGTTTTTCCGGTAACGGGTTCTATCTTATCTAATCCGAAAATGCTGGCTGAAACATTATCATCGTATTTTTCTACTGCTAAATCATATAAAGCATCGATTTTTTGATCCATAGTCATATCCTCGCTGAAACGGTCAGGATATTTCTCATAGAGGATTTTGTCGGGTACAATGAAAAGGGTGAAACCACTGTACCGATGATCCGGCCGTTTACCTACGTAGTCTTCGTTTCCGATATGCATGCTTTGCGTGAATGGGGCATAATTGTTTTTCCAGACCTCATAATCGTCATCGCGATAACGGGACAGAGAATCGAGCAGAGCAGTCCGTTTGAGGGCTTCATAGAAAATAGCAAAATCTTTGTGGTTTTCATCCAAGAGACTGGCTCCCAAGCTGGTGTTGGGGACTATCACCTTATCCACCGGATGTACCACACCGTTTTCTACGGAGTCGTTTTTCAATTCATTGATGATGACTGCACGCCGATTGATGACACTGAGTGTCATACCGTTAGAGTCGACCGTGTCACCGTCGGTCACAATAATCACAGGAAGGTCAAGCTGGTTACTTTCCTGATGAGTTTCAGAAAGATTATATGTATATAAAGCACGTTCCACTAAACAGGCCTTGACCAAGGTATCGCAGAAAGACTCCGGAACTTCTTCAACAGAGGCATATCCGTTTTCTTTCAGGAAATCTTCCACTCCGGAATTTATAGGAGGGAAAAGCGTACGTGCCCCCCGGCTGGCCAGTAGATCCATTCTTCCGGCTCGCTCCACAATGCGTTTGAATTGGCTGAAATCCTCATGATTGTTCAGAAAGTCGCTCATCATCTCACCAGTAAAGGTATAGTAGTTTTCGGTTGCAAGGTCGTCATTACAACTGGAAAAAAAGATTATCTGTAGGGTTGAGAGCCACAGGACGCATACGAATAGCCAAGATTTGAATTTGTTTTCCATATCTTTGAGAATTTATCAACAAACACTAATTAACTAATACCTTCACAGTTTTTTTCGTTCCATCGCTCATCATGTCCTGACGAATATAGATGCCACGCTGCTTCGGTTCAACCACACGTATGCCGTTAAGCGTATACCATACGGAGCTTACCACGGTAGCCATACCATCGGTAACTACACCGTCGATACTATCTATGAAACCATCCGGTTTGTTAGCATCCCCATCTCCATAATAATAGAGCCGGAAGTTGTCAAAGCAAGACCAGTCATTCGTCATCATCCCTGTCTTGCGTACACCCAATACAGGCTCTTCGCCTTCTCCTACATAGAAATACGTTTCACACTCATACGCCCCGTCTTCAAAAGCAAGTTTTGCTCCTCCCGGTTGGTTAATGATGAAATGATACAACATATCGGATTCCGGAAACAGAGAATCAGGCAAAGCCACATCAGTCGTTTCATATTTATATTCACTGACATTATCGAAAATGGATGGCAACTTCTCGTTCCATTTACCCTCACCGGACTCTATAAACAATTCGGCATTTTGGGCATCCATACTATCACGACGAGCCACACCGGCCTCGATATAACCACCCGCACGATAGAAACCGTTCAACACAACACGGTAATATCCCGCAGGCACGTTGTACAACGGTTGATACACCTCGCTGCTATCACTGTAAATTTCACAGACCGTGGCATCCGTAGCCCCTGTCATATTAGTTAAAGATTCCATAACCCATCCGTCGGTAGACTTTACGTCTACGATTTCTCCTTGGTCATTCTCACTCTTGGTCTGAAAACCCGGATTGACAATCAGACCCGTGGCATCTACCGGGAAGTTTTTGCTAGCCTTAGCGAATTCGATATGAGCACTCAACATCTTAGAATAAGCCTTATCCAAACGAACGGAATAACCGTTGATTTCATCCATAGTAGTAAATATTCCTTGCCCTACAATCTTGCCGTCGAGGATTTCATCAACCAAAGTATTCAGTTCACCGTATCCCTCAGTCCCGATGTATGCTTCGTAACTAACTTCACCCGTACCGGTCAACTTTTCCTTATGATTGAAAGTTTTAGTCTTCAATGCAAAAGCCACCGCCATAGACTCTTGTCCCAATTCAATAGCTGTATTTAGCACTTCCGTCTGTTTTTTATAAACTTCAGGAGTCAAGTTACCTATGGCAGAAGCTGCCTCTATGGCTTTGCTCAAACCGTCCTTAGCCTCCTGCGTAGTCAAAGAATCGGAAGACAACAATTCTTTAGCATCACGAATCAAGGCATCCAAGGCCGCTTGAGCCCCTTCCATATTGCCGGCACCCAAATATTTTATCCGGAAACTATCATAGACTACCCAAGCATCCCCCCAAGTCACAGCCGACATCTTTACACCCACGCGGAGTTTCCCGTCTTCACCCACATAACAATCCACAACATTAAGGTAATTATTTCTATTTTCCTCAAAAATAACTTGCGCAGAACTTGTCCCGTTACACAACCATTTTCCGGCCAAAGACGTTTCACCGGTCCATGTCACCTCCTCGCAATTTCCTGCCACATTCTCCTCTTGTGGGCACACTGTTATATGAAGAAGCGGTTCGGAAGCATTGTTACCAAAAAGGTAACCCAATATTTTGTTCGTTTCGTCACCTTCCTGCCCCCATCCTTCATGCCATTGGTTTTGATTTGTAGAACTTGGAGAATAGAAGCCTTGCATGGCAATCTTATACGATCCCTGAGGCAAATTGCTGATTTCTTGATAGACTTCCCATTCTCTCCCATTCCACACTTCTGATAGAGAATGATTCTGATTGTAACTACCATCACCCGTCTTAGCCCATCCTTCTCCTCCCCTATCGAAGTCTGGGTTCACTATCAGACCGGTCACATTATCTGTTTCTCCGTTTACCAAAGCTTCCCTTACACACGACATCCATATCTTATCAGCACGCGGCTGTATGCTATCCACTTCTGCCGGATCGAACGTCCTCTTTTCATAAGCGTCATCCAAACCGTACACATATTCCTCATAATCGGGGAAGTCCAACTCCGCATAAGGCGATTCATCCCATGCCGTAAGAAGCTCTTCACTTTTAGCCTTCAACACCTCATAGGCATTCACATCGGCTTTTAACACCTCCATGCCTTCTTGTAATGAAGTAATCAGTAATCCCAACGCGTTGTCATCCATGCCCGGATTGGATACCGCCTGCTTAGCCACCTCTATCAATTGGTTAAATTGGGCTTCACCGGCAACCGAATATTTCTTAAACAGAAGGTCATAGTCATTTTTCAATGTCTCAGCCTGTGTAATGATTTTCTTCAATTCTTCGGCCATGCCTCCTTTCACTTTTCCCAGATATTCCAATTTAAAATTATCGACTACAACCCAGTTACAGTTTGTATCCACCGTCTTGAATCCCACCTTAATAGTTCCATCCATGGCAAAAAACTCCAACACCGTGTTACGGGGCTGGGGCTCTTCTTCCACAAGAACCCCGTTTTTCAATCCGCCGAACTCCAAAGTATGAGCTTCCGCACGCGACTCGACACCTCCATTTTCTGCATAAAGATATACCCCCACAGGTACTATGGCCCGATCCGACTGCTGATACCCAATAGTATTGGCCGTCAAACGGTACCTGCCTGTCGGCATATTCTCCAAAACCTGAGACACCTCCACCGAACCCAAGTTTCCCCACGTCCATTGTTCTACAAAACGATCTACTTTGTATTGGTGATCGGTTGTTTCAAAATTGTATCCAGACTGAATATAAGGATTACCCACAGTAGCCCAACCATTCATACCATCTGTAAATGAATTGTTGACTATCACATTGGTAAAATCCACGGGGCTCTCCGGTGTCGCACTTGAACTCTGCCAATCCGTAATGGCTTGTTTCAAACGGCTTGTCATTACTACTACTTCCTCAGCCGTGGCATCGGGACTTTCGTAAACGTCTGCATATTCACCATAGCCTGTAAAGCCTACTTCGTCAGCCCGGCTCAACTGTTCCTTCAATTTCTTCTTGGCCGAATAAGTCTCATAAGTATCCGGCAACACAAACTTCCATTCATCTCCAGCATTTTCATATCCCGCCATACTCTTGTCTATCAACGGATCTACCTCGGTCTCTCCCTCGCTGACCGCCATGTATGAATTGGCATACAAACCTCCGTTAGCCGACACACCGTAAACCTTATCTTCATCAACCACCTTGATACGGTATACACCATCCTCAGGCACGATTTTCCACAGAATATGTCCCGTTTTGTTATGATCTACATAAATCTCAGCACCACCCGTATTAATGAACAACTCATGATATCCCCCATTGGTGGGCGCATTCATCATACTCAAACGCCACCCCCTTCCTGTGAAATATTCTGCGTCCGATTCCGGACGGCGACTTAATTCATAATCTTCACCATAAGTCAAAGTCACCTCCTGACCTTGATTGTCCACAATCAAACGTGTATTATAATTCCCCATGAACTTCTGCGTGGCTACATGATAAATATAGTACACCCCGCCTCCTGTTCCATCAGTAGACAAGTTCGGTTCTACGAATTGTAACTCTGGGTCTTCCCATGCAGCCCATAAAGGTAAGGTGGATGTCGCACCACAAAGTGCCATGACGGCCAGTAATTTGTTTTTCATTTTTGCAGAAAATTAAGTTAAAGATTATATGATCACTCGTGAATAGTCACATCATAGAAAACGCTTGTTCGTTTCCCTATTACAAAATTATACTTTTTCAACGTCTAAAAAGTTGCACTAATCCGTCAAAGAATAGGACTATATCGACTTTTTATCGCTATTTTCGAAGAAAAACAAATCAAAAGCTATGAAAGGAAAGCTTTGACCCTACAACAATACGCATAAGAATGCAAAGACAATACAACACAGGAAAATGACATGCAATGAATTATTGCCCTGTCATTTTACGCAGGATTTTCGGGAACTGCCAAACAAAAATCAAGGTGCAACAAACGGCTGCGGCGGCATCGGAAACACCCTCGGCGGCGTACACGCCCATAACCCCCATCCAGCGCGGCAACAGTAGAGCCAACGGCACCAACAATATCACCTTACGCAACAAGGCGATGAAAACGGACACCTTGGCCTGGCCAAGCGCGACAAACATGTTCTGGCAAGCCCGTTGCAGGCCGAAAATCGTCATACCGGCCAGGAACACGGGTAAGGTATGCTCCACGGTGGCTATCAGCCGTTCGTCGGACGTAAAAGCCGAAGCGACCAATCCGGGAAACAGAATCATGAAAAGGACAAGCAGCAGGTTGAAAGAAAACATCACCCGGACCACGATTTTAAAGCAGTCCTTCACCCGCTCACGGTTCCCGTGGCCGTAGTTGTAACTCACGATGGGAATAAAACCTTGTGCGAACCCTGTCAGCGGTACGCTGACGGCCAACATCGCACTTTGCATGATGGCCAATGCGCTGATATAGATGTCGCCATACACTTTCAAGCCGCTGTTCAGCACAAAACCCACCAGACTTTCCGTACTGGCCATGATGAACGGGGACACGCCCAAGGCCAATGTGGCGCCGATGATTCTCCTGTCGGGACGCATATACCTCCGCTCGATTCTCAACGTGGCCTTGCGCGAGGTCAGGAAATGCAACACCCACCAGGCACTGCAAGCCTGCGAGAGGATAGTGGCCAAGGCCGCCCCTTTCACCCCCATGCCGAACACGAAAATGAACAGCGGATCGAGACCGATGTTCAGCAGCGCGCCGATGACGACCGAGCACATGGCTATGCCCGGCCTTCCCTGCGTATTGATGAAAGTGTTCAGCCCCACCGAGACCTCCACGAACAACGTCCCCAACAAATACACCGACAAATAATCCATCGCATAACCTATCGTATGTTCCGATGCCCCGATGGCCATCAGCAGGGGACGCATGGACAGGTATGCCGTGGCCGATGTCAGGACGGTGAAAAGCAGGAGCAATACCAGTCCGTTCCCCAATATCTTGCCAGCTCGCTCCCGGTCGCCCTGCCCCAACGCGATGGCAGCCAAAGGTGCGCCTCCCGCCCCCACGATGGAGGAGAAGGCGGAAATCAGGATGATGACCGAACTGGTCACTCCGATACCGGCCAACGCGTCGGTACCGATACCGGGAATATGGCCGATGTAAATACGGTCCACGATGTTATAAAGCAAGTTGACGATTTGTGCGGCCACAGCCGGAAGGGCCATCCGGAACACCAACGGCAGCATGCGGTCCGTACCCAACCGCTCTTCGTATAGATTATTCATGTGTCTGCTCTCTCTTATGACTTCGTGCAAAGTTACGAATTTTAAACGAAAGACAGGAGCAATGACAAAATGTTCCTTCTGACTTTTTGTATTCCGTAATGCCCCGAGAATCGGATATTCCGCCCCGAATCCAGTCGGGACGGAAAATATCGCAGCCACACGGATTCCCGTGAAATCAAAAATCCAGTCCGGTGCGCCCATTCCCGTTATTTTACCACCGTCCGCCTCATTTGCTCCGCACAGTCCGCCGTCCGTGTTTCTTAAAAGCCCGTTTCTGCTTTCGCTTTGTACGCTCCTTCATGTCATCGGAAAAATCTCCAAATAAATTCACGAACGCCCCTTTCAGTACATTCCACTCCCATTGAAGGCCGATTTTCCACACGGAAAAAAGGAACCACTGCCACGACATGCGGACAACACTCCAATGACATGCTCGTATAAAAATCCCGTTCTCATGAGATTGATTTTTTACCCGGCTGCGAACGGCGTACCGATATGCAGCGTTTATGCAAAAAAACACTTGATATACGTATATTTATGCAAACCATCCCCACAGATTCGGGCTGAAGCTTCAACCCGGATGTCAGCCCGAAAGCTTATCCGGCTACTTTTTAACAGAAAAAGAGGTAATTATCCCTATTTTTGTTACTCACCACATCCTATACATCTATGTAAGAGCGTAAAGGGAAGTAAAGAAGGAAATCAAGCCCCAAAACAAAAGACTGCTTGAAAATGTCCCATGATTTGTTACGAAACGTCCCATATTTTTCTTCATTTTTTTTATTACTTTGTTTAAATATTCTAAGAACATGAAAAGAATCATCCTATTTTATGCACTTGTTTGCACTGTATGGAGCATCTCGGCACAAAGCCATAAAGATATTGCATCCGTAGATTCCCTCGCCGCCCGCGTGGAACGATTCGGCACCGGCCTGCCGCAGGAAAAAGTGTACCTGCATATCGACAACACCTGCTACTTCGTGGGAGATACTATCTGGTATAAGGCATACGTCACACGGAGCGACAAGGGGTGGCTCACCGACCTGAGCAAAATCATGTATGTGGAACTGCTCACGCCGGACGGCTATCTCGTGGAACGGCAGCAACTGAAGATGGAGGACGGAACGGCACACGGGGCGTTCACCCTGACCGACTCGCTCTATGCCGGATACTACGAACTAAGGGCATACACCCGGTGGATGCTCAACTTCGGACGACACGAGCATCCGCATTCAAAATATACGGAGGATATGTTCTACAACAAACAGATGGCCAAAGATTTCTTCCGGGATTATGACAAGCTGTATTCGCACGTATTCCCCGTATTCGACCAACCCAAAGAAACCGGGCATTATGCCAAGGACATGACCCTGCGCCCCATGCGAAGGTACTACAAGGCGCGGAAAGGGAAGCCCGAAATAGACCTACGTTTCTATCCCGAGGGAGGGCATCTGATTGAAGGCACAGACGGACACGTGGCATTTGAAATCAACGACGAGGAAGGAAAGCATCTGGAAACTGAACTCTCCATCATAAATGATAAGGGGCAAGAAATCACACGGGCACAAACCATCAATCGGGGAAGAGGGATGTTCCTCCTGCCTAACATACCCCTGTCCGAAGAATACAAAGCCAAGCTGCATTACCAAGGCTACGACTATGAAGTGAAGTTACCGGAAGTGGAAAAGGAAGGATATGCCCTGCATGTGGAGAGGAAAGACAGCGTACTGAGGATGATTATACAAGGTACTACCGAAAGTAAGGAGGAATTGGGGATACAGATACAGTGCAATGGCGTGAGCAAGGCTTTCAGGAAACTTTCACCTGCCGACATGAGAAAGGACACCGTGGACATCTTTTGGGCTTCGCTTCCCACGGGGGTGAACCAAATCACAGTCTTCAATGGCGAAGGACGGATTTATGCCGACCGCCTCTTTTTCGTCAACCACCATGATTATGACCAACCGCTCATTACCGTAGAAGGCATAAAACAGGAATATGCCCCATTCGAACCCATTGAACTACGGATGAAACTGCTCCGATACCATGACGCGGACGTATCCCTCGCCGTACGCGACCATGCCACGGACGAAACGACTTACGACAACGGTACGATGCTCACTGAAATGCTGTTGGCCAGCGAGATTAAAGGTTTAGTGGAAAACCCCGGATGGTACTTCGAGGCAGACGACAGCCTGCACCGCCATGCCCTCGACCTGCTCATGATGGTACAAGGATGGAGAAGGCATGACTGGCGTATGATGGCCGGACTGGAGCACACACAGTTTGAGTTCCTTCCGGAAAAGATTCAGACACTCAGCGGCAGCGTGCACCAGACTTATTCGCTCTTGGAGGAAACAGACTACGGCGATTCTGTATATATACCCGTCATAGATTCATCAGTCCCTATTTATACCACAGCCCGTGACTACCATCTATATCCGGATATGTACGCTCCCATGGCCAAAGTCCTGACCCTGCAAGACCTCTATGGCCCGCTCATTAAAAAGATGAAAAAGGAGGTGAACGTGTCTGCCTCGTTCATACAAGACCGAGACATCGTGGATGTATTCCAAACCACCCAAAAGGGAAAGTTTTACATGCCTTCGGCTGTCGTAAACGACAACTACATTTTATTCTTAAGTGCTTCGGACAGCACAAAAAGCGAGAAATATAAAAGAAGAATAAAAAGGAAAGGCTTCATGGACGAACAAGCCTACCCGAAGTTCTATGTGAAGCTCGACCCATTCTTCCCAGTATTTCCCAAGCCATACAGTTACTATCAGGATGCTGCTTTCGAGGAAAAATTTGCCTTGCAGGATTCCGCAAGCCGGGAAAGCTTCACCGAACGGAAACTGAATACTGTCACCGTAAGGAGCAAACGGGGAGGATTGAGAAGATTAGACCACAGCAAGCCGGCCTTGGTCGTGGATGCTTACGAAGCCTTCAACCTTGCCGCTGACTATGGGTTGAACTGCGGCATGCACGACTGGAGGACATTCTCGAGGCAAGTGGCCACGGCGTTTTTCGGAGACATGGGAATGGACAGGCATTTCTATCTGCAAGAACAATACGATGGAAAGATATTAGATTTTATGCCTGAACAAAAGAGGGAGTCCAAAGTGGGCATGTCCATGTCCAACGCACAAATGGAAAAGTACCGTCGCCTCCGCCATCTGGACAAACTATACATCTATACCGATTACGTCCCACGCGAACAAGGAAGCTGGAAATACAGCCAGACCAACCAACCGGAGGTGGTCATAGACTACCAGCTTCTGCCCAACGACGGAGTACGACCCACCTACCGGGACAGACGGTATGCTGCAAAAGGATACTCCGTTTGTACGGAATTCTACTGTCCCGATTACAGCAAGAAGCCGATGCCCGATGTCAAAGACTACCGACGCACGCTTTACTGGACACCCAAAGTGAAATTCAACGACAAGGGAGAAGCCGTCATCCAACTATATAATAATAGTAAAAAGACGGTGATAACCGTGGAGGCCGAAGGCATTACAACCGACGGGAAACCCGTTGTGTGGAAATCGGAAACAGATAAAACATACTCACGTTGATTTGTCCCATCATTTGGAAAAAAATGTCCTATACACTTCCAAAATAAGTCCATACCTTTGCAGCGGAAACATGAAAGAGTCAGTGAATAACAGATATTTAAAAATATGAAGAAAGTCATGATTAGAAAGAAAACGGTAAACATCATGTGGATGATATTTCTGCTTATACTCACAGGTCAAACCATCAGTGCAAAACCCAAAAGTATAAAGGTTCATCCATACGTACCCTTTACCATCCCTGAAACAGGACCTGGAGGAGAAGCATATCCTTCGCATGTAAGAAACGATGTAGCCTCTGCACGCTTTAATGTAAAAGTGGCAGATATCAGAGTTGCTGCAATCCGCTATGACAATACAGGTTTTGGCAACCAAGGGCACAACATGGATGTCGCTCGCTTCGCCTCAAACAGCCGGTCCCCCGAAATTGAAATCAATGTGACGGGAGATGACGAAATCAACAGTGTAACCATTCATCCTGTACGTTTCTATCCACAAGAAAAACTGAAAATCAGTCCCGACAAAAAGACTGTCATATTCGAAATGGCCGAAGAACTACCCTACGCCATTGTCATCATCAACGGAGACGACCCACAGGATGCCTCTACCTCCAACCCACAGCTTACACTGATAAACGATCCCTTGGAAGACTTGGCGGAACGTCCTTCATTGGAAAGTCCTAATGTTCTTAATTTTAAAGCATTTGCAGAAAATTACTTAAAGAACAATCCAATCACAGACATTGCCGGACAAGCATGCCGTCCTGCGGGAAGTATCGCAGACGCCAGCCTGAACGACGAGAAAACGTTCACGTGGAATTACGAAAAGGGAGTATTCGTCCCCTACACCAACCGAATTGTAGCATTCCCGGACATGAGGGCAAGAAACCGGAATGACGTCTCTGATGCCCTGCAAGCCGCATTGGAGGCAATCAGGAACACACCGGAACTCAATACGCTCTACATACCGGCCGGAACTTATATATGGTCGGGACTTCGTATCGTCAACTGGAACGGAGACCATAAAAAGGGAGGAAAGCCCCTTTTCGTTTACACTGATGAAAATGCGCTCATGATTAACCGTTTGAAAGAATGCCGGGAAGCCAACGAACCTGCCATATACATTGCGAACTCTTGTTTTGTGACCATTTCCGGACGCGGCATGCATGACGGACAAGGTTGCTTTACTTTCGCAATGGACAGGAAGGACGCACGAAACACTCCACACCAGGGAGGAGCCGTAATAAAGAAATCAAGCCATATCACATTCAACGACACATATATACGTGACAGCCAGCAATGGAATTGGGAAACACATGATGCCACCAACATAAAACTAAACAACATTAAGGGGTTGTCGCCCTATAACCATGGATGGATAGACGGCCTCAACCTATCAAGCGGAAAAGACATCACTGTTAATGGTGCCATTACGTTGGGCAATGATGATACTTTCGCAACCGGCCACTATAACCCTTCGAACGAATTCCCAATACGTACTTATAGGGAGAATCCATCCATCAACCTCACAAACACAGACGACAATCCGGCAGAAATACGTAATACGTTTGCAGCAGCAGGTGTTTACAACAAAGACCGGATGGAATGGAGCCGCGACGGAGCTTCGGAGAATATCCGCGTCAACAATGCCATCGGATGGACACGTACGGCACATTGCATACGCATCGGAGGAAACGTCTTGGTCGGCAAACCTCAGGGCGGTTCCAACAGCAGGACTATAAAAGGGTATTACTTTGATAATTTCCATTCCATAACAGGAAGGAAAGCGGGCGGAGACATCAGGGTCCAATTCTATGAAAACTCCGATTTGCCGGCAAACGGGGAGCTTGTCGTCAAGAACAGTTCCTTTTGGACTCCTGCAAAGAAATGGGCACTTATCCCTGCCACAAAAGACAACCGGCACATGATACGAAAAGTAGTGTTACAGAATCTTTATTTCGTGAAACCCACAACAAAGCCTTCAGCCGTCTTCTCCGACATCGAAGAATTGACCATAAAGCAACTGCATATCGGAGGACGAACGATTGAAAAATACAGCTCTTCGGGTATTCCGGAGAAATTGGAAAATGTCACTCACTTCAAAAGCGATTTCAAAGATAAATAATAGAAGAAACCACGTCTGAAAAAGAACCGATAAGGCTTCGAAAAAATGAAAGATGATTTAAAAGACTATCAGAGAAGGTTGGTAAACCTCCTCTGATTTCACACGGTAATCTCTATTTGATTGTGTTCGGAATCCAGAACACAACTTTCATAGAACCCATCGCCTGTAAAACGTGGTCCACTGATAACCTCGTACCCGGCTGATTGTAATTTAGCAGTCAGACTATTCACCCGTTCCTCACTCCCCACGCTGAACGACAAATGAATATATCCCGTACGATAAATATCTTTTCCCAGGACCGACAAATCCGGACGTGTCATGATTTCCAACTTGGCTCCATTGCCAAAACTTAAAAAATAGGACTTCAAGCCTGTCCGGGGATTATGATACATTTCATTAGAAACGGCACCGAAAAAACGCACAAAGAAATCCTTTACCACTTCCAAATCCCTCACATACATAGCCACATGATCGATCTTCATCTTTTCACAAAACTTATCTTTAAGTTCAACTTCAAATAGTAAGCACGATTTTCACGCTCCAAATAACCATACTTGTCTTTTTCCGGATGTCCTTTCTCCAAACGGGTATGCTTGAACAGAAAATCGGCAAAGACCTGACGCTCCGTCTTACGATAGGCCACCATACGTCCCTCCGCATCCACCATCACGAAACCGGCCACAGCCGAATCCGTCCCGTTATACTGCTTGGCCGGACGCATGCCTAACGCCAAAGCCAACAGGAACTCTTTCATCTTGTAGCGGTAATACCTGTGTTTGCGAATCAACTCTTCTTTTATTTTCAACGGGTTCCGCTCCTCTATGAGTTCCGTCAGTTCGTCCACCCGGCTTATGTTGTCCAAATGCATCAGACGTACCATCTCGGCCAACACGCGAGGTAAGTTGAGGTCTATCATGCAAAGGTTACTGCGGAACACTTTATCGGCCACGTCATTGTATTTCAACACGCCGCCCATACTCTCGATGTAAAGCATGCGGCGTGCCACCTCGTTCGGATTGTCCGGGTCGTCCGTATAATTGATTTTGTTGACCGCCGGTTGGGAGAAACGGATACCTCCCTGCTCGAATTTCAGATTGGCCGTCCGTCCGCCATCCAACAAGGGCATCATGGCGCAAAGACGGGAATAGATGCGGAATCCCACGGGTGGGAAACTGCTGTCATGAAAAGTAATGTAGAAATCGGTACGGTCATCCGTCCGGGCTTCCATGTCATAAATCTTCAGTGCATCGAGAAAGCCCTCCACCCCTTCGGGTGCCTCCACCTCTTCGTTCCGTTCCCGTTTCAACGTATCGAGAATCATAGCCGCCACTGTGCCGAAGTCTTCACGCGGAAAACGTTCGTCCATCTGTTCCCCTTCGACATGGATGTCGGTCTCTTCTACCGTGTAACGACGCTCTCCGTCATGTTCCTGCCGCGTTACCTGAAAAATAGGCAACACACGACCGGAAGGTAGCCCCTCTTCATTGCCCAAGACTATCCCTCCTTGAGCCAAGAGGTTGAAAAACACATATAATTCGTTCCATTCCCTACGTGTAGCTGTCAACATATCCATTCCATTTTAAAATACAGGCAAAAGTAATAAATAATATGGGATTTTCCCTACCTTTGCAGACAAAAACAACGCTTACAATGATAACTCTGAAAGAACTATACCGTATCGGCTACGGCCCGTCGAGCAGTCATACCATGGCTCCGCGTAAGGCCGCCACCCTTTTTTTGGAACGCAATCCGAAGGCCGTACGTTTTGAAGTAACCCTCTACGGCAGTCTGGCCGCTACAGGAAAAGGACATATGACAGACAAAGCGATTCTCGACGTATTGGACGAACCACGCACTACAATCATTTGGAAACCTAAGACTTTCCTTCCCTACCATCCGAACGGCATGAAGTTTCAAGGATTCGACGCAGAAGGACACATCACAGAGAATTGGACTGTGTTCAGTATCGGCGGAGGAGCACTGGGTGAAGAGGGAAAACAGAACCTGACGTTTGAAGAAATATACCCTATGAACTCTGCCACAGAAATCCTGGCTTGGTGCATGCATACCGGAAAGAGTTATTGGGAATATGTAGAAGAATGCGAAGGAAAAGACATCTGGGACTATCTGGAAGAAGTGTGGAACACCATGCAACAGGCCGTACGGAACGGACTGGAACATGAAGGCGTGTTACCCGGCCCATTGGGATTGAGAAGGAAGGCCACGTCTTATTACGTCCGTGCCGACGGCTACCAACATTCCATGCGTACGCGCGGATTGCTTTTCGCATACGCCCTTGCCGTCAGCGAAGAGAATGCCGGAGGTGGAAAAATCGTCACGGCCCCCACTTGCGGCTCCTGCGGCGTACTGCCGTCTGTGTTATACCATCTCTCCGTATCGCGGCATATCAGCGACCAACGTATCCTCAGAGCTTTGGCCACAGCCGGCCTTTTCGGAAACATCGTGAAGAAAAACGCATCCATATCCGGTGCTGAAGTAGGATGCCAAGGAGAAGTGGGCGTAGCTTGTGCCATGGCGGCCGCTGCCGCAGCCCAGTTGTTCGGAGGCACACCGGCACAAATCGAATATGCAGCCGAAATGGGATTGGAACACCATTTGGGACTGACCTGCGACCCTGTTTGCGGTTTGGTGCAAATCCCCTGCATCGAGCGCAATGCCTATGCTGCCGCCCGTGCCATGGATGCCAATTCGTATGCCATGCTGACTGACGGGGCACACCAAGTATCGTTCGACAAAGTGGTGGAAGTTATGAAAAAGACCGGCCACGACCTACCTTCCCTATACAAAGAAACGGGAGAAGGAGGACTGGCCGAAGATTACAAACGGATGTGGGACACGTTGCATACCCGTTAACGGACACCACGCAACGTATCTAACAAACCGGCACAAGCATCTTCCAGTATGTCGAGAACATTCTCGAATCCGCTGTCGCCTCCATAGTAAGGGTCGGGCACATGGTCTACTACCTTTAGCCGACAATAGTCCGTCATGCGTACGACTTTCTTTTCTTCCTCCAACCCGGGCGCCAAAGACTTCAACTTACTGATGTTGCGGTCGTCCATTCCTACAATCCAATCGAAATCAAAGAAATCATCATACCGCACCGGACGTGAAATGTGGGTAATGTGGTACCCTCGGCGTGCTGCATGTGCCCTCATACGGGCATCGGCGGGTTCTCCTTCATGATAGTCTATCAAACCGGCGGAATCCAAGAAGAACTCATGCTCCAAACCGGCATCATTCACCAACCTCCGCATGACTTCTTCGGCAGCCGGAGACCGGCAGATATTTCCCAGGCAGACAAAAAGTATCTTATATTTCTTATTATTACTCAATGAGTTATATTCTTTCATATATGTTCGGTTTACATTATGGTTTACAATATATTATTGCTGTACACAACATTGTTCCATTAACTCACTGCAAAAGTAATAAATAAAAATCGTAATAAGGTAGGTATCCTCGCTTTCAGTATAGAATGTTTGCTGTTGAACTATTATGAAGCATTCGTTACTTGGGCATCTTAAAAAAAATCTATAGAATTTTATATGTGTAGGGGATGAAGCATAAGTTGTCCATCTTTATCTATATTAAAATCATAATCTCCATTTCCTATCTTTTTGAGCAAAGAAATTGCATCCTCATCGCCTTCTTGAGCTAATCCTTTTAGTTGCAGCACATAATCGGTAATGAGGTCTTTGAGTAACCTGTTTTGTTCCATTAGTTTTTCCATGCACTCTTTACCATAATAGTCAACAGATATATCGGGATGCAGTCCGTATTTTCTATATACACCCGTCATTACCTGTTTAACGACTCCTTCCGTACACTTTTCGTTCTGTTTCACATCCAACACGACAATGGCATCATGGATCGAAATAACCTTGAATTTCTTGGCATATAGCTCAACTAAGATTTTACCGAATAATTCACTCTCAATCTTCATCATATCATTTGCGAGCTTTGTACGGTTTTCTCTCTTGGAATCAAGCACAACTGTATAGACATTAGGAAATTCCTTTGCAAATATCTTGGCGTATTCCTTGCCTCTTGCTGTCAGTTTCTTACTATAAAAGACCTCTCTAAACATCAAGACCTTAATATCAGAGCGAAGCAAATTCTTCTCATCCACCATTTCTTTTGGTATGGTAACATCCCAAAACAAGCCCATAGAAGTCAGGTACATATAGTATAACACATCTATTGGGATGGATTTTATATTTTCTTCCTCTATATTATTTGCTATCAATATTTTGCGTAGAAATCGCTTAACATTATGAGATTCTACATTGGACGTATATATTTGCTCATATATTGGGTAAATCCTATCCATTAAAGAAGTAGAAATATCATAGTATGACATTAGGATAGAATTAAATAATAAAGGATGAGAGTTATGTATGTCTAACGAATATCTGATATTAAGGAAAGGTTTAAGCAATCTTGGTGTAGATGTAGCTATGGAGTAAATTCTCTTGTTATCATCTATGGAAGTAATACGAAAATCACCATCCATATACCTGTCTATCACTCTTACATAATAGTCATTCGATTTATCAGAGGGAAATATATGCGAAGTAACAAAATCAACAGCTTCATCTACATATTGAAGTTTAAGATATTTAAGGCTGTCATTATAGCGAGAATATAAGTAATCGTTTTCAAGTCTTTGCTTGTTATCCTGTTCTTCTTTGGTTTGATATGGCAATAGGCATTTGTTAAGTTTTTCATCATAATCTGATAGGTAAGTAGATGGATGCAAAGTATATGTAAATCTTACGTTTGGCGCAAAATAGTAACCGTATGTCTTTTCGTCCAAAGAATAATAACCATCAGAATGCAATATACCCATCTTAAGGAGATTGTCTAACATCCTCCTATAATCCTTGCCATAGACATTTTGCAGTATAGTAGAATGTAAATACGCCATGCCATTATCATTATTAAGGACACGCTTAATTATGGTGTGAATAAGGAATTCGTATTTCTTGGCCAAGAGATTTTCACGCTTTACAACGATTTTCTTTTCCTCTTTTGGCTCATCACATACAAGCATTGGAGCATTAGGCAACTGTATCTTCGGCATAATTACAGGAGCGGATTTACTATACAATCCGTATGTGTTTTCTGCCTTGACATAGTTGCTGACTATATCATCTATGGAATAATCCTTTAAGCCCCATATTTTCTTTGTGTAGAGAGATTTTTTCATTTCAGCGTGATATTTATAAGTAAATATAATGATGGTTCAATAAAGTTCAATATATATGGCAAAAAGATTTAGCAGGAAAGTATCGGATGCGACAAAGTTCAAGATGCGCATAGCGAAGCAAGGCCGTAAAAATCCTATGTTCGGCAAGAAACACAAAGATGAAACTAAAGAAAAGATCAGCAGGGCGTTGACTGAATATTGGCGCAGAATCTTACCCTTAAATTGATAATTTAAAGTGTAAGTAGCGATATTTTCAGTTTCAATGCGAACAAGTTGCATACAATCAATCAGTTACATAGATGATTTATAGAAACTTCAAAACATACATATATTACCGATGCTCGTTCATCAATCATTTATTTTTTGAAAACAAAAAAGTATGAATGGAACTTGCGTGCATGGCGTTGGATTGTGCCACGAGTTCTTATCATTCTTGTTTTTGCTGTCAGAATAAACATATCCTCTAAACTAAACCCTATCTCAAACGCTTTGTTTTGCACATAGTTTCCAAGCCATATTTGTTTGTTATCAAGAAGAATATCCATTGTCTTGTAGACTAAAAAGCCTCCTTTGGATAGTAATCTCCAAGCAAGTTGCAACATATCAATATTAGTTTGTAACAATTCATTCAACGTATTGAAATGGCTGAATCTTTGTGCGATTTTGGAATGTTCTGCATTCTTTTCTGACTTTACCACAAAAGGCAAGTCTATGACCACAGAGTGAAGTGAATTTTCTGTTATTTGAGTAACTTCACTCAAAGATTTGACATCATCAGTTTGGGGATATTTATCATACCTTAAATTTGGCTTTGGAAGATGGAGATAAAAGTTGCCAATACTATATGTGAGGTCACAATCAAAAGTCCGTTGCTTAATATATAAACGTAATATATTAGACAAAATTACATCCTGACTATCTGATACGCTCTTGATGATAAATCTTTGCTTTCTTGTATTAAACATTGATAGTTTAGAACTATCATTATTTAATTCATCTAAATCTGTATGCAAATACTTCTTTACTGTATTGATTGAATGACCTGTTAGTTTCGACAATTCTCTTATGGATATGTTCGGATGGGATTCTTTAATTTCAGACAATTTCCTTTTAATCTGAATGCAGTTATCAAGCCTCCTGTCTATTCCATTAACCCTAATATACCAACGAATAGCAGCGACAGTGACATGATTATTCACAGCATTTTCTTTTACAGATAAAAGAGGATTATATACTATCTTACTTTTATATGACATAAATTCACATCTTCTTTTCTTTGGTTATCAAGAAACCTTGCCTTATGGTACATTTATCAGTTGTTATTGTACCTAATTTGGCTAAGTTGTTCTTTGTTTTATAATAACTTACGCCTAATTCATCTTCAGTGAAATCATCAAAGAGTCTTGATATACTGCCGTAATACAAATGTTTGTCGCCTATTTGAAGGTGTACAACTTTTCTTTCCTGTTTCTTCTTTTCTTCCATATCTTATATAGTTACTTCGGAACAAAGATAAACTTTTTCATTCAAATATTGCATATTTGCCAATACTTTAGTTTTCTTTAGCAGCTAATATTTTGCTATTGTTTAATATATGCCTATCTTTGCAGTAGAAAAAAATAATCAAAACATTCACAATTAAACAGATACAGTTATGATACAAGCAATCGTAATTAAAGGCGCAACATCAGTAAGGGCAACCGTCATTGCAAACCGTACCAAATCGGAAGAAATTGGAGTAATGAAAGCTCTGATGATAGACAATTTGAAAACAAAACTTCAAAACGGCATTGCCCACTTCACTTTCATAAAGAAAAATGGAGAACTAAGAGAATGTTGGGGAACAACACAGCCCAACCTTGCAAAGGCCAAGACAAACGGCAACGGTGAAAGTCGTGAGAACTATTGCACAACTGCCTTTTATGATGTGGAGAAAGGAGTTTGGCGAAGTTTTCGATGGGAATCGTTAGTTGAGGTATTCTAATTCAACTTGCAAAGGGTGTCAGTTAATGGCATCCTTTTTATTTTGTTGACTGTCAAGCAATAAAACGTCATACTTTAGCATAATTTAGATCGAATGATTTGGCTGTTATTTAATATATGCCTATCTTTGTGGTGTAAATAAAAAACGAAAGTAACAATAAAAACTTAAAGATATGGCAACGTTAGAACTCATAAATAAGGCATTAGCTACGATGAACAATCACGATTGGTATTGGTGTTTCGCTGACTATACGCATCCTGCGATTGACAATGCACGTGGAAATATGCGCTACTTTGTAGAGTTGGTAGCTACCATTACCGATGCAAACATAAGGAAGGCTTTGCGTGATTTGTGGGTTGCAACGTATGAGAACGTACATGCTAACCTTTGGAGCAAGAATGAAGAATCCAACAAAGTGTATGAGGCAAAGAAAGCAGAATTGATGGCAATAATCCTGCCATCAGAAAGTGGTCAAATGATGGCTGCATAAAACATTTACTTTCTCCACAATTTTGAATATGGACTGAAAATCAAGTACTTACGCATAATAGGAGAATATAGATATTCAGAAACAGGAAATAATAAATAAATTTGAATGTTATGAAACAGGCAAAACATAAGTATCAGACAAGCGATTACATGGAATGGGATGTAATGTTGTCTCTAATCAGAAAGCTGTATCGAGATAAAAATTACCGTATGTCACTCCTTATTGGTTGTGGTTCATTTTTTGGACTTAGAATAAGTGACCTTCTTTCTCTAACTTGGTCTATGTTGCTCGATGATGATAAATTTGTCTTATATGAAAAGAAAACAGGAAAGAGACGGGTAGTGAAAATCAATTCCGACTTTCAACAGCATATAAAGCAGTGCCATGACGCTCTAAACATTAAAAATGATAATGAGAAGTGTTTTTTAAGCCAAAAGAAAGTCGTGTATAGCACCCAACGTATCAATGTGTTGCTTAAAACGATTAAAAAACAATATAACATAAAGATAGAACATTTCAGTACACATACGTTCCGAAAGACATTTGGGCGGAAAGTGTATGAAGGCAGTGGAGAAAACGCAAATATGGCGTTAATAAAACTTTCCGAACTTTTTAACCATTCTAATATAGCTGTTACAAAAATATATCTTGGCTTACGGGAAAAAGAGCTAATGGAAGCATACGATTTGCTTGATTTTTAGCTGTTAGCACATTTATTTTGAATGATTTGAGCGTTCTTCCCAAAAAATCGCTATCTTTGTGACGTACTTAGCGCAAGCGGTACGGACATATTGGTAGAAAGCGCATTTTCGCTTTATTCCGTAAGCGTGAACTTCGACAACTCACAAGTAAGAACGGAATAATGTGGGAAGGACGCTCTCTTTGGTGTGTATTCGTATCTTAACGAAATACATCCAAAGTGGGGCTGTCCGTTCTCCTTATTCATCTTACAGGGAGTCGAAGCCCTACGCTTAGGATAAGGTCAGAATGGCGGCCTCGCTTTTCTTCTTATGCCTCAAAGTCTAAATAATAAAAGAAATTCGCATCGCAGGGCCATAGATGCAACGGTAATATTATTCAAATATGGCAGAAAGAAGATGTGAAGAATGTGGCTCGCTCATCCCTTATGGTGCAACGGCTTGCCCTAATTGTGGATGTCCTGTTGAAGATATACAAGACAATGAGCAAGCAAACAAAAAGAGTTGGCAAACGGAATCGGCTTTTATACATGATAACTTCAATGAGAAAGAGCCGTATTCACCTTTCAAATCTAATTCTTGGTTTTTCAAAGACCCTTGGCCAATGTATAACTATCCTATCGGTGCGTTGGATAAGAAGCACCCCTTTATAGGGTGGCTGTTTGGCCCGTGGCATTTGACTTGTAGAGACAGTAGCAAGCAAGAAGAATATGATGCCATCAACAACATTTTCTATTTTTTCAATCTCCATTTCAAAATCGTAGCCTATACATTAGTTTGGCAATTCTTCAAAATATGGTGGCTAATACTTGCTGTATTACTTTATATTGGGTTTAATGGGCTAATCATAAATTTGGTGATTCAAAGTAATATGGAGCAAGATACTAAAATCACAATAGCTTCCATTATAGGCTTTATCGCAAGTGTAGTTTGGATTGCAGTGGCTATTTTTAATTTAATTGTTGCATTATGCTCATTATGTAAAGCCCTTCACCGTTATTGGCCTCAGATTTGGAGAGTCGTTATCCGATTCTGTAAAAGAGGTTGGAGTAAGATGTTCCCTAAAATAAGTTAAGACTATGGCACTAATAAGATGTAAAGGTTGTGGGCAGATGGTTTCAGATAGAGCCGAAAAATGCCCTAAATGTGGTTACTCTGTGCGCTTGTCAATGGAGCAACAGGAAGAAACAAAACAATCGGTAGAGCCTCACACTACAACATTGAACACTTCCAAAGAGGAAGTTACAAACGACAATCCTAAACCTCAACAAAGAGGTAGTAAGAAAGGTATTATAATTGCTATTATTGTAGTTGTGATTATCGGATGTGGAGTATTGTTTGCTTTGCTAAACAGTAATAATGGCTCAAACGACCAACAGCAAGACACAACAGCTATTACCGATACAGAATCAATCAAACAAGACGAATTACCTTCAGACTCTTTGGCCGTTGCCGTTGAAGATACACCAAATGATTTTTCAACAGAAATCACGAAAGATGGCATAGCGAATATCCGTATAGGAAAGTCATTCAGTGACTATAACACTTCTTTGATGAAACAGGAGGATATAGATAAACAATGTTTTGACTTCTCTATTGTTGATATTCAAGAAGAGTCAGAGTTTGAGGATGTTTACTACGCTATGAATATGAAGTTGTACAGAGGTCAAGAATTGCTTTGTACGTTATTTGGAGGGTATTTTGATGAAAGACCGAATACCTTGCAAGCAACAGTAAAGTCGATTACTGTTTATTCTCCGCAATTCAAACTGCCGAATGGAATACATGCAGGAATGTCAGTAAAAGAACTTATAAACGACTATGGAGCGACAATTCAGCTCAATGAAGGAGAAGGAGGTGAAAACATTGAATCTATTTCGCTTGAAATCCCTAATTGCAATGATTTTACTTTCAACGTAGAAAAGGAGACCTTACTAAATAGATATGGCGATGAATACTTTAATATGTATGATTCACAAAGTGGAACATACAAAGAAAATTTTGGAGATAATATCAAAAAAGAGGTAGCAGAATTTTGCGACCTTGAAAGTATCGTAATAGGAAATAGAAATTAAATCCATAACAATAAAAAACAACCGATTATGAAAAAGTATTTGTATCAATTTATGGTGGCTTTATTTGCCATTACGTCTTTCATTCTTGTTGCTTGCAGTGACGATGATGACGAGCCAACAAACAACAATGGTAAGAATACCATTGAAATTAACGGTGTGAGCTACAACCTATCCGCTTTCAGCTTTATGGGTGATTGGAATGAAACGCTAAGGAAAGGCGATTTCACAGTTGCTGTTGACAAAGAGAGCAACGGAGTTAAAAATGTGGAGTATTACACATTCTCCTATCGCAATGCAACGTGTCCTCAAGTTGGCGATGATTTCGCAGAAATGGATTTAGCCCTTACACCTTTAAATGAAGAGGAAGATGGCTCAATCATAGATTTAGAGGATTCGTTTAAATATATCTCGGGAAAAGCCGTAATAACTAATACAAATCCAAGTGAAAGCGAGATTACTGTCAATTTTGACAATCTAAGAATGAGCAATGGTAACAGTTCCTACACATTCAAGGGAACTGCAACATTGATGTTCGAGTATTAAGCACAGAAAAACATCATTTATAAGCATCAACAGTCTTACGATTGTTGGTGCTTTTTGTTTAATACTATATTCAAAAACAATCAGAAGTGAATGTTTCAATATCGCATAAAGTACTGATAATTAGGCGTATAAATCATTTTGCATGTTATATAATGTTGGCAAACATTCATTTATATAATAAATAATGTATTTTTGAACATTTATTCTCATCAAATCATGGGAGTGGGTCTTCATCATAATACTGCCAAAGTTCTTCAAACCATTCTAAGGTTTTATCTCTACCTTGCTCTTTAAGTCTTTGCCTTGTCTCATTGCGCAATTCTTCTACTTGATTCTTATATTCATCTTGCTCTGATACAAATAATTTCAAATTCGCCCTATATATGTTCTCAACATCAAATTCTTTTAGATAAGTTTCTATTTCAGATGTATTACGACCCATGTTTTGTGCAATCAGACCCATTGGCACGTTTGCGTGATACAAGGCCGAAGCATAGCTATGTCTTGCAGAATAGAAAGTTATACCATCTGCAAGCCCTAATCGCTTGGCAATACGTTTTAGATTAACATTTACCAAATAATTCATATATGTCATACGGCCAAATTTCTTTTCTACAGAATCGTTATCTTTATCAAATATCGGAAATATATAATCTTCCAATTCCTTTTCACTAAAAGCCGTGTCCCCATCTATATATGAGCCAAAAGGATGTAAATAAGGCATTAAATGCTTTGCTTTTACAATAACTCTTGTTGGGTGAGTTGTTTTTTGTCGTGTCGTGTTTATCTCATAGCACAATATTTTCCTTAAATTATTCATAGCATATTCATGTCCATTTGCGGCAGAATCCTTGATGAATTTAACATTGTCCGTAATTTCAATTAAATGCAAGTCTTTCTTTTTCAAGTTTGCAAGGTCAACGAGTGCCATGCCTTGAAAGTGGTAACTGCAAAGAAACAACGCAAGAGAAAATTGTTCTGCATTGATAGGTGTTAGCTTTGTTGTACCTCGTAGCTTGAATTTTTGGTTGACCCAATATTGCTTTTGCTTAACTTCGCCAAAGACATCATTGTTTTCAGTTCCATAATAACCGTATCGCTGAAGGTAATACTTCATCAACAAAGTTATCTCTTGCAAGGTCAACGCTCGTTTCCTAGTTTGACAATTCAGTTTCTTACTAAATTGAAAGGTTGCAAACGGAGTTTCTTTAATATACTCCTTAGTTATGGCATAGTTGAAGATAGCTTGGAAGTTGTCAAAAAACTTTCGGATGGAATTGTCTGCATAATGGCAACGCAGATATTCCTCAAAAGAGCGAAGCCAATTTGTTGTCACCTCAAACAACTCTAAATCCTTGCCATTGGTATATTTCTTTATACGGTTAAGTAAAGTCCTATATCCAACAGCCGTATTATATTTGCCTTTTTCAACTTTAAAAAACTCTATCCGTTCTTCAAATAAAGAAAACAACGTTAGCCTTGTCGGTGCTGTCTTTTGCAAATCTGAAATTATAGTTGTAGCCGAATAATCCTCTTTGCCCTCCAAAGATAAAACGTAATTCTGTGCGTCGGCCAATTCTTTCGTGATTATGGAGTTTAGAGCGTTTGCACGTTTACCTTTTACTCGTTGTTTGTCATCACTCCATTCTTGAGACTTGCAAGATATGCCCATGCTTTTGTACTTGCGTTTGCCATTGTAACAGATACGCAGCATAATAGGATGCTCACCATTGGCAAGCGTCTTGGAAGTATAAAGTATCGCTGAAATAGTAGGCAAATTCCGTTTCATATCCTTGTTTTTAGTTTACCTTGTGGTTTACATTTTATAGCGTAAAACCTACATTCGGTTTACATTGCAAAGATAAGAAATAAATCCGAAGTTCCTATGTTTCAGCGATATATAAATTATTTATATTTTTCTATTTATTCCCAAGGCAAACAAATAAAATCCTTTCCATCGCTATCTAAAATCAAATCCTCTCCACAGACTGTTACCAAGAAAGAGTATATGAACCACGCCCCGTCCCATAAAGCTGGCTGGCTGCCGTAGTCGTAATACTACCGTAAACACCTGATTGTCCGCTGTTGGAGCCACTCGGTGCCGATTGCGGAGCCGTAGCCGAATAACTATACTGAACGCTAAAGTTTATTTTGGCCATTCTACCGCGAAAATCGTCCGGAAGCCGGATACCAATATATGGATTGGATTTATCCGCATCATACACCACATTATAATCTTTAGTGAAAGTCGTATCCGTACATTCCACACTCCAATGGTATTCAGCCTTATACAATAAATCCCCCAAACTTTGCTGTACTGCCGTAATCGTAACCGAATCTCCCGCATTCCATACCGTAGGTTCAATACGGAAACCGGCAAACGACGGTAAAGTACAAATATGCTTGTCTTCTTCGCAAGCTACAAAGGCCATAGCCACCGCACCCAAACATGCCAGACGCATCAAAGATTTCATTTCCATTCGTCTCTTTATCTTTTTTATAATGTTTTTAATTCCTTATACAAACGTTGCACCGGCAATCCCATGACATTGAAATAAGAACCACTGAGGGAAGATACTCCCACATAGCCTATCCACTCCTGAATGCCGTATGCCCCGGCTTTATCCAACGGACGGTAGTGCGCCACATAATACGCTATCTCTTCATCCGACAACTCGTCGAAAGTCACTTCACTGACCGTCGCAAAAGTCTTTTTCTTTCCGGCTGTTACCAGTGTCACTCCGGTTATCACCTGATGCGTACGTCCGGACAGGCGGCGCAACATATCCTTGGCTTCGGCCTCGTCTTTCGGCTTGCCCAGAACCTTCCCATCCGTCCAGACTATCGTGTCAGCCGTGATAATCAACTCGTCCGGCTGCATAATGGCTTCATACGCTTCCGCTTTCTTGCGGGAAATGTACTTCGGAATTTCTTCCCCTGACAACCCGTCCGGATAAGACTCGTCGATGCCCGGCAACACTCTCACTTCATAATCCACATCCAACCCCGCCAAAAGTTCTTTCCGGCGCGGGGAATTGCTGGCCAAGACCAGACGGAATTTCTTCAAGTTCTCCAACATATTTTCCATTGTTTTACTACCAACCAAAAGCCTTTTCATCCTTCAACCACAAGCCTTGCGCCTTCAACACCTGTTCTATCACGTCGCGCCCGCATCCATATCCCCCTTTCAAATGGGAGATATAAACCGCCAAAGCCTTGATTTCCGGAGCCGCATCGGCCGGTGCACAAGGACAGCCGCAACGCTGCATGACCTCATAATCAGGGATGTCGTCGCCCATGTAAAGCACTTCCTCGTCCCGCAATCCATAACGTTCCAAAAAGGCTTCGTATGTCTTTATCTTCACGGCACATCCCCAATGCACGTCCGGAATGCCCAATCCCTCATACCGTTTACGCACCGATTCGGTACGTCCCCCGGTAATAATGGCCACATGTAAGCCCGACTTGACAGCCAATTGCAAGGCATACCCGTCTTTGATATTGACCGTACGCATCGGTTCCCCTCCGGGATGCAACGTAATGGTCTCGGCACTCAGCACACCGTCCACGTCGAAAGCCAACGCCTTTATCTTCCTTAAATCGTAATTAATCATTTGTTTCTTTCCTTTCCGCTTCATTCCTCAAAGCCAAAGCATGGATGCTCCGGCTCATCATTTCATAGAGTGCTTTCCGCTCCGGTTCGCCGTCCAGCATGGCGCACTGGCGATCCATCACATTCCGATCGTAACGCACAGCCGGTCCCGTCTGTGCCTCCACGGGCGGAAGGCGATGGACCTTCCGTGCCGTCTCGTCTATCAAAGGCCACATCACATCGAACGGTATGCCGTCCCTGCCCAATACATCCGCAGCCAAAGCATAACAATGGTTCACAAAATTGCAAGCAAATACCGCTGCCAGATGGAGACGGCGGCGTCTCTCCGTACTCATCTCCTCCACCCTGTCCGAGACAGAACGTGCCAACTGCTCCGTCTGTGCGAGCACATCAGGGGTGGATGCTTCCACAAAGACCGGAATCTCCTTGAAATCCACCGGACAATCTTTAGAGAATGTCTGCATGGGATACAACACGCCATAACGATGGGCGTGACCACGGAAAACATCCATCGGCATACTCCCTGCCGTATGCAGGCACAAGGCATCTCCTGTCCGAGGAGCGATACGGGACACCAAGCCCTCTAACACTCCATCTTTCACGGAGAAGATATACACATCCGCACCCGGCACCACGGCATCAAGGTCATCCGTTGCCAGACATCCCAAACGTCCGGCCAAAACTTCGGCAGAAGCCATCGTACGGCTGAACACCTGCAACGTTTCATGGCCTGCACGGTGCAGAGCCTCCCCCAACTGCGTAGCCAAATTACCGGCACCGATCCAGACAATTTTCATTCTTCCGGTGCGTCAAAGGTATTGATATGCACTTTCTCCCACTGCAACCGGTCTTCATTGAACGGCTTGCGTTCCATTCCCTTATGGCCCACAGCCACGATGGAAAGCACCCTTAGATGCTCCGGAATATGCAGAATGGCCCGCACCATCTCCTCCGCAGGTTTTCCATCCGCCATTGTACGGTTCCGGATTTGTACCCAACAAGCACCCAGACCCAAATCCTCAGCCTGCAACAGCATCATGGTCGTAGCCACCGAAGCGTCTTCCACCCACACGTCGCTCTGCGTCGGGTCGGCCAAGACGACTACCGCCAAGGGAGCACCTTCCACCAGTTCGGCTCCGTGCTCCTTGCAATGCGCCAGTTGTTGCAACAATTCCTTATTGTCCACGACCACGAACTCCCAAGGACGTACTCCCTTGGAAGAAGGGGATATCAGCGCCGCACGCAACAAAGCCACCACTTCGTCTTGGTTCAACTCTTCTTCCGTAAACTTCCGCATGCTACGACGGATGCGAATCAGCTCGCTAAACTTTTCCATTTCCTTATCCTTATATTTATTGTCACATTGCGCAAAGATACATGATTTCCCTATTACGAAGAAAAGAAATCCGGACGGAATCGACAGTTTCACCAAATAAATCGACGGTTCTTTATACAAAAAAGCGTATTTTTGCGTTATTTAAAAAGCGTAAGTAGACAAACAACGAAGTGAAGACAAGACTTTTCAAATCCATATTCTGCCTTTTCCTGCTGACCCTTATGGCCTTGCACGTTGCCGCCCAAGACAAAGTAAAACTGTCGGGAAGGGTCATCGACGATGAACAAAACCCGGTACTTTTTGCCGTAGTAAAAGTCGATGGCCAGGCCGCAGGTACTACCACAGACCTGCAAGGGCGTTACCAACTGGAATTCTCCACTGCCGACACGGTGACCGTGTCGTTCAGCATGATAGGTTACGTAACCAAGAAAAAAACACTGGTCCGTCCCAAAGGCAGCTTGCGGCTCAACATCACCCTGCAAACCCAAAGCATCGACATGGGTGAAGTAACGGTAAAGGAAGTACGGCGGCAAATGAATTCCACGCAACATCTGAATGCCGAAAACCTGAAACGGCTGCCCTCCACTACCGGAAATGCCGTAGAGGAACTGGTGGCTACACAAGCGGGAGTCAGCACGCACAATGAGTTGAGTTCGCAATATAACGTAAGGGGCGGAAGCTTTGATGAAAACAGTGTGTATATCAATGGAGTGGAAGTTTACCGTCCCATGCTCATCAGTTCCGGACAACAGGAAGGACTGAGCGTCATCAACAGCGACATGGTGGAAAGCATCAACTTCTCGGCCGGAGGTTTCGACGCCAAATACGGGGACAAAATGTCGTCCGTATTGGACATTACTTACAAGAAGCCCAAGAAGTTTGAAGCTTCGGTTTCGGCCAGCCTTTTGGGAGCCGGCCTCTATGTAGGTTATGCCAAAAAGAACTTCAGCATGACCCACGGTGTACGTTACAAGACCAACCAGTATATGTTGGGGTCGTTGGAAACCAAAGGAGAATACAGCCCGCGTTTCCTCGACTACCAGACTTATATCAGTTGGTCGCCCAACAAACGTTGGAGCCTGGATTTCATCGGGAACATCTCCCAGAACCAATATGACTTCCTGCCGACGAACCGGCAAACCAATTTCGGCACGATGCAGGATGTCAAGTCTTTCCGTGTATATTTCGACGGAAAGGAAGAGGACCTCTTCCGTACGCTGTTCGGCACATTGAGCCTGTCGCACAGCTTCACCGACCGCACGAAGCTTTCCCTTTTGGCTTCGGCATTCGCCACCAAGGAACGGGAAACATACGACATCCAAGGACAATATTGGCTCGACGAGACCAACACGACCGAACAATTAGGCGTAGGCACCTACATGGAGCATGCCCGCAACTACTTGGATGCCAACATGAAGAGCCTGAAGGTCTTGTTCTCCCACAAACCGAAGGGGCACGACATACAGACCGGACTCACGTGGAAACACGAAATCATCGAAGAGAACTCACGCGAATGGGAAATGCGCGACTCTGCCGGATATTCCATCCCCCACACGGGCAACCGTCTGGACCTGATTTATAACCTGAAGTCTTCCAACCGCATCGGCAGCGACCGACTCGAACTTTTCGGACAGGACACTTGGCGGTTTACCAACAGCCACGGCATCTTTTCCCTGAATTACGGGGCACGGTTAAGCTATTGGAGCTGGAACAAGGAATGGCTGTTCAGTCCGCGTGTTTCGCTCGGCATCATCCCTTCTTTCAACGAGGATTTCACATTCCGCATTGCCACGGGACTGTATTACCAGGCTCCTTTCTACAAAGAGCTACGAGACACTGTGACAACCGGAGTCTCCACCAAAGTACGCCTGAACCGGAACATCAAGTCACAGCGTTCGTTCCAAGTCGTATTGGGTGGCGACTACAAATTCAAGCTCATGAACCGTCCGTTCAAATTCACCACGGAAGTCTATTACAAAGCCTTGAGCAACCTGATTCCTTACAATGTGGACAACGTGAAAATCGTATACTACGGAGGTAACATCGCCTCGGGATACACCACAGGCATCGACTTCAAAATCTTCGGGGAGTTTGTAGAGGGTACGGACTCTTGGATCAGCTTCAGCCTGATGAAAGCCCAGCAGAAAGTGGACGGTAAGAGTTTCCCGCAAGCCACCGACCAACGTTACAACCTGAACTTCTTCTTCAGCGACTTCTTCCCCGGTACGACGCGGTGGAAGATGACACTGAAAGCCAGCATTGCCGACGGACTTCCCTTCGGTCCGCCCCATACGGGATTGGAACGCATGGTATTCCGCGCCCCGGCCTACAAACGCGTGGACATCGGCATGAGCTACCGGTTATTGGACAACGAGGACGGACGCAACCAAAAGAAGTTCATCCGCTACCTGCGTAACGTATGGTTGGGTGTGGACTGCTTCAACCTGTTCGACATCAGCAACGTAAGCTCATACTATTGGGTAACGGACGTGACCAACCAACAATACGCCGTACCCAATTACCTGACCGGACGGCAAATCAACGCCCGCATCCTGATTGAATTGTAACCACCGGAACGGCTACTGCCAAAAAAACATGAATTTATTTCCTGTTTCACCGCAAAATGCGTACTTTTGCATCATGATAAAAGCACGCCTGCGTGCAAACAACTAAAATTTATATGTCATGAAGATATCACATATCGAACATTTGGGTATCGCAGTGGAAAGCATCGAAGCCGCACTGCCTTATTATGAAAACGTATTGGGTCTGAAGTGCTACAACATCGAGGAGGTGGCCGACCAAAAGGTGAAGACCGCTTTCTTGAAAGTAGGCGAAGTGAAAATCGAACTCTTGGAGCCGACAAGCCCGGACAGTCCCATCGCCAAATTCCTCGAAAAAGGAGGCCGTGGCGTACATCATGTGGCATTCTGCATCGAAGACGGTGTGGCCAATGCTTTGGCTGAATGTGAAGAAAAAGGCATCCGCCTGATAGACAAGGCTCCGCGTCTCGGAGCAGAGAAGTTGCAAATCGCATTCCTGCATCCCAAATCTACTTGCGGCGTACTGACCGAACTTTGTGAACATTAACACAACTCCAAGTGAATTTCAATCCAATCTTTGAACTTCATATAAAGGCTCGTCCTTGAACCTGATACCACCGGCGGAACCGCTTTCCACGAAAGCCTTCCGCTGGTGGCTTGTTTTTTAGGGGATAGGAAAATCAAAGCCATCTTTTTGAAACAGAAAATAAAACAGATTATGAGTGTCCAAACAGAAAAAATCAAGGAATTAGTAGAACTGCGCGCCAAAGCCCGTATGGGAGGCGGCGAAAAAGCCATTGAGAAACAGCATGCCAAAGGCAAGTACACGGCTCGCGAACGCATCGACATGCTGCTCGATCCGGGCAGCTTCGAGGAAATGGATATGTTCAAGCTGCACCGTTGCACGAACTTCGGCATGGAGAAGAAACAGTACTTGGGCGACGGCGTGGTAACCGGCAGCGGCACGATAGACGGCCGTCTGGTTTATGTCTTCGCACAAGACTTCACCGTGAACGGCGGTTCGCTGTCGGAAACGATGGCTGAAAAAATCTGCAAGGTCATGGACCAGGCCATGAAAATGGGCGCACCTTGCATAGGCCTGAACGACTCCGGCGGCGCACGTATCCAGGAAGGCATCAACGCTTTGGGCGGATTCGCCGAGATATTCCAACGTAACATCATGGCCTCCGGCGTGGTGCCCCAAATTTCGGGCATCTTCGGCCCCTGCGCCGGCGGTGCGGTCTATTCTCCCGCCCTGACTGATTTCACGTTGATGATGGAGGGCACTTCTTATATGTTCCTCACCGGTCCAAAAGTGGTGAAGACGGTGACGGGCGAAGACGTGTCGCAAGAAGACTTGGGCGGCGCGAGCGTACACTCCACCAAGTCCGGTGTGACGCATTTCACGGCCCAGACGGAAGAAGAGGGCTTGGCCACCATCCGCACGCTGTTGAGCTACATCCCGCAGAACAACATGGAGGAAGCTCCGCGCATGGAATGCACCGACCCCGTCGACCGCATGGAAGACGCGTTGAACGAAATCATCCCGGACAATCCGAACAAGGCATACGACATGTATGAAGTCATCGGAGCCATCGTGGACAACGGCGAGTTCTTTGAAGTGCAAAAAGACTATGCCCGCAACATCATCGTAGGCTTTGCCCGTTTCAACGGCCAGAGCGTGGGCATCGTGGCCAACCAACCGAACTGCTATGCAGGCGTACTCGACTGCAATGCCAGCCGCAAGGGCGCACGTTTCGTACGTTTCTGCGACGCGTTCAACATACCTTTGGTCACGTTGGTAGACGTGCCGGGCTTCTTGCCGGGTACAGGACAAGAGTACAACGCCGTCATCCTGCACGGTGCCAAGCTGCTGTATGCTTACGGCGAAGCCACCGTACCCAAAGTGACGGTAACCTTGCGCAAGAGCTACGGCGGTTCGCACATTGTCATGAGCTGCAAACAGTTGCGCGGCGACTTAAACTACGCTTGGCCGTCGGCCGAGATTGCCGTGATGGGAGCAGAAGGTGCCGTGGCCGTGCTTTATGCCAAAGGCGCGAAGGAAGCCGAGGACCCGAAAGCTTTCCTGGCCGAAAAAGAAGCCGAATACAACAAGCTCTTCACGAACCCGTACCAGGCTGCTAAATACGGTTATATCGACGATGTAATCGAACCGCGCAACACGCGTTTCCGTGTCATCCGTGCCTTGGCCCAACTGAAGACCAAGAGTTTGACCAACCCGGCCAAAAAGCACGGTAATATTCCTTTGTAATCCCTGTCATCCGAAACATCATGGAACAGAACCAAATTAAAAACAATGAAGTGTTGGCTGCCATCACGTTGGCCCTGCACGAATATCAGGGCTACACGATGCACGTGTCGGAAAGCGGCGTCCTGACTTTGGGAAACGCGGATACGGAGTGGAATTCCAAATTACGCACGCAACGCCAACAGCCTGAACATAAATTTTAAAGCAAACAAGTAGATGAAGACTTACAAATACAATATCAACGGCAACGATTATGAGGTGGCCGTGGAAGGGATAGAAAATTACGTGGCTACCGTGACGGTAAACGGTGAGAGCTATACCGTGAAGATGCCCGAACCGGAAAAGCCGGCACATCATCCCGTAGTAGTAAAACCTGCCGGAGTGCCCGCCGTAATCGACAAACCCAAGAAGTATGGAGTGAAAGCTCCGCTTCCGGGCGTGATCGTGGACGTGAAAGTGAAACCGGGCGACGAAATCAAGCGTGGCGATACGGTGGTCATCTTGGATGCCATGAAGATGGAAAACAACATCACGTCCGACCGCGCCGGAAAGATTGCGGAAATCTGCGTCGCACCGGGCGAATCGGTCATGGAAGGCAAGGACTTGGTGATTCTGGAATAATCCGGCCCCAAGAGCTGAAACCAACAAAAAGGGCCTTTGCTTTTGTAAAGGCCCTTTTTGTCAAACCATCTCTTTCATCAACCGGAAAAACCCGGTGAACATCTTTCACCTAAACTCTCCCTTTTCATCCGGTTAAGCAGGCTGCCCGCTTCGCGCCCTGTCTTCCATAATGGCATCCATTTGTTCCTTGGCCCAATCAATCAGCGCGTTCAACCGGGGCAACAAAGACTGCCCGCGCGATGTCAACGAATACTCCACCTTCGGAGGAATCTGGGCATAGGCCCGGCGGTTTACAATACCGTCTTGCTCCAACGTCCTCAAAGTCACCGTCAACATCTTTTGCGAAATATCGGGAATAGCCCTTTGGAGTTCGCCAAATCTCATGACCGCCGTCTGCTCCAACGTAAATATCACCAATATCGACCATTTGTCGCTGATACGGGACAGGATGTTCCTTATCGGGCAATCCCGGACAAAGATTTCATCTTTCTGCTTATCTGCTTCCATAACCCATTATGTTTGAATCACGCTACAAAAGTAACTAAAAACCCATAATGGTACAAACACTCCCACCCTTCCGCGTTAAAACAAGTTAAACCGTCCAAAGATAATCCCCTCACGCACAACATTGGTTTCCGTCCGGTAAGTATCTGAGAATTCGGTGCCTACTTGTATATACGGCTGTAAAGGACGAACTTTGCAGCATCAACCGAACAAACAGTATAAACCCTAAAAAAGAACAAGTCATGAAACATGTAATATTGATTGGTGCAAGCGGATTTGTAGGAAGCGCCATTTTGGAAGAACTCTTGAATCGTGGGCATCATGTCACGGCCATCGTACGTACACCCAACAAACTTACGCAGTCCCACACGAATCTGAAGGTTGAAGTCATGGACGTGGAAGACCGGAATGCCCTCGTCCAAGTATGCCACGGACAGGATGCCGTGATAAGCGCGTATAATCCGGGATGGGGCAACCCGGAAATATACGAAGACACCTTACGCGTCTATCCCCTGATATTGGAAGCCGTGAAAGCCTCCGGCGTGAAACGCTTTCTGGTCGTGGGCGGCGCAGGTAGCTTGTTCGTCAAACCGGGGTTGCGTCTGGTGGATACCGGCACCCTGCCGGAAGCATGGCTCCCGGGCGTGAAATCCCTGTCCAAGTTCTTTTTGGAAACATTAACCGCAGAGCAAGAACTCGATTGGGTGTTCTTCTCCCCTGCCGCCAACCTCGGCAATTTGCAGAAAGGCGTGCGCACGGGCAAGTTCCGCCTCGGGAAGGACGACCTGATTGTGGACGAGAAGGGGGACAGTTTCATCTCCGTAGAAGACTATGCCATGGCCATGGTGGATGAATTGGAACAGGAAAACCACCATCGGGAACGCTTCACGATAGGATATTGAAAAGCTATGTCCGAAATCATCCGGAGGGCATAAAACGTAAAATATCCGGAACAGCCATCCAAATCCTACAAACTATTAAAATTCAAACACTTATCATTTTAAAATCGTTCTGCGCCAAACGAAAAATCATTTGCCGCAGAACGATTTTCCGTTGTGCTGAGAACGATTTTCCAATCTCAGCACAACGATTTCAAGCTTTCTGCCGTAAATAACATTTACCTACCGAAAGCCTCATCCCACTCAGAAAAGCACCCATTTACAACGGTCTGAAAACTCCTGTCCGCCCCGATGCCCGAAAGCCTCCACTTGGTTCTCCCCGTGCTTCAAACCTACCTTCCTCCAGATGCAAATGCTTCCGTTGCGCTCCGGACTGCCGCAATCTTTCCCGTTCACTTTCAGGCGGACGGTCTCGCAATTCGTATATACCTTGACATCCGTCAACGAATCCCGGCGGGCCACATCCCTCCGGCTGGCGATATGAACCACCGGCTCTTCCGACCATTCCGACTGATAAAAGTAGAAAGCATCCTTCCGTATCTTACGGTCGTAAGAGACCAGCCCCTTGTCGTTCATCCCCGGCATATCTCCCTCGTTGCGCGACGCGCTGGCAAAATCGAACATGTTCCAGACGAAAGAACCCCACGCGAAACCGCTGCGCTTGATGGCATCGTAAGTCTGTTCGTGCACCGTGGCCTGCCATTCTTCGGGATGGAACACCCCGTCGGCCTTCGGCGTCTTCTTTCCCGTCTGCCAATGATGCCACACGTTTGCGCCGGCTCCATACTCGCTCACGGCGATACCCTTGTTCCCACACTGGCGGTTCCACCGCTCCAAAGTGGATTTCATTTCCGAAGGCTCCGCCCAATACCATCCGGGATAGGTGTTGAACGCCATGATGTCGGGTACGGCGTTTTCCGGACGCTTCTCCACATTTGCGGCCAACACCGTCAGCCGTCCCGGGTCTTCGCGGTGCGACACGCTGTTGAGTTCCGAAATCAATCCTTTCACATCCCCTTTGGACAACTCGTTGCACAGGCTCCAACAGAAAATGGAAGGGTGATTGAAATTCTGCCGGATGAGTTCCGTCAATTCCGTTTTCATGTTCTCCGTGAATTCCGGGGTGTCCAAGGCTTTGCCGACCAAAGGAATCTCGGCCCAGACCAACATGCCCTCGCGGTCGCACAAGGTGTAAAACTCGTCCGAATGCGGATAATGTGCCAGCCGGATGCCGTTGGCACCGATTTCCTTGATGAGCGACATGTCCTCCCGGTGGTCGGCCGAAGAGATAGCCCACCCCTTGTCCGGACGGTCCTGATGGCGGTTCACTCCTTTTATCTTATAAGGCTTCCCGTTCAGGATGAAACCTTTTTCAGCGTCCACACGGAAAGACCTCAGGCCGACATACTGCGACAGGGTGTCCAACACTTCCTTGCCCCGCTTCAGCTCCACGAAGACACGGTACAGGTAAGGTGATTTACGCCCGTCCCACAACATGGGGTTGTCCACCGTCAACCGGTTCGTAAAGTCGAGCCGTGCCTGTCCTTCTGTGGCTTGGGAGGTCGTGGCCGTCGCCACCAGTTTACCGGCGGCGTCGAACACGTCCGTCTTCACGGACAATTCTTTCACCCGTTTCAGTCCGTTGTCCACTTTGGTGACTACCGACAAGTCCGCACGTCGCTCGCCGACCTGTTGGCTGACATATACCCCGGAAGAAGCATAATCCAAAGGCGTGATGCAAGCCTTGGGCAACAGCAGGAGCGAGACAGGCCGATAGATGCCGCCAAAGACGGTGAAGTCCCCCTCCAAAGGGGCGATGTTCAACTCCTTACGGTTGGACACGATGACCTCCAACAGGTTCTCGCCGGAATGCACGTAGGGCGTGATTTCAAAACAAAAGGCATTGAAACCTCCCACATGTTCTCCTACCTCCTGTCCGTTGAGTTTCACTTCCGCCTTTTGGCTCGCCGCCTCGAAACGCAAAAAGATACGTTTTTTCATCATCGCGGGCGAAACGGACAAGGTGTAACGGTACGTGCCGTCGCCCCTGTAATAATCGGGCGACGTGCCGTCTTTCGCATTCCACGTGTGAGGCACGTCCACTTGCTCCCATACGTCCTCCCTTCCGTCCTTATCCAAACGGAAATCCCATTTCTCACTCAAAAAACTTTGCTGTCTGAGCTGCCCGGCCACAGGAACGGACAGGCACGCGCAAAACATCGCCAAGGCCACGGGCCTTACTTTTAATACATTCATCGGTTCTAAAAGGTTAAGTTGTATCTACAAAATGATGCCAAAGATAAGAGGCATCATCCTACCAGACATCACACATTCCCACAATAAAATACGATTTTTGCGGCAAAAGGACTTTTGAAGCCGTCTTCTTCCCTCTTTTCGGAAGTTTTTCTTAGTTTTGCAAAAGGAATGAACGGCCATAGCCTTACTTTTATGAAACAAAATACATCCTTCAAAATCGCCTGCGGATACTTTTTATTAATCTGTCTCCTGTTAGGTTCCATCTACTATATTTACCACCAGACCACTTCACTGACCCGGATGTCCGGCAATGAACAAACGTTGGCCGAACGCCGGAAAGTGACTCATCAGCTTGTCAGTCGGCTCTTTGAAACGGAAAACATCGGGCAAGCCATCCATTTCGGCAGATGGGAGGCTTACCGCAAATACGTGCAATCCATGTCCGACGTACAACAGACCATATCTGCGTTGGATACTTTATTTACAGATTCTTTGCAAAAAGCCAGGCTCGACACCCTGTCTTCCTTACTGGCCGACAAACAGGAAAACATGAAACGGTTGGTATTGGCTTTAGAGCACAACTCCGCCCCGCAAATTTACCAGCACCAAATCAGCCTGCTTGTCAAAAGCCAAGACACCGTTATCCAAAAGCCGCATATCACCCGGCAAATCATACAGAAAGACAAATCATACACGGTGAAAGAACCGAAAAAGAATTTCTTCCAACGACTGGCTTCCGCTTTCCATAAACCGGAAGCGGACACCACTTCTGTGAAACAAACCGTGCAAATCTTAGAAACGGACACGATTCATCAAGAGTTCAACGCAAGAGACACCCTTGCACACATTCTGGACAGCATAGAAAGCAGCATGAAACTGTATAACAGCCGACGGCGACAACGTATCAACGCGCAAGCGGAACGGCTTTGGTACACAAGTCTCGAACTCAACAACCGTGTCACGCAACTCCTGGAAAGCATCGAGAAGGAAGAACAGCAACGATTGGAAGAAGAAAGCCGGAAAGCCTATCTGGTACGGAAACAGGCAGCCCTCACGACCGGCCTCATTGCTACGGCTGCCATCCTTTTGGCCATTGTCTTCTTCGTCATCGTATGGCGCGACATCACTAAAAGCAACCATTACCGCCGCGAGTTGGAGAAAGCCAAGAAAAGAGCCGAAGACCTACTGGTTTCGCGTGAGAAATTGATGTTGACCGTGACCCACGACATCAAGGCACCGGTAGGTTCCATCATGGGATACACGGAACTCCTGGTCCCCCACGTCCGGGAGAACCGTCCCAAAAACTACTTGGACAACATCCGCAGCTCATCCGAACATCTGCTCAGCCTCGTCGGTTCACTGTTGGATTACCATAAGCTGGAAGCCCATAAAATGGATTTGCATCCGGTCAGCTTCAATCCGGACGAACTGCTTCATACCATTGCCCAAAGTTTCTTACCTATGGCGGAAAAGAAGGGATTGGAGCTGCAATGTGAGACCTCTCCCGAAACCCGACGGACCTATACCGGCGATGCCTTCCGCATTCGGCAGATTGTGGACAACCTGTTAAGCAATGCCCTAAAATTCACACAGCAGGGCCATATCCTCCTTCGCGCCAAAATGCACGGCCGCCTGCTTTGCATCACCGTGCGCGATACGGGATGCGGAATGACTGCGGAAGAACAGCAAATGATTTTCAAGGAATTTACCCGCCTGAGCAGCGCGCAAGGAGAAGAAGGAGTCGGTTTAGGATTATCCATCACGCTGAAACTGGTGCAACTCCTTCAAGGAGAAATCCATTTGGAAAGTACTCCCGGAAAAGGCAGTTCTTTCCTTATCACGCTTCCCTTACAACCCACACAGAACAATCAGGCTCCTGCGGAGGATTCTCTTGTGCCCCTTGAATCTCCGGAACGTCCTCTCCATATATTGCTGATTGACGACGACCGTATCCAAATGCAACTGACCCAAGCGATGTTACAACAAATCCAACCGGAAAAAACAGCTTGGGAGATTGTTTCCTGCCGTACGCCGGAAGAAGTGTTCCGCCGGATAGAACAACACCGTTTCGATTTGTTGTTCACAGACATACAAATGCCGTCCATGAACGGTTTCGACGTATTGAAAAACATACGGAGCCTGAATCCTCACGCCCACGCACAACTCCCTGTGGTGGCCATCACGGCACGCAACGACATGCAGGAAGCGTTTTTCAGGAAACACGGCTTCGCCACCTGCCTTTACAAGCCGTTCAACCAAAAAGATCTGGCTCAAGCCATCCGGAAAGCACTCGGAGATGTCCGGCCGGAAGTAAAAGAAGAACCCGAGAAAGCTGAAGCTGCGCCATCCTCAGCGTCGCCCGTCATCGACCTTACTCCACTGACCGAATTCGCAGGAGACGACCGGGAAGCCGCACAAGAAATCCTGAATACCTTCCTGCAAGAAACCCTCCTGCATGCCGAAGCGTTCAAAAGGGCTTACGAACAAAAGGAAAAGGCCGAAATATGCAGGATTGCCCATAAATTGCTTCCCACCTTCACCCTTGTGGGCGCTCCCTGCATCAAAGCATTGCAGACTTTGGAACAACGACGGGATGAACAGGAATGGAACGACGCGGACAACGTCCCGGCACAAGAAGTCATCGAGTCTTTCCACCTCGTCGTCCGTGCCCTGAAAGAAAAGAATGGCAGTGAACCGACACGTAAGCATGAATATTAAAACATTTAAAAAGCCGCTCCGCATATACTTTCGTACTGCAAAAGGCATTATCTTTGTGTCAACTTAATCCGATAAAGACCACATGGCAGCCATTCTCATAGTAGAAGACGACTTGACGTTTGCCACCATGCTTAAAACGTGGTTGGGCAAACAAGGATTCCAAATCAGTACGGCCGGAGACTTATCCAAAGCACACAAGTTATTGGAACATCAGTCGTATGACCTCATCCTGTCGGACCTGAGGTTACCGGAAGGCGACGGCCTGTCTCTGCTTGACTGGATGCAAAAACACGGCCTCGTTGTTCCTTTAATCGTCATGACCAGTTATGCCGACGTCCAAAATGCCGTAAACGCCATGAAACAAGGGGCATGCGACTACATTGCCAAACCGGTGCAACCGGCTATGCTTCTGGAAAAGATAGAAGATGCCTTGTCCGCTTCTTCTCCGCCCCTCTCCAAAAGGAATACGGATTCCGAAGAGACTCAAACAAGTACCGAAACCCACCCGACATTTCTGGAGGGAAAGAGCGAGGCGGCACGCCAACTTTACAATTACGTGGCTTTGGTGGCCCCTACACCGCTTTCGGTACTCATCAACGGTGCCAGCGGTACCGGAAAAGAATATGTGGCCCACCGCATACACCAATTAAGCAAGAGAGCGGACAAACCTTTTGTAGCCATCGACTGCGGAGCCATGCTCAAAGAACTGGCGGCTTCTGAATTTTTCGGCCACGTGAAAGGTTCGTTTACAGGCGCCGTGGCCGACAAAACGGGAGCTTTCGTAGAAGCCAACGGCGGCACGCTGTTTCTCGACGAAGTGGGAAACCTGAGTTATGACGTGCAAGTGCAACTCTTGCGGGCCATCCAAGAACGGAAAATACGTCCGGTGGGTTCCAACCAGGAAATAGAAGTGGATGTCCGGCTCGTCTGTGCCACCAACGAGAACCTGCAACAGGCCATCGCCCGTGGAGAATTCCGCGAAGATCTCTACCACCGCCTGAATGAATTCACCCTGCACATGCCTTCTCTAAAAGACCGTGGCGAGGACATCCTTCTATTTGCCAACTTCTTTCTGGACCAAGCCAACAAGGAACTGGAAAGGCATATCGTAGGTTTCGACGCCCCGGCTTCGGAAGCGTTGCTCAATTACGCATGGCCTGGTAATTTACGCGAATTGAAAAACCGGGTGAAACGCGCTACTTTGCTGGCACAAGACCGTCTGATCCATAAGACCGATTTGGGAGAGTTCAATATCATAAACCGTGGTGAAGAAGAACTCCCCGCAGCTACTCCTTTCGCCTTACACGATAAAAATACCGAGAAAGAACGTATCCTACAGGCCCTGCAAACGGCACACCACAATAAAGCGCGTGCCGCACGTCTTTTAGGCATAGACCGCAAAACCCTCTACAACAAAATCAAGCTCTACGATATTCCACAATAAAAGTGTGGAATTCTTCCCCACTCATCCCCACATTCCACACGTTCGTTTTTTGGCCTCATGCTATCTTAAATACAAAGAAATCATTTATAATCAACACCTTACAACCTTCTTTCTTTTTCTGGCACACCTCTTGTTCATTAGTTTTGCAGATGACAAGATAAAACAGTCAAACAATTAAATAAAACAGAAAGCATTATGAAAAAGTTATTTGCAACAGCCTTAATGGCTATGAGTATGGGAAGCGTTTTTGCACAGGATAACATCGTCGCAAACGATACTGTAAAAACGGATACTACAAAGAACTGTCCTGCAAAAGGTTGCCAGAAATCATTGGCTGCCCTCATTTCTAACGATACTGTAACTACAGACAGCACCAAAGCTAAATTAACCGCCATGTTGGCGTGCGTAGCTATGAATGATACGGTAACCACAGACTCCACAAAATCCGCTCCGGCTGCATTAGTGGCACTGAACGACACAGTTACGACAGACAGTGCAAAAGCACAACCGGCAGCCTTGGTTGCAGCCAACGATACGGTCGTAACCGACAGCACGAAAGCTCAACCGGCCAAGCCAACAGCTTTAGTAGCCATGATTGAGGAAAAGGATACGACTCAAACCAAAGATACAAAAACGACTCCTTCTACTTGCGACAAAAAAGCAGGAGAGAAAGCAATCCAAGCATTAAACGCCATGAGAAAAATCACCGCCTAACCACACTGATTTTTCTCATTTTAAAAGAGGAGAACGTGCCCGCGTTCTCCTCTTATTTTTCTTGTTCCCCAATTTGCTTTTCGGTCAGATACTTCCAGTAACGTACCGGCATGTCTTTCCGGTGTTTACGGGGATTCAAGCGTTCCTTAATACAAATGGCTTTAAAATACGTCCGCCACATCTCCTGATACCACATTTCATCCTCGTCCCGCATCGCTTCGCTCAAACGTCCGTCCGGCAGTCGGAAAACCTCTGCTCCATCTTCAAAAGTAACACGTACGGACTTATGCCCGGCATAATAGTAGCCATACCGGCGCCGCCGGTCGTAAATCAGCCAACATTCTTCCGAAAAACGGTCGCTAAAATGCGGAACGATTAAAGGCAACACGTCATAGTCTGGCTCTATCATGGCAAAATAAGTTCCGTCAGCAGTTTTCTGGAAGCGCACAAATTGCATCATGCGAAGACGTTCATAACGCACCTTACGATAGGTATTCGTCACAAAAAGCACATCCGGATCGGCAAAATTCGTTTCAATGCTCTGCCCGGCCTTCACGGCTTTACATACATACCGAAACAAAGGCAAGTCCAAATCCGGCAGTTCGGAGAAAAGACTGGTCGTCAGACAAGCCAGTGCCGACGTCGAGAGTTTCCTTTGCAATGCCCAAAACACTCTTCCGGCTTTTTCTTCATCCGTTGTCACCCGATGTACGACTGCAAAAAGAGGAGGCGTGTCCTTTTCTCCGATAATCGCCACAGGAAACTGATGACGGTAGAATGCATCGAACACCGCTGTCAGCAAACCGTCCCATGTACGGTCGTACACGAAAACACTATCCTCTGTCATACTCCTCATGCAGGCTCCTCCTTAAATAGCAATGTCAACTGCCCGTCATTCTGCTTCTTCCGGCTTTTCGACTGCACCAATAAAGAACGGACACGTTCGGGATAAAGCTCATTCACTCCCTTGGCTTCCAACTCCCCACAGGTTATGAAATATTGGGCACGCTTCATCACGCATCCCATTTTCTTCAAATCAAAACTCGTCAAACGGCCGAAACGGCGCGAACAGACAATCAAACGAGCCGACTTTACTCCAATACCGGGCACCCGTAAAATCCGTTCATACTCCGCACGGTTCACATCCACGGGAAATTGTTCGGGATGCCGAAGAGCCCAGGCCAACTTCGGATCCACTTCCAAATCCAAATCAGGATGCGTTTCATCCACAATCTCTTCCACTTTGAACTGATAGAACCTCATCAACCAGTCTGCCTGATACAAACGGTTTTCCCTGACCAACGGCGGTTGTTTCAGAGCCGGGAGTCGAGGGTCGTACGTATTCACGGCCACATAACCGGAATAATACACACGCCGCATGGTAGGCCGACCGTACAATGCGGACGAGAGGAACAAAATATCCCGGTCGGACTCCCCGGTTGCTCCCACAATCATTTGCGTGCTCTGCCCTGCCGGAACAAAACGGGGAGCATGCCGGTGTTTTTTCCGTTCTTCCGCACTCTCCAGTACACCTTGCTGTATATATTCCATAGGGCGGTAGACACTCTCATGATCTTTCTCCGGTGCCAACAACTTTAGCGAAGCCTCATTGGGAATCTCTATGTTCACACTCATACGGTCTGCATACAAACCCGCCTCGTCCACCAACTCACGACTGGCCCCCGGAATACTTTTCAAATGGATATACCCATTAAAACGGTGCACCGTACGCAGGTCTTTCACCACACGTACCAAACGTTCCATCGTATAATCGGGGGTCCTTACCACACCGGAACTCAGGAACAATCCTTCGATATAATTCCTTTTGTAGAACTCCATCGTCAGGTCTACCAGTTCCGATACGGAGAGTGTGGCACGAGGAATATCATTCGTGCGGCGGTTGATACAATAAGCACAATCGTAAATACAATAGTTCGTCAGCATGACTTTCAGCAAGGAGATGCAACGTCCGTCCTCAGCAAAACTATGGCAAATACCGATGCCTCCCACGGTATTCCCCACTCCGCCTTTCACGTTACGCCTCACCGTACCGCTCGAAGAGCAGGACACATCATATTTGGCCGACTCTGCCAATATCTTCAACTTCCTGAGCGTATCGTCTTTCATGCCGCAAACCACTTTTGTTTTTGCAAAGATAACCCTTTTCAACAGATTAGGAAAAAGCCGCTCCGGGTTTTCATCCGAAGCGGCTTTGCCGTATCACGTTCAAAAGTGTACCAAAATATTAATACTCGTTACCCCATATATCGGTAAAACCTTGATTCATATTGGTCCGACCTTCTATTCCATCCTGTGGCGTGTTATCGACTCCTATGGAGCAATTCAACAGCAATGAATCTTGAATCTCAAATTCTGCCACTTCGCAAACCGGTTTTATATATATTTTCTTGTCCATATTTCAACTTGTTAATACTATTTTACTACTACTTTTTTACCATTCACAATGTAAATACCCTGCGGCAAGCCTTGAGTGGCCTCTGATTCGTCGACCTGATGGCGAACTTCCACACCACTAAGTGTGTACACATCTGCCAAACCGCCCTCAACCATTGTTTCGGAGATACCGGTCGCATCTTCAAATGAAATCAGGCGTTGGTTCACGCCTACTTCTCCACTGTATTCCGGAACTTCATTCATATCGATATAGGCACGGTTTCCCGAAATCTTACAACTCTTACCGCAAAGCTGCACTTTATTTTGAGCACTAATCAGGTACATGCCTTCAGCCACATCTTGCCCCTCAAAGGAACCGATCAAACCGTTTGCCTCTTCAGCCACAGCCACAGCCTTTCCACTGTATGCAGCTATAAGCTTGTCGGAAGTTGCACTGAATATATAAGGTACTCCAGCCTCAAGGGTAGTCACTTGATTCAAGACTATGGATTGTGGCTCTTCACCCTTCATGACCTTTCCGGCAATGCTGAAGAACTCTGCACCAGCCATATCTTCTGCAGCCACGGCATAGGGAAGACAGATAGTACCGTAATCACCGGAAGTAGTTGAACGAATGTACCCATCCACAATAGGCATCGCAACAGCTTTTGGATAAGTACTTGACGAATAAGTTCTAAATGCCGTTATTTGCTCATTATATCCAAGGAAGCGTCCATCTGTCTCTTTTGTATTCCAACTTCCATCCTCAGATTTATAATACCAACTATTTCCTTTTTTTGAAGACAATTTAATATCCGAGTCATTCGCGTCTTCAAATACTACATACATGCCATCTATATTTTGGATTGTTCCATTATCTATATCAATATACCATTTAATATCAGCTTTACCCTCATCTATAATTTTACCATTAAGAGAATATACCTCCATTGCATTCAGTCGTGTATTCCCTAATTCATTTTTCATAGCGTGCAATATTCCCTCTTTGTCTTCTGCCACTAAAGCCTTTGCTTCCGGCAATGCAGAAGGGTCTACCACATTCATGGTACAAGTTGCAGTTGCACCGGTATATTCATCATTTTCGGTTACAGTGGCCGTAATCGTTACCGTCCCGACCTTGTTACCGGCTTGGACCTCTCCCGTATTCTCGTCCACCGTAGCTATCGTTTTATCCGAAGAAGAATAAACCACCGAAGCCGAAGAATTTGTAGTAGCCTTGACCGTTAAGGACTCGCCCACATTCACAGAATAAGCATCCGAATCAAAAGTCAACGTAGCCTGCGTCTTGCCTGCGGTCTTTACAGCAATATCCTCTTGCAAGATTACATTCAGTTGCTTTGTGGAATTATACAAACCGGGATACCCTGTTACATCAACCGTGGCCTGCACATCCGCCGTAATGCTTTCGTCAGCCGCCCTGAGTGCTATCTTTTCGCCGTTTTGCTCGATTTCTCCATTCTTATCGTTAAAGCTTGATGTTACCGTCGCATCTACCACTTTTACACGCATGGATTCATACTGGGCAAAGTTTTGGTTCAATTCAGCCACAGTCACCTCTTGTACCGGAATCTCAACGTCGTTAGTAACCGCAACATTGTCGAACTCCCCTCCGTCTACTTTCAATTCATACAGGCCAAAGTACAATGCCAATTGGGCAGCTACCACACCGTTCAACTTCGTTCCGGCCTTCAATTTATTTGAGCCAAAAACATACAACCCTGCTGTTTCATCTTGAATATAAGCCTTTCGGGAATCGGCATACGTCACCACAGCGTCTTTCAACTCTACAACACAAGGTTTACCTTCCTCCGTAGCTATACCGCTTTCTTTCAATGCCTTCAAAGAAGCATATGGTTCTAATTTGGTGTAAGTCGCAGTGACTACCTCACTGTTGTCCAACCCATCTTTTACGGCGATGGCCTTTAATGTGGTAGTTTCCGTGAGAGTTACGCCTTCTGTTGGAAACTTATCAGAACCTGTAGTAGGCTCTGCTCCATCCTTTGTATAATAAATTGTGGCACCCTCTGTAGAACAAGAAGCTCCGACCGTAAGCTTATCCACAAAGGTGGTCCCGTTAGCCGGTGCAAAAACAGGTGCTGCCACTTGATTGCCAATAGATTCAACCTTTTTAAATAACTGTAAAGGCTTTTGGGATTCCGAACCATAACATGCAAAAAGAGGAGAACCATTATTGGGGTTATATTGCATTACATTTCTTTTATTTGTACCCTTAAACGTAATTGTTGCAATATTAGCCTCAAACCTTATATCAGCTCTTCCATCATCATCTAATGTTGATTGTGTCTTCAAATAGTTACCAGAACTACTTGCGGCATAAAGGTATCCACCATTTACCTCATCATAAAAAGACCAACCTACGGAAGAAGATCCTTTCAAAACCAATTGACACGCCATTGAATTTTGTTCAAGTGTAATCTTGTCATTAGCCAGAATAACAGCTACAGCTCCACGGTTATTTTTTTTCTGTTCATTACTTAAGGCAATACACCGACCTTGATCATCCACATTTACAATCAAAAAAGACTTTTCTGCTTCTAATTCTGAAACAGAAGTCACCCTCTGATAAGTTTCTTGCCCCCAAACACTACCGGAGACCAACGCGAGAAGTAGTAATGTCAAAATTACCCCCCCCGATTTAACATTTGTAAACCTTTTCATACGCTTAAGTTTTATATGAATAATAAATTGAAAAGTTTTCTCATGTTATGACATGGCAAATATATACAAAAGAAATTAAGCTGCCATATAAAAAACGGATTATTATTCATATTTTCCCCATAAAAATTAAACTGTATTACAATAAAATGACACGACATCAAAAACAAGAAGTCTTTCAAACATTCATGGTCTGTTAGAATCAGATTGTTAAATTCAACCTCCAGGAAGGAAAGAGTCCGGCAAAACTCCATTTCCCACTCCTTATCTCACTATTTCCCCATACTTTTTTGGAACTTTTCGCTCGCGTATCACAAAAAAGTTGTAACTTTGCCCACCGAACAAGGAAAGATGCCGGAGTGGTCGATCGGGCCGCACTCGAAATGCGGTGAACGGGCAACTGTTCCCAGGGTTCGAATCCCTGTCTTTCCGCCAAAACAAAAAACTGCCGACCAAATTCCACCCATATAATTGGGGACTTTTAAAAGGTTTGTAAGGCTCACTAAACCAAACTCCCGACTTCACTATCTCCTCCAACGGAATGGTAAAGTCGGGAAATTCATTTTCCAAGTATCCGGAAGAACTGTATCTTTAGAAGATGGCATTCGCATGCAGTCCTGACGGCAAAAGACTAAAAGGGAACAAAAGAACACTAAAAATGGGAAACGAATCATCTGAAAGAATTCAAACCTCCATTTTAAACAAGATGGAGAAGAAGTTGCTGATATGGCTGGCACAGAGACAACCGGCATGGATCACATCCGACTTCCTGACTTTCATTGGCGTGATAGGAGCCGTACTTTTCGCCATCGGAGGCATATTGGCTCATATCGACACAAAATTCCTATGGTTGGCTTCATTGGGGTTAGTCATTAATTGGTACGGAGACAGTCTGGACGGTACATTGGCACGCGTCCGCCGCACGCAAAGGCCCGTATACGGCTTTTTCATCGACCACACTTTAGACGCCTTGACCACATGTCTTATCTGTTTGGGACTGGGACTGTCTCCCATGATGAGAATGGACGTGGCATTTCTGATTCTGGCCGGATATTTGTGCTTGTCCATCTATACTTACGTCTGCACTATCATTATCAACGAATTCCGGCTGACATACGGCAAACTGGGGCCGACGGAGGTACGATTGCTGCTCATTGCTGTCAACACCTTATATATATACACTCCGTGGTCGGCCATACATTATAATATATATGGCAGGAATTGGGGGCTGTTCGACATCATAGGATGCACTGTGGCCGCCATCCTTTTCATGCTCTACATCAGTCAATTCACAAAGGACAGGCGGGCTCTTGCCTTGAAAGACCCGGCCAAACCTTGGCATCCGTAAATACACCTTACAAACGTAATACCCTCGGAAGTTTCCGGTTGAACTTCCGAGGGTATTACGTTTAAAAACACAAGAGCGTATAAGGTTATTCTTTCAAAGTTATGCGGCATCCCTCCAAACTTTCGATTACCGCCAACGACTCCACATGAATGCCTTGTGCACGCAAATAATCACCGCCATGCTGGAAGGCCTTCTCGATGAGGAAACCCATGCCGGAAAGTTCGGCTCCAGACTGACGCACCAAATCCATCACGCCCTTGGCCGCATTGCCATTGGCCAGAAAATCATCTATGAAAAGCACCTTGTCGCCCGGCTGCAAATAATCCTTGCACACGCATACATCGTACGTATTGTTTTTAGTAAACGAAAAGACTTTCGTCACCAGCATGTTTTCCATCGTACTCGGTTTCTTCTTCTTGGCAAAGACCACCGGAAGTTCCAAGAGGTAGCCCACCATGATGGCCGGAGCTATGCCACTGGCTTCTATCGTCAGTATCTTGTTGATGTCGCGCGACGCGAAACGGCGCACGAATTCCACGGCCATGGACTTCATCAGTATGGGATCCATCTGATGGTTGATGAAATTGTCCACTTTCAGTATTCCTCCCTCGAAACATTTTCCATCGCGCAAAATGCGCTCCTTGAGTTGTTGCATATCTTTTTCCTCTTTATATCCCGTCTGAGTGTTTTCCTTTCCGGCATGGCCGAAATGTGGGGCAAAGATAACACAAAAAAAGTAAAAAACGCGGCTTCCGCAACAGAAAATAAGAGGACGGGCAACGTCCTGCAACGGGAACAAAAGGCATCCTACGCGCTCCATAGGGAAAGTTTCCGAAAACACTTCCCTTCATTCAGACCGCAATCCACAGGTCTTCCCCGAAAGCATTCAATCAACTAAAAATCAAAGCACTAAACTTTCATTTCAAACCTTTAGGAAAGCCCCTGAAATTTGTGCGCCAAACGAAAAATCAATCTCAGCCGAACGAAAAATCAATCTCAGGAGATTGAAAACGCTCTTTAAGCCGGGCAATCCGAAGACCTCCACGAACCGGTTTCCAATCCCCCTATTCCGGCACCGCCACCTTGTCCAAGATACCGGTCAAAGCCGCTATGGCTACTCCATAATTGGTCACAGGCACACCGCAGGCACGCGCCCGCCTCAAACGGTTCAGCACATGGCGGCGCGTAAACATGCACGCCCCACAATGGATGACCAAATCGTAAGCGGACAAGTCTTCGGGAAAGTCATTACCGGACATAATGTCAATGTGCAAAGCCTCGCCGAACTTACGACGCAACAAACGAGGAAGCTTCACGCGTCCTATATCTTCATGTTGCGGCACGTGGGTGCAAGCCTCCGCTATCAGCACGTGGGCATCAGGACGCAAAGCGCACAACGCCTCCGCCCCCTGCAGGAACTGCCGGATGTCCCCCTTCTGGCGGGCAAACAAAACGGAAAAAGAAGTCAGCCACGTTTGCGGCGGGCAAAGGGCCTCCACCGTAGGAAATACTTGCGAGTCCGTGATAATCAGGGACGGGGGCGACGACAAGACGGACAACGTGGCCGACAAACGGTCGGCCGTACAGCACAAAGCCGTACAACGTTTGTCCAACAGGTTGCGCAAGGTCTGTACCTGTGGCAGGATTAACCGTCCCTTAGGTGCCTGGATGTCTTGCGGCATGACCAACACCACGGTATCGCCTTCACCCGCCAAGTTTCCCGTCAAATCCTCCACCTCATCCGTACGGCGATACACCTCGGCCATCGCAGATAGCAAACGGTCACGCCCTTCCCCCGTACGCGCCGAAACCGATACCACCTCCGTCGCCCCCAACGTCATGCGCCAAGCACCGGCATGGCTTCCGCCGTCTTCGTCCACCTTATTATATATATACAGAACGGGAATGTCGTCCGCCCGGAAACGTTCCGCCCAAGCCTTTTCCTTCTCAGCTCCGTCCGGCAAACCCGACACGACGATCAAAGCCAAATCCACCCTGCGGGCAGCGTTGACGGTCTGCCTCACACGCAGTCCGCCCAATTCCCCTTCGTCGTCATAACCGGCCGTGTCGACCAAAACGGAAGCCCCGACACCCGGCAATTCAATGTTCTTCAATACCATATCCGTAGTCGTGCCCGGCACGTCGGACACTACGGCAACCTCTTGCCCCGTCAGCATATTCACCAACGAAGACTTGCCGCTGTTGCGGCGACCGAACAATCCGATATGGAAACGGTTGGCGCGTGGAGTTTCTTCTTTCATCATAACGTATCTTACCTACACTTTAAAAACGGAAATCACGTCCGCCATCCTCTATGGCTTTCAAATAGCGGCGGGCATTCTCCCGAACCCGTCCGCCGGGCACGGTTTCCAACAGACGGGCAATCATGGCCTCTCCTTTCGCACGGGTGGCAGGCGACGCATAATCATTCAAATACTCTTTCAGGGTCAGCAAGGCATTGGGCAGGCAACAGTTGGCAATCTGTCCCTTCTTCACCAACGACATGAAACGGTCGCCCGTACGCCCCTCACGGTAGCAGGCCGTGCAAAAACTGGGCAGGTAGCCCAAATCGAGCAGCCATCCCACCACCTCGTCCAACGAACGGCGGTCGGACACGTCGAACTGGGCGGAGTTCTCCTCCGTCTCTTCTTGCACATATCCTCCCACGCTGGTACGGGAACCGCCGCTCAACTGCGACACGCCCAATTCCAATACCTTCTCCCGACTGGCAGGCGTCTCTCGTGTGGACACGATCATTCCCGTATAAGGTACGGCAATACGGAGCACCGCCACAATTTTATGGAAAATCTCGTCCGGCACACAGTTCTTGAAATCCGCCGTGTCTATGTCGTCGGCCGGGCACAGGCGCGGCACGCTGATGGTGTGCGGCCCGACCCCGAAACGGGCCTCCAGATGCTCGGCATGCATCAGCAAACCGATGAAGTCGTAACGATAAGTCTCCAACCCGAACAACACGCCGATACCCACATCGTCGATACCGCCCGTCATGGCACGGTCCATGGCCTCGGTGTGGTAGGCATAGTCGCTCTTCGGTCCCGTAGGATGAAGTAACTCATAATTCGTCCGGTTATACGTCTCCTGAAAAAGAATATACGTACCGATGCCCGCGTCCTTCAAGCGACGGTAGTTCTCCACCGTCGTGGCGGCAATGTTCACATTCACGCGCCGGATGGCCCCGTTCTTATGCTTGATGCCGTAAATCGTACGAATGCTCTCCAACACATATTCGATAGGGTTGTTACGCGGGTCCTCGCCGGTCTCCAAAGCCAACCGCTTGTGCCCCATGTCCTGCAAGGCGATGACTTCCCTGCGGATTTCTTCCTGCGTCAGCTTACGGCGGCGTATCGTCTTGTTCTTGGCATGGTACGGGCAATACACACAACCGTTCACACAATAATTGGAAAGGTACAACGGGGCGAACATCACGATGCGGTTGCCATAAAAACGCTGCTTGATGTCGCGTGCCAAGGCAAACATCTCTTCCGTCAGGTCCTGCTGCCCGGAAGCCAGCAGCACGGCAGCCTCGCGATGGGTAAGCCCTTTGCAAAGGCGTGCTTTCTCCAATATGGACACGATGAGCGGACGGTCGTCCTTATGCGCCTCGGCGTATGCCATTGTCTCACGTATCTCCGCGTCGGAGATAAACTCTTCGGCGTGTTCCGATTTCATATCATACATTATCTTCATATCTAATCGTTCTACAGCTACTTTCCTCCCCCATGTCCCGGACTGTCTCCGCGACCGTATGAGATGTGGTAGCCTATTTTTTTCAAATCCTGCTCCAGACGGTGCAACCCTTCGGCTGCCTCGCTCCCTCCGGACGCTTTATGGTCGTAAATACTGTATTGCCCCCTCACGGCCAAAGGGGACAAGTTAGGCATCACCACGTTTGCCCCCGCCAAGATACCGGCCTCACGCCCGTGTGCGTCTAACGTAGCCAAAGCCGTGGTGGCCGGAATCAATGCCTCCGGAAAACGCAGCCTCATCAATGCAATCAAGCGGAGCGTCAAAGACACCGACCCGGCCGGATAACGGGCAAAAGGCGTATGGGCAGCCGGAACGAAAGGCCCCATGCCTATCATCTCCGGTTCCAATTCTTCAAAAAAAGCAATGTCGTCCAACAAGCAATCCCATGTCTGACCGGGCGACCCCACCATCATGCCGGCTCCAGTCTGATACCCCAAAGCTTTCAGCGTCCGCAAGCATTCCCGACGCCGTGCACCGTCCATCTCACGTGGATGCAAAAGGGCATAATGCGCCTCATTCCGTGTTTCGTGGCGAAGCAGGTAACGATCCGCCCCTGCATCACGCCAGCGGCGGTACACCTCCCCGTCGCGTTCCCCCACAGACAGCGTGATGGCATGTCCGGGGAACTCCGCGCGGAGCTTGCCCACCAATTCTTCTATCCAATCCTCATCTTGTTCCCCGTCTTCTCCGCCCTGCAAGACAAAAGTCCCGAAGCCGAGCCGTGCCCCCTCCCGGCAACAATCGAGTATTTGCTCCTGAGACAAACGGTAGCGCGAGGCGAAACGGTTGGAACGGCGAAGCCCGCAATAATAACAGTTGTTGCGACACCACGAAGAGATTTCAACGAGTCCGCGAATGAATATCCCGTTCCCGAAACGCTTCCGGGCCGCCTCGGCCGCAAGGGTACGAAGAGACTCATCCTGCCCGTCGTCCAAACCGGCAAGTAACAATCTCCAACCTTCCCTACCGGGACTTTTTCCAGCCAAAAGTACATCCAACAGGGCAGAAAAACCGCTTTCTGAAATATTATTGAAACATTCTGTCATAAAATTAACACAAAGATACAAAAGATTGCCTTTTTTTTCGTAGATTTGTCCAATAATCAAAACTAAATAATCCTAAACGATGGCATATAACAACAACATCATGTTCATCCGCTACCAATTATTGGCGCGTTTGGTGAAAATGTGGAAAGAAAACGAGTTATTGGAAAAAGTAGACCGGCTGCCTGTGGAACTGCATCCACGCAAGCAAAAACCGTTGGGACGCTGCTGCGTGTATAAAGAACGTGCAGTGACAAAATACAAGACCATGGCCATGATGGGCTTCGACATGACGGATGAAACCGACGAAACCGAACGTCTGTCTACCTACGCCGCCCGCATGATGGAACGAAAAGAAATCGATTCGGAGAAAAGTATCCTCAGCGTAATGGACGAAGCGTGCTCTTCGTGCGTGAAAATCAACTACGAGGTAACGAACCTGTGCCGTGGCTGTGCCGCGCGGCCTTGCTACAACAACTGTCCGAAAGATGCCATTCACTACGACAGCGAAGGGAAAGCCTACATCGACCACGAAAAATGTATCAGTTGCGGCCGGTGCCATCAGGTATGCCCTTACCACGCTATCGTGTACATTCCTGTGCCGTGCGAAGAGGCTTGTCCCGTGAAAGCCATTTCCAAAGACGAATACGGCGTAGAGCATATCGACCCGGAAAAATGTATCTATTGCGGCAAATGCCTGAACGCTTGTCCGTTCGGTGCCATATTCGACCAATGTGCCGTATTCGATGTGCTGAACCGCATCAAGGAAGGACGACAAGTAGTGGCTATGGTGGCCCCCTCCGTGTTGGCCCAATTCAAACAGCCGGTAGAGAAAGTATTCGGTGCATTGAAAGCCATCGGTTTCAGCGACGTACTCGAAGTGGCATACGGCGCCGAAGAAACCATACGGCGGGAAGCGGAAGAATTCAAAGAGAAATTGGAAAGCGGAGCTGCGTTCATGACCACCAGTTGCTGCTCGGCTTACGTACAGTTGGCGCGGAAGCACATCCCCGAAATCATGCCTTACGTGTCTTCTACGGGTTCTCCCATGTACTACGTAGCGGAATATGCCCGCAAAAAACATCCGGAAGCCCTGACGGTGTTCATCGCCCCCTGCGCCTCCAAAAAGGCGGAAGGACGTGAGAATCCCAACGTAGACTTCGTATGGACGTTCCGTGAACTGGATGCCGTCATTGAAGGTATGGAAATAGACATGGCGGCATGTGAGGACTTTACGCCCGAAGAACATGCCGGACATGACGCGCACGGCTTTGCCAAGACCGGCGGTGTGTTCACGGCCGTAAAAAACATGGTAGGCGACCCGGAACTGCAAGGTACACTGATAGCTGACCTGAACAAGAAAAACATTGCCGCGCTGCGGGCGTACGCCAAAACGGGCAAATGCCCCACGCGCATGATTGAGGTGATGGCTTGCCCGGGCGGTTGCATCAGCGGTCCGTGCGCCTGCAACGAGGGTATGGCCGCCATCCGGCAGTTCGACGCGGAGCTGAAGAAAAAGGAATAGTATTTACTTCAAAAATAAAAACCATGAAAAAATTATGGACGCTGTGTACCTGCTGTTTGTCTGTCGGCATGATGTGGGCACAAACCGGAAACTGGACGGACGAAGGCAATTACGACACATCATGGTGGGACGGTAACAATAGCCAGGAATACCACATTTCCACAGTGCAACAGTTGGCAGGGTTGGCCTATTTGTCCCAACAAGGCACCACGTTCCTGCAAAGCAGAATCGTGTTGGACAACGATTTGGACATGGGGGCGCATTATTGGACACCCGTCAAGGACTTCTGTGGCTTTTTCGACGGTGACGGGCATACCTTGTCCGGAGTACAGGTACAAGCTGGTGTGGGAAACTCCGGCTTTATCGCCACATTGAAAGGCAATATGGCCCACCCTGAACAAGGAGTAGTTTACAACCTGGCATTGGACGAGACATGTAAAATCACTTCCTCTAACCAACTTCCAGATGCCACAGTGGGCGGCATCGTAGGCGAAGCGATGGTGTACACGACCATCGCCGCCTGCCGCTTCGCCGGAAATATCACCTTTGAAAAGTACCGTGGCGAACTCACCGTAGGCGGCATTGCAGGCCGTACGGACGGCAGCGTGAACGGTTGCCTGAACGAAGGGAACATCACAGTGGAAGTGTCTGAAAACGGTGGTGTGTCTGGCGGAGGCATCACGGGCGACTGCAACGGAAAGAACATACGCATCACCGGATGCGTAAACCGGGGCAAACTGTCGGGCAACAGTACGTCTTACAAGACGGAAGGCATCAGTCTGGCGGGCATTGTGGGTACGAACTTTTCCGGTTCCACCATCAACAACTGCCTGAACGAAGGAGAGGTAAACATACGGTTCAGTTCGTCACAAACGGTATACAGCCCGTTCTCGGCTGCCGGTATTACCACCAGTAATTACGGCCTCGTCATCAACAGCGGCAATACGGGACGCATTGTCGTACAAAGCGACATGAAAGCCACCGTAGGCGGCATCAGTTCTCACAATTCAGGAAGTATTGTAAACAGCTACAACATCGGTGCCATCGCATGCAACGGCCGGAAAGGACAAACGTTCTACAATAACGGAGGCGGTATCACCGGCGTATTCCAATACAGTACAATAGGTATCACGCCCTTGATTTACGGATGCTACAATTCGGGGACGGTAAGTTCCACCGGATCGGAAGAACAGATAGGTAGCATCGCAGGGGATGCCAGTTACCTGATAGACGAATACAACGTACCGACCCGCATCCGGAATACTTATTACAGCACGGAAACGGGAAAGTCCATCGGCAATGACTATTACCAACAGTCACAGTACATCTTAGGCGTATTCGACATGAAAGGCAAAGATTTCCGGCAGGACTTAAACGAGGCTGCCCAAGCCTATAACGACACGGCCACCGCGGACAAAGGCCACGCTTGGACGGGGGACAACTACACCCTTCCACATTTCCGTACGGCGGATGTCTTTTCTACCGGAACGGACTATTACACCGCGCATCTGGAGCGAATCACCCCGAATCCGGACAACGTTCCAAGCAACATGGTATTGAAATACAAGAAAACCACAGAAACGGACTACACGGAAATTCCATGGAGCGGCACGGAAACAGACATTGAAGTATCTCCTGACACGGAATACGAATACTTGTTGGCATGGGAAGAAAACGGTATGGAAAACCTCATGCCGTCCAAAAAGTTCAAGACCGGTAACTTATTCGAGGAACTGAGCGCACAACCCACACGTACTACAGCCGACCTGCTTGCCCTCATTAAGGGTGACCCGGCAAAAGTAAAGAAAGTGAGCTTCGAGGTGGGCATCGGCCATCCGCTGGAAGAAGGATACAAGATTATAGCTGTTGTGGACGGCAGCCCCATGGACGAAACAGGATTCGTGCGCGCTACCGTAACGGGACTGCAAGGCAACACGTCCTATTGCATGCGAGCTATCGTGAAAACCGAACACGAGACCATTTACAGCAGCGCACGGTTCTTCACCACTAAAAACACGGGAGTACTCTGCCATACCATAGAACTTAACGCCACGCAAACCCGCATAACCGCCTTGCATACATTGGACACGGACAAAATAGAAGGTACGCTAAAGGAAAGCGGCTGCTACTACGTGCCTCTCGACACATTAGAGAAACACAACTGGGCATGGAACGACATGACCTTATGGACGAAAGTGAAAGGAGAACCTTCTACCCACGGGATTGACAAAAATGTATTCAAGACCACCATATCCGGACTGATAGAGGGCACGAAATACTCCATCAGGCATTACGCTATCGTAAACATCCCAGACGAAGGCGACATTGAGGAAACGTTCTACAACAACCTCGGGGATTATTATCCTACCCTTCCCGTCGCGGTTTCCTGGGCTTTGAAAGAAGCCACACAGACTACGGCGACCCTCGTTTACCGTTTCGACACGGGAGATGCCACTGTGATAGAAAAAGGATTGGAATTGAACGGGAAGCACTATGTGCTCAACGGGAAAGACTCTCTCGTGACACTGACGGGACTATATCCCGGCGGATACTATTCCCCGACAGCTTACGTGAAAACTCCGCACGGGACTTATACCAGCGGATGGAACTCGTTCTCCACCCTTCAGGTCACCGTCGGCGGCAATGTCGTGGAAGCCTTGCAAACCTCTGCACTGGTCACGGTGTCGTCCGACTTGGCCGAACCCTCCGCCATTACCGCTTCGGGCGTAGAATGGAAAGTGGGAAGCGAAACGTTCCGGAAAGAAGGCAACCCTTGCCGGTTGACAGATCTGCCGGCCCACACCACCGTGTCTTACCGTACCTTTATCCAAATCGGCACGAACGGTACTTATTCCGAATGGAACACGTTTACGACGCAACCCATCAGCGCCACCATAGATGCTGCCGATGCATGCTCGCACACTTCGGCCACATTGCATGCCCTCACGGCGTGCGATACTTACAGCGACGCACAATTCGGTTTCGAGTGGCGGAAATATGACGCACCGGATTTGGTTCCGTCGAACACCGTGCTCGCACAACCTCCCGTAGACGGCAAACTGGCTTTCAGCCTGCGCAGCCTCACGCCAAGCACCTATTATAAATACCGCGCTTTTGTGAAATACCAAGAAAAAGAGTATTTCAGCGAATGGATAGGATTCGGGACAGCCGATGCTTTCGTGCTCTTCCCGCCCACCGTACAAACCATCACTATCACGTCACCGGACGGTACGTCCGTCACATTGATGGGCTACATCATCAGCGGTTCGGAAGAAATCCTGCAAAAGGGATTTGAATACTGGACAGAGGATATTGCCAGAAGCTACGCCGACAAGCAAACGGTTATCGTGGACGGCGAGGAAATGAAAGCAGAGTTGCATGACTTGAAACCTTACACCACATATAAATACAGGAGTTTCGCTAAAACCGCGTCCGGAACGACCTACGGAGAAGAACAAACGTTCACCACCGGTGGGGCAAGCAACATCGCCGCAAGTGAAGCCGGAAAATTCTCCGTGCACCTGACACCCAACCCTGTCAGGGAGAGTGCCACATTGGTCGTCGACCACACGCAAGACGGAACTGTGGTTTACCGGATTTATTCTTTAAGAGGCAACCTCATAAAGCATGAAGAAATCGCAGCCCAAAACGGAAAAACTGAGATTCCGGTTTATGCACACGACTATGCCCATGGTACTTACTTGATACAAGTAATCTACAAGGATTATAAAGAAACCATAAAAATGCTCGTAAAATAAAAGACATTCGCAACAATAAGAAAGGGAACGACAGCATTTTGGTCGTTCCCTTTCTTATTGTTGTGAAATTACCCTCAAATTTCTTCATCTCCTCTTTCTATCAATACCTGTTCCTTTTGCTGTTGCATCCGGCTATATTTACGCCAACGCACGCCGTTAATCAATTCCGACACACCGTAAAGCATGAAACTCACTCCCAAAAGAATGAACGGGACGGAAGCGGATTCCAACGGATTGAAAAGCACAAATACGCCTAAAGCCGTAATCAATAATGTGAAAAACAGAACATACCAACGGAAAGGTATCAAACGACGCAAGCGAAACATATTCCACAACTGATTGACACCGGCCACCACCATCAGAAAACCGAAAATATACATCAGATAAGTAATGAACAGCCCCGGGAAAAAACCAAGAAATACTCCAAACAGCAAACTGCCCAACCCCACCATAGGAAATACGGGCTTGATCGGTACTTTATCCGAATAACGGATAATGAAATAATTAATGAGCGAGACTAATCCGGAAATCAGAAACAATCCACCGATTACCTGCACCAACAATCCGGTCATCCTCTCCGGATTGGATACTAACAAAAGGCCGATAAGCAAAGCGCATACGGCACGAAAAATATAACTGTTCACTATCTTCATAAGTGTAAATGTTTAATGTTTATACACAGCTAAGGTACGATATTATCATTGAAAAAACGAAAGAAACCCTGAAAAATCAGCAAAAAAGCCGATTAAACGGATTTATTTTACTTACTTTACCTCTTATTACACGACAATCTTATCTTTTATGACAGAACTTTATCTGGTGAGACACGGACAAACGGAAGAAAATGCAGCCCACATCCTGCAAGGACACATGCCGGGGCATTTGTCGCACGAAGGAATTGCACAAGCACAAGCCCTACGGGATGAATTGAAGAATATCCGTTTCGATGCTTTATTGTGCAGCGACTTGAAACGCTGTATGGACACCGCTATGATACTGAACGAACCGCACGGCCTGCCTCTTGAATCCACATCTCTCCTTCGCGAACGGGATTGGGGACCGTTCACGGGTATGGATATCCTGAAAGCACGTACAAAAATAGACCACCGGGCCGAACCCGTAGAATCCATGTTTCGCCGGGCGGAAACATTCCTGCTCGATACAGTGTCCCGTTACAAAGATAAACGTGTATTGGTAGTAAGTCACGGACTTTTCTGTCGTGTCATCCAAGCGGCCTGTTCGGGTAAGACCATTCGCGACATTTCACGTATGGACAATGCGGAGGTGCGCCGCCTCATCCTCACACCGCCGTTCTCTTTCTCCTGCCTGCAAGAAGAAACCGGTGCCACGGCCAACTAAAGTTTTATTCGTCTACACTAGAAATAATTCGTGCCCAAAAGGGAAACTGTCTTCCATCCATTCATGATGCAAGACCTTTGCGGTAATAGTTGTTTTACCGGAACCATTTGGTCCGGCTACAACAATCAATAGCGGTTTACGTTCTCCCATAACGAGTTTTATATTCAGCCATATACTGACGCGCCATATTTTCCAACTCTGCTTCAAACTTAACATCAGCTTCCCGTGCCCGTTCTACAGCATCCGAACAGGCTTCTCGCATCAACTGAGCAAGCTGGGCATCAGTCGGCTCTTTACCGCTAAAGAAGCTGTAATTCATATCCACCTTTTCCATACCGTCCTTCTTTTAAAACCACATCTATCAAACTTTACGGACAAATATAGTTCATTTTACTCAAGCTACAAAACAAAATCTTTGTTTTTCAATGGCATAATACAAGGATGGAAATGTCCTGTCGCCGTCGGATGTCCGGATTCAATTATGAATCCGAACTTTCTGAATGTACTCCCCGATTCGCACCACATAGATGCCGGATGGCAAACGGAACGTCTGCTCCCCTGCTTCGTAATGACCAGACAGTATCCGGCGGCCATCCCAAGCATAGACGGACAAGACAGACGGAACGGACAAAGACACCCACAAACATCCCTCCCTCACGCCGATTTGGCAACCGGCCGGTTTGCTTGCAACTTCAAGCGCGTCGCCCTTTCTCGGCTTCAATATGGATACATCATCTACAAACGCCCCACAAGCTCCTTCCGTTTTGGCCAAGAATATGACTTGAAGGCGTTCCGTGCTCACGGGCAAATCCACTTCCTGTTTCGTCCACGTACCGGTTATTGCATCCAAAACCTGCAAAGGAATCCATTCCTTCGAGGTTTCCTTTTTACAATACACTTCCAACGTAACCTGTCCTCCACTTCGTGCCTTGTTTTGGTAAAAAAAACGCAATTTGGCATTACCGTCGGGATTGCCCGTCACGAGCGGTGACACCATCACACCTTCCAAACTTCCCAACATAAACCGCTGTACCAACCCCATGTAATATGAGCCATCTGCCGCATCGGTTATGTAGTCCCACGAAGCGATTTCCCCTATTCCTCCGGAACTGTCAGCCACCATACGTTCCCATTCCGTTGTATAGCCCCATTGGCTCGACACTAACCATGATGAAGCGGAAGAGGGATTCTCAAAACTTTCGTTCCATTCCGTCTTCCATTCTGAAGACGAAACCGTGCCATCCACCGTAAAACGGAAAGAGACCTGTCCGTCCGCAGTGCGGTTTATATCGGACAGTTCAAAGCCTACGTCACTCCCGTCCCATGCAAACGCCGCCGGAACGGTCTGCCCGCCGAACCCCATTTTACCAGACGAACCGGGGAAAGGGCAACCTACCGAATTAATCTCACCGTATGAATAAGAAGAAGATGAAGGAACGGACACAGACGAAGAAGCACACACCGGATACATCATTTGCGGGGCCGAGGCGTTTATCGTATTGCCATACGCCCCTTCCTCAATCCGGGGATGCACGTGATACACCATCAGCCCTTCACCGGGCAATGCCGTATCGAACCCGTCACGAACACGGCTCTCCAACAAATAAAAATCTCCTTCGGAACCTGTATCGACCCGGTACACGCCATCTTTTTCCCAAGTGGAAGGATGGAGCGAATAATCTCCTGTATGCGTCAACGTAGTCACGCCCACCCAACCGAAGTCGTATGCTTTCACGTAAGGGTTGAAATGTGCCGGGGTGATACCGTCGTTATTCCAACTGCCTTGCGCCATGACATCCCATACGCCCGTGCCCTCGAAACTACCGCCCGTGGTATAATCGGTATCGTAATAGTCCATCGCCCCCAAAGCATGCCCCATTTCGTGGCAGCAAGGCCCGATGCGCGATATACCTCCTCCACGGTTTCCACGTAGCTCCGGCGTACAGGAATAACGGTCTATCTTCATGCTTTGCATGGTGATTTCCGGAAACATGGCCTCATGCGACCAGATGGCGGAGGGAGAAGCCCCGGCTTCTTCACCATATCCGGCAAACACGATATGCACGTTGTCCACATAACCGTCTCCGTCGGCATCATAATCCTGCAAGTCGATTTCCCGCACGGCATGTTCCATGGCTTCGAGAAACAAAGCATACGGGTTCGTGTCCGAACCGCCATAACTGTTCGAGCCATAATAAGCCATAGGATACGCTGCCCTGTAAGGCCCTAATACGTCGCAATGAAACGAAAGCTGCCCGTAGGAAACCTCTCGGAAGTAATCATAGACGCTTCCCTGCGCCCCGTCCACGGCATAACCCGGCTCGTTGAAAAGTGCATCGAAATCCGCCTCGGTCTTAGTGAAGCTTACATCGGCAAATGACATCAGGATTACCAAGGCACGACGTTCTCCAACGACTGCCGCATGCCTTCCTCGTTTTTCAACAGCCCTATTCCTGTACGGTAGCCTCTTCTTTTGAGCTTCGTCCACCATAGGACGCAACCCTTTCGGCTGTTGCGCCAGAAAACGACGCAAACTTTTCGAACGTTCGGCATCGGCACACAATTTATAACCAGAACGGACAGCATTCCCCATGCTGTCCGCCTTAGCAAAATACCATTCATTTCCCGAAGGTAGTAAGGTATAATTGTCTGTGGTCAAAGCCCATTTGTTGTATTCGTCGCCTTTTACTGTAACCCAAACCTCATTACCGCCTTTTACCCGTAAAGCCACCTTTTGAGGAAAAGCAGGAACAGCCTTAACAGAGTTCGCACACAAAACACATGCCAACCATACAACAAATATATACCGCCTCCACATTACACCTTAACCGTTACAATCTTGTCAAAGTATAAAACGTTGTCGAATTTTCTATCGTGAGCATCAATGTCTTACCTGTAATAGACACTGAATAAGCCACACCGCCACCTCCGTTATAAGAAATAATTAACCTGTCACCGGTATAAGAGTATTTAAAATTATCTGAACCTGTATCATCCGTTTCAACTCCCGTGCCATCGTTGTTGAAAGTCATTGTATAATGGTCACCATCCTTATAATCTCCTTGCCACGTACCCACCAAACCACTGACTGGTGCATCCTCATCATCATCCTTACAACTCGACAAAGAAACCGTGAACAACAGGATAAACATCCAACTCAAAAATTTTAAAGTCTTCTTCATAACATTTCTTTTTAATTATTAATATGAAATTAAACTGATGCAAAGTTAAGGAGGAAAATGCGTTAAGACATATAGAATTTGTAGACGTAACAGCCACAAACCGTAGACAAAACCGCTACGGTTTGTTACCGGAAACAAAGTCGTCGGTATAGTACTTAAAGAAATCATGGGACAAAACACAAGAAATACGATAGAGCAACAACGTGTCTATGCTCTCCTTACGAAATAGTTTGTACACATTGGTACGGTCGCAATAGAGTTCCTTTGCGAACCATGACACGGAACGTCGCTGACGGCGCAGTTCCTGTTCGATGAGCTGACCAATGTGTACCATAAAAACAAAAGCGTAAACCATCCAATCCCATGACTCCACCTCGGTACCGCCAAGTAACCACGTCCAGTCATAAGTATGGATGGTTCACGCCCGAACGGACGCGAACCTTCCCCTACTTATTCTCTGGACTGTAATTTTGGCGGTTTCAGGTAGAGAGAATAAGAGCTAAAAGCTCGTTTTCTTAAAAGCTGAATGGAATCACTATTCCACTATTTATATGTTTATCTTTATTGTCGTCTGACTACTTTTGTTCTTATAAAGCCCCCAAAGGTACGAAGATTCCGGCAAAAGTACAAACGGGTAAAAGAAAAGCAATGGTTCAGCTTCTGAGATTGCTTACCTCAAAATGCTCAATCATTGAGCATTTTTCTCTATTTTTTGCTCAACGATTGAGCAAAATGAGTATCTTTGCCTTAAAAACCCACGGATATGGACAAATTACAAGAACGATTCAGCAAACTACTCCGAGATACAAATACCACCTTCCACAGGTACATGTACACCCAAATCCATTGGAAAAGCCGGATGATAGGACTTACCGGGCCGCGCGGCGTGGGAAAAACCACGCTTATCCTGCAATACATCAAAGAAAACCTTCCACGCAACCTATCATTATATGTCACAGCGGAAGATTTTTATTTTGCCGACCACAAGCTACTTGAACTCGCCGACCAATTCACCAAGCAGGGAGGCAAATACCTGTTCATAGACGAGATACATAAATACAATGACTGGGCCAAAGAATTGAAGCTCATCTACGACTATCATCCGGAACTGAACCTCGTATTCACCGGTTCTTCCATCCTTGACATCAACAAAGGTGCTTCGGACTTAAGCCGACGGGCTACCATGTACCACATGCAAGGACTTTCGTTCCGCGAATACCTCAGCCTGTTCCACGGCATGGCTTTCCCGGCTTATTCCCTTCCCGAGATTCTGCAACATCCGTCGGACTTCCCGAGAGATTTCCGCCCTCTTCCGTTATTCCATGAATACCTGAAACAAGGTTATTACCCGTTCTCCCATATAGAATATGAGACAAGCTTGTTGCAAATCGTCACCCAGACCCTTGAATCGGACATTCCGCAATACGCCAACATGAACGTTTCCACCGGCCGGAAACTGAAACAATTATTGGCCATTATTGCCAAAAGCGTGCCTTTCAAACCGAACATCAGTACCATAGCCGGAGCTTTGAACGTAAGCCGGAACAGCGTAGCGGACTATTGCCTTTTCATAGAAGAAGCCGGACTCATCGCCCAGTTGCGGGACGACACCGGAGGTATCCGGGGATTGGGCAAAGTAGACAAAATATACTTGGACAATCCTAACCTGATTTACACATTGGGCGCAGGCCAAGCCGACACCGGCAACATTCGGGAAACATTTTTCCTGAACCAAATGCGGGTAAACCATGATGTCGTTTCTTCTTCCGTATCCGACTTTCTGATTGACGGGCATACTTTTGAAGTAGGCGGGCGCAATAAAGGAAAGAAACAAATACAAGGCATCGAAAACGCATACGTAGTCAAAGACGACATAGAGTTCGGCTACATGAACGTCCTGCCGCTTTGGCTGTTCGGATTCAATTATTAGCCTCACGCCATCCAATTCCCTGCGCAGCTACGCCTTCAAACATGTGCTCACACCGCCTGCAACTCCGAAATCTGCCGGAGTATCCCGACGGCATCTTTCACCGAACGCACCTCCTGAATCACCATCGAACGGCGGCCGTTAGCCTCACGCAGGTTGCTGCGATGGGCATTCATGGCAGCGTATGCGATGCACTGCCCGAAAGCCTTGCTCTCGAAATAAGCACTCTTCTCGTTCTGCACGAAATAAAGCACCATGCGCCCGGCCTTGAGGAATATCTTTTCTGCACCGAGGCACTTGCCGAGACGACGGAGCGTCACTACACGAATCAATTCCTCGCCCTCCTCCGGAATCTCTCCGAAACGGTCTTTCATACGCAAGCGGAATGCCTCCACGTCTTCGTCGCGCTCCAGACCGTCCAATTCGCGGTAGAGGAGCATGCGCTCGCTGCTGCTGGGCACATAATCGTCGGGAAAAGACATCTGCAAGTCGCTCTCCAACGCGCACTCGTCCACAAAGTTCTCACCGCCCAAGTCGTTCCCCTTCCTGATTTCCTCGGCATAGAGGTCGCCGAACTCATCATTCTTCAGTTCCTTCACGGCCTCGGACAAGATTTTCTGATAGGTCTCATACCCCAAATCGGCGATGAAACCGCTCTGCTCGGCTCCCAACAGGTTACCCGCCCCACGGATATCCAAGTCCTGCATGGCGATGTGGATACCCGAACCGAGGTCGCTGAAATTCTCGATGGCTTGCAGGCGGCGGCGCGCTTCCGGTGTCAAAGCAGCCAAAGGAGGCGCCAAAAGGTAACAGAAAGCTTTCTTATTGCTGCGCCCTACGCGGCCTCGCATCTGATGCAAGTCGCTCAGCCCGAAGTTCTGCGCCCCGTTGATGATAATCGTATTGGCATTGGGGATGTCTATACCGCTCTCGATGATGGTGGTGGACACCAACACGTCGTAATCATAATGTACGAAACCGAAGATGATGTTCTCCAGTTCTTCCGGCGGCATCTGCCCGTACCCCACGCAAACGCGGGCATCCGGCACATGCTTGTGCAACAGAGCCTCCAAATCGTAAAGACTGGAAATACGGTTGTTCACGATGAACACCTGCCCGTTGCGGCTCATCTCGAAATTGACCGCCTCGGCTATCAGTTCCGCACTGAACGTGTGCACCTCGGTCTGCACGGGATAACGGTTGGGCGGCGGGGTCTGTATGACCGACAAATCGCGTGCCCCCATCAGGGAGAACTGCAACGTACGCGGAATCGGCGTGGCGGTAAGCGTCAGCGTGTCCACGTTGACCTTCATCTGCCGCAGCTTTTCTTTGGTAACCACCCCAAACTTCTGCTCTTCGTCGATAATCAACAGGCCGAGGTCCTTAAACTTCACCGACTTGCCTATCAGTTTGTGCGTCCCCACAATGATATTGATCTTCCCGTCGGCCAAATCCCTCAATATTTCTTTGGTCTTGGCTGCGCTACGGGCACGGCTCAGGTAATCCACCCGAACGGGCATCCCTTTCAGACGCGACGAAAAAGTCTGGAAATGCTGATAGGCCAACACGGTGGTAGGCACCAACACCGCCACCTGCTTATTGTCCGCACAAGCCTTGAAGGCAGCGCGAATGGCCACCTCGGTCTTGCCGAATCCCACATCCCCACATACCAGACGGTCCATCGGACGGTCGCGCTCCATGTCGGCCTTCACGGCCTGCGTGGCCTTCAACTGGTCGGGCGTGTCCTCGTAGAGGAAGCTTGCCTCGAGCTCGTGCTGCATGAAACTGTCGGGACTGAAGGCGAAACCTTTCTCCTGACGGCGCAGGGAATACAACTTGATGAGGTCACGTGCGATATCCTTGATTTTGGTCTTCGTCCGCTCTTTCAGGCGTTCCCATGCCCCCGTGCCCAACTTGTTCAACCGGGGAGGCTCGCCCTCCTTGCCACGGTATTTGCTCACCTTGTGCAGGGAGTGAATGGAGACGAACACCACATCGTCGTTCTGGTAGATAATCTTGATGACTTCCTGCATGGTGTCGCCATTGGGAATGCGCACCAAACCGCCAAACTTTCCGACCCCGTGGTCTACGTGAACCACGTAATCGCCGATGTTGAACTCCTGAAGCTCTTTCAACGAAAGAGCCACTTTGCCGCTCCGCGCCTTGTCGCTGCGGAGGTTATACTTATGGAAACGGTCGAAAATCTGATGGTCGGTGAAAAAGCACGCCTTGAGGTCGTCGTCGGCAAACCCGGCATGCAAAGTACGGTTCACGGGAGTAAAACCGATACCCGAAGCCTGTTCCGTGAAAATGGAAGCCAACCGGTCGGTCTGTTTGGCCGAATCGGCCAATATATATAAGGTGTATCCCTTTTCCAGATACTCATGGAAAGTACGGGTCACCAATTCAAAATTCTTATGGAAAATAGGTTGTGCCGTCAGGTGGAAACGCACGGTGGCCTGCGGTGTGGCGGACGGCTTGTTCCCCACCTCTACCCTACGGAAATCGAGCATTCCCTTCATCAAGGCCGCCCCGTCGACAAGCATCAGGTCGGCACGAAGTTTCTCATGCCGCTCCGCCTCTTCCATCTCCGTCCGGGCCTGCTCGTCCATCAGAGCCTGCGCCGAAAAGCCGTCGGCATATACCCGGTCGGCCACGTCACGCAAGAAAAACAAATCCTTCATCACCAAGACGGTCTCCGGGGGCAGGAAGTCCGTGAACGGCACCTTGCCCTGCACGTAACCGGCCAGTTCGGGCACGATGACGATTTCTTCCTGTTTGTCGCGCGAGAGTTGCGTCTGCACTTCAAACGTACGGATGCTGTCCACTTCATCGCCGAAAAAGTCTACCCGGTAAGGCCATTCCGAGGAGAATGAAAAGACATCGAGAATACTGCCACGCACGGCAAACTGCCCCGGTTCGTAGACATAATCCACACGCCGGAAACCGAACGCACGCAAAGTCTCCTCCACGAACGTGATGTCCACCCGCTCGCCGGCATGCAGCCTCAGCGTCTGCTCATCCAGTTTCTGCCGCGACACGACTTTTTCCATCACCGCCTCGGGATAAGTGACCACGAAAAGCGGACGATGCCCTGCCGACAAACGGCTGATAACCTCCGTGCGGAGTATCTCGTTGGCTGCGTCCCGCTGCCCGAACTTCACCGCCCGGCGGAACGAAGAAGGAAAATAGAACACTTCCTGCTCACCCAGAATCTGCGTCAGGTCGTGATAAAAATACCCGGCCTCTTCCGCATCATCCAGCACGAAAACATACGGACAAGCCATCACCTGCGGACAAGCTGCGGCCACACTGCTGAACAGCAAAGGAGCGGCCGACGCGCACAGTCCTTCCGCGAAAATCGTCCGCGCGGAACCGTCCTGCAAAGCCTTTGCCAAAGCCTTTACCGACTTATGCCCTGCATAGAGGGCTTGTAAACCTTGTATCTCCATGATTCAATCCGGTGCAAAATTACAAAGAATCACTAAAAAAACACCTCCGCCGGAAGAAATATTTCCACTCTGTTACCTGTATTCGTGATTTATGTCTATATTTGTTTCACGAATACAAACGAAGTCATTCACTTTTAAAGCTGACAGAAATATGCGTTCAGACAGTGTAGTTATCATTCCTACGTACAACGAAAAGGAAAACATAGAAAACATCATCCGGGCCGTATTCGGACTGGAACAACCGTTCGACATGCTGATCATAGACGACGGTTCACCCGACGGCACGGCAGCCATCGTGAAACGCCTCATGGCGGACGAGTTCAAAGACCGCCTGCATCTCATCGAACGTACGGGGAAATTAGGTCTCGGCACAGCTTACATTGCGGGATTCAAATGGGCTGTGGCGCAGAAATACGACTATGTCTTCGAGATGGACGCCGACTTCAGCCACAACCCGAACGACCTTCCGCGACTGTACGCCGCTTGTGCCCAAGAGGGGTACGACGTGGCCATCGGGTCGCGCTACGTGAACGGGGTGAACGTGGTGAACTGGCCCATGGGGCGCATCCTAATGTCCTACTACGCCTCCAAATACGTGCGCATCATCACGGGGCTGAAGATAAACGACACCACGGCCGGCTTTAAATGTTACCGCCGCCGCGTGTTGGAGACCATCGAACTGGACAAGGTGCGCTTCAAAGGATATGCCTTCCAGATAGAAATGAAGTTCACCGCCAAGCAGTGCGGTTTCAAGATAAAGGAAGTACCGGTCATCTTCGTCAACCGCGAGTTGGGCACGAGCAAGATGAGCGGCGGCATCTTCAGCGAAGCCGTGTTCGGGGTCATCCGCCTGCGGCTCGACGGGTGGTTCAGACACTATCCGAAGCCGTCTTGAAATCAAGCACTTACGAAAGCAAAAATATTTGCCGCAGATTAACATTTTTTTCTCATGAGATTGAAAAATCATTCGGCTGAGATTGATTTTTCAATCTCAGCCGAATGTTTTTACCACATGCCCAAAGGCCATTTTCAGTATTCAAACATCCCCTTTGCGTCCACCCCCAAAAGCCCGCAAAGTTGAAGCACCATTTCTTCTGGAAGCCCCATGCGCGGGTCGTCCGTCGCAGGCCAAAGAGATGCCAGGAAATGAGGCCACTCCTCACGATAAACTCCGGCCATGCGATGATTGTAATCCGAAGTCTGCCGCAAGGAGAAACGTACGTTGGCCATGCGGTCGGCCAACTTGACCATGGGAGCGTAAGGTGTGGCACGGATACCCTCATAATATTTCACGCCCGCACGCTCGGCACGTGTACGCCCCTTCTCGTTCGTCAACGCGTACACAATCTCCGCCGCCATGAACGCCTGCGCCTCGTCCAGCCCCAAAGACCGGGCGCGTTTTCGCACGTCGTTGTACGTCAGACGGGCATCCTCGATACTGTCGTGGAACCAGGCCCCGAACATCACGGCCAGAACGTCTTCCACCCGCGTGCATACCTCGTCTCCATAACGGGCCACCAGTTCCGCTACACCGTCCAAATGGTAAGAATAAGGCAAGTCTACGCCATAAAATTGGTTGACGGCCGCATGCGCCTCATGCGCGGCATGGCGGATACGTTCCAACAGGTCCGACTGCCGTTCCAGTATTTCAGAAAATAAAGTTTTGTTTTCCATATTCCTTTGATTTTGATTTACAAAGGAAACAAAAATCCATATACCGGACAAGATTCCGCCCGACAAGATACCACCAATAAGAAGTATTTATTAAATTTGCAGGAGATGCGGAAAAAAACATTGAGGAGACATATGAAGACAGATATATCCCAACCGACATACGACGAACTATTGGACAACATAGGAAAAGCCCTACGTTCAGGCCGTGAATATGCTCTGAAGGCAGTCAATTCCGAAATGGTATCGACGTACTGGAATATAGGACGCCATATTGTAGAATATGAGCAAAAAGGACATGAACGTGCAGAATATGGCACAAACCTGATCGATCGTCTCGCACACGACCTGACTGCCACCTACGGCAAGGGCTTCAGCCGGAGCAATGTCATCTACATGCGTAAATTCTACTTGTGTTTCCCAAAACGTGAGACGCTGTCTCACCAATTAACCTGGAGCCACTATTTTGAAATTCTGAAAGCCGAAGACAGTCTCGCCATCGGCTTTTACGCCCAACAATGCGAAAAAGAACAATGGAGCGTACGCGAACTGAAACGGCAAATGAAAAGCAGTCTTTTCCAAAGATTGGCCTTAAGCCGAGACAAGACAAAAATACTGGAATTGAGTCGTAAAGGCCAGGAAGTGCAAAATCCACAAGACCTCATCAAAGACCCTTTCGTCTTGGAATTCATAGGACTACCGCAACAGGAAACTTATTTGGAAGGAGAATTAGAACAACGTCTGATCCAAAACCTGGAAGGTTTTCTTCTGGAATTGGGAAAAGGATTTGCTTTCGTGGGAAGGCAATATAGAATCAACATCGGCTCACGGCATTTCTATGTAGATTTGGTGTTCTACCATCGTATACTCAAATGCTTCGTCTTAATCGACCTGAAACGAGGGGAGATAGAACACCATGACATCGGACAAATGAATCTTTATCTCAATTATTTCAAGAAGGAAGAAAGTACGGAGGGAGATCATGAACCAATAGGTATCATATTAGGAGCATACAAAGACAAAGTACTTGTGGAATATGCCATGCAAGGCATGACCAATCAATTATTCGTAAGCAGATACCAACTCTACCTGCCAAACAAAGCCCAGTTACAGAAAGAAGTACTCAAAATTCTTTCTGACCATGAAACGGACAATGAATTGGCATAACTGTCAAGATTCAACAAAAGGTATATTAATATTCATCATAGAAGACATATAAAGAAAACCATTATGAGAACCAGAATACAAAATGCCACCATCGTCAACGAAGGAAAACGCTTCGTAGGTACGGTCACACTGGAAGACGACAAGATTCTGAGTATCGTCCCGTCCGACGATACCATACACACCCTTCCTCCGACCGACCGCGTGATAGATGCCGAAGGGCTGTACCTGATACCGGGCGTGATAGACGACCATGTGCATTTCCGCGAACCGGGACTGACCCACAAGGCCGACATCGCCACCGAAAGCCGGGCGGCGGCGGCCGGAGGTGTGACGTCGTACATGGATATGCCGAACGTCGTGCCGCAGACCACCACTCTCGAAGCCTTGGACGACAAGTTCCGGTTGGCAGCGGAAAAGAGCCTCGTCAATTATTCTTTCTTCTTCGGGGCCACCCATACGAACACCGGCATGCTGGAACAACTGGACCCGCACAAGGTATGTGGCGTCAAACTGTTCATGGGAAGCAGCACGGGCAATATGCTCGTCGACCGCGAAGACGCGCTACGCGCCATATTCAGCCGTTCCCCCCTACTCATCATGACCCATTGCGAAGACTCGTCCATCATATCGGCCAACCTGAAATCGTTCCGGGAACGGTATGGAGACGACCCGGACGTGAAATACCATCCTGCCATCCGCAACGAAGAAGCTTGTTTCCGTTCTACGGAACTGGCCGTCAAACTGGCACGGGAAACTGGTGCGCGACTCCATGTGGCCCATGTCAGCACCGCACGTGAACTCTCTCTTTTCCGCCGGGATCCGCTGTGGGATGAAACCACGGGACGCATGAAACCTGTCACAGCCGAAGCCTGCATCGCCCATCTGTTTTACACGGATGCCGACTATGCCCGCCTCGGAACACGTATCAAATGCAATCCGGCCATCAAGAGCGGCGCTGACCGGGCAGCTTTGCGACAGGCACTGACCGACGGGCGTATCGACGTGATAGGCACGGACCACGCTCCCCACCTGCCTGTTGAAAAAGAAGGCGGTTGCGTGAAAGCGGCCTCCGGTATGCCCATGGTGCAGTTCTCACTCGTCAGCATGCTCCGCCTGTCTGATGAAGGCGTGCTGCCCCTCGAACGTGTCGTGGACCTGATGTGCCATGCCCCGGCCCGGCTGTTCCAAATCAAAGGCCGCGGTTTCCTCCGCGAAGGCGCACAAGCCGACCTCGTACTGCTCCGTCCGTCCAGCCCGTGGACCTTACGGAGAGAGGACATCTTAAGCCGCTGCGGTTGGAGTCCGTTGGAAGGAGAAACGTTCAACTGGTCGGTGGAACAGACCTACTGTAACGGGCATTTAGTATATAATCACGGCCATATAGACACGGACGTCTGCGGCCGGCAACTTACTTTCGACCGATGACCCATACATTGACTTATCGCATACACGAAGTAGCTCCCTACATCAACTGGATATACTTTTTCCACGCCTGGGGATTCCCGCCGCGCTTTGCCGCCATCAGCCGCATACACGGCTGCGATGCCTGTCGTGCCGGTTGGTTGGCTGAATTTCCGGAAGAGGAAAGGGCGCGGGCGGCCGAGGCCATGCAGCTATTCAAGGATGCCAACCGCATGTTGGCACAGTTGGACGGAGATTTCCACACCCACGTACGTTTCGGGCTATATCCGGCCTGTTCGGACGGCGACGACCTGCTTCTTACCGACCCCGAACAGGAGGGGCGCACGCTTCGCCTCGCCTTGCTGCGCCAACAACACACCACGAAACCGGACGAGCCTTATCTTTGCCTTTCGGATTTCGTACGTCCGCTGTCGCAAGGCATATCCGACACCGTAGGTGTTTTCGCGGCTACGGTAGATGCGGACATGGAACATCTCTACGAAACCGGCGCATACGCCGATGACTTCAAGCACCTGTTGGCCCAAACGCTGTCCGACCGCTTGGCCGAAGCCTCCACGGAAAAAATGCACCAAGAAGTGCGTACGACCTACTGGGGATATGCGAAAGACGAACAGTGTTCCATCGAAGACTTATTGGTGGAGAAGTTTACCGGCATCCGGCCGGCCGTAGGCTATCCTTCCCTGCCGGACCAGTCTGTCAACTTCGTGCTGTCGGAATGGTTGGGGTTTCCGGAAATCGGTATCCGGCTGACCGAAAACGGTGCCATGGTACCGCATGCTTCGGTAAGCGGACTCATGCTGTCCCATCCCTCCGCACGCTACTTCGCCGTAGGAAAAATCGGGGAAGACCAGTTGGAAGACTATGCCCGGCGACGCGGCCTGCCCGTGGAAACGATGCGTAAATTCTTAGCCGCTAACCTTTAACCGTCAAAACAAAAATATGGTATTACGAATACTTCCCGTCTTATTGCTGACGTTGATATTGTCCGATGTCTACCTGTACTTCAAGTTCATGTACGGACGCAGGCACCCTCTTTGGGCCTATTTTCTCTTTTTCCTGCCCAACGCATTGTTGCTGATTGCCGCCCTCATACTGACTTGGACGGAAAACCATACGCCGGAGAACATGACCCAAATGGTCATTTTCTTTAGTCTCTACATGCTCATTGCGCTGCCCAAGATGCTGTTCCTTATCGTGGATTTGATAGGGAAAGGCATCTGCCTGTTTTTCCCCCGTGCCAAAAAGGCATGTACGATGGTAAGTTCCGCCGCGTCTCTCCTTTTGTTCTGTATCATGGGGGCAGGGTTGAGTTTCGGCCCTACCCTTTTGCAAGTCCGCCACACGAACTTCTCTTCGGCCGACCTTCCGCCTGCCTTCGACGGCTACCGCATCGTGCAGTTCAGCGACTTGCACCTCACAAGTTTCAGAAATCGGCCGGAAATGGTGGAGAAGGTCGTGGAACGCATCATGGAGCAATGTCCCGACATGATCGTGTTTACCGGTGATTTGGTCAGCACGGAAGCCAACGAATTAGACGGGTTCGACGAGATACTTTCCCGTCTGCACGCACCGGACGGGGTGTATTCCATCTTAGGCAACCACGACTACCTGACATACGCTTATTACCTGTCTCCGGAAGAGCAAGCCGCCCAACGGGAAGAGTTGAAGGAAAGGCAACGTGACATGAACTGGGACCTGCTGCTGAACGAACACCGCATCATACGTCAAGGCCGGGACAGCATCGCGCTCGTCGGCGTAGAGAATGACGGGAAACCGCCCTTTCCCGAACGTGGCGACCTGAAAAAGGCTTTGGCCGGAATCCCCGGGTACGGGCAAGGCAACGACTCGACGCATATGTTTAAAGTGTTGCTCAGCCACGACCCGACCCACTGGCGTCGCAAGGTATTGCCGCAAACCGACATCCAGCTCACACTGTCGGGACATACCCACGGCATGCAGTTCATGCTTTTCGGCTGGTCGCCCTCCAAATTCTTCTATCCTGAATGGAAATACATGTACCGCGAAGACGAACGCGGATTATATGTCAGCCTGGGCATCGGCGGGGCACTCATTCCCTTCCGTTTCGGGGCATGGCCCGAAATTAACGTCATAACCTTGCACAATAAATAGGTATTACTTAACTTTGTATAGTCAAACTGTCATAGAAAACATGATGTTACTCTATCGAATCTACCAACTCTGTATCGCGCTGCCCATCCTGTTGGTCTGCACCATGTTGACGGCTATCGTCACCATCATCGGTTCGTGGGTAGGCAACGCTCATTTCTGGGGATACTATCCCGGGAAAATCTGGTCTATCATCATCTGTCGCGTGCTCTTCATCCCGGTTGTCGTACGCGGTCATGAAAACGTGAACAAGAAAACCTCATACGTATTCGTGGCCAACCACCAAGGGGCATTCGACATTTTTTTGATTTACGGCTTCTTGGGACGCAATTTCAAATGGATGATGAAAAAATCGTTGAGGAAAATCTTCTTGGTCGGAAAAGCATGCGAGAGCGCACGTCACATCTTCGTAGACAAGTCGGGACCGAAAAAGATTCAAGAAACTTATGCCAAAGCCCGTGAAATCCTGAAGGAAGGAACCTCGTTGGTAGTATTTCCCGAAGGTGCCCGCTCATTCACCGGACACATGGGAGTGTTCAAGAAAGGAGCATTCCAACTGGCGGACGAACTGCAACTGCCCGTAGTCCCCGTAACGATCAACGGTTCGTTCGACATCCTTCCACGTACGAAAGGTTTCGGCTTCGTCAGACGCAGTAAACTGACTCTCACCATCCACCACCCCATCCTGCCTAAGGGAAAAGGACCGGAGAATATCAAAGAAACGATGGAGGAAGCATACCAAGCCGTCATGGCAGGCCTCCCGCCCGAACGACAGGGCTTTATAAAAAATGAAGACCAGTAAATCCTTATTCAAACGCATACGGCTCGCCTTTTGGGCGAGCCGTAATTCTATCCGGACAAAAGTTTTATTTTAAAGAATCAGTTCCCGAAAATTCCGGTAACTCTGCTAAAGAATCCTCCGGCAAGACGTCGTCATAACCATACCCCATTTGCGTCATATTCTCCTTGGCCGCCTTGATGTAATTTTTCACATATACATCATTCTTAAAATAAGGGGTGGCCTTAGCCATGATCTCTTCTATTTGAGGGGTCATCACCGGATAAGGATAACTGCTTGTCAGAATCATAAAAACGCCTGCTCCCAAGACATTATCGAAATTGGACGTAATGAAATTGGTAATCAAACGGTCGTTCTGCAATGCCAGACGGTTGGCTTCGTCATTCAAACGCACCATAATGACATCCTCATCCACCCCATCCATAATCATTTGGCTTTCCTTATGCGGCAATTCTGCTATCTGATTGTCCAACCGCGTCTTGCGACGGATAAAACTATATAAGGTATCGTTCAGAGCACTTCCTGTCACGTATTGACGTGCCGTACTGATATGTATGGACAGTTCTTCCGGCCCCAGGACAAACGGCATCAGGCATTCATCATCTATAAAAAGGCTCACCATCATGACGGAATCCAGCGCACCGATAAAATTAAACTTCCCATGCACCACGTCGCTGGAGTCAATATCCACCAAATCATCATCCTTATAGGCTTTCAAATACAGTTTTTTCCCATCCATGGTCTGTATCGTAGAGTTTCCTTCCACCATGTATTCTGTCTGGTGGCAAGAAGCCAACACCATAAGGCTCACCAATATCCATAAAAATTTTTTCATTCTTCTTATATTATTCCGGACTTATAGGGGTACAAAGATAAGCGCTTATCACCAGAGGATAAAGCGTTTTATCACTATTTAAGCTTGTCTTTTCCGTTTTAAAACTTATTGTTGTTTTTTCGTGACTCTTCCTTCTCCAATTCGGCCGGAATACGAAAAGCGGTGTACAATTCCAGCACGCAAGCGACTGCCAGGCATACCACCCATTCCTGTCCGCGGGCAAAACCGAAATCAAAAATACGCATAGCCATAAAAAAGGCTGTACAAACCAACAAAAGCGCACCGATGACTTGTTGTCCCCGCAACCGACGGATAACGAAATTATCCCCTTCGTACCCGGCACGCAACTGCATCGCAGCAAAAGCGCAAGCCCCTACCGTATAAAGATAAAAGGCATAAAGCCAACCGGTAAAAAAAGTGGCTGCCCCAATCAACAACAGCACAGCTCCGGTTATGAATACTATATTTTGAATCTTATTCAGTCTCTTCATCCGTAGTTTTTTCTTGTATGACAAAAATATCTTCGTCGTCTGTCTTCATGTAATATCGCTCACGTGCAATCTCGATTAACACGTCGGGGTCGGTGTTCATTTCCTCCAAATAACGCGTGTCATGCTCGTACATCTCCGTGTACTTCCGGATTTCAGAGCGCAATTCAGCCAACTCAGCCTTATGACGATAGCGGCTCCACAAACTGTTTTCGTCTACCACTCCCATCAACAAGACGAAAAGCCCGATGACAAAACCATATTTATGCCGGCGAAAGACATTCCAGAAAGTATGAAGCTTACCCATAACTTGACTTGTTTATAGGGGCAAAGATACGACAAAATCAACGAAAACGGAGGCTGCACCCGTTTTTTTTGCTAAATTTGCTTTGCGAATAACTAATTCATCAATCCATCATGGGAGAATACATCGTATCGGCACGAAAATACCGCCCCTCGGCATTCGATGCCGTGGTGGGGCAGGAGGCGCTCACCACGACTCTGAAAAACGCCATTGCAGCCGGTAAACTGGCACATGCTTACCTGTTCTGCGGACCACGCGGAGTGGGAAAAACGACTTGTGCCCGCATTTTTGCCAAAACCATCAACTGCCTGCACCCGTCCGACAACGGGGAGGCTTGCGATGAATGCGAATCATGCAAGGCTTTCAACGAACAGCGTTCGCTCAACATCTATGAGCTGGACGCAGCCTCAAACAACTCGGTGGAGGAAATACGTGCCTTAATAGAAAAGGTGCGCATACCGCCGCAGGTGGGACGCTATAAGGTGTTCATCATCGACGAGGTGCACATGTTGTCCACGGCTGCATTCAATGCTTTCCTCAAGACGCTGGAAGAGCCGCCTTCGTATGTCATCTTTATCCTGGCCACTACGGAAAAGCATAAAATCCTGCCTACCATATTGAGCCGTTGCCAAGTGTACGATTTCAACCGCATGAGCGTACAGACCATTGTCAACCACCTGAAGTTCGTGGCAGACAAAGAGGGATATGCATACGAGCCGGAGGCACTGAACATCATTGCCCAAAAGGCAGACGGCGGCATGCGTGACGCACTTTCCATTTTCGACCAGACGGTAAGCTTCACGGGAGGAAACCTGACGTATAAAAAGGTTATAGAAAACCTGAACGTACTGGACTATGAATACTACTTCCGCCTGACGGACCATTTCCTGAAAAACGAGGCAGCGCAGTGCATGCTGGTCTTCAACGAGATTTTAGAGAAAGGTTTTGAAGGCAGCCATTTCATTACCGGATTGGCCGCACACCTGCGCGACCTGTTGGTCAGCCGCGACGCAATGACCCTCCCGTTACTGGAAGTAAGCGACAGCATCAGGGCACGTTATCAGGAACAGTCGCAACGGTGCACGCCCAAATTCCTATACCGTGCCATCAAGTTGTGCAGCGACTGCGACTTGAATTACCGAGCCAGTAAGAACAAACGGCTGTTGGTGGAAATCACCTTGATACAACTGTCGCAACTGACCTTGGAAGATGACAGCGTCGGCTCGGGGCGTAGCCCTGAGAAGATATTAAAACCCCTATTCGACCAACCTGCCGGGACGGTACAACAGACTGCCGCTCCGGTCGATCCGCAGAAGCCTCAGGCTCCCGTGGAAAAGGTTGCCTCCGCCGTTCAGGACAGAACGGCACCGTATGAAACGCGCAAATCCCCGCTTCCGGACACTGAAACCACGGAACGCAGGCTTCCCAAAGTCAAACTCGGCTCTTTCGTCCCATCCATCAGCCGACTTAAACAAGGAATAGGAAATCCGGCCGAGACTTCCCAACCGGCTGCAACTCCGGCTACGACAACCGTAGCCTCACAGACACCGAAAGAAGAAGAAAATTATCCTGTCACGGAAGATAACATCCGTTTCTGTTGGCATGAGTTCATCAATCTCCTGCCACAAGAAGAAACCGCCATCGCACAACGGATGAAAGTCATCCAGCCCAAGCTACAGAAAGATGCCACGTTTGAAGTATTGGTGGACAACGAACAGGTGAAATTCTACATGGAACAAATCGCCCGGCGTATAGAAACCCACATGCGCAAGCAGCTCCATAACCGGAACATCACCATGACCGTACGTGTGGCCGAACCGTCAGAGGTCACCCGCATCACCAGCAAACCCCAACAATACCAAGCGATGAGCAAACGGAATCCGGCCTTGCAAAAACTAAAAGAAACGTTCGGACTGGAATTGGCGTAACCTCTCATCCGAACGTTTCTCCATTTTTCTCTTATTTCAAATCATGATTCATCATGCGGAACTCCGCCATCTGCTCGAACTTCGTACCTTTGCGGCCGTAGTTGGCATACGGATAGATGGAAATCCCGCCACGCGGAGTAAAGATACCGGTGACTTCGATGTATTTCGGATCCATCAGACGAATGAGGTCCTTCATGATTTTGTTCACGCAATCTTCGTGGAAGTCGCCGTGGTTGCGGAAGCTGAACAAATATAGTTTCAGACTCTTGCTTTCCACCATGCGGCGGTCGGGAATATAACTGATACGGATTTCGGCAAAATCGGGTTGCCCCGTAATGGGACACAAACTCGTGAATTCCGGACAGTTGAAACGTACCCAATAATCATTGTCGGGATGCTTGTTTTCAAAAGCTTCCAGCACCTCAGGAGCATAATCCTGGCGATACTCCGTCTTTTTACCCAACGACTGCAATCCTTCTTTTTCTCTTTCGCTGCTCATGGTTCTATATTTTCCTCTACATGTGACTTACATTCTTTCTCTGCCAAATACTTATGCAGGCCCTCATTCCGCAATTTACAGGCCGGACAATGGCCGCAACCGTCGCCCTGCACACCGTTGTAGCAGGTCAGCGTGTCGTGGCGCACCAAGTCGAGCACGCCCAGTTCGTCGGCCAAAGCCCACGTCTGGCATTTGTCGATCCACATCAACGGCGTATGCAAGACGAATTGCTCGTCCATGGCCAGGTTCAAGGTCACATTCAGACTTTTGATAAACGCGTCCCGACAATCGGGATAACCGCTGAAGTCCGTCTGCGACACCCCAGTCACAATATGGTTGATGCCCCGTTCACGGGCATACACGGCAGCAATGCTGATGAAGAACAAGTTACGCCCGGGAACGAACGTATTCGGACAATGCCCCTCGGGCTTCTCCTCATCCATCTGCATGGTGGCGTCGGTCAACGAGTTCCTCCCCAACGAACCGACGAAAGAAACATCCATACAGTCCCAGTCCACATCGGCCCGTGAAGCTATGGCCTTGGCCAACTCTACTTCCTTCACATGCTTCTGCCCGTACACAAAACTCAAGGCTACGACTTTCTTGAAATGCTTTTTGGCCCAAAACAAACAGGTGGTGGAATCCTGACCGCCACTGAACACCACCAAGGCGGTTTCCTTATTCATGGTCATAATTGAGACACCTTTAATATATTATAAGAAATATTTTTGTCATACACGTCTACACCTTCCACACGTTTCACCCAGCGAACCACACGAATCGTGACGGGAAGTATGACGACCTCATAAAGCGTCTTCAGCAAAATCTGCCAGAACATCATGAGCAACAGATTATCCCAAGGCACAAGGCCGCCCAAAGCTATCGGAAAGAAAATCAGGGAATCGGCTGTTTCTCCTGCCACAGAAGACAGGACGGCGCGCAACGAAAAGCGACGCCCGCTGGAAGCCACCTTCATCACGCTCATCACATAGGCATTGAGGAAAGAGCCGGAAAGGAAAGCCAAAAACGAAGCTGCCGCCACACGGGGAGCCAGACCGAACAGATTGTGAAAGCCTTCCTCGTTGTTCCAATACGGCGCACCGGGAATAAGGTCGGCCACATAACCGAAGAAGACAAACAGGAAGTTCATCAGGAAACCCGTCCATATCAAGAATTTGGCTTTGTTGAACCCCCAAACCTCGACGATACAGTCGTTCACGATATAAGAAATGGGAAAGACCAAAATCCCGGCCGTAATATTAAACGGACCGAACATGATTTGCTTCGTGGCCAAAAGATTGGCCGAAATGAGACACACACAAAACAGTATCCCCATCAACATGAAGGATACACTGACTGTTTTTTCTTTCATATAATCTTGTTTTTTAAGAGGTTACCAAGCACTCATCGCGCATTCCTTCCGGAAACGCGGGGACAAAGATACGATAAAGACGGGAGACAGCAAAAAGATTGCATAAAAAAAGTTTTTCCCTGCACGGGAGCGAAAAGATTTCGTACCTTTACATTCAAATATCAATGATTAAATTATGAAAATGAAAAAACAAATCATGTGCCTGTCACTGGCAGCATATTGCGGTGCGGCTTTCGCACAAACGGATTACAAGGTGACATTCACCACAGACCGGACCGACATCACTACAATCTATCTTTGCTCGGAAGAGGACGGCACCGTATTGGACAGTGCTTCGTGCCACAACGGCAAAGCCGTGATGGACGGACAGACCAGATTGCCCCAAATAGCCGTCGTTGCCCAAGACAAAAAGTCCAAAAGCCCAATCTCTTCGTTCATACTGGACAGCACGCCCACTACAATAAACCAGGCGAAAACGGGAATTGAAGTGAAAGGCTCGCCTCTCAACCAAAAATATGCAGAGGTGAAAAAGAGCGTAAATGTCCACAATGAAAAAATGAGGGCGCTACAGGAAGAAGCAAAAGCCATCGCACAAAAAAACAACGGCAAAATACCAGATGAACAGTTGAAACGCCTGCAAGACGAGTTCGACAAAGCCCTGCACAGTCAGACCGAAGCCATTCGGACAGCCCTTCAGGAAAATAAGGATAACCTGATTCCGGCTTCCATGATTGCATTCTACAGCGAGAATATCGGCATGGACAAGGTTGAAGAATACCTGAAAGAATATGCTTATAAAGACAACGGCATACTGAAGAACGTAAACAATTACATTCAAGCTTTGAAGCGTAAGGCTGTAGGGGCCATGTTCACGGATTTCACGATGAACGACATGCAGGGCACGCCCAGAAAACTATCCGACTACGTAGGTAAAGGAAACTATGTCTTGGTAGACTTTTGGGCCAGTTGGTGCGGCCCTTGCCGTGCGGAAATGCCAAACGTAAAGAAAGCCTACGAACAATTCCACCCGAAAGGGTTTGAAATCGTAGGCATCTCGTTCGACGCACAAAAGGACGCATGGCAAAAGGCGACTACCCAATTAGGCATCACATGGCCTCAAATGTCGGATCTGAAAGCCTGGAACTGCGAAGCCGGTGCCATTTACGGTATACGGAGCATCCCGGCCACCATACTTTTCGGTCCTGACGGTAAAATCGTGGCTACGGACCTGCGCGGAGAAGAACTCCAGAAAAAGTTGGAAGAAATTTACCCGTAAGCCACAGGCAGAACGGTTCTCCGTTCCCATTCACAAAAGATGGCATCTCCGGATATCCCGAAGATGCCATCTTTCGCTTTATTATCTTACTAAATTCAAAACTGCGCGCCCACTTAGAAACTGAAATCTATTCCCAGACCAAAAACCTTATTGGTACGGGTGAAAGAGTCGCTGCCCTTCAACATACCGGAAGCTACCAAAGCGTCGGCCGTAGCCTGTCCGGCCGCCGTGGCCACCGTCGCGCTGATGCCGTTGTAATCGTTCGTAGCGCGGTTGTAGTCTTTATAGAAAGTATGGAAATAAGCCACATTCACCTTGATGCGTTTCGTAGCCTGTATCCCCAAGCCCACACCCAAGGAGTTGGAGCTTACGTTGAAACTCATATCTTTCATGTACTCGTCCGTCAGGCCGAAATAGGTGTTCTGCCATCCGGCACTGGCCTGCACACGGTCGGTGATGTCGTATTCCACACCGGCCAGAAATTCCCTCGAACCGCTCTTCAGCAATTTTTGCGAACCACCTTCCTGCGAAGCTTGTTTGTCGAAGTAATGATGATACCCTGCCATGATACGCAACGAAGGGAGGATTTCGTATTGCGCACCAAGGGTCAACAGTGCCGGAATGTCTTCTTTCACAGTCCGTCCGTCGCGGAACTTATCTAACATGGCCAAGCGTTCAGCCGACTCACTGTTGGCCGCACGGTTGTCCAAACGGATTTTCGTCTTAAACTCATACTTGGCTCCGAAGTTGAACTTGCCTATTTTATAGTCCAAGCCGATAATGGGCGTAAAGCCCCACCCCGTCTGGTCGCAGTTGAGTGTCACGTCTTCCGTAGCTACAGCCAAAGTACCCATTTGTTTGGCAGCCGCACCTGCCTTTTGGGCCAATTCGGCATACTGTTGCGCCAAATCCTGATTTCCGGCAGCGGCAGCCTGTTCGGCAGCAGCCGTCAACTGTCCGGCCTGCTCTAAATAAGAAGCCATTTGTCCGGCAAACAAAGCCGAAGCCCCCACCATCTCTCCGCCTACAGGATTGTTCACCGAGATATTTTTCACATAACCGTAGTAGTTCGTGGTGGCATACACCAGCCGTCCGCCGACAAAAGCCGACAGATTGTCGGTGATTTTATAGGCCGCACCGATTTGGAAACCGTAATAATACTGGCGGCCACGCATATAACTGTCGAGAGAATAGCTGTTGATGCCCATCTCGCTCCCCAACAACGGCAGCAACGCCGCCTGGCTCTCGAACGAGCCTAAACCATCTTCAAAAGCGCACTTTCCGCCCCCGCCGCCAATGGCGAAGTTGAAAGAATACGACCAACGGCCACGATTGTAAGCCGCCTGTAAAGAAGGAACAACCGGAGCTTTGGCATCTCCTTTAAACAGTTTGGAAGATTCTCCACGATTGCCTGCACCGTATGCGAAGGGACCAAACACAGAGGTAATCTCACGCGTCTGGTAAGCACTCTGGAAATTCAGGGACAAATGCAACCCGTCCGGCAAAAAAGCCACACCCGCCGGGTTACTGTACACTCCGTCGATACCGATGGCACCATCTCTCGCGGGATTACGCAGGAATGCCGCATTTTGATTTGTGTTCGTAAGCAATCCTCCGGCAAAAGTTAAACTTGAAACCATCAAGCCAAAGGAAGCTACAAGAGTTTTTTTCTTCATTTCTATGAATTTTGCTAAAAATCAGGTGCAAAATTAACAATTAAAACTTATATTCACAACGAATTCCTCATTTTATTCTATTTTCAATCGTTACACATACAACAAAACACCTCGTTCCAAAGTACACGTCTCACGACATCTCCTCTCCATTAAACATCCGCGCAAAAATCCTTCTTTGCTTTTCTGAAAAACATACACTTATACACCTGAAATCAATCTCAGGAGAATGAAAAATCAATCGACTGAGAACGAAAAACGAATCTCAGCCAAACGATTTTTCATTCTCCTGAGATTGATTTTCCATTCAACCGAGATACCTCCAGCACTCTCTTGAATCCCAAACCAACCACCTGTATATCAAAGAAATGAATCTCATTCAAGCTAACTTTTTTTCTACCCTTTTCGCTCTACCCTTCCCCATTCCGTTTTTTATACTTATATTTGCTGTCGCCTTTCGCCTTGCTTGTTTTGATAAGAATTAAACCTACTTAAAAATGACGGATATGAAAAAAACGCTTTTTTTGTGGCTGGCATTGGGAGCCACCACAACCGCTTTCGCCCAATCCCCCGATGGCATCACCGGAGCCTCGGCCGTACAAACGGGACAGACGAAAAACAAAGGAGAATCTATCATCTATAAGGGGAACACCCTACATACGACTGGAAAGATGGTAAAAACAGGACGCAAGGCACCGGACTTCCACCTGACACAGTCTGACCTGCAAGACGTAAAACTCTCAGACTTCAAAGGTAAGAAAGTCATTCTGAACGTATTCCCCAGTTTAGACACCCCCACTTGCGCCGTTTCCGTACGTGAGTTCAACGAAAAGGCCTCGGGACTGGAAAACACGGTCGTGCTCTGCATATCCATGGATTTGCCCTTCGCACAATCACGGTTCTGTACCACCGAAGGGCTTACCCACGTCATACCGCTTTCGGCCTTCCGAAGCCAGGATTTTACCCAAAACTACGGTTTACAGATTGCAGACGGCCCCATGAAAGGCTTGTTGGCTCGCGCCGTGATCGTGGTGGACGAAAAAGGAATCGTGCGGCACACCCAACTGGTCAAAGAGATTTCACAGGAACCGGACTATGAAGCGGCATTGGAAAGCGCCGCAACGGCAACTACGGAGTGAGGACGCAGACGCATACCCGCCTTCTGCCGCAAACTCCAAAAGGAAAAGGCTTATGAAGCAGATTTTATCCGCTGTCATCCCTCTCTCGACGGAAGTTTTTTCGTATCTTTGCCGCTTTAAGAATAATCACAAAAAAACAAACGATATATGTTCGACAATTTGAGTGAAAGACTGGAACGGTCTTTCAAAATCCTGAAAGGTGAAGGCAAAATCACCGAAATCAACGTGGCAGAGACCTTGAAAGACGTGCGCCGCGCATTGCTCGATGCCGACGTGAATTACAAGGTGGCCAAGACGTTTACCGACACGGTAAAGCAAAAGGCATTGGGGCAGAACGTGCTGACAGCCGTGAAACCCAGCCAGTTGATGGTGAAAATCGTACACGACGAACTGGCAACCCTGATGGGAGGCGAAACGGCCGAGCTGAACCTGCAAGGCCATCCGTCCGTCATCCTGATGGCGGGATTGAACGGTGCAGGTAAAACGACCTTGTCCGGAAAACTGGCCCTGATGCTGAAAACAAAGAAACGTAAGAATCCTCTGCTGGCGGCTTGCGACATCTATCGTCCGGCGGCCATCGAACAGTTGAAAGTGCTGGGCGAACAAATCGGTATCCCCGTATATAGCGAACCGGACAACAAGGATGCCGTGCAGATTGCACAGAACGCCGTGAAAGAAGCCAAGGCCAAAGGCTACGACGTGGTCATCGTCGATACGGCCGGACGTCTGGCGGTGGACGAACAGATGATGCAGGAAATCGCCGCCATCAAACAGGGTATCAACCCCGACGAGACACTCTTCGTGGTAGATGCCATGACCGGACAGGATGCCGTGAACACAGCCAAGGAATTCAACGACCGTCTGGACTTCGACGGCGTGGTGCTCACCAAATTGGACGGCGACACCCGGGGCGGTTCGGCCTTGTCTATCCGTACCGTGGTGAACAAGCCCATCAAATTCGTCGGCACGGGAGAGAAAATGGAAGCCATCGACCAGTTCCATCCTTCGCGTATGGCCGACCGTATCTTGGGTATGGGAGACATCGTGTCGCTCGTGGAAAAGGCTCAGGAACAATACGACGAGGAAGAAGCACGCCGCCTGCAAAAGAAAATCGCCAAGAACCAGTTCGACTTCAACGACTTCATGTCGCAAATCCAGCAAATCAAGAAGATGGGTAACCTGAAAGACTTGGCCAGCATGATTCCCGGCGTGGGCAAGGCGCTCAAAGACGTGGAAATCGACGACAATGCCTTCAAAGGTATCGAAGCCATCATCCAGAGCATGACTCCGCGTGAACGTACCAATCCGGAAATCCTGAACACCAGCCGCCGCCAACGCATCGCGAAAGGTTCGGGCACCAACATACAGGAAGTGAACCGCCTCATCAAACAGTTCGACCAGACGCGCAAAATGATGAAGATGGTGACGGGCAGCAAAATGGGCAAGATGATGGCCAACATGCCCAAGATTCCGGGCATGCCGGGAATGCCTAAACTGAAATAAAAAACAATCCGCACAATCATGAGTGAAAGGATGAATAAATATTGCGCCGCATTTCTCTTACTGCTTTCCGGTGGAGGAAATGCGGCGCAAGCACAAACCGCCTACAGCGTCTCCGGACGTATCGAGGACCCGTCTATGGAAGGACGGAAGATATATCTGAGCATATATGACCATGACGGCAGGGACATAGACTCCGCCACCGTGCACAACCAAAGTTTCCGCATGGAAGGAGTAGCCGACGCGCCATACTTCGTCCGTTTGGAACCATCCGACAGGAAAAGCTATGCCAATTTCGTCCTCGAAGACTCCGTGGTCATCGACTATCAGGCGCACAAACCTTCCAGTGGCGGCAAGCTCACGCAAAAGTACCTTTCGTTTTTACAAGAAATGGATTCGCTTAGATCCGCCACGGACTCGTGGAGAAAAAACTATAAGGCGCAACATCCCGATGCGACCGAAGCACAGTACACCCAAGACTTTTACAAGAGATATTTCCACTTCTACGAAAAATGGATCGGACAGGAAGGCACCAACGGAGTGGGCGAATACGCTTGGCGGGATGCCTACATCCATTTTTACCATACAGGACAAATGGAACTCTTACGGATGCTCCGCGCGTCGCTCAGCCCTTACCTCGCTTCCCTGAAATTCACCCGAACTGCCGTGGACGAGAAACTTGCCAAATGGGAAAGCACGTCACCCGGAAAACCGTTCATCGACATCGAAGGCATTACGGCGGACGGCAATCCGACGCGCCTCTCCCAGTATATAGGAAAAGGCCGTTTCGTTTTGGTCGATTTCTGGGCCAGTTGGTGCGGGCCATGCCGGAAAGAATCAAAAGAGTTTCTAAAACCGTTATGGGAAAAATACAAGGACGGGAACACTCTGACCATCGTGGGGATAGCCGTCAGGGACGAACTGGAAAAGACGAAAAAAGCCTTGGTGGAGGAAAATTACTCGTGGCCGCAAATCCTTGATGCGGGTACAGGCCCATTGGACCAATACGCCATCACGGGAATCCCCCATATCATGCTGCTCGCACCGGACGGAACCATTCTGGCCCGGAACCTGAGAGGCATGCAAATTGAAAAAACAATCCAAGAACATATCAATAAGAACACGCAATAAAAGGAGGTTAAAAATGACATTGATTGACGGAAAGGCCACCGCCGCACAAATCAAGGCGGAAATTGCCGAAGAGGTAAAACAAATCGTAGAAACCGGAGGGAAACGCCCGCATTTGGCTGCCATCCTCGTGGGACATGACGGAGGCAGCGAGACTTACGTGCGCAACAAGGTATTGGCTTGCGAAGCCTGCGGTTTTAAATCGACCCTGCTCCGCTTCGAGGATACTATCTGCGAAGAGGAACTTCTGGCCGAAGTGGACAAGCTCAACAAAGACGAGGACGTGGATGGATTCATCGTGCAACTGCCCCTCCCCCACCATATCTCCGAACAGAAAGTCATCGAGGCCATCGACTTCCGCAAGGATGTGGACGGTTTCCATCCCATCAACGTGGGAAGAATGGCTATCGGGCTTCCTTGTTACATCTCAGCCACCCCGAAAGGCATCCTGGAACTGCTCCGGCGTTACCATGTCGAGACGAGCGGCAAGAAATGCGTCATCCTGGGCCGCAGCAACATCGTAGGCAAACCTATGGCACAGCTTATGATGCAAAAGCAGTATGGCGACGCCACGGTGACCGTATGCCACAGCCGGAGCCGCGACTTGAAGAAAGAGTGCCGCGAAGCGGACATCATCATTGCCGCCATCGGCCAACCCGATTTCGTCACGGCCGACATGGTGAAAGAAGGGGCAACGGTCATCGACGTGGGCACGACACGCGTCCCCGACGCTACGAAGAAAAACGGATTCCGCCTCAATGGCGATGTGAAATTCGACGAGGTAGCTCCCAAATGTACTTACATCACCCCCGTACCCGGCGGAGTCGGCCCGATGACCATCTGCATGCTGATGAAAAATACACTGTCGGCGGGCAAAAAGGAATTCTATCGTTAACAGGGTATTGAACAGACATAAGGTGTACCGCCTGCTTGACGGTACACCTTATTATATATAGGCCTTCGCGGACTTCAAGGCTATGGCTCAAAAAAAGTTTTAGTAAAAATCCGGCGAAACATTTGCAGTTTCAAATAAAATGCGTACCTTTGCATCGCTTTAGGAAAGGAACATGATACTTTTCATACAAGCACACCAAAATGGTGACTATAGTTCAGTCGGTTAGAGCGTCAGATTGTGGTTCTGAATGTCGTGGGTTCGAATCCCACTAGTCACCCGAAGAAAAAGGATTTCCCGTCGGGAAATCCTTTTTTAATGCCTTTATATCCTACTCCCCGATACAAAAGAACAGACAGATGCTCCCTTGCGAAAACATCCGTCTATTACGAATCCGAGAAATCAGATGAGGGCTGCCTCAAAAAACATATTGGACACGTAATTGCCCCAAGAATAGGTTTTTCTTGTAAAATTCATTGCAATGTTCTCCTACAAGAACATAACTTCCGTTCAGCTTTACGGCCAAATATTCATTCAAATAGAAATTGGCTCCCAACGAAACGTCGCTTTCCCGTCCGCCCATGATGCCGGCTCTGCCATCGTTCAAGTTCGTATAATTGAAACGTGCCGTGAGTTCTATCGCCTGTTTACTGCCCGGCCTGCCGGGAATACCGTACAGGTCGTCATACGCAAACCCTCTTCCCCGAACCAGAAAGCCTGCCTGCACATATCCTCCCTGCGGACGGTAAGCCTCCCTTTCCGTACGATTGAGACGGTTCAGAAAGTATTCTCCCTGTACCATGAAACGCGGAGCGGTATAAAGTATCTCAAAAACGCCTTTGAGTTCTGTCCCTAAACGGTCCACGGTGGCTTCCATCAATGGAAACGGGAACATGGATGTCACGCCATCATTCGATACAGTTTTTGTCGGCGATTCCACTGTATTCACAGGTTTGGTACGGAAAGAAAAAGCACCGCCCACATGCAACAGATTCCCTTTCCACCGCTTGCGCCAAACACCCCGCGAAGTGGAAACCAAAGCGTTAACCTGCCCGTCACCGATTTTATTGATGTCGTTATGCGTATACAATCCCGTAGCCCAATATCCAAACGGCAGACTGGAATGATAGGTCAACCCGAGCTTGCGTCCGTCCGTAAAAGCCAATACGGATCCGGCCGACTGATGAAAGCGCATGTCCGTCGTACTGATGAGCATATCCATGGAATAAGGTTCATAAGCATTTCCTAACGAAAGGACACCATGTTTAAAGTGATAGTTCAACAACAAATCCTTGATGGCTACTTTGTTCCCTCCCAAACCAATGTCGGCTTTCATTTCATATTGCCTGTAAGTAGCTTTGAAGCCCACACGGAAATCTTCCAAGCGATAATACCCCTGCACACTTTCCTTGCCATAACCGGACACAGCGGCATCCAACAATGCCCTCGAACGGAACTTCACGGTCAGAGGTTCGTCCGCCTGTGCCGTCATAAAGCAACTTCCCATGCCCAACCACACGCATGCCATCCATTTTCTCATACGCACCGGTTCAAAATGTTCATGAATTGCGGAAGTGCCTCTTCCACAGGTATTGCCCAACCATAATCCGCCACATTGAAGATCGGAGCCGTACGGTCCGGGTTGACGGCTATCACGCAACGCGCTCCGGTGATGGCAGCCGTATGCTGTATCTGTCCGCTGATACCGATGGCGATATACAAATCCGGAGCTATCGTATGCCCGGTCTGCCCCACTTGCACGGAAGCGTCCACCAACCCGGCTTCCACTGCCGCACGAGACCCGGCTACCGTCGCACCGATACGTTCGGCCCACTCCCGGATTTCATCGGCACATCTCCGCGTTTTCACGCCTCGTCCTATACCTATTATAATAGAACTGTCGTTCAGCGAAGTTCCGCCCACTTCTTCCGCCACTGCCTCCAACACGCGAACACGGCTGTCGGCTCTTCCGGCCTCATAAGCATGATAGACGATTTCCCTCCTCTTCGAAGTATCCCTCTGCCGGGCTTTCATCACCCCGGGACGTACGGAAGCCATTTGCGGCCTACAAACGGGGTTGACAATCGTAGCCATCAGATTTCCTCCGAAAGCCGGGCGTATTTGGCGCAACAGTCCGCTGTCCGTATCCATTTCCAACTCCGTACAATCTGCCGTCAATCCGGTATGCAGTACGGCAGCCAATCGTGCGGACAAACCACGACCGCATGGCGTAGCCCCGATAAGCAAGACCGAAGGATGCTGTTTGCGCACCAAGCCGGCCAACACCTCCGTATAGTTTTCCTCCACAAAATCCGATAGAAGCGGAGACTCCACCACGTGCACACGGTCTGCACCGGCAGCTATCAACTCATCCGCCCATGCAGACACCTCACCGCCTATCAGTACAGCCTCGACCGGTTGGGGACGGCAAGCCGCAAGTGCCACAGCCTTTCCCAAAAGTTCCCGGCTTACCGGTGCCAAAGCTCCGTCCATGACTTCCGCCCACACCCAAATGCCATTGGAATCGTCCACAGGCTGTTCCTGCCTTTCGTCTTGACGCTGCATCACCCAAGCTCCAACCGGACAAGCCTGCACACAACCGCCACATAACCGGCAATTCTCTTCATCCACCTCCGGAAAGTCGCCCATACGGATAGCCCCATAGGCACAACTTTCGGCACATATTCCGCAGGATACACATTGCCCGGCCTGCAATTGAAGTATAAAATCCTTATCTTTATTCATTTTCATCTTGCTTTTTAAAAATTAGTTCCGCGTCTCATGCTTTCACGGACGACTGCAAAAAACTTTTCCCCGTCAGGAAGCCATTCCACGTCTTTCTTCCGTCGAGGCACCATGGTAGACACTACTTGAGTAGGAGATGCCTGCAATCCGACCTGCGAAGGTTCCAGTCCCAAGTCGCATTCATCCCAATGAAGGATGGTCTGCCGCTGAGCCCACCGCCAACCGGTCAGTGTGGGACAATCCAGTTCCCCCGTCTCCCGACCAACCGTCACGACACAAGGTAAATCCACCTCCATACGTTGGAGTAAACGACCGGCCTTCTTCCTCACACACATACAAGTATCCGATATGTCTGAAACCTCCATCAAATGCGTCACTTGGGGAATGTCCAACTGTCCGGCTACCTCAGGCCCTACTTGTGCCGTATCGCCATCCACCGCCATTTTCCCGAAAAGCAACAAGTCGTATTCACCCAACTTGCGCACGGCTGCCGCCAGTACCAGGCTCGTACACCACGTATCGCTTCCGGCAAATGCCTTGGAGGACAACAAAACCGCCTTATCCGCCCCTCTTTGCAAAGCCTCCCGGAGCACTTCTTCCGCCGAAGCGGGTCCCATGCTTACCGCCACGATCTCAGCCCCCGTCTGCCTTTTCAATTTTACTGCCAACTGCAAGGCATACAAGTCATCAGGATTTGTCCGGGTCATGGCCGACGAACGCTTCAGCGTCCGGGTTACAGGGTCCATCTCTACCTTTGTAGACAAAGGCACTTGCTTTAAGAATACAATATACCGCTTCATATCTTTCGTTTTTTATCTTCCATATATCCGAACCCTATCCACCTTTTTTATTGGAACGGGCATCCGCACACCTTTTTTGAAACTCAACCGAAAACGGGTCCACTGCCCCGAAACGGTCCGGTGCAAACCCGGCCGGATCCACAAACGGCTCTTCCCGCAAAATCAATTCTGCGGCCAAGCGTCCCATACCTCCACCGGCAGCCACGCCTCCTCCACAGCATCCGGCTACGGCATACAACCCTTCGTATGGACGCACCTGCCCGATAATGAATTTGGCATCCGGCACGTAACATGAGGGCCCGGCCATATAATGCGCGATACCCAAAGTTTCTATGTCCGGAAGATAACGCTGTAGCAACGGGGCACACTCGTCGAGCACTTTCCATTCGGCGGCCTTATTGAAATCGAAATCCTCCAGCTTATCCGTCAATGTGTCGGGATTGAAGGCCTGGCATTCACTTTCGCGCAAGCCGATAATCAACGCCCCCACATCCGAACGGGTGAAAGCACGGGCATCGGGAATCACCGTAAAAGGATGGTTTGCCGGAAAACGCCCGGGGTTTGTTCCCGTAATCCAAAAATGACTCCGCACCGGAGTAAAAGGAAGCCCTACCCCTAAAGGACGCATCAACAGGTTGGCCCACGAACCTGCGGCATTCACGACAACCGGCGCCAGTACTTTTTCCCCGTCCGCCAACTCCACTCCTGTCGTCTTGTCTCCAACAGCCACAATGGCTTTTACTTTCGTATTCGGACGCAATTCCGCCCCGAGACTTCGTGCAGCACGTGCATAACCGGAACATAACAAAGCACAATCTATAAACGCATCCGTAGGCATGTAAAGTGCCTCTTCTACCGCCGAGACCTCCATCCAAGGAAGAAGTTCTTTCAAACGCCTCCGGTCGATACGTTCATTCGGTATTCCGAAACGTACGGCCGCTTCTTCCAATGCTTCGAGTTCTTTCAGCGATGCGTCGGACGAAGAGATGGTCACACTGCCGCACTGCTGCAGTTCGAGCGATTCCCCCAAAAGGTGCTCTATTTCATCAATGCAATCATACGTTTCCTGCACCATTTCCATCAAAGCCGGTTTGGTACGCGCCCGTGTCAACAGGCAGGCTGCACGGGACGAAGCCTGCGACGCTATCTCGTTGGCATCCAACAACAACACCTTCCCCGCCTTACGTTTGGCCAACTGGTAAGCCGTGGCGCATCCCAACAAACCGCCACCGATAATTATCACATCATAATCCTGTTTCATCGTCAAATCGCATTATATTGAGGATTCATATACAAAGTCGTACGCTCCGTCTGCTCTTTTCTACGTCCTTGAGCGGAATACCGTTTATAAATCAATACGGCAGCCACTGTGAACAAGACCGCACAAACCGCGCCGACCGCACATGCCATGTGGTTGTAAAGCGCAAACCACTCCATGTCGAAGTTCAAAAACTCCTTGGTGGAAAGCAGAGTCACCGTACCCATGTAGCCGATGAAGTCGATAATGGCGATGAAGAAACCCACGTTTCCCCTGATGCGGAAACAAGCGATGAAGCGATCGAAGAAAATCGTCTGAAAAGTCAGATAGGCAATGTAGAGGCACAGGCTCTGCACAAACAACCACACTACCGGCTGCCAATCCAATGCCTCATAATTCAGTGACACGTATGTCATGACCAAACAACCGGCAATGACCAGTCCCATCAAGCACATCAAAGCCCGAATATTGCTGCGGAAGAAGATGAAAGCGGCAAATATCCCGAGGATGACCAACGTAACAATCGTATCCACCTGGGCGAAAAGCCAAGAAGACTGATTGCTCATATCCAGGATATTGACCAGAAAATCTTCTTTGATGTCGCGCAGCACCAGCAACATGAAGTTGCCCACGAACAACAAGGTAAGAATCGGAGCGTAACTTCGGAACAAGAGCTTACGTCCGTTTCCGTCCAATGTCACACGTTCGTTACGTAGCGCAATATCCTCTTCCGTAGGCTGTGGCAGACGCTTCAACATATACCCCATAAAAACAAGAAGAGGCAAAGCAAAAGCTCCAATCACGGCAGGCATCCAAAACTGTCCCACGTGCATCTCGTTCATGGCAAACAAGCCGAAACTCTTAGCCACACCGGAACTGAACACCATGCTTACCCCCAACAGACTGGCCAACATATCCGTCACCTTGCGTCCCTCGATAAAGCTGAATATCACGCCCCACATACAACCGAGCGACAAGCCGTTCAAAAACATGGCCGCCACATTGAACGGAGGAGCCAACAGGCCGAAGCCTACCAAAGCAACCTCGGCTGCTACCGCCGAACAGACGAAAAACTTGAAACGACGCTCCTTCTTCAACTCCGAAATCAACTTGATGCCAAAGAACTTGGCTATCACATAACCTAAAATCTGAATCGTCGTCACCGCGACCTTGTAATCCGTGCCGAAAAAATCAAACCCCTCGAACGAAGCCGCCGTATAAGGTTTGCGCAAGGCATACACCAAAGAGTAGGAAAGCAAGGCCGCACCGCCCGCCCACAGGATGAGCAACGCATCCGAAAATCTTTTGTTCTTTACGATTTGTTCCATAACCATAGTTTTGTTTTCGGCTGCAAAACTATCCCAAACCGCCATCTGAAAAAATTAATTCATTATATATCATACGTCCGTCCAAACCCGTATTTATAATGTAACATTCATCTCACGGTAATGAAGCACGAAAGCAACAGGTTTGTAACATGGAAAACGTACCTTTGCCCAAAAGAACATACGTATGGACAAATTGGTATCACTCTACGAACGAATGAAGAAACTGCGCGAAGCCGGTGTACGGATGAAGGACATCTCCGAAGAGACGGGCATAGCATCCAGCGTACTCTCCTCGCTCTATTCTTCCGTGCTCCCCACCTACATCAATCTGCTCTCCGGAGGATGCGGCACGGAAAGTGCGTTAGACCAAGGGCTGCAACAAGTCAACAACGTGTCGAAACGCAAACTGCAAGGTTGCCTCGATGAATTGTACGACAAAGTGAGCCACATCGAACCACGTTTCGTTTCCAACAAAAACGGCGGACGACCTTTTTTGGACGACATCGAGAAAGAAGCCATCAAATATCTGCCCAATGCCGGCATCTATACCGGACTTTACCAGTCTTACAGTTCTTCGTCCTACTCCGACGGACTGAAAGTGGAGCCTTATATGATATCCTCTATCGTAGACGGCGACACCATGCCCAAAGTCTATTGCCAGAACCTGTCGAGCGACTATTATATCGGCGTGGGGCTGTTCTCGCCGTTTCAAATCGGTTATCTGATGTTCAACGAACAAAAACGCCTGCAACTTGCCCTGAAGGTGGTCTACCTGCAACTGCCCATCATCGAGTATCCCCAAATCATGAAAGGAATCTATCTGACACACGACTATAACCGCAATCCGATCGCCCGGCGCATTCTCTTTGTCCGGCAAGGCGACGAAATCCCACTGGAAGAGTTTGCCGACTTGTGCACAGAGGTGATACCCAAAGCACGACTGACCGGGGAACTTTTGGAATACTACAATTACACTTGCTGCAACGAGGATATCATACGGAGCATGATGCTGATATCACCGGACAAGGATACCAAAGAACTCCAACGCGAAAAGCAGCTCCTGAAAATCCTCAGTACACAAGAGGCTCCCTGAAGAAAGGTCACCCGCCATGCGAAAGGCCGCAGAAGGACATATCCTTCTGCGGCCTTTCGCATAAAACCTTACTTTCATTCTTCCGTCAGACGAATCGCAAAGCCACCTCCACGAGCCATATCCAACGTCAGTTTCGTATTCCGGTCCACATTCATCGTCTCGCAGGCGTACGTTGTCGGATGGTCGCCCGACTCCGGTTTATCCTTGAAAACCACAGCGCGGTAGGTCTTCCCGCGTTTCAGGAAACCGAAGTCCACCGTCACGCTGCGCGGTGTCCAGTTCGTCATGCCGCCCACGTACCAATCCTTACCGGTTTGTTTGGCCATCACGATGTACTCGCCCAAACGGGCATCGAGCGGAAGGGTCTTGTCCCATACCGAAGGAACTTTCGACAGGTAATCCAAGATGTCGGGATATTTGTTATATTCCGAAGGCGCGTCGCACAGGTAACCGATCCAATGGTCGAATATGACATACATGGACAAGACATGCGAACGCGTCCCCATATTCATCGGAGGGATGCTGTCCCGGTCACGCGGTTGGAACTCTTCGGGCGTCACGTTGCGCATGCCGCCCGGCGTGTAATCTTCCGGTCCGGCCAATGAACGGATGAAGGGGAAACGTGTATGGTATTCGGGCGTGATGGTCTTTTCCCAGAAATTGCATTCAGCCCCTCTCACGGCCTCATAATTCATCACGTTGGGGTAAGTACGGTTCAAGCCCACCGGTACGGGACAACCGTGGAAGATGGCCACCATCCGGTACTGTGCCAACCGTTCGGCAAATTCGCGCCCCCAGCGCATGGCAATCTGGTCGTTGCGTTCGAAGAAATCAATCTTGGCACCCGCCACCCCGCACTCGTGCATCTGCTTGATCCAATCGTTCGGATTCTCCAGCGGACAACTGGCCCAAGTCCAAACCAATATCTTCACGTTCTTCCCCCGGGCATAGTCGCACAATTCCTTGATGTACTCCATTTTCCATCCGGCATCGAGCGTCATGTACTCTATGCCGTTCTCCGAAGCCCAGTCTACATAGTATTTATAAAGTTGCAACGAAAGATGTTTGTTCCCCACCGGGAAGTCCACGCCTTCCACCACGGCTTTGTGCCACCATTCCCAAGCACTCTTTCCGGGTTGTATCCACGAGGTATCCTCAATCTTGCAAGGTTCGGCCAGCATGTAGACCAGCTCATTGTTCAACAACGTCTTGTCGTCGTCGGACACGATCATGACGCGCCACGGGAACGTGCGGTCGCCTCCCGTCCTTGCAATGTAATCCTCACGTGAAATCACCAGATGGTTGGAATACCAACGGTAAGGGTTCGACGGGTCTCCGTCCATCACTTCTTTGGGGTAGGCCGCCCACTTTCCGCGCATGGCATTCTGCCCGGCGGCTTCCATATACAGGCCGGGATAATCGTAAGTGTCCGATTCCGTCACCACCACCTTGTAGGGCTTGCCGGGATACTCGAAGAGCACCGGAGAAACGGAAAAACGGCCGGCCGGAATCTCACCCGGCGAACGATACACCTTGTAAAGCCGCTCGAAATTACGGTAGCCCTGATGAATCTGGTGCACCTTGCCCGACTGTTCACGCTCGGGTGCGGTATTGCTGTCGCACTCCGGGAAATACACCGTAGGGGTAAAAGCGAAATTGAACACGGCATCTTCGCTGTCGATAATGATTTCCTTGTCCCAGTGCGTCACGAAACGGTAAGCCCACCCTTCGTTGTAGGCTCTCACGACCAGGTCGTAGTCCGTGCCGTAAGACAGCACGATTTCATTGTACGCCTCTTTCAGGGTCTTGTTTTTCCCCGCCACGACATCTATCTTGCGGTTCACACGGTCTTTCTTCACAGAGGTCACGGGGTCGCCTCCCACGTGACGCCCGTTGGACAGGTTCATCCCTATCACCGAAGGTTCCACCAACTTCACCTTATCGTACCACACTTCAAATTCCGTACGCCCCTCCACACGGAGCTTCACCTCCAGTCTCTTGTCGGGCGAAGACAATTTGTACTCTTCCGCTTTCAGGGCAAACGTCCAGCAAAAGAATACCGCCAAAGATAACATGATTTTTTGAGCCATATCGCCATATAGATTTAAGAATGATTATTCGTCTGCAAAGTAAGTCCGTTTCACTAAAAGCCGAAATGGAGAGAATCACTTATCACATGGACAATTTTGCGATTCTCTCCATTCCTATATGACTTGCCATACGGCCGCTCATTCCACACCCCACTGCTTGTTCGGCGTGCGCCCCAACACGAAGTGCAACTCACCGCCACGGACGATATCCTCGTGGTCGATATAGCAACGGTTGTAAGGCTTGCCGTTCAGCGTGGCCGACTGGATGTAACAGGCATCGGGCGCATTCCCCTCCGTAGTGACTACAAACTTACGGCCTTTGGCATAACGGCGGTCGAGCGCGATCTCCACACGGTCGAACACAGGGGCTGTCAATTCATAACGCGTCTCGCCCGGACAAAGCGGATGGAACCCCGCAGAAGCCAGGATATACCAGGCCGACATCTGCCCCACATCCTCATTGCCGCACAGCCCGGCCAGACTGTTCTTGTAAGCGTCGGCACAAATCACACGCGTCCAGTACTGCGTGAGCCACGGCGCCCCCAAGCGGTTGAAGAGGAAAGGCACGTGGTGCACGGGTTCATTGGCATGATTATAATAGGGATTCCAATAGAATTCGCGCGGCGTGTTTTCAAAAAAGGATTCCAGATCGGCCAGCACTTTGTCGCGACCGCCCATGATTTCCACCATGCCGGGCACGTCGTGCGGCACGAACCAACCCTGTTGGTAGGGATTGCACTCCATGCAACCGTACCACTCCTGCAAGCGTCCTTTTTCCGGCCAGTCCGCCCACGAGCCGTCGGCGTTGCGCACGCGGAACCATCCCTTTTCCTTATCGAAGATTTTACGGTATGCCTGTCCGCGCCGGTGATAGATGCCGGCATCCTCCGTCTTGCCTAAAGCCTCGGCCCATTCGCCCACACACCAATCGAAGTATCCGTATTCCAACGTTTCCGATATGCCGCTGCCGCCGGGCGAATATCCCAGTTCCGGATGATGTCCGATGCGGTCGGCGGTCTGACGGGCAAAGCGGTAAGCTTTCTCCACGTCGTATCCACGTATGCCTTTCATATAGGCATCGACGATGACGGCTATGGCCGGATTACCCAACATGCAGCCGCTGTAAGCGTTCAGGAACTCCCAACGTTCGTACACTCCCGTACCGTTTTCCTCGGCCAGAGTGACAAACGAGTTGATCATGTCGTTCACCACCTCCGGATTGATAAGGTTTTGCAGGGGGAACTGGCTGCGGAACACATCCCAACCGCTGAACACCGTACGCTTCTTGAATGCATCGGTCTTGTGCACCTTCCGGTCTCCTCCCACGTATTCACCCGTCACATCGCGATAGTCACGCGGGTCTATCATCGTGTGGTACAGCGAAGTATAAAAAATCGTGCGCTCATCTTCCGTCCCCCCGGAAATTTTGATTTTCGACAAGGCCTCGTCCCACAGCGCAGCCGCCTTTTCGCAATACCGCTCGAAGTCCTTTCCCTTCAATTCGGCTTTGAAGTTCACCTCCGCTCCTTCCAGACTGACAAAGGAGATGGCCGTGCGCATCAGCACCTGTTCGCCTTCGCGCGTGGGGAACTCCGTATAAAATCCCAAATGGTCTCCCTCCATGCGGTCGGGACGTTCCGTCACCTTCGCCCGGCGTACAGCCTCGGCAAATTCCGGCGAAGTCACGTTTTCCAGCTTGCGCCCCATGCCCTCGGGAAACTCGGCCGACCATACGCCGTAACGCTCCAACGGCTTGCTGAAACGGGTGTAAAAGTAGACCGTATAATCAGCCTTCCCTCCCCCGTTGCCCCAACCGCCTCCGTCGGGCGTGCAACGCATCCATCCGCGGATGGTATAGTCGTCCACACGCTCCACGTACTGCCGGACAGACGTACCGCCCACGCGGCGGGCCAAGTCGATTTGAATGCGCGAACATTCGTTTTCCGGATAAGTGAAACGCATGACCCCGCCGTGAGGCGTGGCCGTCAGTTCCGCCCGGATGTCATAATCGGTCAGGCGGACAGCGTAATATCCTGCACGTGCCGTCTCGCTCTCCTTATCGTAACGCGAACGGTAGCCCTCCTCCGGACGTTCCGCCTCGCCGCGATACGTATGCAAAGGCCCCGTGGTGGGCATCACTAAATAATTCCCCAAATCGCCATACCATCCGATACCGCTCATCTGGGTCAAGGCAAAGCCCTCGATGGTCGCATGTTCATAACTGTACCCCGAACCGTTGTCGCCTCCGGTAATGGTATTGGGGCTGACCTGCGTCATGCCCCACGGCGTGGCCACACCGGGAAAGGTCTTTCCCAACCCATGTTCGGCCTTGGCCATTTGTGTGTTCGTCGTAGCCCCGATAAACGGGTTCACATACTCCGACAAGCGTTTTCCTCCACGAGCCTGCACGCTCAAAGCCGCCATGGCCGCTATGGCCAGTACTCCGGCCTGTTTCAAATTCATCTTTATTTCCATGATATTTTGTATGATATTCAAGTAGTATAACTCAGCATACAAAAGTACGAAAAGAAAACCTTGCCTCTGTCCGAAAATCTCGTCAAAAACAAACAAATTCGCTCCAAAGTCAATATTTTTTAGAGTAGAAGCCCAATAGGGCCTCCATCAATAACACACTATGATACAACGATTTATGATTTACAAAATTTTCTCCTGAGAACGATTCGCCGTTCTGCGCCAAACGATTTTCCGTTCTCAAGAGATTGATTTTCCGTTCTGCGCCAAACGATTCGCCTTCCTCCCTTTGTCAAAATAAGCCACTGCGTCGCCCATACCCCGAACCGTCGCCCGGCCGCACAAAAACACCCCACCGCAAAATTGTCCATATCATAAGTGATTCTATCCATTTCCGGAACCGCAAAAACCGCGTTACTTTGCACCCAGAAAATATTTCTTAAACCATTTCTACAATCATGAAGACAAAAACAAATCTTTACCTGTTTCTGATTGCGCTGATTTCCGCCATGGGCGGTTTCCTTTTCGGTTACGACTGGGTCGTGATTGGTGGCGCCAAACCTTTTTATGAACAATACTTCCAGATTGCCGACAGCCCTTCGCTTCAAGGGTGGGCCATGAGCAGTGCGTTGATCGGCTGCCTCATCGGCGCGTTGAGCGCGGGCAAGCTGAGCGACAAATTAGGCCGTAAACCCATATTGATACTGGCCGCCGGACTATTCATCTGTACGGCCGTGGGCACGGGTGCCGCCGACACGTTCGGACTGTTCAACGTGTTCCGCCTCATCGGCGGATTCGCCATCGGCATCGCCTCGAGCCTTTCTCCTATGTATATAGCGGAAATCGCCCCGGCCCACTTGCGCGGACGTTTCGTGTCCATCAACCAGTTGACGGTAGTACTGGGAATCCTTAGCGCACAAATCGTCAACTGGCAGATTGCCGAACCGGTGGCCGACCACGCCACAGCCGAGATGATACGCCTCTCATGGAACGGACAAATGGGATGGCGGTGGATGTTCTGGGCCATGGTCGTACCCGCAGCCCTTTTCTTCGTCTTCAGTTTCGTCCTGCCCGAAAGCCCGCGCTGGCTGGCCTCATCGGGGTACAAGGAGAAAGCCTTCGGCATCTTCGCGAAGATAGGCGGCGAGGCCCATGCCCGTGAAGAACTGGCAGCCATAGAAGCCGCCGCAGGAGAGAAAACCGTGGAAGGCGGATTCAAACAACTGCTCCACCCCTCGATGCGCAAAATCCTGCTCATCGGCGTGGTGATGGCCGTGTTGCAACAGTGGTGCGGCATCAACGTCATCTTCAACTATGCACAGGAAATCTTCATGGCCGCCGGTTACGGCGTGTCCGATGTATTGATGAACATCGTGGTGACGGGAGTGACCAACGTGATTTTCACCGTCTTAGCCATGTGCGTGGTAGACCGCTGGGGACGCAAAGCCCTGACTCTCTTCGGGGCGTTCGGCCTGACGCTGATTTACGCCTTCATGGGCGCGGCCTACTGGTTCCATATCAGCGGAGTCATGCTGCTCGTCATCGTGGTGGCCGCCATCGCCTGCTACGCCATGACGCTGGCTACGACCATGTGGGTCATCATCTCCGAAATATTCCCCAACCGCATACGGGGCGTGGCCATGTCGGTATGCACCTTCGCCCTTTGGGCCGCCTGCTTCATCCTGACGTACACCTTCCCAGTGCTGAACAGCGGATTGGGCGCAGCCGGAACGTTCTGGCTCTATGGCATCATCTGCCTCGCCGGCGGCATCTTCGTATGGCACCGCCTACCTGAAACGAAAGGCAAGAGTCTGGAAGAAATCGAACACGAACTTATCCAATAACTTCATACATCATGGAAAAAATCACATCCTATTTGATTCAAAGCACGGTGAACACCTCCGAGGTGCGTGCATGGGAAGAGGACATCCTGCTCCCCACCTACGAAATCGGCAAGGAAGAAAAGAATCCGATCTTCTTGGAGAAACGTGTCTACCAAGGCAGCAGCGGCGTGGTCTATCCTTACCCCGTGGTAGAGAAAATCTCCGACGAGAAGAAAGACAAGCTTTACCATGCGCTCTTCATCGAGAACGAATATATCAAGGTGATGATACTCCCGGAATTGGGCGGACGCATCCACATGGCCTACGACAAGGTGAAGCAACGCCACTTCGTGTACTACAACCAAGTGGTGAAGCCCGCGCTCGTCGGGTTGACCGGCCCGTGGATTTCGGGCGGCATCGAGTTCAACTGGCCGCAACACCACCGCCCGTCCACCTTCCTGCCCACAGACTTCTCCATCGAGGAGCATGCCGACGGCAGCAAGACGGTATGGTGCAACGAAGTGGAACGCATGTTCCGCACCAAAGGCATGCAGGGCTTTACGCTCTATCCGGGCAAGTCGTACATCGAAATCAACGTGAAGATTTACAACCGTACGTCTTTCCCCCAGACGTTCCTGTGGTGGGCCAACCCGGCCGTGGTGGTCAACGACCACTACCACTCGGTGTTCCCGCCCGACGTGAACGCCGTGTTCGACCATGGCAAGCGTGACGTGTCGTCGTTCCCCATCGCCACGGGCACCTATTATAAACAAGACTATTCCGCCGGTGTGGACATCTCAAAATACAAGAATATCCCCGTGCCGACATCCTACATGGCCATTCAATCGAAATTCGACTTCGTGGGCGGATATGAAGAAGATGTGAAAGGCGGATTGCTCCACGTGGCCGACCACCATGTGTCGCCGGGAAAGAAGCAATGGACATGGGGCAACGGCGACTTCGGACGCGCTTGGGACCGTAACCTGACGGACGAGGACGGCCCGTACATCGAGCTGATGACGGGCATGTACACCGACAACCAGCCGGACTTCACGTGGTTGCAGCCCTACGAGGAAAAGTCGTGGAAACAGTACTTCATGCCCTACGCCGAGGTGGGTTACGTGAAGAACGCCACCAAGGACGCGTTGCTGAACATGGAAGTCAAGGAGGAAAAAGGCAAAGTCATCCTGTACACCACCGGAGTGAACAAGGACGTGCATGTGTTCGTCAAGGATAACGTGGGCGGCGGCACCCTTTTCGACAAAGTCATTTCCATCTCTCCGGCAGAACCGTTCCAAGCAGAATTTGCAGCCGAGGGCTTGAAAGACGAAGACATCTTGGTTGAAATCCGCAACCACGAGGGCCGCATTTTGGTAAACTACCAAGCCGACAAACCGGAAATCAAGCCCGTACCGGATCCGGCCAAGGCCGCCAAAGACCCGAAGGACATCGCGTCCATCGAGCAACTTTTCCTGACGGGACTGCACTTGGAGCAATACCGCCACGCGACTTACAACCCGATGGACTACTATGAGGAGGCGTTGCGCCGCGAACCGGGCGATGTGCGTTGCAACAACGCCATGGGGTTGCTCCTGATGCGTAAGGGACAATTCGCCAAAGCCGAAGGCTATTTCCGTAAAGCCGTCGAAACCCTGACGGAACGCAATCCGAACCCTTACGACGGTGAACCGTATTACAATCTGGGTTGGAGCTGTCTGATGCAGGACAAAACGGACGAGGCATACGACGCGTTCTTCAAATCGGCTTGGAATGCCGCTTGGCAGGATGCCGCCTACTACAACTTGGCCGCCATCGACTGCCGCCGGGGCAACTTCGAGAAAGCCCTTGACCTGATAGACCGCTCGCTCGTACGCAACTGGCACCACCATAAGGCACGCCAACTGAAAGTCTCCATCCTGCGCCACTTGGGACGTAAGGAAGAAGCCCTCGAACTGATAGCGGAATCGCTCAAGATAGACCGCTTCAATATGGGATGCCGCTTCGAGCAATATCTCCTCACGGACGACGACAACGTACTGAAGGAAATGCAGCAACTGATGCGCGGCGCAGCCCACGTCTACATCGAATACGCACTCGATTTCGCACAGGCCGGACTTTACGACGAGGCCATCAACCTGTTGGAGGGTTACGCCGCCACACAAAGCTCAGTTTACCCGATGGTACATTACGCGTTGGGTTACTGCCACTCGCGTAAAGGCGACACGGGCAAGGCGCTCGAATATTACAAGAAAGCCGAACAGGATGACCATTCTTACTGCTTCCCCAACCGCATCGAAGAAGTATTGGTGTTGCAGGATGCAATGAAAGAGAACCACGAAGCCTGTGCCAAAGCGGCCTACGCCCTCGGCAACTTCTGGTATGCCGCACGGCAATACGACAACGCTATCGCATGTTGGGAGGCATCGGCCGCTATCGCCCCGGCGTTCCCTACCGTATGGCGCAACCTCTCGCTGGCTTACTACAACAAACGCAACGATCCGCAGAAGGCGGTGGAAACACTGGAAAAGGCTTACCGCCTCGACGAAAGCGACGCCCGCATTCTGATGGAATTGGACCAGCTCTACAAACGGCTCGGACGTCCGCAAACGGAACGTCTCGCATTCCTCGAAGCCCATCCGGCCGAAACGGAAAGCCGCGACGACCTGTCCATCGAGCGCATCACGCTCTACAACCAATTAGGACGCTATGAAGAAGCCAAGGCACTGATTGCCGCCCGCAAATTCCATCCGTGGGAAGGCGGTGAAGGAAAAATCACGGGGCAATACACCATCTGCCATGTGGAACTGGCCAAAATCGCCCTGCGCGAACACCGCTACGCCGACGCTTTGGCTTTGTTGCAGGCCACAGACCAATACCCGTACAACTTGGGCGAAGGCAAACTCATCAATGCAGAAGAAAACGACATCTGGTATTACAAAGGACTGGCCTACCGCGGACTGGGAGACGAAGAAAACGCCAAGCTTTGGTTGCACAAGGCCACCCAAGGTTCTGCCGAACCGCAACAGGCGTTTTTCTACAACGATGCGCAACCGGACAAGATTTTCTATCAGGGACTGGCTTGGCGCGCGTTAGGCGAGGAAGGCAAGGCACGCGGACGCTTCAACAAGCTCATCAAGCATGGTGAGAAACACTTGTTCGACCACTGCCGCATAGACTACTTTGCCGTATCGTTGCCCGACTTGGCCATCTGGGAGGACAATCTGGACAAGCGCAACGCCATCCACTGCAACTATGTCATGGGATTGGGCTATTTAGGATTGGAAGACCGCGTACACGCCATCGAGTACTTGGACAAGGCACGCGCTTTGGACATCAACCACCAAGGCGCACAAATCCATCGTGAATTATGCGAATAAACACACAAATTATTTGTAATATGCCGACGGGCACCCCGGTCTACGGCTTCCGGTTGACGAACTCAACCGGAGCCGTGGTTGAACTGACCAACTGGGGTGCCCGTTGGCTTTCTGCCATCGTGCCGGACAAACACGGAGAGATGGCGAATGTGCTCGTCAGCCCGACCGACTTGCTGTCGGACGAGTTCTACATGGGAGCCATCGTGGGCCGTTTTGCCAACCGCATCGGAGACGCACGCCTCTGCATCGACGGGCAAACCTACGAACTGGAAAAAAACGACGGGCAGAACACCAACCATGGCGGCTTCTCCGGTTTCGACCGCAGGCTGTGGGACTGGAAAGTTTTGGACGACGGCGTGCGCTTCACGCGGCTTTCCCCCGATGGAGAAGGCGGTTATCCGGGCAACGTGCGTATCACGGTGGAATACCGTTGGAACGATGACAACGAGCTGTCCATCCGCTACTCTGGAACAACAGACAGGGCGACCTACCTTAACCTGACGAACCATGCCTACTTCAATTTGGGTGGCAAAGGAGAGAAAATCACGGGACACATGTTGCGCATCCCTTCACATACGATGTTGGACACCACCCCGCAGTTCATTCCCACAGGCAAACGGGTGAAGGTGGGCAGCACGCCTTTCGATTTCACTTCTGCCAAACCCATCGGACAGGACTTATATGCCGACCATGAGCAACTGAAATGGAACAAAGGTTACAACCACTGTTACGTACTGAAAACGGAAAAGTCTCCCGACATGGTGGAGGCCGCCCGGTTGTCCGAGCCCACCACGGGCCGCAGCCTGACGGTAAAAACCGACCTGCCCTCCGTACTGCTCTACACAGCCGGTTATTACGTCCATCCCGACACCGCCGTCTGCCTCGAAGCGCAATACTATCCCGACACACCATCGCATCCCGATTTCCCCTCCTGCCTGTTGCGTCCTGGGGAGGAATACCGGCAAACTACGGTGTTCCGGTTCGATATGGAATAAGACTTTACATCACCAACACGCCCAAAAATGCGTGTTGGCTTTTTCCAAACGCCATAAAATCATCAGATATAAACAACCGACTTTCTGCCTTCATACAATATGCCCCAAACCTCATTCAACCTATATTTTACAGGTGTCAATGATTTGGGTTATCCACCTATTGAATCTCGGACATTTTTCAAGCATACTCATTATCCCCACCTCCAGTGCTATTAAGTTTCCCTCCAACACTTTATTATAATCAGATTTCAAGGCCAACAATCTTTTAGAAGGTGCTCCCTCTGGAGATGAATTTATATCTTCCGGATTTTCATACGAGGAAACAATATTATTTGTTTTTTTAGCACATTCTTCTGAGAAGTAGTACTCAAAACCATTATTATTAGAAAACAAAAGAGCCTCAAATTCATGTAACTGGATATAAGAAAAGAAACGTCTATCTCCGATATGTTCATTCATAGCGCTTTCCAGTGCTTTGACACGCTCTATTTTACTGGCTTTCGCCATACATTCTTCATACCTCGGCATGGTGTTAGGTATCCTGAAAAAGTCGATGAATGTAGTCACAACAAAATCATTCCTTGAAGATCCCAAAAGCGATTTGACGGTATTCCATAAATGCTGGTAATTCACCATTCCACCTCTCCCGTTCCTACTGGTCCGGATTAGAACCGGAGTAATATTGAATACGCCAAATTCTTGTAAATAAGGAGAAATAACAGTATTGACGAATTCCTGCTCAGTTTGTCCTTCCACAACAATATATACACGTCTCATAACTGTCCTCCTATCATATTCTTCTCCCACAAATCACTAATTGACAAATCGTATTCATCCATCCATGTCGCCAAATCCTCCTCTGACAAATGCCTAAAAACAGATTGGCTTTCAATCCTATCCACAACTATAATATCTTTCACATCAAAGCAATTCACTAAATTTGTAGATTGTGTGGATAAGATAATCTGACTCTTATTGGATGCACGTTTGACAAGTTCGGCAAACTTATTTATAGCAGCAGGATGCAAACCAAGCTCGGGCTCATCAATCACAATAACCTCTGGGGTTTTTGATTGCAACAGTAAAGTGGCTAAAGCAATAAAACGTAAAGTCCCATCCGAAAAACTGTATCCGTTAAGATACATATCAGTCTCCTTTTCTTCCCATTCCAAGCGTATTCTTTCCTTATCATTTACATCCGGACGTAACTTGAAACACTTAAAATAGGGCGCAATCGAACTTACCACTCCTTCTATCAACCGAAAATTAGTTTCATCATTTTGCATCATAGAATAGAGAAATGCCGCTAAATTAGAACCATTGTCACGAAGGCATTCGTTATCATTGATATTACAATCTCCACGCATAGGAGAACTTGCACTGGTATCATGAAAATGATATACCGTAAAGCTACTCAAATATTTCTTTAAATAACCGGCCCTCCATTTGAGATTTTGGATTAAAGAAGATTCTTCAACAGCGGAATCCCATAGCGTCTTATTCCATTCCGTATAATCCTTACCTTCTGTATGGAAATTATTGAAATAATCCCCCGTTTTTTCTATAAATCCCTTATTGGATTGCGCGGGTTTTATTTCAAAAAAGAAAGCATTATTATTGTCGAAATCCAACAATCCATGGATGGAAGGAGATACCTTCCTTCCACGATACAACAAGCTGTCAATACCACCTTTTGACAAAGTATAACTTCCGAACCGTTGCTCATATATGGCTTTCGTCAATTCAAAAAATGAGATAAAATTACTTTTACCCACACCGTTTGAACCAATGAGCACATTCAATCGGTTTAAGGGTAAAGACAAATCCCTTATCGACTTATAATTCTTTATTACAACCTGCTCTATCATATCATACTGTTTTTATTATTTCAATCAGTCCCATAAACTCAAAACACATCTCACAAAGCCATGAAACCTCTTCATCCCATTTTGATTTATCATCCATATCAAAAGAGCATGCTTTTATCTTTCATTACTTGTACTCCACACAAATATACTATATTCACACAACTCCAACAATCATATTATGGATTAAAGATAAAGTATTAACGATATTTTATGGCACATATCAAGACTTTACACGGCTATGTTGCATTAAACGTTATAACGGATCTATTCGAGTAAATGCCCTTTACCTCACGGATACAACAAAAAAAGACTTGCCGTTTTCGGCAAGTCTTACATGAGCGGAAAACGGGGCTCAAACCCGCGACCCCCAGCTTGGAAGGCTAGTGCTCTA